>ERZ838577.178-NODE-178-length-109241-cov-16.339357_pt1 | contig 109241 bp, 102 predicted proteins | sample MGYA00519682_ERZ838577 | MGnify/ENA primary metagenome ERZ838577 (study PRJEB31850, sample SAMEA3708838) | human gut metagenome | biome: human gut; feature: human-associated habitat; material: faeces | place: China | collected 2014 ... | reverse complement strand
ACTTTTCTTTCCTATTTTACTCCTTTATTTTCACTTTTAGAACCCTATACTTCGTGGGCTTCTATGTGCTGCTACTGTTTGACATCGTATTGTGTATCCAAGTGGAGAACCTGACGGCGATAACCGCCAGCGAGACAACGATGGCGGCATACTTGCAAAACTCGTTCTTCTCGGCGGGCTACCTGATGGCGGCCAGCATCGTGGCATTGAAATGCCTGAACCTTGTACCAGACCTTGCGGCATGGATGATACCGGAGGGTGACACGGCATTCAGCACGAGAAACTTCGGTGAGGGCGTGGCGCAACAGGCGAAAATGTCGGCCACCGGGGCTATGCACTCGTTGATGAGATAAAAGAAGAATAATGAACGACGATTATAACTGTTAAGATTATGGTCATAAAAAACTTAGAGAACAAAATCAAACTGGTGGGGATTGTCTGTGTGGCGGTCATCGTGGGATGCGTGGTCATCAGTTTGTCGAGCATTTGGACGGCAAGGGGCATGGTAGCCGATGCACAGCAGAAAATCTATGTGCTGGACGGCAATGTGCCGATACTGGTGCAGCGCACCTCGATGGAAGAAACGCTCGATGTAGAAGCCCGCAGCCATGTCGAAATGTTCCACCATTACTTCTTCACCCTTGCACCGGACGACAAGTATATCCAGTACACGATGGAGAAGGCGATGTATTTGGTGGATGAAACGGGATTGGCCCAGTACAACACCTTGAAGGAAAAAGGATTCTACAACAACATCATGGGTACGAGTGCCGTGTTCAGCATTTTCTGCGACAGCATCAAATTCGATAAGGAAAAGATGGAGTTCACCTATTACGGCAGACAACGCATCGAGCGGCGCACCAGCATCCTGATGCGTGAATTGGTGACAGCCGGGCAGCTGAAACGTGTACCACGGACGGACAACAACCCGCATGGGCTGCTGATTGTGAATTGGCGTACCTTGCTCAACAAAGACATTGAGCAACGGGCGAAGAACAACTACTAACCAATTAACAATTGATAATTGACAATTCAAATTCAAAAACATAACGATTATGGGATGGAAGAAACTGATTTTCGGAGAGAAGATGCCTGACAAGGACGACCCGAAGTATGAGAAACGGTATAAGAAGGAAGTGGAGGCAGGACGGAAAGCCGCACGTTTCCTGCGGATAGACAAGATGGCAGGGTGTGCGCAACGCTTTGCCTGCAAGCATCCGAAGTGGTTTCTCGGTGTCGTGTTCGGCATCGTATTGGGATGCCTGGCACTTAATGTGTATCGCATGGTATCGGTATGCATATTACCGGACAATGGCAGGCACGCCACGGCCACCGAACGGCAGGAGATTCTTTTGAAACAAAAACAACCTATGAACCATGATGACGGACAGGATTAACTTCAGACAACCCAAGTACGTGTTGCCGGCCATCCTCTACCCTTTGTTGCTGGTGACGGGGTATTTAGTGTTTGACATATTCGACACGGAGGTAGCAGAATCGCCCACTTCCCTACAAACCACCGAGTACCTGAACCCGGAATTGCCGGAGGCGCAGATGCGCGATGACGGTATCGGAGGAAAGTATGAGAGCATGGTTAAGTCCTACGGCCGGATACAGGACTATTCCGCTGTAGAAAACATTGAACGGAACAACAATGAAACAGAGAAAGAAGATTACGATTCCCGCTATACCGATGAAGACCTTGCCCTGCTCGATTCGGAAGCAGCCGCAAGGTCGGAGGAACTGGAACGTTTGCGTGAGATGCAGGAACGCCTGCGGCAAAGCGCCGAAAGAGGCGAAGCGATGGTGGCGGACACCACCGGGGTGCAACTGTTGAGCGAAGAAGAACGCCTAGCGCGAAGCGAGCAACGGCGCAAGGAGGCCTTGGCGGAGTTGGACAAGGCACTGGCAGAAGCCAGAAAGCAAGGGCAAAAAGGATTGCAGGACGTGGACAGCACGGGCACGGAGAACCTCGCCCCCACCGGCAGTGTCGCAATAGGCGGCAAGGTGGAAATCAACGAAAATGCCGTGAACGAGCTTGCCGAGAATGCCGAGAACGAGCAAGTGGTAAAAAAAGTGAAGACCTCTTCGGACTACTTCAACACCTTGGCCGAAAACGAACCGGAACCCCGCTTGATAAAGGCCATCATCGACGAGGACATCAAGGCGGTGGAAGGCTCGCGGGTGCGCTTGCGCCTGTTGGACGACGTGGAGATAGACGGCAAGGTGGTGACCAAAGGCTCGTACCTGTATGCCACGATGAGCGGCTTCGGCAGCCAGCGCGTGAAAGGGAGCATCAAGAGCTTGCTGGTGGAGGACGAATTGGTGAAGGTGAACCTCTCGCTTTACGACACGGATGGGTTGGAGGGGCTTTATGTACCCGGTAGTTCCTTCAGGGAAACCACGCAGGATGTGGCATCCAACGCCCTCGGCAGCACGATGAGCATTAACAACGGAAATACCGGGAACACCTTTGCCCAATGGGGAATGCAGGCCATACAGAACGCCTACCAGCGCACGAGCAACGCCTTGTCAAAGGCCGTGCGCAAGAACAAGGCGAAGCTGAAATACGGCACGTTCGTCTATCTGGTGAACGGCAGGGAAAAAAGGAACTGACAATATGCAATGTAAACAACAATCATCATGACAATGAAACTGACAATAAGAGGAATCCTGGCCGTTGCAGTCCTGCTTGCCGGAAGCACGGCCAAGGCGCAGCAGACCTACAATGAAATGGAACAACTGACGGTGAACGAGCAGGTGACGACCGTCATCACCGCCACCGAACCCATCCGCTTCGTGGATATTTCCACGGACAAGATAGCGGGTGACCAACCGATAAACAACACCATACGCCTGAAACCCAAGGAAGCGGGACATGAGGACGGCGAGGTACTTGCCATCGTCACCATCGTGACGGAACGCTATCGCACGCAATACGCTCTGCTTTACACGACCCGCTTGCAGGAAGCCGTGACGGATAAGGAGGTACAACCCATCGAAATGACAGCATACCATAACCCGGCAGTTTCGCTTTCCACCGAGGATATGTACCGCTTTGCCCGTCAGGTGTGGTTGTCGCCCGCCCGTTACCGTAACGTGAGCCGCAGGCAACACCGTATGACCATGCGCCTGAACAATATCTATGCCGTGGGCGACTACTTCTTTCTCGACTTCTCGATAGATAACCACACGAACATCCGTTTTGATATTGATGAAATCCGCGTAAAACTGGCCGACAAGAAGGTGTCGAAAGCCACCAACTCGCAGGTTATTGAGCTGGTGCCGGAAATGGAGTTGGAACAGCGGACATCGTTTCTGCACGGCTACCGTAATGTGCTGGTCATTAAGAAGATGACCTTTCCCAACGATAAGGTGCTGACCATAGAGGTGAGCGAGAAGCAGATTTCGGGGCGTACCATCGCCTTGAACATCGACTATGAGGACGTGCTTTGCGCGGACAGTTTTAATGAGGCTTTATTACAGGAGGAGTAAGGAAATGAAGAATGTAGAATTAATAATGAAGAATTTGGCTGTGCCAAAGGGGTTAGTCATACTGGCATTTATGTTGGTAGCCACTTTGCCGGGTTTTGCCGATGACCGGCAAGGACGCATCCAAATCGGTACAGGCCTACTGTATGAGAGAGGGTTGGACTGGACGGTGGGTTATGAGTTTGAAACAAACTACCATCATGCGTGGGAGTTCTTCGGGAATGTCTATCTGAAATGGGACAAATGTGAGGATTGTGGCCATGTTTGCCCCGAATCGTTTTGGAACCACTACAACACATGGGGCGTGGGCGCGGCCTACAAACCTTGCGTGTTCCGTAGCCGTAACCACCACGGCAACTTGCGCTTGGGCGGGTCACTGGGTTCGGACAGGGACAAGGTGCTGGGCGGCATCCATGTGGGGTACGAACACAGCTATGCGTTGCGCAAGGGCTGGAAGCTGTTTTGGCAGGCCAAGTGCGATCTGATGATAAAAGGGGAAGATTTGTTTCGGACAGGCATTGTCATCGGCGTGAAGATACCGACAAAATGAAGAATTAAGAATGAAGAATCCGGCACGTGAAGCAGACAAATTTTACGGAATATATAATTAAGGTATGAAAGGAAAGATGAACAAGATAGGAAAAGCGTGGGCGGCAGTAGTGCTAATGCTGGTTGCCGTCCTTGTGGGCTGTGACGGGCATCACGACCCGTTGGACACCTCGATGAAAGTAGGACATATACTTTGCACGGACGGCAAGACACGAAGCTACGAAGATTATGCGGCTTCCGGCAAGGAAGCCATAGCCGTGGTGTTCCATGTGAACCACGATGAAGAAATAAATGGCACAGGCTATGCGGTCTATCTGCATGACCTTACCCCGGAAGCCTTTGCCGACAGTTTGGGCATTGCGCAAGGAACGTCTGCCGACTTGACGGCTTACGATGGAAACGAGAATACCTTTGCCTTGTATGACACAGACGATGTTTCTTCGCCTATGGCCATGCAGGTGTTTGATATGTGGCGGTACGGGCAGAGTGCCTACGTACCTTCGGTGGCGCAGATGCGGTTGCTCTATGCCGCCAAGGAGTTTGTAAATCCCTACATAGAGGCTTGCGGCGGCGACCCGCTGCCGAACGAAGCCGATGGATGTTGGTATTGGACGAGTACCGAAGTGGAGGGGCAGGAAACCGCCAAAGCTTGGCTGTTCTCGATGGGGAGCGGTGCCATACAGGAAACGCCCAAACTGCAAGGGCACAAGGTGAGGGCGATAGTCACTCTGTATAATGAAGAATGATGAATGAATAATAAAGAATTAAGGAAAGTACGAGATGGAAGAAAGCAAGGAACTGCAAGGCGCTTACAAGATATTCCGGACGGTGGTGTACGTGTCCGTCCTGCTGGAGTTTTTCATGTATGCGTTCAACCCGGCTGTGTTCGACTATTGGAACGGCATCGTGTGTGACGTGCACGACCGCATGAAGACGTGGCTCATCTACCATGACGGCAACCTTGTGTACAGCAAGATTGCCACCTTCCTGCTTATCTGCATCACCTGCGTGGGTACGAGGAACAAGAAACACTTGGAGTTCGATGCACGGAGGCAGGTGCTTTACCCGCTGGTGTCGGGCATTGGGCTGTTGGTGCTTGCGGTGTGGCTGTTCGGGTATGAAATGGATGTCCGCCTTTACTCCATGCGCCTAAACGTCATCCTCTACATGGCGGCATCAGTGGTCGGTACGATACTGGTTCATGTGGCATTGGACAACATCTCCAAATACCTGAAGGAAGGTTTGCTGAAAGACCGCTTCAACCTGGAGAACGAGAGCTTCGAACAATGCACGGAGTTAGTGGAGAACAAATACTCGGTCAATGTGCCCATGCGTTACTATTACAAAGGCAAGTTCCGCAAGGGATGGGTGAACATCAGCAATCCGTTCAGGGGGACTTGGGTGGTCGGCACTCCGGGTAGCGGAAAGACCTTTTCCATCATCGAGCCGTTCATCCGGCAACATTCCGCAAAAGGCTTTGCCTTAGTAGTTTACGATTATAAGTTCCCTACATTGGCGACCAAGCTGTACTACCATTACAAAAAGAACCAGAAGCTGGGTAAACTGCCCAAAGGATGCAAATTCAATATTATCAACTTTGTGAATGTGGAATACAGTCGCAGGGTGAACCCGATACAGGCGAAGTACATCCCCAACCTTGCCGCTGCCAGCGAAACGGCGGAAACATTGCTGGAGTCTTTGCAGAAAGGCAAGAAAGAAGGTGGCGGAGGTAGCGACCAGTTCTTCCAGACCTCGGCAGTGAACTTCTTGGCCGCCTGCATCTATTTCTTCGTGAACTACGAACGGGAGCCTTACGACAAGGACGGGAACAAACTGTATGCGGAGAAGGTGCAGGACAAGGAGACCAAGTTCTGGAAACCTACGGGCGTGGTGCGTGACCGCAAGGGCGGTAATATTGTGGAGCCTGCCTATTGGTTGGGCAAATACTCGGATATGCCGCACATCCTGTCGTTCCTCAATGAAAGCTACCAGACCATCTTCGAGGTATTACAGACCGACAACGAGGTGGCACCGCTGCTTGGCCCGTTCCAGACGGCATTCCAGAACAAGGCTATGGAACAGTTGGAAGGTATGATCGGTACGTTGCGTGTCTATACTTCCCGACTTGCCACCAAGGAATCGTACTGGATATTCCACAAGGACGGCGATGATTTCGATTTGAAGGTGAGTGACCCGAAGAATCCCAGCTACCTGCTGATAGCCAACGACCCGGAGATGGAAAGCATCATCGGGGCGTTGAACGCCCTGATACTGAACAGACTTGTGACACGTGTAAATACAGGGCAGGGAAAGAACATCCCCGTAAGTATCATCGTGGACGAGCTACCCACGCTGTATTTTCACAAGATAGACCGACTTATCGGAACGGCACGAAGCAACAAAGTGAGCGTGGCATTGGGCTTTCAGGAACTGCCGCAGTTGGAAGCCGATTACGGGAAAGTGGGTATGCAGAAGATTATCACCACAGTGGGCAACGTGGTTTCAGGCTCCGCCCGCTCTAAAGAAACGCTTGAATGGCTGAGCAACGACATCTTTGGCAAGGTGGTACAGCTGAAACGTGGCGTGACCATCGACCGCGACAAGACCAGCATCAACCTGAACGAGAACATGGACAACCTTGTGCCGGCCTCGAAGATAAGCGACCTGCCTACGGGATGGATATGCGGACAGGTAGCCCGTGACTTCGTGAAAACCAAGACTGGACGGGGCGGCAGCATGAATATACAGGAAGCCGAAGAGTTTAAGACCTCGAAATTCTTCTGCAAGACAGATTTCGACATGGAAGAGATTAAGAAAGAGGGAGACGGGTATGTGCCGCTTCCCAAGTTCTATACTTTTCCATCGAAAGAAGAAAGGGAACGCATCCTGTACCGGAATTTTGTGAAAGTGGGCCAGGACGTGAAGGAGATGATAAAGGACGTGGTAAACAAGAAAGGGGCAAGATGAGATTGGTTTTATGTGTTTTATCCCTGCTGTTCCTGTTTTCACTCAACTTGACAGCGCAAGCCTCCGACAAAGGAAAGCGGCTGAGGATATACGAATTGCCACCGTTCGAGCGTGCCATATTTTGCACCAAGCATTACGAGGGTTGGCATGGAAGCCGTAAGCATCTGCCTTACATTGGATACGGGCACAAATTGTTGCCCGGTGAACGGCTGACCCATAAGATAAGCCGCGCACAGGGCGACAGCCTGCTCCGTGCCGATATGCGGAAGCTGTGCCGTATGTTCCGCCGCTTCGGTCGTGACTCGACACTGCTTGCCTGCCTTGCCTATCAGGTAGGCCCGTACCGTCTGTTGGGAAACGAGAAACTTCCCAAAAGCAGACTGATACGCAAGCTGGAACGCGGCAACAGGGACATCCATAAGGAATATGTGTCCTTTCGGAAATGGAAAGGCAGGGTTATCCCAAGCATAGAAAGGCGTCGACGGGTGGAACTCGCCCTGTTGTTTGAGCCATGACAAGTAGAAAAAGACTAAACCATCTGCAAACAATACGGCACGGATTGACGGAGTTTTTCAATGGTTACACTGTGTATTTTCAGTTTAATAACAAACTAAAAATCAGAAATTATGGCAACATTCAAACTGAAATTCCGCCCTTCAATTGCAGAAGGCAAGCCTGGCACTATGTATTTCCAAGTGACTCACCGCAGAAGCACGAGAACAGTTTACACCGATTACCGAGTCATGCCCGAAGAATGGGACGGGCGGACTTCGTTCATCCGCATCACCGGCACACCGGAACGGCGGGCGGAACTGCAACTGATTGCCTCCAAACTGCGGTGGGACTGCAAGCAAATCACCTCGCTGATCACGGAAAAGGAACTGGCAATACTGGAATACACGGCGGACGACATCGTGTCGGCATTCCGGCTCCTGCCGCCATGCCAGACCTGGTTCAGCTTCATCCACGGTATGGTGGCGAAAAAGCTCCACATCGGCAGGCTGGGAACCGCCAAGACCTACCGCGACGCCCTGTCGAGCTTCTCCCAGTTCCGCAACGGTGAGGACCTAACCATCGACGCACTGGACGCGGAAACCATGAACCTGTACGAGGCATGGCTGAAAGGACGGGGCGTGAAGCGCAATACCTCGTCGTGCTACCTGCGTACCTTGCGCACCCTCTACCGCAAGGCGGTCGAAGCCGGACTGACAACCGATAAGCATATTTTCCGCCACGTGTTTACCGGCTTTGCCAAGACCGCCAAACGCGCCATTCCGTTAGGCTCATTGCGTGCCATCAGGCAGCTTCAGTTGTCCGAAGGCTCTGCCATTGCCTTCGCACGGGACATCTTCATGCTGATTGTCTACCTTCAGGGCATCTCGTTTGTGGACCTTGCCTATTTGAAGAAAGACGACATCCGAAACGGGCAGCTGCACTACAGCCGCAAGAAGACCGGACAGGAGCTGACCGTCGGTTGGGAATCCGCCATGCAGGACATTGTGGACAACTACATCCACCTGACGAAAGGCAGTCCGTATCTCTTACCCATTATCACTAAAACGGACGGCACGGAACGGCGGCAATACGAGCGGATGGAACATAAGGTGAACTATTACCTCAAGAAAATCGGCACGATGGTCGGGTTACAGGCATCCCTGACGACATATACGGGGAGGCATACCTGGGCCAGCATCCTGCGGGACATGGGCACCAGCCTGTCCGTCATCAGCAAAGGCTTGGGGCATGAAAGTCTGAAGACCACACAAATCTATCTTTCCTCCATCGACATGGAGGGCGTGGTGAAAGCCAACCGAAAAATGATAGGAAAAATTTTTCGTAAATAATAACCGGAAATGTTCGACAAATTTCACACCTGTATAATATGAAACGGCGGACACGTTGCAAAGGTAATAAAAAGATTTAATACAGAGCCATTTTATAGGCAGAAAATTTTAAAGATTCGGAATTTTAGTCGAACAAAAGCTGCATTTGTTCGACTAAAATGGGATTCCACACAAAAATACACATTGATAATCAGTCAGTTGCAAAAATCCGCCGTTTCATATTATACAGCAATAGTAAAGCGGTGGGTATAGAAGAGACTTAATTGATTGAAAACTAAATACTTGTGATATGGAGGTAAAAATGTTAAAGCGCATTGCGCTTTGCTCTTCTCGTCACATAACAACGGCAGGCCATTGTTGCTGAGTTTTTACTCCAGAATGCTGCCGCTAAACCTAAAGAATGCTGTAAACAACGCCTGAAAAACGTCTTGAAAATGTTTGAAAAGCGTGGTGATTCAAATTCGGAGAGGTATCAGTTAGCCGTCATGCGATTGCCATGGGGGTAGCGTAAAGAACGCTTTTTCGTGAATGAAGAATGAAGAATTAAGAGTTTACCATGCGGCATGACAACATAACGATGCTTCATAACTTAGCTCAAAACATCTTTTGCTCGTTATAACAGCGAAACAGTCATCATTCTTCAATCTTCATTGACTTACGCCGAACGTTGTTTCATTATTCTTCATTCATCATTCTTAATTTATCTCACAGTGCCTGACAAACTCAACAGTGTAGATTACCATTGGTTTCTTGTCTGCACCAAACCGGGACATGAACCGGAGTTGTGCTCGCTCATCGAGCGCGAAAAGGACAAGATACGGAACATACTGGAGGTCTATTGCCCTACGCATACCAAGGTCTATGTGCGCCGTGGTGACAATGAACAGCAACAGCCCTTTTTCAACGGATACGTGTTCGTGCTTGCCACCCAAGATGCATTGGTAGAGTTTCTCCGTGACAACAATTCCGACGCTTATATTTGGTACAACCGGAAGTGCACACCGGACGAGAAAGCCACGGTCTGCACCATCCCCGAATCGCAGATGCGTGCATTCCGTGACTACAACGAGAACTATGCCGACAAGGTGATTGTGTTGGAACGGCCTTACACCGACTATGCGGTTAACGCGAAAACGGACGAGCCGAACGAAATCGTGCGTGTGGTTGACGGCCCGCTTGCCGGATGTGAAGGCTACATTTGCCGCTTCCACAAGAAAAAAGGACTGGTATTCCGCGTTCAGGGCTTGATACCGGGCAGCTGGCTGACCGTCACTTACCCCAATGTATCCGACCTCCACGTTGTCCGACTCCACAATGCCGAGGGCGACCGTTTGTCCATAGGCACGGAGAAAGGACGCGCCGTTGACCTGCTTACCGGCATCCTGCAAGGCTGCGGTTACGGAGAACGCACACAGTCCCTGTTTTATGAACTGATGGAGCGTCTTGCCGCCGACCTGTCGTTGGAGGCTCTTTGCAAGTATTTCCAGAAGCAAGGGGAAAAGGCATTGGCAGACCGTCTTGCCAAACTGACTACCAAAGAGGCAGAACTTCTGATAAACCTTGCCCGCTATGAGCATGACACGCCCGGATATGTGAAGGAAAACTGGCCAAGCCTCATTTTCCGCCCGCTCCTTACGCCGACATCGGGAATAGTCATAGAAAAAGACAAGGGTGAAGTGGAGTTGCAACATAAGGATTACACGGAAATCATCCGCAGGGTGGACATCACCGAAGAGGTCTATTACCCCAGCAGGCAGGAGGACGGGAAAGTCACCACTGCCTATTATGCCCACATCGGCATGAGGAAGGAAAAGGACGACCTCGTTTTCTTCGCCAACTGGGACGATTTTCTTCGCGAATATTTCCTGACGGCAGGAAAAGCCAACGAGAAGTTGGTCTCCGGTAAGGTGCAGAAAGTCCGTAACGAGATTACACTTAAGGAAACGGAAAAGCTCATTGAGTCTTTCCGCAACTATGCGCCTACATTATATAAGGTATTGACGGATGCGGATTCTGCCCTAAAAGCCGTGCAGGACTTTAAGGTCGGTGAAGATACGTTGAATGTCTTTACCATCCGGTCTTCAGCACAGGCAAAGGATGCGGCAAAGGACAAGCTGATACAGACCTGCGTCCGCATCTGCAAGGAAATCAACACCACCAACCACCTTGCCGTATGGCGCAGGTACCTGCGGACGGTATGGCTGCACAATTGAAGTTGACAAGGTATCAGTTGACAAGGCAACAAGGTTCTGAATAGTTTCACTAATGGCATCTAAAACCTTGTTAACTAGTCAACTAGTCAACTTGTTACCTAAAATAAAATGCTTACATTTATCCAATTCTCCTCCCGTTGGAAGCAGCTCCATCACCCCACCATGAACGTGGATGGTGACGTGGCTTTCTTTTATCAGCTGTACGTCAGACTGTATCATCTTATCGGACAGGAAGCGAAGTGTTTCGACAATCATAAAATACTTCACTTTCTGCTCTATATAGAGAATACCGTTGCCGTCGGGATTGACGGCGTTTATGAATACAGGTACCGCTGCGTAGGCGATGTGGACAGCCGCTGGTGCGACGGATTTGACATGAGTGCCAATGCAGATTCTGAAGTCCACAACCTCGTGGGCAGAGCCGTGGCGGACGCAAAATATAGCGCCCTTCGGCAATGGATGGTCGAAAGCGTGCTGTCAGGTGATTTCTCCCGTTTGAGTGAAATGCTGGCATGGTTTGTGCGCGAGGACAAAATCCTGCAGCAGGTCTTTCCCGACCTGCGTTGCCGCAAGGCGATGTTCATGCAGCTCGTTGGAAATAAACAAACTGCCAAGAATATGCTGTGGGCAGATCTTGCTTTCAACTGGCATGACAAGCGAGGCGACTCTTTGGCAAATACCATAGCCAAACAGTTCCGCTATGAAGCATCTTTTGTAGAGGGAAAGGAAAAGACTTTGCTGAAGGAAGCGGCAGAAATACTCGATGCTATCCGTTCCGAACGACTGGATACTTATACGGTCATTGAAATGAAAGACGAACGCACGTTTACCTTGCTCCACAGGGACGGACGTATGTTCAGTGACGTGATTTTTCCGCAGCCGATGCGTGAGAATGCACAAGGCTGTCATATTGCCGTCCAACTCGTCACTTACAATAATAAAACATACATAAGCGGTTCAGCAGTCCGGCTTGATAAAGAAGCCCTGCCTACATGGAACGGCGAAACCAACTGGAACGACATCGTGCAGAAAGAACAGGATGCGGCGAAGTTCACATCCTTCACCACCACGTTCGGCAAGCGGATGTGCTTATATGATGACCTTTACACCGTTCCGGAAGATCCGGAGGAAGCCTATTACGCCGATATGGGCATCCATTTCGACGAGCCGAACATTTTTGATTTTCTCGGAGGTCGGCCGAACGGCAGGGTAATCTATTTTGGCAGTTGACAGACAGACAAAATATAAAAAATGGATAACAACAGACAGAAGAATGTACAGACGGTAGCTGTTCACGTTGACAGCCAAAATGTAACTGGTTTTGGTTTTGTCGCCTATACCAATTCTCGCGTTGAGAAGCTGCGGGACGAGGGGCGTTATGATGCGGCAATAAAACTGAAAAAGTATCTCAGGAAGTTCCTCAACTATTTAGGCAAGAACGAAGTGCCTTTCAAGGACTTCGATGCCCTGCTGATGCGCAACTACCACACCTGGCTGAAGAACCAAGAGTTAGGACGCAACACCATTTCCCTCTATATCCGGAATTTGAAGCGTGTCTATAAACTTGCCGTAAATGACGGACTTGCTGCTGACTGCAACCCTTTCGAGGGCCTGGACGTAAGCTACCGCGTCAAGAAATACAGGTACGGCCTGACGCTCGATGAAGTGAAACGTCTGCGCGACCTTGACCTGAGCGGTGAATCAGAGATGACCGTCTTCGCCCGCGACATCTTCCTGTTCACGGTTTATACCAAGGGCATGAGGAGCGACGACATCTTCCGCCTGACAAGCAAGAATATCAAGAACGGACAGCTCACTTACCGCCAGCACGTCACCGGCAAGGAAATCTCCCTTCCCTGGGAGCTGGCGATGCAGGAGATTGCCGACCGCTACAAGCGGAAAGGCTCGCCCCTCCTCTTCCCCGTCATCACGGCAAAATCCCCACACGAGCAATGGATACAGTATGACGGTATTCTGCACCGCATCAATTACAACCTGAAGAAATTGGGCGAAAAGATAGGACTCGGTTATCCGCTGAACCTCACCGTTGCAAGGCATTCGTGGGAAAGCATGACCAAGAGCGCAAGCATAAGCGACCTGTTGTAACCATATTACACTTCCTACCCGGTTGAAATAAGAAGATTACAGTCTCTATGCTAAAGGACATTCCACAAACTCTGACATGCCCTGTATGCAGGTCGCAGATTCCTTTCACCCTCAGCGGACTGCTGCTTGGCGAACGATTCACCTGTCCCGGATGCCCGGCTATCGTATCATTGTCTACGGAAAGCCGGCAGACGGTACAATCCGTTACGGATGAATTCGACCGCATTTTACATCATCAGACATTTATGGAAAATGATTTGCCCTCAGTAGCTCAAAAATTTACCGGTCTTCCTTGGGAAGAACTCATCGGCAGTTCCTTAAACGCAGCGGAAAATGCTGAAGCAGCCTTGGCTATGTATATGACCCGCTTCTTGAAAGAGCATGGCCTTGAAGATTCTTTTGAATCCATCCTGATAGAGATGAGACTTGAGCATCCTCATGTTGAAGCCTCGGATGCGGATAGAACATCGGAAGACAAGCGTTCCGATGCCTCATTCAGCCTCCCCCTGTCGTCTGTTATTCCATTCGGCTCATCAGGGATTGAAACACGACTCTTTTCAAAATGAAAGAAGATTCACAAAAAGAGATGCGCAAGGAGATGTTCCGACCGGATGGAAGCCGATTTGCAGAAAACCTGCAAGCCGGAAGAACGGATGTTTGCCTTGCATCCTGACGAAGGCCATATCATCGTTTCGCACGCCTTGTTCCTGATGATGAGCAAGCCTTTAGCGGTCAAATTGCCAAGTTTGAAAGGTCTTTACCTGTTGCGCAAGTTGGAGGAAGAGATGCTGACGGCATACCTGACCGAATCAGACGGGTTCCCCGAACTGCTGCGTTATTGCAACCTCCTGTACGATATGTTGCCCTACGAACTGGCAGCGGCGGCACGCAATGCAGCCATTGCATCCAAAGTCAGGGAACTGCAGGCAATCGGAATGGTTGCCGCAGGATATGGCGGCGACATGGAGGACGACACCGTAGATGACATCCTTGACGACATGGACTTTGACCGCAACAACAAGGTGTACAGCCACGTGATTGAACGGATGATGCCACAACTGAACCAGTTGGTGAAACAGGAGAAGATATATTAGAAAGTATGATATAATGACGACAGCTTTCACGGCTCAAGCCGTTTTAGCAACGTTTACCGGTGGAAACCGTGACGACTGCCGTCATTTCTACATATAGTATTCAATGATAATTCATTAAGTATCCTTGAATATTTAGACAAGCATCTTTGCTTTACTGAAATCAATTAAATATTAGACAATATGCCATCTGAAAAAATGAGATATATCCGTCAGTGTATGGCGAACAAGCCGCATACCGACATCGAACAGACTCCGTTGAAAGCGGAAATCGAAGCGGTGTTCAGCAAGCGCAACATAGACGAAGATTGCGACACCATCGCCCACTTACTTTTGCCTTATCGGAAATCGATTAAAGAATCGATAAACCAAAGCAACTTTGCCGATGCTGTTACTGTTCTGCTCGAAGTGCTTGAAAGCCTCACCTATCACTTTGCGGAAAACGAGCATTACGATTACTTTGATGATATGTATTCACCCGATTATGTCTGCCAAGACATGATGAAGGCTGTTATTGATGTCATCAAGAGAGGGAATTTCCCTGATGGGGAATTGCAGCGGTTGAAGGATAGATTGGAAAAGTTGAAGCATACCGAAGCATACGAGGATTACGGTGTGCCGTTTGCGCTGATGTGCGGGAGGGGGGCTTTGCTTAATTGTCATTCATTTTTGCTGAATAACTAATCAAAATAAAGTTTTATTTGAACCTTTACTTACGATTCAACATCATAATATCTATTATGAACGAATATCATTGCTATATTATATGTTATGACTTATGTCGACCAGGACGTGATTACAATTCATTATGCAACGCATTAACAACTTTTCCCTCATGGGGGAAGTTAACTGAATCCACGTGGGCTGTAGTCAGTGACAAATCCGCAACAGAAATACGTAATTATTTACGGCTTTATATAGATATGTCGGACAGGCTTATTGTTATAAAGAGCGGACAAATAGCGGCATGGACGCAAGTCATGGCAAGTAACCAATGGTTAAAAGAAAATCTGATTAAATAATGGATGAGTATTTCCCAGGTTTTTATGTAGGTCAGGAAGACTTGCAGACCTTCCAACAAAGCGCTTTGATTGTGGTGGATGCCTATTTATTACTGGATTTGTTCCGAATCAGCGAGGGTAAAAAGTTCATCGAATTGCTTCAACAAAACAGTATAAAGACCAAATTGTGGTTGCCATACGATGCGGCATGGTTGTATCATCAATTAATGCATAGTGTCCTTATGGAACAAATAGACAAAGTGAAATCAACATTGTTTTATTTAACGCAATTCAAACAAAACTTGGATAATGAATATACGCATCCTTATGTCAAGGATCGGCTAATGACTAGAACTAATGGACTGATAAAAGATTTGAAGAAGGCATTGAATCGTGAATCGAAGAATTTGGCGAACGCACTGCAAAATCAAGCTGACAGCATTACATCTTTCATCAATACACTGTACTCTAAAGATAATATTGGAGACGAATATGAAAAAACAAAACTGACGCAATTATTCGGAGAAGCATCAGAAAGATACGTACAAGAGACTCCTCCCGGTTATTTATGTGATCATGCGTGCAAAAATGACAGGGTGAAATATCATGATTATATTATATGGAATGAAATCCAGAAATGTGCAATAGAAAAAGGTAAGGATATCATTTTCGTAACTAATCGCATCCGACCTGATTGGTTCTTTATTTATGATGACAAGGTTATAGGGTCGAGAAAGGAATTGATAAACGAATTTAAAAAGGAAACCCAACGTAATATCCATATCGTCATGGCGCATTATTTCGTTGACAAGAACATTAAGGCAGAGCAACGTGGCGCATATCAAAGATTATTGGTCCAATTACCCGAAACCCCTGTATATGGATATGCTGCGCAAAAAACAGAAAATATGCAAGGTCATATGGACGATGGATCAGTAAACTCAGCAGGATGAAGCTATGAAAAAGAATCCGTTTTCCTTATACGATTTTATGGGCTATCTTTTCCCTGGCTTGATAGTTTTGTATACTCTATATTACCTACATTTGTGCCAATGGGATTTTTATCAGGCAACGAAAGCGGATGTGTTTATCGGAACAATAAATAAAATTGAGGATAATTTTAATTTTGAGAAATCACTTTTGATTGTCATAGCCGCCTACACGATAGGGCATATAATTTCTTACGCTTCATCGTTAACGATAGAAATCCTTTCAAACAAGTTCTTCGGATACCCTTCCAAATATCTCTTGCAGAAGAAACGCCCAATATATGGCGATTTATGGAAAAGCTATTTCAAAATCAAAGTCGAGTCGTCATCCATGGTATGGAGAATTATAAAAAAAGTGTCAATCCTCATGGAATGGATTGCATTGTTGATACTCTTATTCCCTGTCTCGTTTATGATTCTGACATTCGGATATTTATTCAACATCAACCAGTTCATCATACGTCCTTTGGACGATTACTTAATAAACGGAATTAAAACGAGGCAGCAAGAATTGGCGAAAAGGATAGGTTTGGAGCTGCCGAAAGTGAATCAAGAATGCGATTATCATCGCATCATCATGCATTACGTGTATTTGAATGTTCCGGCATGCCAGTATAAGGTGGACAATTACATTGCATTATACGGATTCCTCAGGTGTCTGTCGTTTATCTTTTGTCTATTGTTTGATGTTTGTGCCATTTTTGGCATTGTCACAATTTGCAACTATGCTTGTAACGATGTGTCATGGCCACTCATAAAAGTCCTGCTTTTATTATTGCTCCTAAGTGATGTCTCTTTCTTGGCTTTTGTCAAGTTTTACCGTCGACAGACTTTGGAGAATTTCATGTCTATGCTGACGGGCATGCCGCATAATATGAATGAAGGTTGTGGTATTGAGAAAAAATAAATACTTGTGGTTTAAGCATCGGCTGGCATAATTGCAAACAAATAGTAGAAACATTTTGTAAGTAGTCAAAAAAAGGCTATTGATTGAAATGGGTACCTTCGCTGCCAACCAAATTTATAGAATTATGTATAGCAGTGAAGATCTTGAAAGGTTTTACTTTCAGTACCAGACCGAGGCGTTACCCCGTGGAGAATCTCTCCAATCGTTTTGTGTCAAGAACAAAGTCCCTTATAACATTTTCCAGAAATGGTTTAAGGATACCCGCAAAAAAGTAGTTGAGGTTCAGGTTGATGGTGCTCCTGAGATTGCCCATGAAGAAAAGACTAAGACTGGTGACCAGCCTAAACCTTTATCAAAAGGCTGCAATGACAATCCCGTCCGTATATGGATTGACATCCGTATCAGTAATGGATTGCACTTGTCCCAAAAGAATTTAAGCTATCAGGACTTAGTCCGGATGATAGAGAAGCTGGAGGGTCTATGCTGAGTGTTACCGGCCTGAATCATTTTTATTATGTGCGTGACTTTACCGACATGCGTTGCAAGCACAGCCGTGTGTTGTCCATCATCCGTGAACGGCTTCACCGGGAACCCTGTGACGGGGATGTCTTCATTGTCATGTCGCGAAACCGAAGGATAGTCCGTATGTTTTCATTTGACAATCATTCATACAGCCTGTTCGAAAAGAAGTTTGTCGCGGGCTACCAGTTCATGAAAGTGGAGCGGAACGGGGCGGATACCGTTTATCGGATTGACTGGAAAGATGTGGTCCTGATTCTTGAGAATCCTATAGTTAAAACATTAAAAATCAGATAATTAATATATTTATTTGCTTGCGGTTCTGCGATTATTTTAGTACCTTTATATCTGTAAATCAAAGGTTTAATCATGATCGGACTGCAACATATAATAGATTCAAAAAGGGAATTGTTGAGTAGGGAAACCTACTCACGGAACCCTATAAATTATAGTGAAGGTATGGCAGACGACCAAAAAGACCGGTACATACAATACCTTGCTGAGCAGAATCAGGACCTTAGGTTGACAAATGACGCCATGAAGCTTGTCTTGGAGGATTTCATGGTTCAGATGAAGGAACTGAAGGATCAGGTGTCCTCCATGCAATCGAAACAGTCCGATTTGGAAAACCGGTTATCAGAAGAGCGCAAGCTTCGCCAATCGGCTGAACGGAAGGCAAAGGCTTTTCAGGAAAGACTTGATTTTGCCAATCAGGAACGTTTTGGAGACAGGCGTCAAAGGATACACTCCAAGGCAGAAAAGAGCGCTTCTGACCGGCAAAAGGAGAAAGATGATTATGACGGTACGGACGATACACTCCGTACGGATTCTGTAGACAATAACGAATCCCGGAATGAGCCGGCCCTTCCCAAAAAGGAACGTGACCTGGGCAATCGTCCCGACGGATATAAAACAATGGGAGTAGCGGGGGAAGTGATAGAGCATCCCTCTGATCTGGCAAAGGTTCCCGGACGTATCATTGAAAGAAGGATGGTGCGTGTATTCAGTTTCCGTACCGTCCTTACGGAAGAATGTTTTGAGATGGTCCATTATGCGGAGCCGGGCAAAAAGCCGAAGTGGGGTTATTTCCCCTCTGAAGGCCATCCGGAGGTAATAACCAAATTCGAGGGTACTAAAGCCACTCCTGAATTCCTGCAGGCCATCGCCTATGAAGTTTATGTAAAGAATGTGACCTTCGGCCTTCTTCACCAATGGCTGACGGATATGGGAATGACCATTTCTGAAAACACCTTACGCAACTGGCTTAAGAAAGGCAAGAAATACCTTGATGAGCTGGTTCTCGTATTGAAATCTACAGCCTTGGAAAAGGACTCGATAGTGAACTGCGATGAGACCTGGTGCAAGGTGCGCAAATATGACCACTACAAAAAGTGTTACATCTGGGTATTGGTCAACAAGGCTCAGAAAACGGCTATTTTCTTCTATGAGAATGGCTCCCGCAGCCGTGAGGTGCTTACGAATTTCCTGGGTGATGCGGAATTGAAGAGCATCATGTCTGACGGATACAAGGCTTATGTATTTATCGGCGATGAGTTGAAATCGGCTCAGTTTAAGGATACTGTCCATCAGGTTTGTATGTCCCATGCGAATAATAAGTTCGTTAAAGCCGGTAATCAAGGAGGCGAACCGCTGGCCGAACGTTTTTCAAAGCTTTTAAAGTGGTTCTTTTCTAAAGAACATATTTATGATGAAGCCGGTCTTACTTCGGAAGAGAGACTGCGGGAAAGGCAAAGCCTGGAAACGAAGGAACACCTGATAGAATTGCGCAGCCTGTTGGACAGTGAACTGTCAAAGGATTCAGAATTCAGAAGCCAGTATTATACGGAAGCCCTTAATTACCTGAACCGGTTCTGGAAAGAGATCTTCGCTTACCTGGATGACGGTGAACTACCGATAGACAACAATCTTGCCGAGCGGACCATCCGGAAGCTGACTACCCAACGCAACAATTCACTCCATTATGGCAGTGATGCGGGTGCTGAGATGGCTGCCACTTATCATAGTGTAATAGGAACGGTAAAGCTCCATGGCACTTCTGTCTGGAACTTCATCGGAACTTTTTTCAAAAATATCTTTAACGGGTGCAGGGATTATGTTAACATGGTTCCTGACAAAATCACTTTGGCTACCTGCCAATGTTAAATTCAAAACCAATTAATTAACAAAACTCGGTTTAGGGCACTCAAAAGTGCCCTTTCAAAGGAGGATGCCCTAAATTGAGTGCTTACAAACATTTTGGTCTTATTTTAGATGTTTTCCTGCCAAACAGGATGATGTCTGAATTGGACACTTACAATACGATGAATCAATCCAACAAAGAAAATAGCAAGCGCATTGCCAAGAACACCCTTCTGCTTTACATCCGGCTGATATTCACCATGGCCATCGGCCTTTTTACGAGCCGTGTGATATTGGCGACATTAGGTGTTGAAGACTATGGTGTATATAATGTGGTAGCCGGATTCGTCCTTATGTTCTCTTTCTTTACAAGTTCATTAGGGGCGGCAATCAGCCGTTTTCTAACATACGAACTTGGTAAAGGGGAAAGCGTGCGATTGCAGCGTATATTCTCTACCAGCGTCAATGTCCAACTATTATTGTCAATAGTCATCTTGATTTTAGCGGAAGCTATAGGGATATGGTTTGTCAACAACAAACTGAATATTCCTGCAGATAGGCTGTATGCCGCCAACTGGACCTTTCAATGCGCTATCATAGCATTTATCCTAAACTTGATCAGCGTACCTTATAATGCGGCTATCATTGCCCATGAAAGGATGAACGCCTTTGCCTACATCAGCATATTGGAAGTGACATTGAAACTTGCGATAGTATATGTCCTGTATATTTCCCCCATAGACAAACTCATTACCTATTCAGTCTTATTTGCCGTAGTCGGGTTAATCATCCGACTGGTTTATGGCATTTATTGCCGGAAGCATTTCGCAGAATGCCGTTATCAGCCGGTTATAGACAAATCGATGATGAAAGAGATTACCGGTTTCGCAGGTTGGAATCTGATGGGAAGCGGTGCCTATCTATTTAATACGCAAGGGGTAAATATGGCTATGAATATTTTCTTTGGAGTAACCGTAAATGCCGCACGCGGCATTGCGACACAAGTGGAAGGTGTCGTAAGGCAGTTTGTTACTAATTTTACTACGGCATTAAACCCGCAAATCACCAAATCGTATGCGGCTGGGAATATGGAATATATGTACACCTTGGTATGCCGTGGTGCGAAGTATTCATATTTCCTTATGTTGGTTTTTGCCGTCCCGTTTATGTTCGAAGCGGATATCATCCTGAAATTGTGGCTGGATAATGTGCCTCAACATACAGCAACTTTTCTCAGGCTGACCATGATTGGGACACTTTGTGACATATTGGGAAATTCCACGGCAAACGCTTGTTGGGCTACGGGAAAAGTGAAGAAGTATTATTTGTGGGTCGGGACCATCGGCTCCTTGGTGTTCTTCATTTCATATGCATTATTCAAAATGGGGTTTCCTGCTTATACTTCATACATCGTGTTCATCGTCATTTACGCAATCTTGATTTTTGTAAAGTTGTACATCATAAAAGGATTGATTGATTTTCCTTTGGCGATGTTTTATAAAGAGACATTGCTTAGGATATTACCGGTGACCTTCAGTACATTTATGATTGCTTCATTGCCATTTTATATGATGGATGAGTCCATTATAAGACTTCTCTTAACAGGAATAATATCCATTTCAGTTTTAGCGGGTAGCATTTATTTCCTTGGCTTGGAAAAGTCAGAAAGATGCTTGGTGCATAACAAATTGCTTTCTATCCGAAAAAAGATCTTTAATAACTAATTCAGTCAATTTTATGTCTGTAAAAACATATTTAAAACGTGGAATAAGGTTTATTTTTAAAGGGATACCTGTAATCCACACTACAGCAAATGTCGTGACATTGTCACCCAATGAACTCTTAAAAGGTCGTGTCGCACTGATAACGGGTGGAACAAGCGGCATAGGTTTTCACATAGCTAAAGCATTTTTAAATAGCGGAGCGACGGTAATCATTACAGGGCGTAATGATAGCCGGATTAAGCAAGCTTGCGATACGCTCCGTTCGTCTACGGAAAGTCCCAAGAAAGTGCATGGCTATGTGCTCGATAACACTTGTGTAGAAAGTTTCGAACCAGCCTTACAGAAGATATCGTCACAGTGGAATTTGAAAATAGACATATTGGTCAATAATGCGGGTGTGCTGGGTGGCGACATATCCAACGTAAATGAAGAGCAATATGATCAGATCATGGATACCAACTTAAAAGGCACATTTTTCCTTTCACAGGCAATCGGCAGATACATGAAACTGCAAAACATAGCCGGAAACATTTTGAACATAGCCTCTTCGTCTTCTTTCCGTCCGGCCTCCTCAGCTTATACCATGTCGAAATGGGGATTAAGAGGACTGACCTTAGGGCTGGCTAAATCATTCAGTCCTTATGGGATTGTTGTGAACGGAGTTGCTCCCGGTCCTACGGCTACCCCAATGCTTTTGAAAGACAAGAAAGATGACTTGACCTTTGAACGTAATCCGTTAGGTCGTTTTGCACTTCCCGAAGAGATAGCGAACATGGCCGTGTTGTTGGTCAGTGATATGGGAAGGACGATAGTGGGAGATATTGTCTGCATGACAGGTGGTGCCGGCCTGATAACTTTCGATGATGTCAATTACAACTTTTAAAATAGAAAATCGACAATGGAACAATACTACACCAATGAGCGCAACGTGCAAATCCTGATTGCGCTATTAAAGGAACACGGAATCAAACGGGTGATTGCCTCTCCCGGCTCAACGAACGTCACTTTTGTTGGAAGCCTTCAACAGGATCCGTGGTTTGAGATGTACAGTTGCGTGGACGAGCGTTCTGCCGCTTATATGGCATGTGGCATGGCTGCTGAAAGCGGAGAGCCTGTTGTGCTTAGCTGTACGGGAGCAACCGCTTCACGAAACTATTTTCCCGCTTTGACGGAAGCTTATTACCGGAAACTGCCAGTCTTGGCTGTAACATCCACACAGGACGAAAGCAAGATAGGACATCTTGTAACGCAAGTGATAGACCGTTCCTGCCAGCCTAATGATACGGTCGTTTGCAGTGTACACCTGCAAACAGTAAAAGATGAAAATGATGCGTGGGATTGTAACGTCAAAGCCAACAAGGCAATTCTCGCATTAAAACACCGTGGAGGCGGACCGGTACACGTTAATCTGACCACAACCTATTCGCGTGACTTCTCTGTGAAAGAATTGCCTAAACAAAGAGTAATCAGACGCTTTACCGTAGAAGATGCAATGCCAATCTTGCCCCAAGGGAAGATTGCTGTTTTCTGTGGCTCGCATATCCGATGGACAGAAGAAGAGGCAAAAGCCATCGAACGGTTCTGTCGTGCTGCGAACGCTGTGGTCTTTACAGATCCGTCAGCTAACTATGAAGGGAAATACAAGGTGGCTTATAATTTGGTCGCCCAACAAAAGATTGAAGACAGCAACCGCCAGCCGGATTTGTTAATCCATATCGGCAACATGAGTGATTTTTCTGGCATTATTTCAAAGCCGAAAGATGTGTGGCGTGTGGCGGAAGACGGGCAGATTGTAGACCGTTATAGAAAGCTGACGAACGTGTTTGAAATGCGGGAACTGAGTTTCTTCAGTTATTATGCCGACCATGCGGCATCAAATAGCGATGATTCATATTTGGAGAGCTGTTTGAAAAATCAGCAAAGGTTATGGCATGCCATCCCAGAATTGCCCTTCTCCCACCTGTGGGTGGCAAACCGTCTGCATGACCAATTTCCACAAAACAGCGTATTGCATCTGGGCATACTCAGCCCGTTGCGTTCCTGGGGGTATTTCAACATAGACAAAAGCATAGATACCTTCTGCAATGAAGGAGGTTTCGGCATTGATGGAAGCCTTTCTTCACTTATCGGTGCTTCATTGCTTCATCCTGACAAGCTTTATTTCGGTGTAGTCGGTGATCTATCTTTCTTCTATGACTTGAATTCTCTTGGAAATCGGCATGTCAGAAATAATCTAAGGATTTTATTGATTAACAATTCGCTAGGAGCTGAATTCCATTTGTTCAAACAAATGAATTCAACCTATATTAACGACATTGAAAAATATTTGTCTGCCGGTGGGCATTTTGGCCATCAGTCGCCTACATTGGTTCGTCATTATGCGGAAGATTTAGGGTATGAATATTTATCGGCATCGAATAAGGAAGAATTTGAGCAGGTTTATTCTCGTTTCGTTACAACGGAAATGACGGGGAAGCCTATGGTATTTGAGGTGTTTACTAAAGTGGAGGATGAGAATGAGGCCTTGAAACAAATGTATAACATTGAGATAGACACAAGTTTAAAAGGGAATATGAAAAGAGCCGCAAAAAGCTTATTAGGTGAATCTGGCATTAGTACCATAAAATCCATTTTAAAAAAATAATTGTATGAAATATTATTTTCCAATACATTTAGACAGCGGCAATCGTGGTTGCGAGGCAATCGCCAAGGGCACGGCTTTAATTCTAAAAGAGAATAAAGAAAACATGATAGGTCTTTGCACTGATATGGAGCTTGACCATCGATTAAAAGTGGATGACTACATAACCCTACAGCCCAAGCGTCAAAGGAGTGTGACATTCCGCATTAAAAATAAGATGTATAAAAGCTTGGTACACGATGACTGGAAACGAAAATCTTTCATCTATCGGTATGAATATGCTCCATTTTTAAACCAAATGGACAAAGACGACATCATGATTTCCACAGGTGGAGACATGATGTGTTACGATGAAAATCAAGTGATTTTTACCGTAGATTATTTACACAAACGTGATATTCGTTCCATTTTATGGGGATGTTCTATTGGTGAAAAAAATCTTACATCGCGAAAACTGCAAGCGCTTAAACAGTTCTCACACATCTATGCACGCGAAACTTTGACACAGGGAGTCTTGGCAAACCATAATATAAACAATGTCTCAGTATTTCCGGATCCGGCTTTTGTCCTGGAACCTGTGCCTTGCGAACTTCCAGAATGTTTCACACGAGGAGGAGTGATAGGCATCAATTTAAGCAACTATGTAATGGGCGGATTTGATTTGGATTCGGCTTTTGCCAAAGAAGTGGATAGTCTTATAAGATACATCCTTCAATCAACAGATTATCAAATCCTGCTCATTCCGCATGTATTGTGGAAAGGACAAGACGACCGTATTATCAGCAATCTAATAAAAGAGAAATATGATTCACACAACAGAATCAGCATTCTTGATAGTGATAATTTGAATTATTGCCAAATCAGATACGTGATTTCAAAATGCTGTTGCTTTATTGGAGCAAGAACTCATGCCATGATTTCCGCATATTCCACTTGTACGCCAGCTATTGCAATTGGTTATTCTATTAAATCAAGAGGTATAGCGAAGGATATTGGCATGCCTGAGGAGACGGTTGTAAATAGTATCAATATCAAGAAAAATCAACTCATAAATGCGTTTACTAATATGCTGCAAAATATGTCTGACCTAAAAAGGTATATAACACAAAATACAGAACAATATCGCAAAAAAGTATTTATGGTTTCAGAGATTGTTAAAACAATAGTATAGCATATATGGCATTATTTGCAAACATAAAAAAGTGGAGTTTCCGAATAATTAATAACTATTTTTTATTGCTAGCAATTAATGGGCTTTTAGTCATGTTTGGCATGTTGAGTATTGCAAAATTTGATTTGCTTATCATGCTTGCAGCATCAGTTATTACTATTTCATATTTAAACAAGGGAATTACTAAATTAGATTTATTCATTATCCTCTTTATAGGAATTGTTGCTTTTAGTAGTAAACTTATTTATTACGATGATAATTTATGGTATTTAGGGTGTAGACAACAATTGTTTTGCACAATATTTTTCTTTGTAGGCAAACATCCCCAAATAAGTAAACTACAAATATTTCAAAAAGGAATCACTCCTTTCTTGATTGTCTGTTGTTTGGGTTTAGTATTATATGTGATGTCTCCACAATGGTATATGAATTATAAACTGCAAATGTGGCAAAGTGAAACGGGTATATCAGAAGATAGAATATTGGAGATGACTAGACTTTCAGCCTTTTGGCAATATCCATATTGGGTTAGTTATGGATGTGCCATAATGTATTCTTATATGCTGATAAACTGTTTCACGCAAGGCTTTATGAAGAAAAAAGATGCTATTATCCTTATGTTTATTGCATTTATAGCAGTCCTTACACAGCAACGAGCTCCTTTAATTATCATAGCCATTTTAACAATAATATTTATATTGGTTGGAATATTTAAGAAGAGAAAATCTGGTCATCTCTCCTTGCGAACTTCTATAATGTATTTTATAATATTAGGCATATGTATGTTTGCAATATTTCTAACAATTATAGACTCAGAAATGCTTGCGAGATTATTAGAAAAATTTGAAGTGTTAGGAAATGCTTCTGCTTTTTTAAATAATCGTGCTGATATATTTAGTGATTTTCGCTCAAAAGAAATAACATTCTTTGGAGATGGAATAGGAAGGTATTCACATGCAGCATATAACTTAGGGAAACCTGCTATAACAGATCAACAATACTTAAAAATTCTATATGAGACCGGCATATTTGGATGTGTTGGTTATGGGATAATAATAGGAACAGTCCTGTTGAATGGCTTAAGGCATGTCCAATCTCATATTTTTGAATTGTCCATAATTTTCTTCTATTTACTAGCAATGACAGGCGCAAATTGTTTGGCCATTTTCGACCAGCATTCAGCTATTTTTTGGATCTGTTGTGGACTTATATGCAACAAATATATAAAGCAAAATAAATTTTATGGAAAAGACAAAAAAACGAGTTATAGCAATTCATCTTCCTCAATTCTATCCATTCCCGGAAAATGATGAATGGTGGGGAAAGGGGTTTACGGAATGGAGAAATGTAGCTCGTGCAAAACCTCGATTTCGAGGACATTATCAACCTCACATCCCTGCAGATTTAGGATTTTATGATTTAAGATTAAGAGAAAGTAGAATCGCACAAGAAACATTAGCCAAACAATACGGGATTTACGGGTTCTGTTATTATCACTATTGGTTTAACGGTCATCTTATCATGGAAAAACCAGTTGAAGCAAAATTGGCAGACCGTGATGAAGATTTACCTTTTATGTTATGTTGGGCTAATGAAAATTGGCATCGGAATTGGGCTGGTGGGTATAATGAAACTCTAATAGAACAACACTATAATAAGGAAGATGATATTGCTCATTTTAACTATCTTCTTCCTTATTTCCGTGACCCACGTTATATACGTGTTGACGGGAAACCTGTTTTTTGCATATATCGCCCGGCTTTATTCCCTGATTTTGATTCGACCGTAAGAACTTGGCAGGAATTAGCTAATAAAAATGGTTTTCAACTTTATATCTGCAAATTTGAAGCTGGTAAGGAATGGGGTAAAGAGTTTATGCCTAAAACAGCCGATGCAGCAGTGGAATTTCAACCGATAAACAAAGAAGGTTGGGATAGAAAATATGCTCTTTTACCAAAGATTTGGGAAAAAATAGCAAAGAAGTCAAAGTTTAGCTCAATATTCCCATATGATAAGTATGTGGAATTTCAATTAGCAAAGAAGCCATTTACAGATTACAAGCGCTACCCATCTGTATGTCCCTCATGGGATAATGCAAGTCGTAGATTATCTCAACCTTTTAGTTGCTTCAAAAATGCCACCCCTGAATTGTTTGGTCGTTGGTTTGCTCATGTTTACAAAACATTTCAGCCTTTTTCACAGGAAGAAAATTTCATATTTATCAATGCTTGGAATGAGTGGGCTGAAGGGTGTCATCTGGAACCGGATTTGAAATATGGGTGTGGCTTCTTGGAAGAAATAAAGAAAGTTATAAATGAAAACGAGTAATATGATTGATGTTTCCATTGTGATTGTTTGCATGAACAATCTGAAAAACCTTTATCCATGTTTAAATAGCATACGGAAATACACCAGGGTGTCTTACGAAACGCTTGTAGTTGCTTATCTCTTCTCTAAAGAGAATCTTGAAAAAGTTAAGCATGATTTTCCTTGGGTAACATTTATAGAGAGCAATGAGATTCGTGGATTTTCAGAAAACAATAATTTGGCGTTAAGGCAGGCAAAAGGGAAATTCTGTTTTGTTTTAAATGATGATACCTATTTTGATAGCCCAGTAATAGACTTGTTAATCAAAACATTCAATACACTTCCACCAGAAGTTGCAATTCTTAGCCCTGTTACATTAAATAAAAATGGCACTGTACAAAGAAATGGCAAACCCAGGTACGACTTATTTACCCAATTGCTCGAATATATAAAACTGCGTCCTTTTTATGATAAAAAATCTAAGTATACGAATAAAGAGGGAATCTATCAATCATATAACATAACAGGAGCGGCTTTTGTAATTAGACGAGAAATCTTTGAAAATGTGGGCTGGTTTGATGAGAGGTATTTTTTTTGTCCCGAAGACATTGCTTTGTCAACACTGTTGAATAAGAAAGGTTTTAAATGTTATGTAAATGCGGATATAAAACTTGTCCATACAGGTGGAGGAACATGGTCGAAAATTCAAGCTGCCACAATGCCTACATCTGCAAAAGGGTCATTAATATTTTTTTGTGAGAAAAGTTTACTAAAAAAAATCATTTATCTATGTATGGCATATTTTTTTCATACCATTTATGGTTTCATTTGGTTCTTGCAATACGAACTAACACATTCTTCTAAAAGTGCTGTCATGTATAAAGCTCATTTTAACACCATAAAAACAATAGGCACAAAAAAAACGCCAAAGCAAATATTTGTAAAATACTATTCTCGAATAAATGCGAAATAACATATCAGTTACAATAAAAAACGACTTATGCACAGGTTGCGGCATTTGTGAAGATGTTTGCCCAACTCACTCCATACGAATAGAGTGCAGAAATGGTGAGAATAGACCTGTCTTGAACAGTGAATCGTGCCTCGGGGATAAATGTGGCAGATGCCTGAAAGTTTGTCCGGGCATTGGCTGTAATCTGGCAGAAATGGCGAACAAGTTTTTCTTGAATGAAGACTCTAAGACTGATAAGTACATTGGACTTTTCCAAAATCTTCACACAGGCTACAGCTTGGACAAAGAAATTCGCTACCATTCTGCTTCAGGCGGTATGGTGAGCCAATTTCTGATTTACCTGCTAGACAAGAAAATCATTGACGGCGCAGTGGTTACTGGATTCTCTGATGATAACCATATAACTCCTGTGTCTTATATAGCGAGAACCAAAGAGGAGGTATTAAAGGCAAGAAGTTCAAAATATTGCCCGGTAGCATTGAACAAGGTCGGTAATGAAATCAAAAATACTGAAGGCAAGTATGTTATTGTAGGTTTACCTTGCCATATTCAGGGATTTAGGAAAAGAGCATTGATGGACAGAAAGTTCCGCGAAAAAGTAGTAGGTTATTTCTCTATTTATTGTTCTTCCAACCGTACGTTTTATGCCCAAGAATTCCTGTTAAAGAAGTATGGCATAGACAAAGAAAAGGTGAAATATTTTGCATTCCGTGATAACGGCTGTTTGGGCAGTATGGTGATTGATGTGGCAGACAAAGGGGCGGAATTTCCTTCATTCGCTACGGATAAGAGTAGCGAATGTAGGGAATCGAAATCTTTGATTTCAATTTCCTTCATTCGCTACTACGGCGCACTTAGAAGTTTCTTTAAGCCAAGGCGATGCCTTACCTGCATTGACCATTACGGTGAGCTGGCCGATGTCTGCTTTGGTGACATCCACATTAAGCCATACTCTGATGATAAGGTCGGTATAAGTTCTTGGATTGTAAGAAATCCGTATTTTGAAGATTTATTCAAACAAGCTGAAGCTGATGGATATATAAAGATGTCTGATGTTGGCACCAAGATGCTGAACGAGTCGCAAAAGGCGATGCTTTATCCAAAGCAACGTCGTGCCCGTGCAATAATGAACATGGACAGATTGATAGGTAAAAAGACTGCCGTTTATGATAAACCATTGGAACAACCCCATCTGAAAGATTATGTTTCAGAATTAATTTGCCATTGCCAACGGTTCGCAGGACACCATAAATGCCTTTGGCCCATAATTGATTCCTTTTACAGTCGTAGTATAAATAAAAATAGTAAATAAAAATGATAGGAGTTTGCATAAAGTATTTTTTTGAGAATTATGGAGGAATGTTGCAAGCGTATGCAACCATAACAATGCTAAAAAACAGAGGATTAGATTATGAGCTGATACGATATGAAAAGCATTATTCCTTATTGGGCAAATTAAAACAACTACCGAGATTATTTAACGGAATACTCTTGAATGACAAAAAAGAAGTCTTCTTGAAGAAACTAGGGAAAAGTAAGCATCCAGATTTCCGAGCCAATGATTTAAAACGAATGCAAGCGTTCAATAAGTTCAAGAAAGAAAAATTTACGAATTTGTCACCTGTTTTTGTTGGATATGACAATCTCTGCAAAGGTGCAAACAGATATTCAGCCGTAGTGACAGGTAGTGACCAACTGTGGTCGCCTGCTGGTTTACCTACCAATTTTTATAATTTGATGTTTGTTCCTGACCATATTCGCAAAATTTCAATTGCGTCATCATTTGGCGTGAAAAATATACCTTGGTATCAAGTGTCACGGACACGGGAATTTCTCAACCGCATCGAATTTATCAGCATGAGGGAAAACCGTGGTAGTGAAATTGTTAAAGAACTGACAGGCAGGGACGTTCCGACTATTTTAGACCCGGTGTTTATTTTTGACAAGAATGAATGGGCGGAATTAATACCAAAGAATAAAGAATATAATGAACCATATATTTTTGCATATTTTCTTGGTGCAAATCCAACCCATCGCAAAGCGGTTAAGTCTGTCGCAGAAAAATTAGGATGCAAGATTGTAACGTTGCGTCATCTTGACCAATACGTTGAAAACGATGAAAATTTTGGTGACTTTGCCCCTTATGACGTAGACCCAGCACGATTTTTAAATTTGTTAAGGGAAGCAAAATATGTTTGCACTGATTCCTTTCATGGTTCAGTGTTTTCCATTATCCATCATAAGCCTTTTGTTGTTTTTAACCGATATGACGATTATAGTAAACACTCTAAAAATTCACGTATAGACACTTTGTGCTTTAATCTCGGTTTGGAAGATAGAAGGTTCGTTTCTGCAGATAAATTATACTTGCAATTAACATCGGAAGTTGATTATAAACGTGTTGATGATAAGCTTTCTGTTTTGAAATTGTTAACGAACTCTTATCTTGACGAGGCTTTTGCAAATTTATAATCAAAGTTTTTTGATTTATGTTATTTTATTGTCGGTAAATACTCATGGGAATTTGCGAGAAGACAGCAAAGATAATACCTTATAGACAGGAACATACTCTTGAAAATAGGTGAAGTATAATAATCAACCATACAAAATTATGACAAATAAAATAAACATTCTCTTTATCGGAGGAGCTGGATTTATCGGTTCAAGCTTGGTCATGAGATTCAATGACAATAATAAATATGGAGTTTTTGTCATCGAACCTGCATTGGCGAATGTGTCGAGGCTTGACGGGCTGGATGTTTCAATTATCAGGGAATCGCTGGCTAATGTTGAAAATGTAGAAAATATTATAGCGGACTATAAAATCCAGACTGTTGTCCATTTGGTTTCAACGCTAATACCGAGCAGCGGTTATGACGATTTCAACCGCGAATTTCAGAATATGATATTTCCGAGCATAAGGCTGATGGAATATTGCGCAAAAAATAACGTGAAGTTCGTTTACTTTTCATCCGGTGGAACTATTTACGGCAACCGTAATGAGATGAAGCCGTTCAAGGAAACCGATGCACAAAAGCCTATTTCGTATTACGGATGGTCAAAGCAGATGATGGAGAACGCCATCCTGTTCAAGAACAGGACAGAAGGTCTTAAATACCTTATAGTAAGACCAAGCAATCCCTATGGGCATGGACAAAATCTGCACGGGCGACAAGGGCTTGTGGCTGTTGCCATAGGAAAATTGCTTGACGGCAAGCCTGTTGAAGTTTGGGGTGACGGCTCTTCAATAAGGGATTACATATATATTGATGATTTGACAACTATAATATACCAGTTGATAGACAAGGATGTCTACAACCAAGCTGTCAATGTGGGGAGTGGACGTGGATATTCAGTAAATGACATCCTTGCATTTCTGAAGATTATTTCAAATGTTGATTACAAAATAATTTATGAAAACGCCCGCCCGATGGATGTTTCCAATATGGTATTAGACACTACGAGGATGCACAATTATGTTGATATAGAACTTACCCCGATGTTGGAAGGAATGAAAAGATTTTATCAAGACTCAATAGAATCAGTAAAGAAATGAAGATACTTTTAGTTCATAAATGCTTTTATTACAAAGGAGGAGCCGAAGTTTTTTTCTTTGAGGTGGCTCGTGTTTTAAAGGAACATGGTCATCAAGTGGCGTTTTTCTCCGTAAATGACGAACAAAACATTCAATCGGAATGGTCAAGATATTTTGTTAACGCACCGGATTTCAAAAGTTCAAACCCATTGATAAAGATAAAGGCTTTGACGCAAATACCTTACAACATTCCAACAAAAAGGAAATTTGAGAAGTTGCTGGATGATTTCAAGCCTGATCTCGTACATTGCTTCAACATCATGACGCAAATTTCGCCGTCTGTAATGGTTGCCGCACGGCAAAGGAATATACCCGTACTCATATCTCATAACGACTACAAGCATATTTGTCCCAATTATAAATTATACAACAGAGGGCATGTCTGCGACCTGTGCAAAGACGGGCATTACTATCACTGTACTATGACAAGATGCGCCCACAACTCTTTGGCTGTCAGCGCGGCAAGTACAATAGAATCTTACGTGCATAAGTGGCTGAAAGTGTATGAAAAGAACGTGACAATCCATCTTTTTGCTTGTGATTATATGGCGAAAGAAACGGAAATATTTTGGAAACGCCGTATAAGAAGCGGAAGAGTCATGAATCCTTTTAATGTTCCTCCGTTGCCAAAAGAAAATAAATACGGAAAGTTCGGATTGTATTTTGGAAGGCTTATTGACGAAAAAGGTGTAGATGTCCTGTTGAAGGCTTTGACGGTCGCAAAGGATTTACCTTTTGTTATTGTAGGGAATGGTCCTGAGGAAGAAGCATTGAAAAATATTGCAAAAGAGCACAACCTGCAGAATGTTAGATTTGTAGGGCCTAAGTGGGGCAAGGAACTTGATAAATATCTTTACAATGCGAAATATGTAGTATGTCCTTCAACATGGCAGGAGAATTTTCCTTATGTCATATTGCAGGCTTTTGCGGCTTGTAAACCAGTTATCGGGTCAAGGCGTGGTGGCATACCTGAAATGGTGGCGGAAGGCCGTGGCTTGATATATGAAGCGGAAGATTATCATGAGCTTGCAAACTTAATGAAACAGCTCGATAGTGATGCACAAAGATGCAAGAATTTAGGAGCAACAGCCAGAAAATGGGTGGAAGACAATTTTAATGATGACGTGTTCTACAAGTCATTAATAGACAATTACAATACAGCATTAGCCATTGTAAACACACATGACTGAATTAATTAGAGTTTAACAAGATTTTATCTGGAAAATAAAAATATAAAGTATTATGGCAAAAACGAATATCCCGCGTCCTACTGACGCAAGTATCATCCTGACTTACCGCTGTCCGATGCGTTGCCAGATGTGCAACATCTGGAAGAACCCGACAAACAGACAGGAAGAGATAAAGGCTTCTGACCTTAAAACCCTGCCTCAGTTAAAGTTTATCAACCTTACGGGCGGTGAGCCGTTCATCCGTGAAGATTTGGACGAGATAGTAGAGGAGTGCTACAAGCACACGCCGCGTATCGTAATATCGACTTCGGGCTGGTTTGAGGATCGTGTAGTGGCACTTGCCAAGAAGTTTCCTAATATAGGCATTCGTATTTCTATTGAAGGACTTAGCCAAAAGAACGATGAACTGCGCGGTCATGCAGGAGGTTTCGATAAAGGGTTGCGTACCTTGCTGACCTTGAAGCACATGGGACTGAAGGACATCGGCTTCGGTTGTACGGTGTCGAACCACAACTCTAAGGATATGCTCTCGCTTTATCAACTTTCGCTTGCCATGGGTATGGAGTTTGCCACGGCGGCCTTCCATAATTCGTATTACTTCCATAAGAGTGACAACGTGATTACCAATAAAGAAGAGGTGTGCAACAACTTCCGCCAACTTATCGAGTGGCAATTGAAGGAGAAACATCCGAAGAGCTGGTTCCGTGCATGGTTCAACATGGGTCTTATCAACTACATCGAGGGCGGACGGCGTATGTTGCCATGTGAGGCGGGCATGGTTAACTTCTTTATTGACCCATGGGGGGAGGTTATGCCTTGCAATGGACTGGAGGAAAAATACTGGAAAGAGAGCATGGGTAACATCCACGACAAGCCATTTATGGAGATATGGGAAAGCGAGCAGGCGCAGAAAGTCCGTGCGATGGTACGCAAATGTCCGAAGAACTGCTGGATGGTGGGTACGGCCAGTCCTGTGATGCACAAGTATATCAAGTACCCCGCAAAATGGGCGTTACAAAACAAGTTGCGCTCAATGCAGGGAAAGCCAGCGTGCATAGACCCGAAGTGGTGTGATGTAGGACAAGATCCGTGCCAGGGGGATTTGAGGGAGAAGTTCTGAGTTATATCAGTTGACGAGTAGACAAGCAGACAAGTGGACAAGGAGGTTTGCCAGTCCTCACACTGTACGCCTTATATTCAATCAGACTAAACAATGTGTAACAAAACGTTAATTACCCCCCCCGAAAACCAAAAGAAGGTTAATCGGGAACGATATGATTCGCTCGACGGACTTCGCGCTTATGCTGCGCTTGGCATAATACTAATGCACGTGCTGGCTAACATAAACGTCAAGCCATCGGCAAATTACCTGACAGAAAAACTTATACCGTTCTTCACTGATTTTACGTTGCTATTCATGGTCGTCAGCGGCTTTTCGCTTTGCTGCGGCTACTATACGCGGATAAAGGACGGGACGATTACGCCAAACGCATTTTACAGGAAACGATACCTGCGCATATTGCCGTTCTTTGCGCTGCTGTGCCTTATAGACCTGGCGTTTGAACCCAATATAGGTTCGCTTTATGAGGTCTTTTCGAACATGACACTGTGTTTCGGGCTATTGCCGCCGGAAGTTGAAATCCACGTAATAGGCGTGGGGTGGTTCCTTGGTGTTGTGTTCTTGTTCTACATGCTGTTCCCGTTTTTCGTGTTCATGCTCGACAATAGACGGCGTGCGTGGACGTCTTTCGCATTGGCTGTAATATTCGTGTTCATTTCCATTGATTATTATTCCAACCCGGGCCGCAGGTGCATGGTGTTCTGCGCGCCGTTGTTCATCGTCGGAGGTATCATTTACCTGTATAGGCACAGGTTGGCAGACATGGGCAAACGTTATCCCTTGTTGGCCGCAATTGGTGTAACAGCCTTGACAGTGGCATTTTTTGCCATTAAGGAACTTGCGTTAAATGAAATAGCAAACTACCTGCTTGAGCTTGCGCTTTTCTCCGCATGGCTGGCCTATGCGGTCGGTTCCAAAGACAAAGTGCTGAGCAACCGCATTGTAAAATACCTGAGTGGCATAAGCATGGAGATATACCTTTCGCACATGCTCGTTTACCGCGCAGTTGAAAGGTTGCACCTTGAAAACATTGTCACGCAGCACGGCCTGCTTTATGTCGTCACTTCACTGCTCACGATAGCCGGCGTAATTTGCTTCGCCCACGTGGTGAAATACAAAGTGTTGCAGCCTGTAGTAAGAAAGTTTGAAAGATAGTCACCTTATTCTCCTACCCGTGACGAGCAACCATAGGGCAGAGAGCAACGAGAGGACGACGGCACCCGCATATTGCAATGACTCTTTTATAGATTTTGGCTTGACATTCATCGGAAAGTCTTTAGGTTTACCGTATTTAGATTTGTGCTTGTTAAAATGAATACAGTTAATGTCTTTCTGTCGGCAAAGTTACAAAAAACAAATCATACAGAGCCATAATCGTGGATTTATGCTTCACATACGGAACATATTTCCAATATCTGAACAAAAATAAACTATAGGTCGAATAAAAACGAAAACATTAAAATCCGAGATTATGAAGATAGTTGTTACCGGCACCCGTGGCATCCCGAATATCATGGGCGGTGTAGAGACTCATTGCGAGGAATTGTTTCCAAGAATAGCGGCAAGGGGTTTTGATGTCACCGTGATACGCAGGAGTAGCTATGTAAGGGATAGCCTGACGGAGTGGAAGAACGTGAAGTTAGTGGACATTGCAAGTCCGAAGAAAAAGTCGTTCGAGGCGATTATCCATACATTCAGAGCGATAAACGAGGCGAAACGGATTGGAGCTGATATTCTACATATCCATGCCATAGGACCGGCGTTACTCGTGCCATACGCTAAGATGTTGGACATGAAAGTGGTGTTTACCCATCATGGACCTGACTACGACCGTGACAAGTGGGGCTTTGCGGCAAAAACGATGTTGAAGCTCGGCGAGCGTATGGGGTGCATGTTCGCGGATGAGGTGATTGTCATTTCTGATGTAATTCGTAATTTGATAAAGCAGAAGTACAACAGGACGCAGCACGTACACCTTATATATAATGGCGTTTCGCAACCGGAAATTTGTGATTACCCTGAATATTTTCAGGAGTTGGGCATCAAAAAAGGCAAATACATCTTGGGTATGTGCCGCTTTGTGCCGGAAAAGAATCTGCATCACCTGATAGAAGCATATATTAAAGTGAAAGAACAAAATCCTGATGTAGATATAAAGCTCGTATTGGCTGGGGATACGGATTTTGAGGATGATTATTCACGCAACCTTAAAGAAATGGCAAGGAAGAACAGCGTTGTATTGACTGGATTTATCAAAGGGCGTAAGCTGCATTCGCTCCTTACCAATTGCCTTTGCTATTGCCTACCGTCGAGTCATGAGGGTTTGCCCATTGCGTTGCTGGAAGCTATGAGTTATGGTGTGAAGGTAATTGTCAGTGACATTTCGGCAAACAAGGAAGTTGGTTTGCCGGAAAGCGATTACTTTCCCGTAGGCAACGTCAGTATGCTTACCGAAAAGTTGGAATCGGTTATCGAGCAACCCTTGCAACATATTGATTACGATATGAAGAAATACGACTGGGAGAAGATTGCCGACCAAGTTACAAATGTGTATAAAGAACTAAAATAAACCAACATAAAATTAAAATTATGAAAGGTATAGTATTAGCTGGTGGCAGTGGTACAAGGCTGTATCCTATCACCAAAGGAATCAGCAAGCAACTCATTCCTATCTTCGACAAACCGATGATTTATTATCCCATTTCGGTACTGATGCTTGCCGGCATCAGGGAGATACTGATTATTTCGACGCCTTATGACCTGCCTGGGTTCAAAAGGCTGTTGGGTGACGGCAGCCAGTTCGGGGTGAGGTTCGAGTATGCCGAGCAGCCTTCGCCTGACGGACTGGCGCAGGCATTCATTATCGGTGAGGAATTCATTGGTGATGATTGTGCTTGTCTTGTGTTGGGCGACAACATTTTCTACGGTGCCGGACTGACTGCGATGTTAAGGCAAGCCGTGAAGGATGCCGAGGAGAACAACAAGGCTACGGTGTTCGGTTATTGGGTGAGCGACCCTGAGCGTTACGGTGTGGCAGAGTTCGACAAAGACGGGAACTGCCTGAGCATCGAGGAGAAGCCGGAACATCCGAAAAGCAACTATGCCGTAGTAGGATTGTATTTCTATCCGAACAAGGTCGTGGATGTTGCTAAACATATCAAGCCTTCCGCCCGTGGGGAATTGGAAATCACAACGGTTAACCAAGAGTTTCTGCATGACAATGAATTGAAAGTACAAACCATGGGGCGTGGTTTTGCCTGGCTGGATACAGGCACACACGATTCCCTTTCCGAGGCATCAACCTTCATCGAGGTACTGGAGAAACGTCAAGGCTTGAAAGTAGCTTGTCTGGAGGGAATCGCTTATCGGAAAGGTTGGATTACGGCAGAAAAACTTCGTGAGGTGGCACAGCCGATGCTGAAGAATGACTATGGCAAGTACCTGCTTTCTGTTCTTGACGAGAAAGAGGAAACATTGGAGAAGAATTTAGAATATTAAGGAATATGGAAGTAATCAGAACAGCAATAGACGGCGTGGTGATTATCGAGCCACGCATCTTTAAGGATGCCCGCGGATATTTCTTCGAGAGCTTCTCGCAAAGGGAGTTTGACGAGAAAGTCGGGCATGTGGCTTTTGTACAGGACAACGAGAGCATGTCCTCCTACGGCGTGATGCGCGGCCTGCACTTCCAGCGTCCGCCGTTCACGCAGGCCAAGCTGGTGAGATGCGTCAAGGGTGCGGTGCTCGACGTGGCGGTGGACATCAGGAAAGGCTCGCCGACCTACGGCAGGCACGTGGCCGTGGAGCTGACGGAGGACAACCACCGGCAGTTCTTCATCCCGAAAGGTTTTGCCCACGGTTTTGCCGTATTGAGTGAAACGGCTGTGTTCCAGTACAAGTGCGACGAGTTCTATCATCCCGAAGCTGACGGAGGCATCAGTATTCTTGACGACAGCTTGGACATTGATTGGCAGATACCCACAGAACACGCCATCCTAAGCGAAAAAGACACGAAGCATCCTTTGCTGAAAGACTTTGACTCACCGTTTACCGATCAACAATAAACCAGACAACACATGAACATACTTGTTACAGGCGCGAACGGCCAGCTCGGCAACGAGATGCGCATCGTCAGCAAAGACACGAACGATAGTTATACCTTTACAGACGTGGTAGAAGTTGATGGTGTTGATACGACCGTCCTCGACATAACAGACGCCGAGGCTGTAAGGCGCATCGTGAAAGAAAAGGACATACAGTGCATCGTCAACTGCGCCGCATACACCAACGTGGACAAGGCGGAGAGTGACGAGGCTCTTTGCAGGAAACTTAATGCTGATGCACCGAAGCTATTGGCAGAGGCAATGAAAGAAGTGAACGGCCTTCTCGTGCAGATTTCGACCGACTATGTTTTCGGAGGAGACCCATACAACACGCCTTGCAGGGAAGACCAGAAAGGAACGCCTACGGGGGTCTATGGCAAGACAAAACTTGAGGGCGAGAAGAACATTGAGGCCATAGGCTGTGATTACGTCATCATACGCACGGCATGGCTCTATTCGGAGTTCGGCAAGAACTTCGTAAAGACGATGCTCAACCTGACGGCAACGAAACCTAAGCTAACAGTCGTATTTGACCAAGCAGGAACTCCGACATACGCATACGACCTTGCCGTGGCTATCAAGACCGTGCTTGCCGATTATGAAAAAGAATGCCCCAAAGCGGGTTACAGCAAGAAAGGCATATACCACTTCAGCAATGAGGGTGTATGCTCTTGGTTCGACTTCACAAAGAAAATAGCCGAACTGGCAGGGAATACGGCTTGTGACATCCAGCCATGCCACAGCGACGAGTTTCCCAGTCCGGTGAAACGTCCGGCGTATTCCGTTCTTGACAAGACGAAGATAAAAGAAACATTCGGTGTGAAAGTACCTTATTGGACAGATTCATTGAAAGTCTGCATGGGCAATATGAAAACCATCAAATAACATCATTCATAACAAAAACTAAGACAATATGGAATTCAAGAGAAACATAATGATAACGGGCGGAGCCGGCTTCATCGGCTCACACGTTGTGCGCCTGTTTGTGAACAAATATCCCGAATACCGCATCATCAACCTCGACAAGCTGACTTATGCCGGCAACTTGGCAAACCTGAAAGACGTTGAGGACAAGGAGAACTACGTGTTCGTGAAGGCCGACATCTGCGACTACGAGACAATCAAGTCGTTGATGACGAAGTACGACATCGGTGGAATAATCCACCTCGCTGCCGAGAGCCACGTTGACCGCTCGATAAAAGACCCGTTCACGTTCGCTCACACCAACGTCATCGGTACGCTGACATTGCTCCAGGCGGCAAAGGAATATTGGGAAAGCAAGCCTGAAGGCTACGAGGGCAAGCGTTTCTACCACATATCTACGGATGAGGTTTATGGGGCGTTGTTGCTGACGAACCCCGAAGGCATCGAGTCTCCGTTCACGACTAAGGCATCGTCGGAACACCACCACGCATACGGCACGGAGTTCTTCACCGAGGAGACGAAATACAACCCGCATTCTCCTTATTCCGCATCGAAGGCAAGTTCCGACCATTTCGTCCGTGCTTTCCACGACACATACGGTATGCCGACCATCGTGACCAACTGCTCAAACAACTACGGTCCGTATCAGTTCCCCGAAAAGCTGATACCTTTATTTATAAATAACATCCGTCACAAGAAACTATTGCCTGTTTATGGAAAGGGCGAAAATGTACGCGACTGGCTGTACGTTGAGGATCACGCAAGAGCCATCGACCTTATCTTCCACAAAGGAAAGACAGCCGACACGTACAACATTGGTGGCTTCAACGAGTGGAAAAACATCGACATCATCAAGGTTGTCATCAAGACCGTTGACCGTTTGCTTGGCCGCAAGGAGGGCGAGGACATGGATTTGATAACTTATGTGACCGACCGTAAAGGCCATGACATGCGTTATGCCATCGACTCCCGCAAGCTGCAAAGGGAGCTTGGCTGGGAACCGAGCCTGCAATTCGAGGAAGGCATAGAGAAAACTGTTCGCTGGTACTTGGACAACCAAGCATGGATGGACAATGTGACGAGCGGCGATTACCAAAAATATTACGACGAGATGTATAAGAACAGATAATACATAGAATAGAATTATAGATGAGATTGATCAATTGAAATAAACGCTATTTAGAGGAGAGTCATAACGCTAAAACTCTCCTCTAATGAATATTTTTATAAAACACGCATTTTATAATGCGATATGCAAAAACGACTTTAGAAAGAGATTCTGTGCATTAGCAAGAAACACCGTAATACTCGTAATGCTTCTTGCATTTGAAAGTAGAATCAATGCACAAACAATGTATGGTACCACTGGTTTGCTCCATGCTCCTACTGCTGATATGCAAAGTGACAAGACTTTTATGGTTGGTGGCAACGTGCTACACCTTACACCGTTGCATTACATTCATTACATTAACAGCAACGAAATAAAATACACGTTTAACTATTACTTGAACATCACCATTTTCCCATGGTTGGAAGTAGGCTATACCTGCACCATTAACTATGCAGAGCATGGTTCAACCTATTTTCCACAAAGTGTCTAGGGTAAATATTCCAATCAAGACCGCGCTTTCTATGGTCGTCTGCGGTTGTGGGAAAAAGGATGGTGGAAAGCATGGACACCACAGATTGTGTTTGGTGCGAACGACCCGGGCACGCATGAGAGCGCCGGTGGAGGCGGCATAGGCAGTCGGGACAGTAACGGGGGAAACTGTTGGTTTACCCGATGGTATCTTGCAGCCACAAAGCATTTCACCTTTGAAAACGTAGGCACATTAGGTGCACACTTGTCTTTCATTTGGGACAGGGGATTGAGAGTGGAGCATAAGAACAGTCCCGCAGGCGGTGTGAATTTCCGATTGAAACTGCCAGACGAAGGATTTTGGCGCAAGGCGGTGAATGGGTTGAATCTGATGGCAGAATATGACTCACGCACCTTCAACGTAGGAGGCACATATTCCATATGGAAAGACCGAATCAACCTCGTAGCAGAACTGAATGATGGCAAGTATTTTAGCGGTGGGGTTTATTTCAAGGTGTGCTTGAAATGACTTCTTTTGCTTATTCTATAAAAGTTGATTGCATATTCTTTTGGATAAATTGTGTATGATGATAATTCCGATATGTTTTTGCACAAAAATTCTCGAATTATTAAAATAATAGTCAGCAGACGTTATGTATCAGAATAGCCCCAAAGTATTTATTTCCTATAGCTGGCATCCAGAGGAGAATAAACAACGTGTGGAAGAACTTGCACGTAGGTTAATGGATGACGGTGTGTACGTAGTCATTGATATTTGGGATTTGCATGCCGGACAGGATAAGAACGTATATATGGAGCAAATGGTTTCAGATTCAAGTGTGGATAAGGTCTTGCTAATCTGCAATAAGGATTATGCAAATAAAGCCAATGCGCGGCAAGGAGGTGTCGGCATAGAAAGTACCATTATCTCCGAAGAAATCTATTCAAAAGTAGACCAGACGAAATTCATTCCGATTGTATTTGAAAAAGATGAAAACGGCAATGCATACAAACCCGTTTTTGTCAAGTCGCGTATACATTATGATTTAAGCGATGAAAATGTTTATGAAAAAGATTACGGTGAATTACTAAGGGATTTGTATCAAAAGCCAAAGTCACAAAGACCTGCCTTTGGAAAAATGCCAGAATATCTAAATGAAGACAATCCTGCCAATCTCCCTACGGCCCACAAGGTAACAGCATTACGAAAGTCTATCATCAAAGATGATTCGAATGTGAAATTTTTGATTGATGACTATTTGGATGCATTTATCAAAGCATTGAATGATTATAAAGTGGATTATCATAATGTTAATAATGATAATTTCATATCATTAGTGGAAAGTAATATTGTGTCCATGCAACCCCTCAAACATGACTTTGTTGATTTTGTCAATTCGATTGCAAAGTCGAAAGAATGTACAGGAAGGCTATTTGTAGATTTCTTTGAGAATTGGCTGCAATTCTATGAAAATGAAGGAATATCCCTATTTGAGGATAACAGCACAGCAGGTGCAGCAAATGACCATTTCCGCTTTTTCAACTACGATGTGTTTTTGTCTTTTGCAGCAGTTATGCTGGAAAATGCCAGATATGACGTATTACATGAAGTCGTAACAAGCACATTGTATGTTGAAAAATGGGATTACCGAGTGGACAGTATTATGCCATGTCGGTTTATGGTATTCCGAAAATATAATTACACGCTTGATCGGTATAAAAATGAAAGATACAATCTGCGTAGAGTCAGCGTTACTGCAGACTTGGTAAGCCAATATACCCAAAAGCTGAATATGCAATTTCTTGTGCAAACAGATATTCTTTTATACTATTTGTCATTGATTTACCCATCTAATTCGATGTTGGAGGGGATATGGTATCCAACAATAGGTTGCTATAATCGCAAGGTTGAAATTCTTCCAAGGCTCATTTCAAAGAGATATTTTGATCAGGTCAAAGTGCTGTTTGGGGTGAATAATGTCACGCAATTCAAGGAACTGCTTGACGGAGTAAAAAGCGAGCAAATAAACAACGCCTATTATCATATCCCCTTCATAAAACAAGGATTGATGTATGATAAGGTTTGTACGATGGACTAGTCCATGTCGCAAACAAGAAGAATCATTAGGCAGGACGAGCAAGACGGCGCAATATACTAGCATAGCCTTGCTATCTTGCCTTTGTGCATTTTGCCTATGGCAAAGGAAAAATGAAGAATGTTTACTAAATGTGATCTTAGTTGATAGAGAATGAAAAAACGAAGTCGCTTAAATCGAGACAGGCTCTGCGCAATCGTTTTATTCCTACTGATACCCGTGTGGATGGGGCTTGCACCTGAATGGTATTCTTGGCTTGCAATGGAAGATAATGGATTGTGGCTGAAATGGCTTTACAACCTTCTTGATGGGCGTTGTCTTATAAACATACCGGTCTCTGTTACCATAATCTATCTGGCGTATTGTTGGATTAACAGAATATGGATTGATAATGATTGCCGTCCTTATAGGTTCTCATTGGTAGGTGGTCTTCTCTTCTGCCTTAATTGGAAGAGTGATGTGGCTTATGCCGATATTATTGGTGGATTTGACTACAGGATGCTTTTGTCCTGTATATTGGCAATGGCCTTAATAATCTTGATAATTAAAGCCTTCAAATCAAAAGCTGCCACCCATGATGGCGCATCTCAAAATGAAGAAGGTGAAAATGCGACAGTAGACAAGGACTTTCAAGGATTCTCACATGACAATCCTGCCAATCAAAGCGTTCCGGATAGTTTGAAAAAATATGCGTCGATAATTGCCCGAAGACTCTTGTCTACAAAAGCTAACAATCAATCTTATGCAATAGGAATTACAGGGGAATGGGGCGTCGGGAAAACTACATTCTTGAATTTGCTGAAAAAGGAAATTTTTGAAAAGGCTGAAATAGTGGAGTTTAATCCCTGGATGTGCCGTAGCCCTGAACAGGTGACGAACGATTTCTTCGCTTCATTACGACGCCAATTATCACCCAAATACAGTACATTATCCAAAACCCTTAAAGAATATGCTAAGTCTATAAACAATTTGACATTGACACCACCCAATGTGCTTGGTATTGAACTGTCACTGTCGATAAGGGAAGAAAGCCTCTATGAGAAGAAAATGGATTTGTCGGATAAGTTTTTACGCTTATCTCGACCTGTAGTCGTTTTCATCGATGATATTGACAGACTTGAAAGAGAAGAAGTTTTTGAGGTTTTGAGGCTGATTAGAAACACGGCCGACTTGAATAATACAATATACCTTGTGGCGTATGATAAAGAGTATGTGACAACTGTCTTGGAGGAAAAGAATATCAAGGATGCTGCATCCTATTTGGAGAAGATATTCCCAGTAGAAGTACACCTGCCTAAAGTGGAGGATAATTTAATATGGGAAACATTGTATGGAGACTTGAACTGTCAGGAAAGATTTAATGGGAGATTTACCAAATCCTTATTTGCACGATTTAATAATGATGAACGTGCTCTTATCCTGAGAGTATTGAATAATTATCGCCGTGCTAAACGATTCTCCCGCCTGTATATATTAAATGTAGATTATGTAATGGAACAATGCAGGGATGAGATTAAACTGCTGGATTTGTTCTGGTTGGAACTCTTACAAATATATGATAAAAAAATCTACGATATGCTTGCAAATGATCCATATAGTTTGCTATGCTATGAAAATGGTAGATTCAATATCAAAAACAATATATTGCAAAGTTCAAGAAAGGATGGAAATAATGTGTGCGAGAGTGAGAAATTCTGGAAAGATGAAACGCCACAAATATTGGAAAGGATGTTTGGCAAACTCCTTAAAACCAGAACAGGAAGTATATGTTACCCTGAAAACTATGATAAATATTTCACCTTGAGCGTATCGCCATACAGACTGTCATTCAAGGAACTAAAAGGTTTGCTTACAGATGGAAACAATCCTGAGGAAATTGTAAACCGATGGCTGGATAGTAGAAAATATATCAGCTCTATTGCTTACCAATTAAGCCATGTCCAAATCGAAGCTCTTTCGGATTGTTTATTGAATAATTATCTGCATGGCATTCTGTTCTTTGCATTGAGAACAGCCTCACCTAAAAATCATCAATTTGAATCCGTAAAGAAAATGTTACATGCTGACAGGAATGGTGATGCCGAAAAAAAGAATATTGCACATGATATTGTTTTAGCGTGGTTTAATGGAAAACTTGAAGATAAAGAAAACTTGCTTAATTTAAGTGGACTACTGAACAGATTGTATTTGACAAAGACATACGACCAAGATTATAAAGAAATAACTCTCAGTCCTTTGGTGGTAACCAATACAGAGATAGAGGAACTTTTAGTTACAGTAATGCAAGTATACCTTGACAATCATCCTGAGTTGTCCGCTCTTGAATTGATTAAAGAGGGGACTACCTTGTTCTGTCTCTTCAAAAACTGCTGCTTGAATACAGATGACAATATAGTAACAGATGGATATTATGATCCTATCTACAAACAGGTCGCCTTCAAAACCGTATTAGATTATTTCGAAAAAAAAGACGAAAAGCCGATATTAAAAAAATACGATGAACTGTATGCTTCATTGTATTCGCAAGAGACACCTGTATTTACAAACCCAGAGGATGAAAGTGCTTATTGGGATTATATGGAGGAGTCAGTAGAATACAAAATGAGAGAAACGTTTGGAAATTCATATCGCGATGATTTGGAGGAGTTCAAGAACAAATGTTTCGTAACAGAATAGAAACAAGATTTTCTCGTTAATGCGCTTTGAAGATAAATGACATTCTCTGAGTGGGAACTTTTGAAATGCATTTGCATGAAATGACAACAACTCATTCTGACATACTCCGTCCATATCAACAGGACATCAAGATGCGCATATTTGATACTTGGCGAGTGCTCAAAAGCATCATGGTGCAGATGCCTACGGGAACCGGCAAGACCCACCTGCTTGCAGCTGTCATTTATGACTGGTTGAAGGGTGAGAGAGGAAAAAGTGTATGGATTGTCGCACATCGCCGTGAACTCGTGGAGCAGATTAAGGAAACAGTCACACGGTATGGCATCTCCAAAGAAGACGGACGGGTAAAGGTGATGTCCATCCAGTGGCTGTCACGACATTGGGAGGACGTTAAAGATGAAAAGCCAGGCCTGATTGTGATAGACGAGGCACACCATGCGCTTGCCGAAACCTACCAAGAACTGTGGCTACGCTATCCTGAAGCGAAGAAATTAGGTATGACCGCCACGCCTTGCCGACTGAACCGCAAGGGGTTCACGGACTTGTTTGACACGCTCATCACATCGGACAGCATAGTGGACTTCATCCGTCAAGGGTGGCTTTCGCCTTTTGACTACGTGTCTATCCGTCTGGGCAGTGAAGACCAGCGGTTGATAGACTGTTTGGAGAAACGGGGCGCGGACGGGGACTTTCAGGTGAAGGAAATGGATGCCGTGCTGAACAGAAGGCCAAGCATCGAGCGACTGTATGAAAGCGTGCGGCAATATGCCCATGGAAAGAAAGGTATCGTGTATGCTGTCAGCATCAGCCACGCACGGAACATCGCCGAATACTATAATAATAAAGGTATGAATGCCGTCGCTATTGACAGCAAGACGCCAGCCAAGCTGCGCAAGCAAATGGTGGAGGACTTCAGACAGGGCAAGATTCAAGTGTTGGTGAACGTGGATGTGTTCAGCGAGGGGTTCGATTGTCCGGACGTGGAGTTCGTGCAAATGGCTCGGCCGACCCTTTCGCTTGCCAAATACCTGCAGCAAGTAGGACGCGGACTGCGCAAGACAGATGGCAAGGAAACCTGCATGTTGATAGACAACGTAGGGCTGTACCGTCTGTTCGGGTTACCAACCGCTTATCGGGACTGGCAGGCCATGTTCGAGGGACGGTTGGCAGGAAAAGGCTATCCAACCGCAAACGCAAGAAATGTTTCCTGTATGGCTGCCGGGCAAGTGAAAGACGAGGCATTGAATGCGGACGGTTTACTGGAAACGATTGTATCGCACGGACAGTTGATGGATTACCTGCAAAGCGGTTCTTCCCTGTTTGATAATAACACTTCGCAAGCAGAAGCCCTGAAACCATATAAAGACCGTCAAAGTGGACTTTGGGGATTGAAGCAAGGACAGACTATCACAACCAAAGCGCAATACCGCACCGTATTTGACGTGAAAGACAATTTTGCAGCCGTAAGATTCGAAGACAACCGGGTCGGCATCGTGGATGGAAAGGGGAACATACGGATGAAGTTCAACCGGTATCGGTACATAAAATTCCTGCCGGACGACATTGGTGCCGTGACGGACAATACCGGACATACATTTTACATTGATTTGAAAACAGCCAAACTGTATAACGGGAAACCGGAAGTGCTGAAATACGGGAGGATTGAGATGCTGAGGGTCGGAATGCTGTATTACAGCCGCACCAAGCATGTCTATAAGAGTCCGTTGGGAATAAACAGCTTTGACTTGGTGCCACGGGGCTTCTATTTGCGGATTTATACTGGTCTGGCTGACAACTGTAAGTTCAGACACATAGACAGCGAGGATGCTTTCCTTCATCAGGATTGTGTGTGCATCCTGGCGGATGACGAAGAAGAATACTATGGATTCTGCGGCGAACTGGCAGACGGCAGCATCGTGATTACGGACGGAAAGGGAAATTACTACCATGCCATGGACGGCAAGGAGAAGCAATACATCGCCTGCGAGCACCCAAAGACACAAGACGAGGATTTTGATGTGGCGGTGTCACGACTGAAAGCGGAAGCCGAGGCGAGAGCCGCTAAGATGAAAGCGGACCATCAACGGGAAAAAGAAAAGAAACAGCAGATGCGACTGGCTAAAATACAAGATGCCGTTCCGTTCCAATCGGGATTGAAATGGGGGCTGAGAGCAGGCAGCCGCGTCATCGTGCCGCCCATTTACCGCAGCATACAGAATCCCGTGGGCAACTATTGTGTCGTGGAAACCAATCCCCGTCAATGGGGCATCATCAGGCTGGATGGCAAGGTGGTGGTAGAGGCACGGTACACGAATGTGGAGATAAGCAATGGCGGGACAGCCCGGTTGACCGTCTTCCCTGGCATAACAAAGACGGTGAATTTAAAATAGCCTTGAAGTTTATCTGATGCTATTTTGACATCTCCACTTTATTTGTTATTATTGCATTAAATTCAACCATTAAAGAGAATAATATGATAACCCAAAAAACGAAACAGATATGCCTGACAACCTGAAAACGGGCATCGAAAGCCTCTCCAGGCTTTTCAAAGGATGACGTGCGTGTGCATTACAATTCCGACAAGTCTGCCACCGTGCAGGCGTTGACATATACGCAAGGAACATACATCCACGCGGCTCCTGTCCAAGAACGACATTTACCACATGAGGCATGGCACGTGGCTCAACACAAGAAAAGCCACCCCTAAAGGTGGCTGTCTTGCTGAACGTGTCCTTGTCGCTACCGAAAACGGAGAATAAGTCAGGACACGGAATATTACATTAATGTAATGATAGTGGGATGCCGAAGCTGCGGATGAATGAAAAGGTTTCCTCCAATCCCGTTGAGGGTTTCTCACCGGAAAATACGGGTCTTCCGCTGGATGAGCCCTTACCAGATATGAATCCGTACACCTTCTCTTGAATTTGCACGGAACATCCGCTTGTTTAATGTCGCTACCCCCATAGTCCGACACTGCAAAATTATAAAAAATCATGGATTATCCAATAGAAATAACAGGAAAAACGATAAAACAGGTCACTAAGCTGAACTTATCCAACCTTGGACTGACTGAAATTCCCGAAAATATTTTTCTTTATACGAATTTGACCAAACTGACACTAAGCGGCAATCAAATACGGAACATACCGAAAGACATCTTAAAATTAAGGAAGTTGAAAACCATCGACTTGTCTAAAAACGAGATAAAGACATTGCAAAGCGCCTTGTTCAAACTGCCGAATTTAAGGACACTCAATCTTTATTGTAATAACATTACTGCTTTACCGAAACAGTTTTATGACTCTTCGATAACGTGCCTGATAGCTGGTCACAACAGGCTAACGGCGGTGGATTTTAAGAAACTGCACAACATTGAATCGTTAGACGTGACACACAATCAATTAACCTCCATTCATATAGGACTGGAAGCCAGGAAGTTGAGATTGTTGAGGATAAAAGGAAATCCGATAGAAAATTGTTCCATAGACAATGCCGTGAAAGGACACTTAGATTACTTAGACATTGATATAAATGAATACACAAATAAAAAAACGTCAATTATGGAAACAAGAGGAACTGTCATAAAAAAAGATACTGGAATACACCATATCTTTATAAGCTATTCGCACGATGACACCGGATGGCTGGAAAAGCTAAAGAAGCACCTGAAAGGCCTGGAAAGCTATTATGACTTTGAAGAATGGGACGACCAAAAGCTCAAGGCCAGTGACGAATGGGAAAAGGAAATATCCGACGCCCTGGAGCGTTCGACAATCGCTATCTGCCTTGTGTCTGCCTCTTTCATGGCATCAGACTATATCCGTGGAAAAGAACTTCCTCCTTTGTTCAAGAAAGCCAAAGAGAACGGTACAAAAATAATACCGTTGATTGTCAGTCCCTGTGGCGTATTTGAAGACAGCTGGTTGCATGATTACCAGGCCGCCAACAATCCACAAAAGACCCTTTCCGAATGCACGGATGCTGAAGTTGAACGCCATTTGGCAAATTTGATGAGTGACCTCAAAGAGTTAATCAAATAATTTTGCTTATATAAAACTACTAATGCCATTCCCTATTCCTGTTATCAGGAACAAGGAGTGGCATTTTCTTTATCCGGTCATTTATGTATGAAGTGTTCTATTGCTGAATGCACTAAAATATAATGCGTCTTTGTCTGTCTGCACTGTCCCTCGAAAGGGTTGTAAAACTGAAGGACAAGCTCATCGTACAAGGAAGGCAGCTCTTTCTTAATCCTGCTGACAAGCAGTCTGTATGAGCATTTCCGTGCCCCTTTCATCAGTCTGTAGCACTCATCGAGAGAGGTACAAGTCATATTTGCCTTAATTTTGCGCGAGAAAATCAACAGAAATATCTTTAAGGAGAAAGGCAAAATACAAGCAGGATTTCTTGCATAAATGGAAAGGATTGTTTAACTTAGTAGTCTAATAATCAAAGGTATGGAGTACATTGTATTACTGGCTTTTGCCTATATTCTTTTGAAATTGTGCGGGAAAATGCTAAGGCATTTCCTATCGCCGGAGACAACCGCTTTCTGGTTGGTTGTCATCGGGTTGTGCCTGTTCGGGTTGGAATGGGTCGGATTGTTGTTGATAGCGTGGCGGTACATTGTGCTACCGATTGGAATATATTATGAGAGGCATCCGGGGCGCAGGTATAACAGGAAAAGCCATGGAAATTCAATTATCAACCGGGCGGTCATGTGGCTGATACCCGTGTTCTGGCCGTTCTTGATAGCAAGGATGTTCTTGTCGGGAAAGACCTATAAGCCGGGGATGAATGAATATGACTACGAGCAGTTCTTAAAAGGAAATGGAAAGTAAGCTCAGCCGAATGCCAGACGTGCCAATGCTTCTTCACGGGTTTCCTTAATCAACTGGAGCAGGATGGCCGGGTCAATGTGCTTCTTGCCGTATTTGGCGGTGATGTGCAAGTGCGGACCGGTACTACGCCCCGTGTTGCCACTGATAGCCACTACTTCTCCTGGTAAGACCTGTGCGCCTTTCTTTGCCAATGTCTTTGAAAGATGGCAATAGCTGACAGTGTAGTCACCGTGACGGAGGACAATGTAATTGCCAGAACGCTTATCAGAAGATACTTTTATGACCTCGCCAGGCATCATGGCATAGACCTCCTCGCTGTTTGCCCGCAAGTCCAACCCTTTGTGGTTGCTACGTTTGCCTGTAAAAGGATCTTTGCGCCTTCCAAAAGGTGAAGTGACTATGATTTTCTTCAAAGGGTAAGACACGCTCATATAACAGCCTATCCAATGGCTCCGCATTTCATCTGGCTGTTTCCCTGCAATCGAAGTAAAGGAAACAAGTTTGTCTGCTTCTCCATCTCCGGGGAGGCATTTTGTTTCTGTAGGCTCGGCCACTCCCTGCATTTTGTACAGTGGCTTGCTATATGCAATGGTATGGAACTGTGCTTGTAAGGACAAGCAACAGAATGATAAAGTGAGTAATAGCCATGACTTTTTCATGGTGCAAAGGTAATATGAGATGTGCATACAAGCGGAAAGGAGTCAATGGGAATGGTTGGATTATAAGGATTTATAAGAAATCATACTTTCCAATCAGATTAGGGTTGCATATAAAAAGAGCCTGTCATATAGACAAGCTCCATTCGTTCCTTTTATAGTGCAGTATGAAGACCGTAACCTTCAAGTGCACTTATTTTGCACTGCAAAGGTACAACTATTTTTTGTAATACAAATTATTTTGAGCCATTTTTTAGTTCCTCTAATCGAAATCCTGTATTGTCTGAAATGACTTTTACCACTTCGGAATATGGTATTCGCTCAAAAGCCCGAACCAGATCCCCATCCATATCTTTTACTCTATTTAGTGAAATAACACCAAGAAAATACCTGAATACCATATACATTCCCGACAACATAGTCTTCCTGTTTCCCAAATTACCTAACGGACCGTTACCAATAGCCTCGTCCAAATGCAAATCATAAAGTACCTTGCCATGGGCACAATAGTTCCGCAACTTTCTCACAGTATTCATATAGTTGGAAAATTGGGTGGGCAGATTTATGCCATACACTTTAGAAATGTCACATTGCAATCGAGGGCTTTTCAGGCTTTCATATAATTTGATGATAGTCCCGAACGACATGAATTCCAATGCTTTCCATGCAGGAGCATACGGACGTTTCCCATGTTGTTTCTTATCCCATCTAATCAGAGGCTCTTTGGCAAGGTCTGTTAATGCCTTTTTGTATTCCGGGCTGTTAATGATTTCGGCAGAAATAACTTGTGAATCTACATACCAAAACGGGTTATCCACATATGTATTTGACACATAATATATGATGGTAGTCCGGAGATTAATTTCTATGCGGCTAATATATCTAAGGAACAGATTCCTTACGTCAAAGTCAAAATAATACAGTTTTATGGCATAGTCCATTAAAGTCCTTTCCTTGAAATCATGATTTCTTCTCACCTTTCTTGGGTATGACTTTTCAAAAGGGAACCAATAAAATCCCAAACGGTAATATCCAATATCAAGCAGATATTCCGTTGCCTTTTGTTTATCCCCTATCACCATCCCACGGTTTTCCAAAAGAGATAATTGTTGTTCTATCGTAGTAGCTTTTTCGGCCATATTGTTTAAAAATCAAAAATGAGAAGACAAAGGTAATGATATTCACTGAAAAACATACGATTCTAGTATAAAAAGGATGCTGCAGTCTTTGTAAATCCTTATCTGCATACGCAATCATTCTTAGCTATTTCAAAAACAAATTGAACGTTTTTGCTTTATAAAGTATGATTGATAGTATGATTATTTGCCATTACCCTAAATAACCCAAAATCCAAGCATTTTTCTTGCCGACTTTTGCTTGGCCTCGTTCTGCCACCTTACATTTGTCCGAGTGTAACAAATATAACTTGGACGAATGAACAGATACAAATTCTCGGAAGAAGAAGTGCCCTACGGCATTCTCGAACAATTCGGGCTGACAAGGGAGATGATCGGCGACCTGCCGGTAGATGTGCTGCAAGCCATCCATTCAGGCCGTCGCTCACCCATTTTGCCCATTCGTGTGGACGATTCGGAAGGCAACACCATCCATGCGAGAACACGCTTCTCGTTGGTGCGGCGTGAGGACGGCACAGCCGATGTGCTGTTTTACCCAGTGTTGGTGGAAAGCCGACTGGAGCGGTTCAGTGAGGAACAGAAGCAACGCCTGCTGGAGGGAAAGGCGGTCATCGCGCCGATGCAAGGTGAAAATGATACCCCTGTGCAAGCATTCCACCAGATAGATTCCGGCACGAAACAGATCCTTTCCGTGCCCACACCCGTCATCGGGCGCAACCTGCAAATCATCGCCGATGAGTTCCACCTTTCTACGGCAGAAATCAACTGCCTGCAAGTGGGTGAACCGCTAACCGTGGCGGAAGGTGATGAACTGATGACCATCGGCATTGACCTGAATGAGCCGACCGGCATATTGGTGTGCGTGGGCGATGGCGTACAATGGAAACAGGAAGCGAAACGCGAGTGGGACAAATACAACTTCGGCTGTTTCGGCTGCTGGGTGGCAGACGGCGAGGGCGTACTCGATTATGTGCATGAGGACGACTACACGGAAGAAATGTGGAACGAGTTGAAGCGGAGCAGCCAGCGCAGGATGCAGAACGCTAACACCCCCAAACTGTAAGACATCATGGCAAAGGAAAAATACTATTCGGAAGAATTTCTTGTAGAAAAAGTGCAGAGCGGTGAATTTGGTTGGAAAGACTATGTGCAACATCATTCAAGGGAGTGGAGAACGGAATATGAAAAGTATTGCCGCCTGCGCGACCTGCCGATGGATGACGACACCGCCTTGCGCTTCCTCGACATGAAACAGGAAGAGATGGAAACGGCACTCGCCAACGGCGATGCCTGATAGCGTATAACAGCACTGGAACAACATTAGAACGACCTAAGATGAGCATACGAACGAATACCAATCCACGCCCCTTGGAACTGCCGCCGGAGATGCGCGACATCTTGGCACGTAATGGCATGAGAGGGCATATCGCAGGGAGCAGCGAGGGATTTGTCCTGATTGTGCAGGGACATGACTCCCCGTTGCTTTCCTATCCCATCACCGAAAAGCAGCTGCAAGCTCTGACCGACTGGGGTACGAATTACGCCAACCGGAAGTGCTACAACACTTTTGCCAGCATCGTGGCTGCGGACTTTGACCTGCCCAAGGATTTCGTACACGCACGGAATGCCAACGGACGGGTGGCCATGGGCTTACACGGCTACCGTATCGGCGCTGGTGAATACGGACGATCAGGTTGGGCGCATCCCATGTACCGCCACCCATGGGGAGCGTGTTTTCTCGGCTGGACACCCCGGCAGCAGGACGGCTTCCACCTGCGGCGCATAGGCGGCAACCTCTATTTTCCCGGCACACCGATAGTGCCCAACCGCCCCGACGGACGCATGAAACCCGGAGAACTGCAAAGCGGCGGTTATGGTTTCTACTACAAGGGGCAACCCACCACGACAGTAGCCGGACAGGATGTGTTGGAGGAACTGGAAACGGTCATCACACCTTTGCAACCCAGGCCACGACCCACCGAACCGGCCAAGCCTTACCACACACTCATCACTTCCCCCGTTTATTTCACCAATGAGAAATGGCAGGAGTGTCTGGCAAGCCACGGCATTCTTATAGATTCCGAGCGCAAGACGCTGACCATACAATCTTCCTCCGTCTCTGCCGATTTGCAGTATGACCTGACAGACGAGGAACTGGCGGCATTGGGCAACAACTCCGCACAAGAAGTGCCGGTGGAAAAACGGTTGGAAATCATTAATGGCATCATCAAGGAGGATTTTTCCGCACCTGTCACCATGGATATGCTGAATAGTGACAAGATGATTGCCATCGAACTGCACCCGGCGGTCAAGGAAGACTTGGACCGCCAGCTTTCCCAAGTGGAGCAAATAGAGCAAGGTGGGCAAAAACAATATGTCAATGAAGGCTTGTCCGTAGTGCCTGAAGAAAGGGAACTGCCCAAGGGAACGGTGGTGATGGACGGAAATGACCTTGCCTACATCAACCCCGACAAGGGCTGGTTCCGGGAGGGGCGGCATGGACGTGAAGTAACAGTGGATCAAATTCGTGTCGAACCCGCAGAAGCCGAGGGGAAATACCGCATGACCGCCGTCATAGACGGAGAAACCGTGAGCCACGAAATCACCCAAAAGCAATATGACAAGTTCATGGCCATTGATGATTACCACCGACTGAAACTGTTTTCCAAGATATTCGGAGAAGTGGACATGAAATCGAGGGACAATATACCATTGGGAACGAAAATCGGGGCGGCTTTGTTGGCGGGCGTTGCCGTGGTGGGCGAACTGGGCCGTGGCCCACGTCCCGACATCTACTTGGAAAGGCACGGTCCTCCGCCCCCACGCTGTTACTTCAAACCCGGAGTGGACACGCCCATGGATGTGGCGGCACGAAACTATGAGGCAGCCGTGAACACGGAACGGATGCAGCATGAACTGAGGCATGGAATGTGATTAGATAATTGAAAGTTGAAAATTGAGAATTAAGAAATAGGAATGGCAGAACTAACCTACGAGGATTACAAGAGGCGGCTGAGCATACAGGAGTTGCTGGTGGATGCAGGCTACCGGCTGAATCGCCGCGATGGTCTGCGCTATCCGTCGTATGTGCGCATTGACAGCGACGGGCAGAGGGTGCGCGGTGACAAGTTCATCGTCACGGCCAATGGTTTCTGTTGCTTCCAGCCGCCCGAACGCAAGAACTACAATGTCATCTCCTTTATAAAAGAACATCCCCATTTCTTTGCCGAATACTCTCCGGGGATGTCCACCGACCGGTTAGTCAACCTCGTTTGCCGCCGCCTCTTGAACGAGCCGCAGGAAATCCGGGAAACAAAGATATACAACCCAAGCAAGGAGAGCAGGCCATTTGACATGGATGAATACGACCTGCAAGGCTTCCGTATGGATGATTGGGAAAGCCAGAAGAAGTTCTATCCCTATTTCAAGAACCGAGGTATCGACCTTGACACCCAACGCGCCTTTTGCGGCCATTTCTTCCTTGCCTCCAAGCACCGGACGGACGGCAAGTCGTTCACCAACCTCGCTTTCCCCTTGTCACTTCCGACGTGGCCGGGCAAACAGGTTGTCGGCTTGGAAGAACGCAGCCGCCCCAATACCGAGGGCAAGACCGCCTACAAGGGCATGGCGTCAGGAAGCAACGCCACCGAAGGCATGTGGATAGGCCGACTCAACAGCCACCGAAGCGATGTGGGCTTTACCACACCCTTGTCGGGAGCGAAGGATGTGTACTGGTTTGAGAGCGCCTTCGATGCGATGGCATTCTACCAAATGGAGAAGAAGCAAACCGTGGCATACGCCGACTTAGGCAATGCCGTGTTTGTTTCCACCGGCGGTACGCCAAGCGTGAAGCAGTTCGCCGGGATGCTGGAACAGACACCCAATGCCAACCACCATCTCTGTTTTGACCGTGACCAGGCGGGGCAGCTCTATGCCGTGAACTTCGCCCTACAAATGAACGGGAGGGTGTTCAATTCGCATGCGACAAAGAAAAACACCTTGGTCGTGACCGATCTGACCGGGAAATATGGGCGGCATGAGATAGACGTGAGCACTTTTGACTTTGACGTCGTCTGCAAGGAACTCGGTCTAGAGAAAGGGGCTATCGACTACCGTCCGCCAAATGAGGACTACAAAGACTGGAACGACCAACTCATGGGCAAACGGATGGATGAGAACATGGAACAGGAAAATGCAGAAGAACGACAAACCCGATTCAGACGATGACACAGGCAAGCACACAACACCCATACATAATCCCCGGCACCATCCAACTGCGGCCACGGACGGTGCAGTTCTTTATCGACAACTTGCCGCTGTTGACGCTCGACCTGTGCGGCTACGCTTGCGCCGGGATGGACGGAATGCCGTTCATGGGATTGCTGCTGTGGCTGTCTGTTGTCCTTTCGTTGGTATTGCTTTACCGCTTTGTCTATCTCAAGCGCATGATGTACCGCATCACTGGCGAACAACTGATCTACGAGCATGGAGTGATTACCCGGAGCAGCGATTATGTGGAACTTTACCGGGTGGTGGATTTTGCCGAACGGAGCAACCTGTTGCAACAGCTTTGCGGCGTGAAAACCGTAAGCGTCCATTCGGGCGACCGCACCACGCCACGGCTTGACATCATCGGCATGGATATGGACAATGACTTGGTGCCTGTCATCCGTGGACGGGTGGAACTGAACAAACGAAGAAAGGGAATCTATGAAATCACGAACCGTTAATATACTGATGTGTCTGTTTTTCCTATTCATCGGGAATGCTGCACAAGCGCAATTCGTACAGACCAACCCTTTGGAATGGCTGGCTTTGGCAGAAGGCAATGAGGCCATCAACGGCCAGATACAAGACCAAATAGAAGGCCAGACCCAAACGGCGGTCTTGCAGAACGCCATCGCCGCCGAGTTCAACCGCATCCACGAATGGGAGCGTAAATACAGCGGCTATCTGCAAACGGTGGAGGGCTATGCCTCCTCCTTGAAAGCGGCCACCACCCTCTACGAGGACGGGGTGCGCATCTTTATCACTCTCGGCAAACTACGCAAGGCCATCATCAGTAATCCACAGGGTATTATCGCCATCATGAGCATGAACAACCTCTATATCGAAACCGCCACCGAGCTGGTTTCGGTTTACACACTGCTTAGAAATGCCGTGGCCACAGGCGGTCCGCAGAACATGCTGACCGGAGCGGAACGGAGCGAGACCCTCTGGGCTTTGTCCGACAGGTTGGACGCTTTCAGCAAGAAACTGCACTTGTTGCATCTGAGCATACGCTACTATACGATGACCGATGTATGGAACAATGTTACCGCCGGGATGATAGACAGGAGCAACGGGGAAGTTGCCCATGCCGCCTTGGACAGATGGCGAAGGGCGGCAAGGACTATCCAATGAAGAATGAAAAATGATGAATGAAGAATTAAGAATGGCAGAGATAATGAGACACATCGTGATAATGGGCTTGCTGCTTGTTTGCTCGTTGCAATTAAAGGCACAAATCGACCCGACCCTGGCCGGGATGGTGTACCTCTATACCGAAAAGGCGGAAGACCAGTTGAAAGCACAGGAGCGGGCGATGCTGATGCAGACCACCGGGCATATCTGGACACGGGAGGAAGTGGAAGGCACGACGGACATCCAACGGAAGTTCAACGACTACCTCGATTCTTTCCGCGACATCATCAGCTATGCGGCACAGATATACGGCTTCTACCACGAGGTAGGCAAACTGGCCGAAAATATGGGGAGCCTGAACGACCAATTGCGCAGCCATGCGGGAAACGCCATTGCTGTGGCACTCACCCCGAACCGCAACCGCATCTACCAAGAGCTGATATTGGGCAGCGTGGAAATCGTGAACGACATCCGGCAAGTATGCCTAAGTGACACCAAGATGACCGAGAAGCAACGGATAGAATTGGTGTTCGGCATCCGGCCGAAGCTGAAAGCGATGAACCGGAAACTGCGCCATTTGACATTGGCGGTGAAATACACCTCGCTGGCCGATGTGTGGGCGACCATCGACGAAGGGGCAAGGCCGCAGAAAGCGGACAAGGCGGAAATAGCCCGTGCCGCCATGCGCAGATGGAGAAGAAACGGAGATTTATAAACGGATGGAAACAACTACAAAATAAGTATAGGATATGGCAGGATGGGCAAGAATACTGGGTTTTGGCAAAAAACTGGTCAACAACTCCGCCACCCGCTCATTAGGCGGTGCGGTAGTGCATCCCCAACGTACCCTAGCCGGATTAGGCCATGCCACCAAAACGGCTGTTGTCGGAGGCGGCATGGGCTACCTTGCGTGGGAGAACATCGTGAACGACAAGCCGGTGGTGCGCACCGTGGCCGACGTGCTGGTCGGCGAGGAAACGGTGGACAAGGGCATGGAGATGGCAGGGGAAGCCGCCGAAAAAGTGGAACAGGCTGTTGACCGGGCAGGTGAAGCACTACAAGGGGTAAAGGAGGGCGTTTCCACCATGAACCAGACATGGGGAGGCATCGGAACATTCTTAGGCAACCTGACCGGTGGCAACGGCTTGGATATGTTCGGCAATTTCTTCTCCAACTTGGGGAAAGGGAATGTGTCGGGCTTGGGAATGCTCGGCTTGGTGGCTTCCGCCTTGCTGGTGTTCGGCCGTTTCGGCTGGTTAGGCAAGATCGGCGGCCTCCTGCTAGGCATGATGCTGATTGGCAACAACTCCAAGGTGGAACGGATGCAACCAGCCACACAAAACCCCGAAGAAGCGCAGGAACGGCAGGGAGGAAGGAGAAGATAAATTAAGAATTAGAAATGGAGAATTGAATTGGCAATGACAGGAAATATGAGTTATACGCAAGAGATGAACCTCGCATCGCGAAGCGGCTATTGCATGCCGTTCGAGGAACGCGACGGGGAAGTGAGGCTGGCCTTGGGTTACGGAGAACAGACCCATCCCAAGACCGGCGGGAAATTCTTCCATCACGGTGTGGATTTCGCCACGAACCGCTACCTGTTGGCAGCTGTGGCAGACGGTATCGTGAGCGGTATCGGGAGCAACTCCACGCACGGGTTGTCCTTGACGACACGCTACGGCAAGTACGAAGTGACATACGCCCACTTGGCAAGGGCGATGGCCCCATTCGGAGCCAAGGTGAAAGCCGGCAACATTCTGGCCATCAGCGGAAACCTCTTACATATGGAGGTAAGGTTCGACGGTGAGGAGATCAATCCCATAGACTTCCTGACCATGCTGTACGGCAACCTGAAAATGATGCGGCAACAAGGACATACCGGGATGCCCGATTTTGAGACCATCGAAATGGACATCCCCACAGACTATGACGATGACCAGGATGAGGTGGAGGAACTGATGCTGCGCTTCTACCCGGACTACCTGTCGGAAATAGGACGCGGGTTGTACCGTGTGCCGGAGCATACCGCCCAATCGCTGCGTAACATCTTCTCACTCTCGGCCGTCCGTAACTATTTCTACGAGGTGATACCCTCATTGGCCAACCCGCTCGGCATCGGCACACGCGCCATGCCCATCGCCGCCAAGGTGCAGAACCTGCTGATAAGCGACTTCCTGAACTATTTGGCGTTCCGTCACGGGGTGTTCCTCTCCACCTTGGGTGAAAACGGTAAAAAAAAAGACTTGACGAAGCGGTAGCCGCCATCGGCGTTACCGACCCGCTGGCGGATTTAGAGATTGACGTGCGCAGTTTCGACATACCCAGATTAGTGACCGTCTATCCCGACCGCGCCGGACTGAGGTGGTGGACGAAGGCCTGGTTCAACAACAAAGAGGACGGGGAAGCCTCGGTGGAAATCAACCGGCAGACGGCGGTGGGCTTCATTCGCGATGAGATAGCCAAGGACGCGATGCTGGAGAAATACTACCCTAAGCAGATGGAGGCCTGCCGCCACGCAATAGAACAGACAAGAGAACAACTGATGAAACAACTGAACATCACATGAGCAATGGAATACGACATGACGGACGGTTCGCCGAGGTGGAATACTGCCTGCAAAGCTACTTCGACACTTATATGGTGGCTGTCATGCAGGACGTAAAGGACTACATCGGAAAGAAAAAGGCGGAGGAGACAAGCGAATACGCCATGAGTCCGGCAGGACTGCTGGGCAGTCTTGCAAACGGAACCACAGGAATGCCCGACAACACGCTCCGACACCTGCGGCTCACGGGAGAATGGAACAGCAAGACCGCCGAGGATTATGTGGAGATGTGCAGGGAAAGGATTGCCGGAAACGAGGACATCGCCTCCGACCTCACCCTGCTTGCCGGGGAATGGCGCAATGCGGTCGTGGCCGAGATAGGCAGGGAACGGTATGACAGCCTCTCGGCCCGATTAGGGGGCGACCTGGCTTTCGCCTATGTGGACTACCGCATGGAACAGCTGATGATAGACCACATGGTGGCCGAGCGGATGCCCAAGTCATCGGTGGAATACGTGCTGCGCAAGGGTATGGAGGGCAGCCTGTTCGGTTTCGCCGACTCCCTGATGAAATCTCCCCTGCAACAGGAAATCGACGCAAGAAGCGAAGCCACCTACAAGCCGTCCAAAGGAGAAAGGGCAGCCGGACGTGGCGTTTCCCTCGTGGCGGATGCCGCAGCCACGGGCGGCATCGCCTCATGGACAGCACTGGCGGGGACTTTGGGGCTGGAAGCTGTTTCCTACGGTGTGGAACGGTATATCGACGGCGATGAAGAAGGAGGCGTAAAAGTGCCGACCGTAGAAGAGAGCATCAGCCGTGGCGTGTTCGGTGCGGAAGGCAACGTGTTCACGGGCTTCCGCCAAAAAGGGAAGCAAATCGTTTCCTACGAGAATGACTATGTACTTTCCGTCAACAGCCGGCTGGTAAAGCCCATGGGCATCCTCACGGAAAAACCGTTATGGGCGGATTATTCGGAACAATACAAACTACCCCATATGGATCTGAAATCATTTATTCCGGAAAACAAGCGCGATGACGAACGCTACAAGGACGTGCCGATGATTGTCGCGCCGGGGCATGAGGAGGAATACCTCCGGACCTTGGCCGAACAGGAAGAAGCGCAGAAGAAGGAAACAGAAACCGCGCAATCGGAAAGCGAAGAACAACACCCTGGACAACAGGAACAAACACCGGAAAGCGGCCAGATCGAAAACCAGCAACAGACCAATGAGAGCGGTTGGGATTCCTTTCTGAGGACATTCGGGTTGGACGGGCTGGACGGCGTGGGCAAGAACCTCGGCTATGTGGTTTCCATGCTCCCCGATGTGCTAATCGGCCTGTTTACAGGAAACACCAAGTCATTCGGAGTGAAGGACAGCCTGCTGCCCGTGGCCTCCATCCTGCTGGGGATGTTCGTGCGCAATCCGTTGCTGAAAATGGTGTTGATAGGCATGGGAGGGTTGAACCTGCTGAACAAGGCCGGGCAAGAGGCTCTTGACAAGCAAGAAAGCACCGCCCGGCAACTTTACAAGACCTATCCGGACGAACCGCTGAACCCGCGTCTTGCCAATCCGGTACTACAAGATGACAACCTCTTTATGGACATCGACGGTGTGCCATGCAGCATCCTGCTGCCACATCCTGCCGCCGAAGCCTGCCGGGAGGGGGCATTGCCGATCAATACCCTTGGCAATGCCGTGCTGGCCAAGCATGAGCAAACCAAGCGGATAGCCCAAGGGAACTTTCGTGCCTCGGAGCAGGCATTGGAGGAAGGCAGGGAAAGGACATTTGGTATCAAGTAACAACATAATCTGAAAAAAATGAGCAAGGATAAAAGTCCTCAAGAGAAAGCCGCAGTGGAAAGGGAAAAGGAACTGCTGTCAGGCGCATTAAACGGAGCGGCAAGCAGCGGCGGCTACTGGCTGAACGCTTCGGGCAGGACGGCTCCCATTTTTTACCCGAAAGGTCCTGAAGTTAGTCCGTTCAACGCTCTCATACTCGCTATGCACACCGACCGTGGAGGTTACAAGACCGCCCGTTATTTCTCGTTCAACGAGGCCAAGAAATACGGACAAGCGGTGCTGCAAGGTGAAAAAGGTGTGCCCTTCCATTGGTACAAATGGGAGAAATATATTAACCGCAACGACCCGAACGACACGATGTCGAGGGAGGATTACCTCCGGATGGACAAGGAAGAGCGGAAACAATACAAAGGAGTGCGCAACCGGGAGATTCGCATCCTGTTCAACGTGGACCAGACCACGCTGCCCGATTCCAATCCCGAAACCTACCGTGCCCTGCTGGAGAGCCATGGCGGCATCAACGACCGGGGCAACCTCAAGGCGGAAGAGCGGCAGTTGCGGAACGCCGTCAACCATTTCGTGGCGCAGGTCAAGGAAAACCTCGTGCCTATCCGCAAGGACGGCACAGGCATACCCCGTTACGACACCGCCAAGGATGCCGTCTATATGCCAGACCAAAAGCATTTTGCCTCTTACCCCGACTATGTGCAGGAATTGGTGCGCCAAGTGGCAAGTGCCACCGGGCATCAGCAACGTCTTGCCCGTGAAGGCATGGTGATGCAAGGCGGCAAGGCACCTTCGGAAGATGCCGTGAAATATGAACGACTGGTGGCTGAACTCGCCGCTGGCGTGAAGATGACGGAGTTCGGTCTGCCGGCCAAGATGTCAGCGGAGAACCTGCCTTTGGTGGAATACTGGACGAAGGAACTGCACGAGAACCCCATATTGCTGGAAGCCATCGAAACGGACGTGAACAATGCCGTGGAGGTGATGCGCAAGGCGGAGCGTGGCGAGAAGATAGAATACGCGGCCTTGCGGGATCACAAACGCACCACCGAACTGCGCGAGAAACAGAAGCCGCAAGTAGATTCAAGGGAGAGCGCCATCCTGCTCGACATCATCCGTAAGGGAGGCATGGGCGTGGACAGCCGCAATTTCGCCTCTCCCGCCGAGAAACGGGGCTTCATGGAAAAGTTTAGTCTGGGCTTTTATGACAAAAAGGTGGAAGAAGCATTGTCGAGGGTACATGACGAAGACCCCGAAGTGGTGGAGATCGCCTTTACCGAAGCCGCCAATTACGGCACCCAGATGGCGGAGTCCTGCAAGGAGTACATTCCCGCCGAGTGGAATACCAAGGGCAGCTATGCGGTGTCTGACAGCTTGAAAGGGATACCCGACCGCTCCACCAAGGAGATGGTCATCGTGCGCGACAAGCAGACGGGCCTCGTGGATGTCGTGCTGCCTGGCGGGGCGTTGGAAGGTGGCCATGTGGTCTTGCCCGACGGTGACAAACGTCCGTACAGCCTGACACCGGACGAGGTGATGAGTGCCCAAGAACGGTCGGAACGCGGGGCAAAGGCGGTGACGAACAACCTGCCCGGCTTCTCCAAGCCACGCATCGAGAGTGCCTTGCGGGCGCAAGGCGCTGCATTCGTCCGTTTCTTTAACAAGGACGGCTTACTGGGTTTCCGTCCCGATGACAGCTACTTTGAGGGCAAGGAGGTAACTACGGCCAAATTAGAGGGCAAGGAACTGCGGACACTTTCGCACATCGACGTGTCCGAGGCGGTGAAAAACGCGACCACCGTGCAGTTCGACCGCATACAGATGCTGCGTGACGATGACGGGCGGTGGGCGTTGTACCTTAAACCACAGGGAGAGGCGTCATTCAGCGTCTATCCCGACAAGGAGGATGTCAACCGTTTCTTCACCACCATCAAGCAAGGGCAACAGGAAGCGTCCGCCGGAGTCCGCCGCAGCTTGGCCAATAAATACTACGCCTTGGCGCAGAATAAGCCGGAACTGAAAACGGACTTGTTCGCTGGTCACACCGAGAATGCCGACCTGTCAAGGATTAAAAGAGTGAATATTTTCCGCACTAAGGACGAGCGCATCCTCTGCGCCCCGGTCATTGATGGCGTGGAGAAGGTACAGCCGAGGCTGGTGACGCCCCAACAGTGGCAACGGATGTGGGCGGCGGAGGATATGGCCGAATACAAAACTAATCTGGCAGGCATGCTCTTTGCCGATGTGTTGCAACAGGCAAACGCGCAAATCCAGTCACAGGAATCCAAACAAGGAGAACAAACCAACATGGCATCTGAGGCCACCGCCAAAGGACACTCTTTCACCCCGTCCATGCAGGAACAGTTCGGCCAACTTAAATCCAAACACCCCGATGCTTTGCTGCTGTTCCGGACCGGCGACAACTATGTGGCCTACAAGGAGGATGCACAGACCGCCTCACGGATATTGGAACTTGATGTGGAACAGGGAGATAAGGCGGATACCGTTTCATTCCCCTTCGTGGATTTGGACACCCATCTTCCCAAACTTATCCGTGCAGGACAACGGGTAGCAATTTGTGACCAATTGGAAGAATCAAAGCAAACGGTAAACCATGAGAATGAGGCACGTGTGGGGCGTGGGAGATAACAGGGATTATTGACAATCAAAAGATTCAAATATGGGTAAAAGCAAGAACGAAATATATGCGGAGCAATACGCCAAATGTGCGATGGAGCAGATGCGCCGCTACGGAATACCGGCCTCCGTGACACTGGCGCAGGGCATATTGGAAAGCAGCAACGGCGAAAGCACTTTGGCAAAGAAAGAGAACAACCATTTCGGCATCAAAGCCACGCAAGGCTGGTTGGACGGTGGCGGCAGGTATGGCTTGTATACAGATGACAAACCCAATGAGAAGTTTTGCAGCTATGACAGCGTGGCCGATTCCTACGAACACCATTCCCGTTTCCTGGCAGAGAACAAACGGTATGCCGAATGTTTCAAGTTGCAAGCCGATGACTACAAGGGCTGGGCGAAAGGGTTGGAACAGGCGGGATATGCCACGGGAGGCAACTACGCTGCCTCGCTCATTGGCATCATCGAGCGGAACGGGCTTGACAAGTACGACCGCATGGTAATGGAAGAGATGCAAGTACAAGGCCGGACACCTGGCGAGGACAGGGAAAGCCACCTTACCGAAGAGGGCAAAGGTTATGCCTTTCCATTGGAACGTTTGGAGTTTCTGTTGGTGACTGCGCCGTTCGGCGGACAACGCAGCATCACCCTGCAAACAGACCATGAAGCCGTTTTAGCCACGGAAGACAATGGCAAGGTGGTGGCGGTGGACACCGGTAAATCACTGACGGTAGAGTATGCACGGACAGACGGCACCACCTATCAGGTCAGCTACCAAGACTTGGCAAACACGAATGCCAAAGTGGGCGATACGGTAAACGCCGGACAGCAGGTAGGCGTGTCGGGGGACAACCTTCAATTCGGTGTGGTGCAAATCTCCACGGACGGCAGTAGGCGTAACATCGATCCTGCAGCATACTTGGCCGATGTCGCCCAAAAGGGGAACATCAACCTGCAACTGATGTATGAAGGCAAGGACTTGATGGAAAAATACAAGGCTGCTGATGGTGCGACCATCAACACAACCCTGTCACCGGAAGAATGGATGAAAAAGTTGCTTTCCTCGGAGGACAGCAGTGCACGTCTTGGCTACGGCACTGATCCCGTAGTGGAGATGGCCATTACGATGTTCACTTCGCTCATGGCATTGGCCGTGCAGATTGACAACAAGGATGAACAGATGAAAGTGGCCACCGAAGCGGCCTTGGGCAAGCGCATCGACCTTTCGGCATTGCTGCCCGCCTGCAAGGAATGCGTGTTGGAGATACAGGACAGCGGCCGCCCCATCTTGCATATGGACAATGGCAACGGAATCTTCTCGCACGAACTGACCGCATCGGAGATGAACCGCCTTTCCCTTGTCCTTTCCGATACGGGTACCACGGCAGAGCAGAAACGCATCCAAGTGGCGGCGATAGTGAACAGCATCGCCCTTTCCGGCCAAGTGGCACAGAACTATGAGCAGGGAATGGAACAACACAATGGTCAAGGCGAGAACCTGCAAATCAGATAAAAGACAGAATAGCGAAATAACGAATACATCACCAATAAAGGATAACAATTATGATCAAATGCAATGTGACAATCAACGGCACGGTCAGCCGGGCGGCGACGGTGCGGACCAACAGCGAGGGACAATCGTTTATCTGCTTTACCGTCAAGGCAACCATTCCCGCCAAGTCGGGTGCGGGCAAGCAAGTGGAAATCTCCGTATCAATGGACGGAGGAGAAACAGATGCCACCTCGTATGCCGTGGGTGCAAGGGTGGAAATGCAGGGTACGCTTACTTTCCGTAAGCGCAGCGACAACCTATACTTGAATTTCCATGCCGAAGCAGTGGATTTTGCCCCTGTATCCGACAAGGACAGCATAAAGGGCGACATTGAATTTCGCGGCACCATCGGCAAGCAGGTGGAGGAAAAGACCGACAAGAAAGGCGGCAAGTATCTTGTATTCTCGGCTTTCAGCACCGAGAAAGACGGAGAAGCCTTCGCTTTCACCTGGGTGCGTTTCATCCGTTTCTCGGCAGAGCGGGAGACTTTCCTTGCACCTAAGACGGGTATAACAGCCAAGGGCAAGCTAGAATTGTCAGCCTACCTTGACAAACTCAACATCGCTTGCCGGGTAGAAGAGTTGGCTGAATGGGTAAAAAAGGATAATAACTATCAAACCCAGGTATAAACATGGCAAAGAGGAATGATTACCACAGGGATGGTCCGTCAGCCGAAGACCGGGCGTTGGAACGTTTCACGGAACTGATGATCGAGAAGATTTCCACCCTGCAAAAGGACTGGTCAAAACCCTGGTTCACGGCGGGCATGATGAAATGGCCGAAGAACCTTTCGGGCAGGGAGTACAACGGGATGAATGCTCTGATGTTGGCATTGGAATGTGAGAAAAGGGGGTATGAGCTTCCCGTGTTCTGCACCTTCGATGCGGCCTTGTCGCTCAATTACAGCAAGAAGAAGGACGGCTCGCGGCAGCCTTTGCTGGATGAAAACGGAGAGAAGCTGTCGTTGGTGTCCGTGCAGAAAGGCGAGAGATCCTTCCCGGTTTTTATCACCACCTTTACCGTGGTGGACAAGGATACGAAAGAGAAAATCAAGTATGAGGACTATAAAAGGCTGTCCGATGAAGAAAAACAGCGATATTCGGTTTATCCGAAGATGAACGTATATAACGTGTTCAATGTGGACCAGACCAACCTCCGCGAGGCTCGTCCCGAACTGTACGAGAAGATTCGGTCTGCCAATGAACTGAAACCGCCCGTAAAATTGGACGGCGAGTCATTCTCCTTCGCCCCGTTGGACGAGATGGTGGACAAAGGACTGTGGGTATGTCCTATCCGCCCCATGCATCAGGACTGGGCGTATTACAGCATCAGCAAGGACGAAATTGTCATTCCTGAAAAGGCGCAGTTCGTGAACGGGGAATCCTATTACGGCACCATGCTGCATGAGATGACCCATAGTTCCGGACATGAGAGCCGGTTGAACCGCTTGAAACCCGCTGCATTCGGGTCGGAGGAATACGCAAGGGAGGAATTGGTGGCCGAGCTGGGTAGTGCGCTGTTGGCTTCACGTTATGGTATGGCAAAGCAGGTAAAAGAGGAGTCGGCGGCTTACCTGAAATCATGGCTGGGCAGCCTAAAAGAGTCGCCGGAGTTCCTGAGGACGACCTTGTTCGATGTAAAAAGGGCGACCTCGATGATTTCGCAGCAGATTGAGGCCGTACAGGAGCGCATCGAAGCCAAGCCGGACATCATGGATGTGGACGGCGACGGGAACACACAAGAAGTGGCTCATGAGGAACGAGAGCTTGTGGGTACGGTGGCGGAGGAACACGTGCCGTACCGACGGGGACGGTAAAAGGGAAGCGGTCTCATAAAGGTACGGTCGGCAGGGTGGATTTGTTTGCTCCACCCTGCCGGCAGTTACCAATGTTGATGCATCCGTGTCAGAAATGATAGCAGATGACACCGCCGAAGAAAAGTACCGTTCCTGCCTCCAACCCGCTGACCCAGGACATGAAGCCGGCCGATAGCATGGCTTCGCCGTCGATGAAAAACCTGATGTTCGTATCCAGCGGATTTTCAATCTCCCTTTTCAGCCAGTATGCCTCTCCGACGAACTTGAATACGTTTTCGTATGACACTTTCACGGCCTTGCCGTGGATGCGGGCCACCCACTCTTCCGTCCACTTGCCGATGCCGCCGTTATACCGCAGGGAATTTTCGCCGATGAGCGTGAACATCCCTTCGGGCAGTATGCAGCTGCAGAAATCCTCAATCACGATTTTACGGTATGCTTCCAGGACTTCCGAACAATAGTCGAAGAAGCCATAACCGCCTTCATACAACGTGAGCGCGTTTATGAAATCCTCCTTGCCGATGACTTCCGTTCCGATTTGAATGATGTTTGAGTACATGGTTCTTGTTTTTATTAGTTGGACATTGTGTGCATTCCCTGTTGTCCGGGCTTTCCGCCCTTACCGCAAGGACATTTTACGTGCGGATGGAAACGGCAGGACAGGGAAACAAAGGCAAGCAATCTCGAAGGATAGAATGGCGGTGCTTGACGTGTTTCCCATGCCGTAACTTTGCACTGGAAAATGGGGCGGCAAGAATGGGCGTATGGCAAAATCCAATAAGGTATAAAAGGATTGGTCAAAACAATATATAAAAGTGTATAAAAGGGTGCTGCGGCATGGAAAGCCTATGGGAAATCGGCAGGGCTTCCCATAAGCTGTCCTTGCGGCTCATCACACCACATTGTATTGGTACAGGTAGCAGTAATTGTCCGTCCCTGCCGATTTCCACTGTCGGTTGAGGTCGCCCAAGTCCTTTTCGGAGCAGATGGCGCAACCGCACATCCTCGACACCCAGTCAAGGGTTTTCTCCAAGCAGGTGAAATATTCGGTCACGTACCCGTCATCGGGAAAGTGCGCATCCACGGCGTACCTGTCCTTGAAATAGCGGCCCTCGCTATCGTTGGTCTCGTAAAAGTCCATCATCGGTTCTTCGGAAATGTAATAGTAAGTCAAGGAGGGGAACTTCTCGCAGATGAAGTCGTAGGTCTCGATGCAGGGCGCCCATGCGGTTTCCGTTTCCATGCGCAAGACATTCCCCTGGCATTGCAAGGACATCCATGACCCACGGCAATAGGTATTCTCCCACTTGCCGCCCAAGGCTTCGACAAGGCAACCCAACCAGTTTGTGCCAAAACCGTTTTCAACCAATGGAGTTTTGCGCCTTTCCAACTTTTTCATCGTTTGGTAAAGGGTCTTGATTTCTTGCTTGTCACCCTCGAATACGAGGGCTGTGTTACACCAATTAGGCATGATTGTAAATGATTTTAGTTATACATTATGTTTGGATGGGGTATAGGGCGTTAGGAACACCCTATACCTTTTGTCGTTCACTCAGGCAACATCATCGGCATCAGCAGAGCCAAGTGTTCCGACTGCACATCGCCTGAAACGGGTTCGATGATGGCGGCACGGCAGGCTTCGCTCATGCGGAAACGCACTTCGGCTGTATCCATGTTCTCCAGTATCATCTTGAGGTTCTCTGCGTGGAAAGCGATACGGACTTCATCGCCTTGGTAAGTACAGAACACGGTTTCTTCGGCCGATGTGGCATTGTCAAAATCATGCCCTGTGAGGAGCAAGGCCATGCCCGAAAAGGACAACACAAGCTGGCGGCTCGTCCTTTCCGCGAATACGCCTACGCGACGGATGGCAGACAACAGGGCTTGGCGGTCGATGGTAGCTTCCTTGTTGCTGTTGGTGGGAACAATGGCATTGTAGTTGGGGTATGTTCCCTCTATCAGCCGTGTGCTGAAACTGTCCGTGTCGGTCTTGAACACAATGTTCCGCCCGTTGTATTCCACTTCCACGCTACCCTCCTTTTTATGCAACAACAACTTGACAATCTTTGCTGCCTTAGCCGACAAGACGAAACGGCAATCGTCCGCATTTCCTGCCAAGGGATAGGTGTTGCGCACCAACTTATGCCCATCGGATGCGGCACACTCCAACTTACCATCGTAAATAGTGTAGTTTATCCCTGTCATCACGGGGCGCAAGGCATCGTAAGAAACGGCAAAGAGCGATTGGTCAATGGAATTGCACAATGTGGCTGCGTCCATGTCGAAACGAATGTCACTCTCGTTTTGCATCATGGGATATTCATCGCTGCCAAACCCTGCCATGCCGTAATGCCCGTTCAAATAGTGGATGGTCACACTTTTGTCCTTATCGTCAATGGTAAAGGTAATCGGTTGTTCGGGCAGGTTCCTCACTGCGTCCAACAAGGTGGATGCCGTGATGCACACTTTGCCTGCTCCCTCCTGTCCTGTGATATCCAGCGAGCCGTGCCATACACATTCCAGGTCGGAGGCGGTCACTTCCAGCGGTGCGTCCTCTTTCACTTCCAGCAAGAACGTGGAAAGGATGGGTAGTGCCGGTTTGTTGTTCATTACTTTGGCCATTGTAGCCAGTTTGTTTGCCATTGCGGTTGATGATACTGTAAATTTCATAATGAGAATGTTTTTGTTTCCCCTGCTTTCGGGCTGTTTGCCCTTGCCCGGAGGAAGTTATTTTTCGGTGCAGGATGAGCCGTCCGCCTATGACGCAAACTTTTTGGCAGGAATACGCTTTGGACAAAGGAGAAAGGAAGATTCCTGTCATCGGGAACAACCGCTTAGTCCGGCCTTTGTCCCAAAAGTTTTCGGCATCAACAGCGGGCGACTGAACTTCGCACCCGAAAATACGCCCGGCGGCAAGGGTATGGCGCGAGTGGTAAAAAGTCTGTATAATCGGATGACTGTCTGTATATAAAAGGATGGCAAAGTGGAAGTGTTGATTTGACATTTTCTTGAAACCCCGTTCCACAAAATATCGGTTTTATTATTTTTGCAGTCATTTATGCAGGCAAATAAGAGTATATGGAACGGTTTATCATCATAGTGTTGCTCATTCTGATACTGTCACTTACATGGTATTGGAGAAGAAAACTGGGCGAAGCCTATTGTGCCGCCGCCCAATATGAGCCTACTTTGGAACTGCGCAGGGAGTTCAGCCGCAAGGCTGTGTTGGCGGGCAATCAGGAAGCGAGGTAGATTTTCCCCATCACAGTTGCGAGGTTTGCTGCCGACCATCAGCCACCCAAAAGTGTTCAAAAGGAAGAAAATCCCATGCGTATTCACGGACTATTACTTCCAGTCAAGGTACAACCCATACCTAAGCGAAGCAAAAAAACAGTTCTGCCAATCCTTGATCATCCATACCAACGTCGTAAACGGGTATCTATGATGAAGAGTCGGAAGACATTGATTAGACGCCTGACAGGACGATTATTTATGTGAACAGCATGATTAACTTGTGGTATGGCAAAAGGAATGGGAAGTATGTAGTGGTAAAAAAGGAAGTCTTGCCGTTAGATCCGGAGAGCGACAAACCATGCAGCGACGACTTGTCGGAATTTGACTTGCGGATATAGAACAGGCCGACTTTCACAAGCCGGCCTGCCCTTAAAACAGTGGTTCGATTTGATCGTGAATCCCCCTGTCAAGAATAGAACAAAACAAAAACCTAATCAGTCGTGTTTGTTACAGGAAACAACAGCCTTACACAAGCATTGCGGTTGGCTTCTACGGGCTTGTAATCGTCGATACCACCGGCTGAAACAGTTTCTATCCTGTCGGCATCCACGCCACGTTTTCGCAACTGTCCGGCCATGTATGCGGCACGTCTTTGAGACAAGCCGTTGTTGATGGCATCGTTGCCTGTCGCACTGTCTGCCGCACCGATGATTTGGACGCGCAGCCCGTGCTTTTGGGCAATCCGGGCGATGCCGTCCAAATTGACCAACTGCGAATAGTCAGTAAGCCTGTCGGTGTCCAGCACGAAGAAGAAATAGATGGGCGGGCCGATATATCTGCCGTCCACAGGCAAGGATGAAACAATGGAATCGTTGCCTTGAAACGAACCATCACTTCTATAATTGGAAACCTCGCCGTATGCCATATAAACTGTGTCCTTGCTGTGAATAAAAGTGCTGTCGCCTTTATGTGTGTCCATGTCTGCTTGGGCATCGCGCAGCCTTGCACGAAGCGAGTTCAATCCGCTGTAATCATTCTTGGGATAGCCGGTAGACAAGCCTTTGCCATCACGTCTATCTTTTATCGAAGAAAGCCTGTCCGCATACTTGTCAAGCAGTCCTTCCAACTTCAATATCTTCTCCAATTCGGCAATGATGCGGATGCTCATGCCATTCTTCTGCCTGAACCGTTCATTCTCACCGCGCAAGCTGTGGGCATAATCGGTTAACCGCTCGTTACGCTTGATGTAAGGGGAGGCATTAACCACGCGCTTCCAACCTCTCTTGCCGATTGTGTAAGAGAATCCGGCGGTCAGCGACAACATACGGTCGCCCCACCTGTTGCCTGCGCCCATGCCGTCAAAGTCCTTGAAAGTGGTGGCGCAACCAAGTTCAGCGGTGAGGTGCAGGCGGTCGGTCAGACGGTATCGTCCTTGCACCCCGTAAGAAACGGCAAAGGGTTGCCGGTCGAGTTCGTCATTATGCAGGATGCCCAAGCCGACGTAAGGAACCAAGTCCCAACGGAAATCCTCTTTGGGACATGAGAGGCCCGACAATACATTCCACATCAAGTCGGCATGGAGATGCTGGAAGTTTCTTGATTCAAACAGGGCATCCTTGAACTGCAAACCTTGGAAGGCAGCTCTCACACCTATGGCAGGCGTGAACCACTTGCCCGCAGAAACGGACAATGCTGGTCTCGTGCGGTCAAAGATGTCACCGCAGCCAAGCGGCGAACCGACAAAAGCCGACACACCGCCGGACACGTTCACGAACCAGTTGCCGCGCCAAGGGGAAACCTCCACGGCATTCTCCAAATAGACCGGCTCCAACGGTTGCAGCCATTCCTCCCATTGTGGAAGGATTTCCCATCGGACAGTATCCGCCACGGGAACATCGTAAGCTCTTGCCATGAGCGGCAGAGACAATACGGATAGCAATAAAAATCTACTAATCATATTATCTGTGTATTTGTTTTTGTCTTGCAAAAGAAATGATTCGCCGCGTCTGCAAAGAGGCTTTCTTCCTCTTTCAACTCCCGCTTAACAAGAATTTCAGTCACGGCGATTTACCATACTGTCAATCATACTATAAGTCAGATATAAGTGATGACAAAAAGTCTCTTGGCCTGTCATTTCCTACGGACGTTCTTGCCTCCTTTCGGCTTCATCATCCGGCTTGCCTGCATCAGGCAGCGTCTTGCCCACGCCCGGTCGTCCTCGTCCTCCTTCCGGCCCCAAGGCAGGTCACTGCCGCCACCTCCACCGCCGTGGCTTTCAGCGAATGTCGTGGCCAGGTCCACATAATTCGCAAAGAGGTAAATGGCACATTTGAAGATGTCCTCGCCACGTTCGGCCACATCTTTCAGCAGCGTGCCGTCGAACAGGTTTTGCTCTTCGCCGTCCAATGACGGAAGCAATGACTTGAACTCGTGCAGTATGTCGCCCAACAGCGCATCGGCCAGCCGGTAGCGCACCTGGTGTTCCAAGTCGTAGGTCGCCGCTTTGAGGTCTCGCCGGTATTCGACCGCACGTTCACGTGTTTCTTCCTCTATCTGTCTAAGTTCGGAAAGTTGCTTGTTCGCTTCTTCCAATTTGTTTCGCTTGTCGGCAAGGTTGTCAAGCACTTTCTGCAAGTCAAGGTCGAGTTTGCTTATCTTCTTGCGCAGTTCCTCCGAATCGCCACGGCCCGCTTTCAACTTTTCCGCAAGGGCTTCCATCTCGGCAATCATCTGCTTCTTTTTCTCCTCTAAGTTGACGGTCATCGTGCCCAGTCCTTTCACCCGTTTCTCGGCAAAACGAATATCGGCAAGAAGCCCGGAAAGCAATATTTTGTTGTTCTCAATCTGTTCCTCCAGGGTCGTGCATTCCTCACTGAGCGCACGGCGGTATTCCTCCGTGGTCCGGTGTTTCGCACCCGTCAGTGCGATGCTCGTACCACGCTTCATTCCCCACTTCTCGTTCACCTTGGCAAACTCGTCATGAAGCGCGAAGAAACGCTTCTTGGAATCATAAATCTTCCCTCCGAAAACCTTGTTGAACGAGATTTTATTTCGTTCATCCACCGGTATCACGGTGCAATGCACATGTGGGTTCAGTTCATCGAGGTGTACATAGAAGCCGATGACGTTTTCCTCGCCCCAGTGTTCACACGCAAACCTGTACACATCCATTGCCCAACGCTCTATGTCCTTGTTACGCCGGATAAGCGAGTTGTCAGCCCCGTGCGTGAAGTTCACTCTTTGGTTGCCAAAAGCTATCTCGTGCATTCTTTCCCTTGAGCCGCCAAAGATGATGTTCGCTACGGTACGGTACTGCGGTTCGCACAATTTTGCGTTCGGGTCAGTTATGCCACGTTCCCGCAGATTGTCCGCCATGCGCCCGGTGATAGTCCTCGACTTATCGACCGGCTGGATAATGCCGCCTTTCACAATCTCGAAATTGAGGTGTTCGCGGCTTCGATCATAGTTGCCATGCTTTGTTGCCCAGTCCCAACCCTTTTCCGTCCAGTTACGCTGGTGTTCGTCGCTTTGGCCTACACTCATGCCCTTTCCGGGTCTTATATCCAATACCTGTTTGATGTCATTAGCCATAATTCAGTCCTCTTTTTTCAGCTTGCTGCCGCCCTGGCGGTTCCTGCATTTTGCCCTTTCCGGGCAAAGTGCGTATTAGGCTACGCAGGCAGAGCCTGTCTTCGTGGGCAAGCCCTGTCGTCTAGGTCGGAGGTCAAGACCTCCGTTAATGCCCATCCCGTCTGTCGGGATACCATGCACTTGGTTTGACGAAACTCAGCGCGGGGGAAGCAAGACGTTTAAACTTGGTTATCTGTTTCACCTGTGGACTTGGTTCCCTCGTGCGGTTTAAGTCCGTTATGGGGCTTTTCTTGCGTTATAAAGGGAAGATAATACTGCAGAATGATGTCGGCGGTTTCATCGCCGCTACAAGTGGCTTGCGCTTTCAGTGGGGTCTCAGCCTCAATGAGCCGCAGTCCGGCAAGCGTCAGCCGCTGAAGGAAACACGCAAGGTCTTTGCCGCATTCTTCCAAGAACAGCCGTTCAAGGGCTTCATTCACCCGTGTGTTGGCTGGAATGATGCCTGTGCGTTGGAGGATGGTATGGGCTATCAGCTTATGCAGACGTTCGCCTGTGGATGCTTGCCGGTCGGAGCGTTTGCCTGTCGGTTCGGTTACGAACAGCTTGTCAGTTTCGGTTATGAAGTGTACAAGCATTTCCACCCATTCTTCAATGGTGAGGTATCCACACAGCCAGCGGTTCAAGAGCAGTTCCTCCTCCGACAACAAAGGGGCTTGGGAGTTCTCCCCGTCCGGCACTACGCAAGTGACAGTAAGAATGAAATAGCCGCTGCGGCCCATGACTTTGACTGTTCCTGCCTCCTCCAATGTGGAGAGGAATTTCCTTACCGTGGTGCGGTGCCAATTCCAGTGTTTGGCAAGTCCGCTGACCGTCAATGCCACTTGTCTTTCAGGCAAGGGCTTGGCGATGGCAGGGAACTCTGTCTTGTTCCCGTTGGCTATCTCCACAAGATTGCGGAACGCAGCCATCTTTGAGCATTTTTCTCCCGATTCGGAATTGAGGTATACCAGCAAATCGTTGTCGATTTGGATGCGGTATTTAGTCGTTTGATTTTCTTTCATGCGTAATATGTTTTAATCGTTATTTTGTTCAATCAAATTAGGATGGATGGCAGGGAAAGGCTCTCATGTAAACAATCTTTCCATTGGCCAAGGCTTTCTACTGCCATCTGCAATAGTCCTCCACAATGCTGTAGGGCGATTCCAAGTATTCTTTCAGCTTATCGGATGGAGCCGCCCGTACAGTCCGCGAGGGATATAACACCGCACCGAATATGATTGTGGCCACCGTAATGCCGAGGGGCAGCGTATGCGGAACGAAAATCAGTATCATCGCCGCCATTGCCGACCAGAACAGGCAGCGTTTCCGTTGAAGGAAATCGAAAACCCGCTCCGCATTTTTATGGGAATATAGAGCCAAGCAGATAATGGATGATAAAGCCAGTTCACAGACATTGCCGAATACATTCAGATGGTAGAAGTGGAACACCATGAGCGAGGCTAGCATGACCAGCGTGTAGCACCTGCGGAAGCTGCGGCTCCAAACCATGCGCAAATAGAACTGGAGCATGGCAGGGCATTTGCTTTTGTAGAGAAAGGGCACGGCGGCATACGCCAGAATGAAAAGCATATAAAGGATGGGGATAATCATTGTCTTGTGATTTGAGAGTTACAGTTCAAGTTCCAAGTGGATGAGTTTGTGCGAGGCGAGGTGGATGATGTTCTCCGCGTCCTGCATGGAAAGCGTGCCCAGCCTGCAGCGTTCCTTGAAGCCCGGCCGGCGTTTGAGCGAGTTCACCGCACGGTCAAGAAGGTATTCGGGAATATCCCACACATGCCCTTTGGAATAGGCGCCATGTGCTGTCCGTGCCACCAGGGAAAGCACCCTGCAACGGATGGGATGCAGGCCGCCCCCGGAATGCAGCATGAAGTGGCCGGTACGGTCGGTATCCAGCACGTCCACCCACGTGCGGCACTCGTGGATGGTGGCGGCGAGTTGACGGTACAGGGCTTCCTTCATAGGCAGATGAAGTCTTTAAGCAGTTCCTCTTCCTTGACGGCGTACAGGAGTTTGCCGCCTTTCGTCACCCTCGCCAGTTCCTCGCGAAGTTCGCTGCCCATCACCTCCAATGAATCGTAGAGAGTCACATAGAGCGTGTCGCACTCCATGCGGTCGTCGGCTTGCGCGTTCAACTTGTGCATATGGCCGAAGCGGGGATTGGAGTAAGCACAGCACCGCTGGCCGAACGGGGTGTCGTTGCTCGGTACATGGTGGTAAAGGAGTACCAGCTCCATCTGGTCCTCCAGCTCGTCGATAAGTTCCTCGATGGGATAAACTTTGGGCAGGCGGAAGGTGAGCAAAGCATAGTCCTCGTACACCTCCGCTCCTTGGAAAAGGTTTTGTGAAACCAACGCCGGCATCTCCAAGGATGCAAGCGTGATGAACCGGTCGATTTGTTCTTTTTGCATATGGTCGTTTGATGATTTGATTAATTTCGGTTTATGGGTGACAGTCTTATTGGCATCCCAAAATGAATGTTTCCATCAGGAGCGTGGGCAATTCTTCCGCTTCCAAAGGAAAGTCAATGCCTTTCAGTTTGGCCAAAGCCGATGGCATCCGTTCTGCCAGTTTCTCCATTGTGTGCAACTGTTCCTCGTCCATGAGCGCATAGGCGAAGCTGTCGAATGAAATCCACGGTTGCAGGATCATCCAGAGATAAGCGGCGGCTTGCCCGTTGTCCGTGATACGCAAGCGTGACAAGCCGTCCACACAAGCCTCGGCGTTCTGTATAAGCCGCCTGTTATTGCGCATCGCCAACAGGATGACCACCTCGGTTTTTCCGAACACAGGCTGCTCTTTGCCGGCAAGGGCGATGATGCCGCGTATGACTTTCCCGGTGTTTCGGGTAATGCCGTCCAATGGCGTGTTCCCGGAACTAAGCGATGGTAAATGAAACAGGAACGAGCGGAACGCCACATCCTCTTGCCGGAGGAAGTCAATGGCATCTTCCTTGGTTCGCAGACCTTTGGCAAGGGTACCTTCCAATAACTTGTTATACATGCGGATTACCTCTTTGCCGCTGCCTTTATAAACAGGGATTGCGCTTGCCTTGCGGTAGAATAGATGGACGGAACCGGCCAGCTTTTGTGACATGGAGTCCATTTCTACATCGTTCAAACCACGTATTACAGCGAGGTAGTCGGCAAAGCTCCTTTTTTGGTTGTTTATCAAGTCTGCCATTTGCAAGGCGATAGAGTCACCGAGGGCAATATGGTTGCCGTTAGCATGGGCGTGTCTGTTGTTTGCCGTGTCACTTGACAGGGCGAATGACACGGCGGCATCCAGCTTTCTCCATTCTTTGGTCAACGAAATGATTTCGTCCGTGCCGGCATTTCTTCTACCTTTGAGCGATTGGAAGAAATCGTTGTAAGCCGCCACCGCTTCCTCTGCCGTGGTGAGGTCATCTTTATGGGAAGGATGGCATCCCAAGAGCAGTGCTGCCATCAAGAGTAGGCGAACGATGTTTGTAGTATGATTTTTTAGAGTTGATAATGATTGGCAATTGCCACCTGAAATACGCAGCGGTTTGACCTGCCATCTGACCAACTGTCCTTTTGATTCTGTCTGTTCCATTGGAGTAAATTTGTTATTGACGGCGCAAAATTATAGCAATGGATTTACAATGCGCATATGGGCATTGTGTTGTTATTTATTCTTATGAAATCATACTTGGAATATGATTTTACTAATTGTTTGTCAGTCTGTTAGTGGATAATAAATGACACAAAAAAGAATTATTTGGGTCAAAGGATATAAAAGGGTGTTTGGTCGATGAAGCAAGCCGGAAAGAACTGTCGGCAAGGGTGACAGCTTGTGCAGGGGATCTGCTGTACAAGGCGACAGTTCCGTGTATAGAAGTTAGTAGCCGCAAGTGTAAGTTTCCTATGAAATCCACCGTTTTTTCCGAAAAAAAATCATACTTTTGCAGCCGTAACACTAATCAGATCAATTCAATGGCTATAATAGGCTATTTGCCGTATCTTCCCAAGTATGCGGAGGGAGCGGCTGACAGGAAATGGATGGAGGACTTCGGTTGTGACCGCATCGTGGAGGAAAAGCCCGAAGAAGGAACATACCGTATGGGATGGGACACACTTCTGGCGAGCATCGGCAAGGGTGACACACTGGTCGTTTCCAAACTCGCACACGCCGTCAAGGGCGCAAGGCAGTTGTCATTCTTTCTGGAGTTTTGCAGGATAAAATCAGTCCGGCTGGTTGCCCTGCATGACGGCATCGATTCGGGCAATGAACTGTTCCCTGAAACCCAAACATCGGACTTGCTAAGAGTGATTGCCCAGTTGCCCGAAGAGGCTAACGCCGTACGCAAGATGACATCCCAACCGGGGCGGTGGACGAAAGGGACAAAGGTGCTTTCGCAAGCCGCTTACGGGCGTGTGGAACGGAATAAACGGGTGGTGAACATGTATAAGAGCGGCTACACCATTGATGATATTTGGAAGACCAGCGGCTTCCGTAGCCGCAGTTCCGTGTTCCGTGTATTGAAGGATGCGGGAGTGGAACTGAAACGAAAAAAGAGATAAAGACTTTAGCAAAATCATAGTAAAATCATAGTAAAACATAGTAGCATGGAAGATTTAAACATAAATAGAACTGGTATTGTAATTCTACAATGGTTACGAAATGAGGATCCTCAATTAGGAGAAGAATTGTACTTTCAAATTAGAAACAAGGAAACACAGTTTGATAATTTCTTTGTTACATTTTACAAGGCGACAAATCAGAAAGAGTTCACAGATTCTTTACAAAAGATGATTGATACTTTGGAAGAAGGGACTATTTTTACTTTGCACATAGTAGCACATGGATATGAAGATGGGTTAGGAACTGATTTATCAACCTCAATAAAGTGGAAAGAGCTTTTTTATTACACTAGACAACTCAATATAAAAATGCATAATACATTATTGATTGTTTTATCTTCGTGCGTTGGTGGTGGAATACTTTCTTATATAGATCCTACGCAACGCGCTCCTTATATGGCTTTTATAGGTAACACAAGAGATGTTTTGATTAAAGATGCGAGAAAAGGATTCCCATTATTCTATGAAGGTTATCGCTCACCTTTAGACTTTGTAAAAGGGTTAAAAGCATTAAATGAATCTATTGATTTTTCTGAAGAATTAGAACCTGGTAAAAGAAAAACTGAATTTTTCATAATGTCTGCAGCACAATCTTTTGATGAGATATTCAATCCCGATAGAGACCCTATTTTTTTTGCTAAGGTTGTATCAAAAATAATGCCTCCAAATCAAATTATACCGCAAGAACAGCGAATACAAAAGGCAAAAGAATTATTTAAGAAAGAAGGCGAAAAGTTACGTCCATATTTTACTTTTACAGATTGATTTTTCAGATAATGATATACTAAAACTAATAAATTGTATATTTAAAAAAGACAGATGGGCATGGTTTACTTGAAATCCCATGCCCAAACTACTCCTTGGTACATCAATCAAGCGCTCTGCCTTTTCCGCGCCAAGGCGTTTCGGATGGTATCATTCAGCCGCATCAGCCAAATGTGGCTACCGCATGGAAGTTGCTGTTCGTCCAGGACAAAGGGCAGGGAGTGGTCTCTCACTTGCACTTTCAGTCGTTCTCCGTCAAGGTTAAGCCCAGTTACCGTTCCGCAGCGAGTGCGTCCGTCTTCGTCCGTCCAGCCCATGCGGACATCAATCCCCATTGGCACGGATTGGAGTCGGTTCTCCTGCATTGTTTGCCTGACGGCTTGCAGGGCGTTTCGCTTCATGCCGTCAAGGACAGTCCCGATGGATTGGGGCATGGATGTTCTTGTTATCATAAGCTGTCCGTTTATGAAAAACATTCCTTCAAAAGAAACCGTCGGTATTCGGCTTCGTCCTTGCCCCGCTCGACGGCTTCATCGATGACACAGCCAAGTTCGTCAAAATACACTTCCTCGCCGATGCACTCCGTGCCGGCATAGTTCTGCAAATAGACCTCGTAGTAGTCCAGTGCGTTGTAAGCGATGATGACATTGCCACGGAACAACCGTCCCTGCACATGGAACTTGAGGGCGGCCATGCCCTTGTATTCCGTTGCCACGAAATTTCCGATGCCCCATGAACAAATGACATTCAGCGGGGTCATGCCCACCAGTTGGTCTTTGATGGTATTCGCCATCTGTAATACAAAATCTTTATCCATATTCAATTCTATTATGATTAGTCAAAATTTTCTTCTTCCTCGATGATTACGCTGACATTCCTTTTGCCATAGATGCGCTGAAATACTTGCACTATGACATCAAACAGCCTGTCGCTTTCCGTGTACCCTATGTCCAGCTCCTTCGTCCAATAGTCGAAGCTGAAATCAGCTGTTTCGCCCGAATAGCGGTCTGTCGTGTTGTAAACCGTGACGTCCACATAATCGGTCGTGCCGCTTTGCAGGCTTACCAAATGCCCATAGTAACAGAATTCCATGTTGTTGGAGGGGCTGGTGGTAATTTTCTCCACCAGCCTGTGAATGTAATTGTACCGTTTCCTATTCATAGCGGCATCATTTCGTCAATTCCTACTGTAAATCCATAGCCGTCCTCCGTGCGGAACTCATACAGCCGTTCAAGGTCGTGCAACACTTCGCCTTTGCCGAAATTCTCCATTGCTCCCTCTATCTCCACATTCATGGCGGCTTTCGCACGTTCAAGGGTGGCATACAAGGCATGGCAATCCGACACGCAGTCATTTTGCTCAATCAAGGTGTAAACCAGATACACTGCGTTCTTTTCCATAGTCCAATGTTTTAGATGTGTGGGATATAATGTCCGTTCTCTTCCAAGTAAGCCACGATGTCTTTCGCTTCCTCATGCGATGCACGGTTGCGGTCATCATACCGCCTTTTGTCATCGGCCATCACTACAAGGCACTCTTTCAACAGCTTATAGAGGTTTTGCTGCAAGGTCGGGTGCATCAGTGGGATGGAAGCGGCAAAGACCGCATAGTCAAAGCCGTAGTCATTCAAAGCATTTTCCACCTGCATGGCAAGGCGGTACTCTTTCGTTTCTCTGAGGTTGTCAATCTTCTTCATGTCCATAGATATTTAAGTGAAACTTTTCCCTTTCATTGGCTCCTTTCCCCGAAGCCTGTTTGGGATTTACGGATGCTTAGTCCGGGTATCGGCCATGCTTCACCTGACGCTTTTTCTTGCCGAATACGCTCCGCAGGAGGAAGATTCCGCAAGAAATTCACTTCAAAGCGTGGCAGGTCAAGCGTGATGCCCGACATTTGCAGCCGAAAAACCTAACGGTGAAGGGCAAAGGCGGAATGCCATGCAGACAGGTATAAAAGGAGTAATGGCTGACTATGAGAGGATAAGGGAATTAGGCAAGTATAACAGGGATAAAACCGGGTAAAGCAAGTGCTATAAGTGGTCAACGCTATAAGTGGAACCGGGCTGGGTAGTCCATGCAGGGAAGCCGTGAGCCGACTTTCCCACATGGATTTCCCTTATTAGAACCATTCGGGATTATCCCTCTTTAACTCCTCTACCAGCTCTTTGTCGGGCAAGGCAAGGGTACGCTCATCGGTGAAGAAGAAAATCTCATCGTAGATGTCCGATGCTTCCTCATTGGCAAAGCCTTCGTTTTCGTCCTCGAAACTGCCGGGCTGCAAAGCGTCAAGCAGGGCTGTGCTGCCTATAATCATATACTCGCCTTGGTTGTCTTCCACCATGCGGTATGGGTACTCCACACCGCCAAATTCAATTTTTGTTGTAATCATGCGTTTGTATTGTTAAATGGTGTTTGTATAAGTTGGCTATATCCAATTTCATGCGCTCCGCCCTGCGGCAAGTGTAGAACGTGCCGCCTTTCGGCTCGCCATTGTAGTAGGCAATGATGCGGTTGGCTCGCTCAAGCATATAGTCGTTGCGTCTGAGAAAACAGCCGTCAAAGTAAGTCTCGCTCAAACATACCACGTTATCTGCCTTGCCGAGAATGGAGCTATACCGCTCTTTGTCCGTAGGGTTGAACTTGCAGGATTGCCCACGGAAGGGGATGACAGCTGTCAGCCGAATATCGGGATAGTTGGCTTTCATCGCCAGCAGTGTTTCAGCCGCAAGCATGTCAAAGCCTGCCGCCATGCCGCAAAGGAAGTGGCGGATGCCCGAATGATAGCAAGCCGTGATAGCCCCTTCAAGATTGGTTTTCAACCGCTGCCTGTCGCTGTAGCGGATAAAGCGGTGTCCTGTGAACGCTGCCGCCTTTGTAATGTCTGTCCGTATCATCATCTTAACTTGTAGAATGTCTTTGCCAAGAACAAACCGCCCAACACGTTTGCGCCACACGCTTCCAAGTTGTCGGCTGTGGTGGCGTAGGATATGCCTTTGGTGATGATGTCGTCAAAGAGCAACACATCTTTGCCCTTGAAAAAATCAGTGTCATAGTCTGCCATTTGTGTCGTCCGTGCCTCGGTTTCGTCTCTTCGGTGTTCGTGGACTGCCAACCGCCCTGCCGACACTTGCATATGTGGATAGCCGTTGATGGCATGGGTGAGTTCGCACACCCTTTCCGAAAAACGCTTGTAGCGCAGTTCGTTCTTTTCTGCCGTGGACGCTGGCACACACGAAAACACGATGCTTGTAATCCGACTGCCGAAAAGTTCTTGCAAGTGTCTGGCAGTCATTTGGGCTACTTGCTCGTATGCCCGTCCGTCCTTGAAATCCCAAATGGTCTGCCGGTCAGCCTTTTGCTGCTCACCCACGTTCTTGATGCGTACAGGATAGTATTTCATCAGCCACACCATTATTTTGTTCGCCTGTCCTATTATGTTTTTGTCCATCGCCATTAATTTTGAGGGTTTAACTTCTTTCCCTGTCTTCGGCTTCCTTACAAGCCTGCATCGGGGTTATTTTTCTGCCCCGTCAATGGGCAAAGGACAACCGGCAAATCCGGTGGTGGAAATACGCTTTCAGTGCAGCGGAAAGGAAGATTTCCACCAACCACCCGTGGCGGCTTGCCGGATTTGCAAGGATTGGACACGGCCTGTTAGCTTTGCAGGAAAATAACCCGAAGCAGGTGCAGGGACGGACGGAATAGAATCAGACTGGTACAAGTGGAGGAGTAACAAAGTACAAATGGTTATGCAGAAAGTCAGATTACATATAAAAGTTAAAATGACGGTTTTGAAAATAGAAAATCACTTCTTATATGTCAGTATATCGAATTTAACCCTTATTTTTGCAGTAAAATTACAAAATCAAATACAAGATGATACTTAAAATCGAATTGGAGAATTTCTTTTCCATCAAAGACAGGATAAGAATTGATTTTAGGGCGGCAAACATCAATACTGCGCTTGCCCGGAATCTGTCTTACAATGTCATGTCATGGAATGGAGTTCCTGTGCTTAAGAGCATCGGACTTTTTGGACCGAATGCATCGGGCAAGTCGAACATCCTGAAAGCCATCACGTTCTGCTGTAAAATGATTCTTGAGTCTCATTTGCATAATGAGGGTGTGACCTTCAATTTTGAGCCGTTCAAGTTTGAAGGGTTTGGAAACAAGCCTAGCCGGTTCCTTATTGACTTTGTTTGTGAGAATGTGGAATACGAATATTCCTTTGAACTCACACGAGATAGGATTGTACGTGAGAGCCTGTACCATTATCCTGTAGGCAGACGTGCGAAAGTGTTTGTGCGTGAAGCAGACGGGAAGTACAGTTTTGGCACCGGCATTATAGCCAAGCCGATGGATGTCGCACTTAACACAAGCGACAAAAACCTCTTTCTAAGCCGTGCCAGTTCCATGAACAGGGATGTGCCCCAAAAGCTCTACAGGTATTTCATGAACCAGTTTCTGCTCGGTCTTGTAAACGTGAACGATTTAATAGTGCTTGACAGCTTCAAAACGTACAAGAAGGTAATCCTCAAAGCACTTGAAATATGCGATACCGACATAACGGACATAGAAGTCCGTAAAGAACAAATACCGGCTCCCGTACTTCCTATGCCTGGTCAGACGGAATTGTCTTTCAAGTTAGTGGATGTACTTCGTTTCAAGACGGTTCATCGTAACCAAAGTGATGTAATGTTTGACTTGGATATGGAGGAGTCCAACGGCACGAGGAAATTATTCCAAATCCTTATCCGCCTACTCGATGTGGTCAAGAACAAGAAGAGCATCATGATGGACGAGTTTGACACGGGGCTTCACACCCGTTTAGCCGATTTCATACTTGACCTGATACACGCCTCTTCCAATAACCAGTTATTGTTCACTTCGCACAACACAAACTTGATAGATGTCAAAAGATTGAGGCGCGACCAGATAGTATTTGTAAACAAGTCGGAACAAGGGGCTACTTGCGTATATTCCTTGTATGATTTCAAGGATTTCCGAGAAAACATGGATGCGGAAAAAGGGTACATACAAGGCCGTTTTGATGCTGTGCCTTATGTTGATTCCTCTGTTGAGAGCATCAGGCAGATATTGGAGGGCTGATTATGGGGAGTAAAAGAGAGAAAGCCTTGTCAAGGCAAATGCGGAAAGTCATCCTTGTTATCTGCGAGGGAGAGACTGAGGAGAATTATGTGACGCTGCTCAGAAAATGGTACAAGTCGCCCATAAGAGTTATATCCCGTGTCGAGGGAAGCAAGATAACACCGTCCCTTGTCGAAAATAGAACTCGGGAACTTAAGATCTCTCCGCATGACAATGTACAGACATATCTGATGTATGACATGGATGTGGAAGCTATCAATGCAAAATTGCGAGAGTGCAAGGCAGAGTTGTTGTTAAGCAACCCATGCTTTGAGCTTTGGTTGTTGCTGCATTCGAAAGACCATAAGTCGGCGATTAATGCAGATTCTGTCATCAAGGAGTTGAAAAACAGTACATCTGTCTGGAAAAATTACAATAAGGCCTCTTTTTCTGATACGCAAAAGGCATTCTTGAAAGACAAGACCGAGATAGCTATGGAAAGGGCAATGTGCCTGAAAGAATTTGAAAATCCTTCTACAGGAGTATACAAGCTGATAATCAAATTGATAGATTCTAAAAAAGAAAGCTAAAACTGGACTATCACAGTATTCTGGCTTGGGTGGGTCAAACAATCCCTGCCAGGCAGACAAAAGAGGACGCTTGTTGGCCGGGAACAGGCACACGAGGTTGTTTCAGCAGGGCTGAAGTTCCCGTGTGCTAGCCAAGGACAACGTGCGGCCGTCTGCCCCTCCTTGCGTTGGTCTGCCAAGGGACAGACGTGCGCAAGGACAGGCCTCCGCTGATTATTCGGGTTGGGGAAGCCGGGGGAGATAGTATAAAAGGCTGATTTCGCAAGCCCGTATAAAAGGTAGGGAAAAATACAAATGGTGGGAACCACAGGATAAGGTGGCGACTGTACACCTATTATGTAATAAGAAAGGGCAGCTTGTCTGCCCGACAGCTTGAACTGCAAACTAAGTTTTTGCTTTAGCAAACAGAAAAATCCCCTGCCATGTTTCTCAACAAAGCAGGGGAAAAGGTGTCAAATATGAATAATGCTTATGCTGCAGGTACAGTCACAGGCTCGGCGACGGGTGTCGGCTCGGCGGGTCGCTCTCCATCTTCGATGGTGCGGTTGATGCGTTCCTGCAACTCCTTGCATTCCTGTTTGAGCCGTTTCAGTTCCTCTTCCTTGCCCCAACGCCTTGCCATCACTTGTTGCAAGGCGGTAATTTCATTCTCCAAGTGTTTCTGCCGCTCGGCTTGTCGTTCCATGAGCTTGGGTATGTTTTCCAAAGTGGCCTGTGGAAATACCGCTGCCGCCGCAAAGCCCGGTGGCAATGAGCCGGACATACCGCATTTGTATTTCAAGCCGCTCTTACCCTCCACGAAAAACGTGTTGCGGTCAAAGCTGCCGTCAAGACGGTACTCGCTGCGCACCAACAGCCATAAGCCATTGTAACTGCCGACGGACGTAAAGTCGCCACGGTGTTTCCTTGAAATTGAATGCAAGGCTCGTCCTGTTTCTTCGGCTGTCAGTTGGGCATTGCCGTTTACCTCAATGCTACAATCCTCCTTACGGGTGTTGAAATACTCCCAATCTTCTGTCATGCGCCCGATGTTGCGCTTGCAGTTGTCAATCTCTTGACGGTTGCTCTCCGCCTTACGTTCCGCACGGTAACGTTCCTTGTTGCAAACTGCCTGTTCCTTTTCCAACTGCATAATCTTGTTGTCGAGCTTCGCCTTGTCCAAAAGGTCGGTGTTGCCCGAAAGGATGGCCACGAATTCGGCGAAATTCATGCCGGTGTCCTCGTCCATGCCATCCTCGTCTATGCGGCGCACGGCGATAGTGCCGTTGTTGATTTGGTTGATGAAAAGCTGCTTGTTGCGCAAGAGGTTGAACTTGTAGGCATCCAAGGTCTTTTCCGTGCCGTAGATGATGATGTCAACCACGTTGCCGCCCCACTGCTTCACGGTATTGCCTTTGCGCACCGCCCGACCGTTGCGTTGCTCCAAATCGGCCGGCCTCCAGGGTACCTCCAAATGATGCACCGCCACTGCCCTCTGTTGGGCATTCACACCTGTGCCGAGCATGGAGGTAGAACCGAACAGCACACGGATAGTGCCGTTGTTCATGCCCTCAAAAATCTTCTTCCTTGCCTTTTCGGTCTTGGCGGTTTGGATGAATTGTATCTCATTGGCCGGAACACCCATTGCAACCAACTTGTCCTTGATGTCTTGGCAAACATTCCACTCATTAGGCTTGTAAGTGGAAAGGTCGCTGAAAACGAACTGTGTACCACGGTGAGCGTTCGATTTCACATAATACTCATAGATGGTCTGTGCGCAGCGTGAGGCTTTGTTGGCAGGGTCATCGCTGAACTGGTCACTAAACAGACGCATATCCAACGCCATCTTCCTTGCCACGTTGGTAGCAATCAGCATCTTTGCCTTGTCCATGTGTTCGGGCGCAGGGGCTTCCAAGCCCAAATCCGACCATTCACCGCTGTTGGCAAAACGTACCAACCGTTCTATCATCACCTCCTGTTCCATGGTCGGTTTGTCCGAAAGGAAACGCACGTTCTTGTCGGGGATATCAAGATTTATCATTTCTGCCGTGCGGTAATCCGTGATTTCACGCAGGAAAGCCGCCAATTCCGGCACTTTGATGTAGGTGCGGAAACGCTCTTTGCGTTTGATAGAACCTGTCACGTTCAACTCGTAGTCAGTCGTTTTCTTAGTAAAAATAGCAGCCCATGCGTCAAAGCAACTCACACGCTGCTTGGTAAGCTCTTTCGGGCGCAGGTACTTGAAAAGCACGTACAATTCGGTCAAAGCATTTACGACCACCGTACCCGACAGGAATGTAGCCCCCAAGTCCTTGCCTGTGCGTTCCTGTATGTCACGGATGGCAATCAGCAGGTTCATAGCACGCTGTGAACCTTGGTTGTTGCCGATGCCCGCAACCCTCGTGTGGCGTGTCTGGAACATCAAGTTCTTGAAGTAGTGGCATTCATCTACAAATATGTGGTCTATGCCCATCGTATGAAAGTCAATGCCTCCGTCTTTCTTCTCCTCAATGCGTGTTTTCAACGACAGGAGGTTTGCCGACAGGTTCTCTTGCCGCTTCTCCAACGCTTTCTGCATACGGCGGTTGCGCCACCCCATGCCGCTTTCTTCCAGCACCTGCAAGGAGCGTTCCACATCGTCAAGTTCCTGTTGCATGATGCCGAACATTGTTTCTTCCGACTGCGGTATCTTTGCGAACTGGTCATGCGTCAGAATGATGCAGTCCCAATTATTGTTCTTGATTTTGCTGAAAAGTTCCTCACGGTTGGCAGGGGTGAAGTCCTCCTTGCCGGGATAGAGCAACTTTGCCGATGGGTAAGCCTTGCGGAAACAGTCGGCTATTTCATGCACGTTGGCTTTCAGCCCTATTATCAAAGGCTTCTGTACAAACCCCAAGCGTTTCATTTCGTATGCCGCCACGCACATCACCATTGTTTTACCTGCGCCTACCTCATGCCAGCACACACCGCCGCCATTCTGCTTAATCATCCAGATGGCGTCTTTCTGCGAGGGGTATAAGTCATCGTAAGGGAACTGTGCAAAGGAAAGGCGGGGGAATGTTTGCGCCGAACCATCATAGGACGGGCGCACATAACAGTTGAAACGCTCGTTGTAGAGCCTTACCAACTCGTCACGGACGGCGATAGGCCGGCTGTCAAGCCAAGCGTTGAACTTACCCCTTATCTCCTGTATCTTGGTTGCCACCTCCTGCATGGCTTCTTCATCGGGTATTTTCACCCATTCACCGCCACGCATCACCTCTTTCTTTATTTCGGGTATGGTGTCATGCAGGGCATTGGCAAACAGTTTCTCGCCTGTGTAACCGTGCGAGGCATAGATGTTGTATGCGGCAGGGGAATATCCATGTAAGGAAATAACATAGGTGTCGTTCACGTCAAAGTACACCACATCGACCTTGACATCAAACAGGTATTCGGCAAAGTCGGCATAGACTTCTGTCGGAATCCACCGCTCGCCCATGTTGAAGTCAAGCTCCTCATAAGGTATAAGTTCGGGCGTGACCTCTTCCAACGCCCTTACCGTCTTTTCAGTCCAAGCCCTTGCCTGTCCTGCAAGGCTATGGATATGTCCGGCGAACGCTTTGCATTTCTCCACCACGTTTCCTGCAAGGATGCGGCCTTTTTCTTCCCATGCGCCTGTTTCGGGATTGTAAAACATTTCACCCTCCAACGCCTCTATCACTTCATTCTCGCTGCTGCCTGTAGATTGCGCAAGGTAATCCATGTTCACCCTGCCGTAATAGTTCAAGCTACTTGCCAAAGCCTCCATCGGGGTTAAGCGCACGGACATATCTATCATCTTGAAAGCTACAGGTTCGCGCATGATGTCGGATTTCACCACCTCGCCATGCGCTTGCATTTCTATGGAATACACCTCAAAGCCCAAGCTGTCAAGCGTCATCAGTTCCTTGTTGCCGTCCGTGTGGAAATTGCCCCACTTGGCCACAAACGCATCGTATGCCTTGTTCAGCCGTTCACGGAGCAAGGGTTGTTCTTCCCTTGTTTCCGCTTCGCTTTCCGACAACTCGAAGTAAGCCTTTCGCACAGGAAGATAGTCCTTTGCCCGTTCCATGTCCGCACCGTTGACTTTTATAGGACTGAACCATGCGGCCATTTCGGAAAAACGGTCGGTTCTTCTGCTTTGTATGGTGCCAAGCTGCCCCTCGAACAGCACCAACGCACCGTCTTTCATCCAACCGGGCATTTCGTCCGTGTAGGGTCGTTTCCCTGTGTTTGGCTTGTACTGTACCGCTGCCGTGGCTTCCCCGAAAAGGTCAAAGAGGGATAGCATCGCTTCCTGCTGCGGCTGCGCTTGCTTTTGCCCACCAAACAGGGAGGGCTTGAAATAGTGGGTGAAATTGGCTCTCAATATCTCGGCAAGCCGTTGGTGTATGGCTTCTTCTGTGCCGTTCCACTCGTACTTGCGCATCAACTTGCCGAATTGGTTTGTGCCGATGGCCGTACCTGTGGACAACGTGCTTTGCGGCAAAGAGAAGGCCTTGTTTGCGTGTTCTGTTTCCAGCCCCTGCGATGTGCGCTCCCTGCACGTTTCCAAGAACAGGCGTTCCCTTGTGGTGAGGTTTTGCTTGTGGCTGTCCTTTTGCAAGATGATAAGGTCGCTGCCTACCTCGATGCCGCCGGTCTGCATGAAAAGCGTGTCGGGCAAGCGCAGGGCGGTGATGATATGGGCGTGATGCACCAGATAGTCACGCACAAAGCGATTGGATGGGCTGTCAGCCACGCCCCTTGACGTGATGAAAGCCAGCAAGCCGCCCTCATTTAACAGTTCCATCGCCTTGATGAAGAAATAGTTGTGAATGGCCTTAAGGGATTGTTTGTAAGGCGTTCCCCTGCGTTCAAAGTCCGCATCGAACACGTTTATCGTGCCGAAAGGTATGTTGGACGCTATCACATCGAACGTGTCGTATTCCAACTCCTGCGCCTTTATGGTTTCAAAGCCGCCAATGACCGCTTTTGTATCAGGTTGCAAGGCTGAAAGCACAAGCCCTGTCGCCAAGTCCTTTTCAAACGCTACCTTGTAAGTGTCGGGCATGGAAACTGGCAGAAAGCCGCCAATTCCTGCGGACGGTTCAAGAAAGGATTTCATTAACAAACCGTTGGCTTGGAACGTGGCTCGTATTTGGTCGGTCACCGCCTCTATGAGAAATTTCGGGGTATAGAAAGCGGTGAGGACGGATGCCTTTATGCTATCCACAAGCTCCCTGTATAGTGTTTCGTCGTCTTGTGCTATGGCTTGCAATACGCACACAAGATGGTCTAAAGTCTGTTTCATCTTGTCGGACATGGGGGCATTTGTTCCTAAATCCAATACTTCCTTGATGCCCCCAAATCCCGAATACAGGGAGAGGGTTTCACGTTCGACTGCTGTCGCCGTCCTTTTCTCGTTCCGCACCCGATAGGCTGTTTCGATAGCTGCTGTGTTCGCCGCCAATGCTTGCAATTTGTTGTAGTTCATATTCTTCATATTTGACAGATTTTGTTCTTTCCCCTGCTATCGGCCATATTTCGATGGCTCTTGTAGGTTATTTTTCTGCCTCCGGAATGGGGCGGAATGGCTTTTCGGCAAATCGGACGGCAGAAATACGCTTGGAGTGAAGCCCCAAGGAAGATTTCTGCCAAGGCCGGTTTGCAACGGCAAGCCACGCCACATTTATTTTGCAGCAAAATAACCTGCGGGGCATCGAATGGCAGGATGACAAAAAAATGAAAAGGTAGAAAAGGAGACATACCGCTCTAAAACAGTAGAGGCAAAGCAAAATATAAGTGGGCTATAACAGGTGGTACGGCTTGTCCGAAAGAAACGGACGGTCTGCCGGGCAAACAGATAGGAGAATTTGCCTGTTCCCAGTCAGCGGACTTGTACGCCGACTGGGATATGGGCGTGTTCCCGTTTGCCCATACCGCAAGCCGCGCCGCCGTTCACAGCGGCATGGCTAAGGCACAGACCGTTATTCCTATGATGATAAGGCAAGCCGTGGGCATCGAAGATGGATATAAGAGGAGTGAAAACTTTATAACAGGGATATAACAGGAGAACGGCGGGGAACAAGGTGGCGACAAGGCACACCGGGTATTTCCCGATATGCCTTGCCTCATGGCGATTAAGCACTTATCCGTTGCCTAATCAGGTTCATGTTGCTGTTCACAAGGTCAATGATACGGTCGTGGTATTCCGTGTTTTGGTTGCACACGCCACGGCTTTGTACCACGCATAATTTTTTCAAGTCAACCTCCACTGTCTCAATGCGCTTATTGCCGATGGTGGCCGACAATATCAGAGAGTTCTCCTTGCGGTAGTATGCGTTGGCATATACACAATGGTGCATCAGCGTACCCTCTTCCGCTATCTCGGCAACGCTCTCCAACACTCTGACGTTCAGCATCCCGTCCGTAATGACTATGCCGAAGAACTTGCCTTTCTGCAACAGGTAGTCTTTCTCGTATTGGGCGGCTTCCTTTCGGCGCAATACCAGGCGTTCACGTTCCTCCTTGCGGTTGCGTTGCTCCACCAATTTGTCGTGTTCTGCTTTCAAGTCGGCAGGGCAGACATATTTCGGGCTGTGGGTGTCCTTGCCCATTCGCCTAAGCAGGTCGATGGTATCGCACCACATTGAGCCGTCAGTAATGGTATATCCATTCCGCAGGCAGATTTTCACAGACGGCCAGTAATCGTCCAGACGAGTTGATGAGTGCAGGCAATAGCGCAACAGGTCATATTGTCCGGCTTTCAGTAGAGTTTCAACTTTCGGGTCGGTCAGCAATGCCGGTATGAGTTTTGCCGGTTCAATGTCTTGCAGGTCGCTGCGGAAACCATTTCTTTTCAAGGTGTCAATGACGCTGTATCTCGGACAGGTGTCAAAAGTGGCAATATGGCGGTACACTCCGTTATCTCCCCGAATGGTCATCGGTGAAGCGAAAGAAAAGGTGTCCAAGTACCGCCCCAATATGCGCTGAATGGCTACAAGGGTCTGTTTGCCATCGGCATTCCACCAATACTGCCCGATTTCCAAAGCGTATGGGGCAGCCCTGCAACCTTTCTCCATTTCAACCACCAACAGGAACATACGCAGGGTTTGGTATTCACCGCATTTTTCAAGCAGGGTAAAATATGCCTTTTGCTGTATTTTGCGGACAAGGGTATTCTTGACCTCCAGCTTTGCGTGGCACTTCGGGCAGGTGCAATGCCCTGTCGCTTTTTCTCTTACCCATTCATGGCCGCAGTCCATGCAGGTTGTCCGACCCTTGGGCAGTCGGTGTGCAAAATGGCTGACACACTCACGGAATGCCCAAGCAAGCTGTGCCTTGGTCAAAGGGCGGAGCTTGCCGCTTTGGGCAAGCACCGCTTTCTCGAATTTGTTGCGTGGTTTCATGTTCAAAAGCCGAATAAGTTAGGTTCTGTTTGTTTGGTCTCCTGCGGTTTTGCCGCCTGCTTGCTCTTGCGTTGCTGCATCTTGCGCAATTCCTCGGCTTGGTATTGGCTGATAGCCCTCTGCCGTGCCTCGGCTTTCTCTTCCTCGGTGAGTTCGATATGTCTGTTGACTATCACGCCGCAGTTGACTGGCTTGCCGATTTCGATGTCATCTTCATCAAAGTAATGGCAAGCGAGCGAATACACGTCATCGTCAGCCATGCCTACACAGCCCTCATTAGCAAGTGCCTTGATTTGGTTGAGTATGAATGTCACACAATTGTCCAAGCTCTTGTTCTCCTTAGCATAAGCCACGGCAAAGAGTTCGTCCGTTTTGGCTCTTTCGTCCAAATAGCTCTTGATGGCCTGTTTGAAATGTTCAGTTCCTTTCATGTCAGTCATTGTTTGATGGTTTCTATTGGTTTGTAAAGTATGTCACAGTCCACTACCTCTGCCGGCAAGCCGAAAGTCGGGTAATGTGAAAAATAGGGTTGCGTGCCACATTCATCGTCCATGACGGGTGAAACTACTTGTACGCCCATGTCCTTGTACCAGCGGTCAATGGTCTGTAGTTCTTCATCTGTCAGTCCGCTTGCATCGCCATTGACAAGGTAGCACAGGCTCCATGTCGGTATCTTTTCGGTTGTCTTTTCCATATGGGTATGCTTTGGGGTTAGTCAATCTCTATCTCGTCGGGATAAACCATTATCTCCGCTCCGCTGCTCACTTGGACGATATAGCCCTTGTCGGTCTGTCCGACTATGGTTGCCGAACGGTAGCCTTTCCACGGGGTCAACAACCAGCAATGCTTGCCGTAATCCTCAAATTCTTCTCTGTTGTCGTAATCGTACATATTAGCGTATTTATTTGATGTTAAACTTTCCCTGTCATCGGTTCTTCTTGCCGTGACCGATTTGGGGTTTTATCGATGCAGCGGCTCGGCTATCGGGAAAGCCTCATGCGGCGGCTTTTGTTGCCAATTACGCTCCGCAAGGAGGAAGAATTTGCAAGAAATCCACTTCAAGCCGCTGCCATCAGGCGCGATGGACGACCTTTGCATCAGTAAAACCAAACGGTTTCGGCAGGAGGCGGGATAAGGAATAGCCGGTATAACAAGACGGATAATGGTAGAAAAGGTAGTAGGTCATTTTCAAAAAGGAGCAAGGCTTCACGTGCATTGAGCACAAAAAAAAGCGACCGAAGCCGCTCTTTCCGGAGATGGAAGCGGTCTATGCCGCCTCCTTCTGTTTCTTGGCGCGAACCTTGGGTTGGGGCTTCTCGGCCTTCTCCGGTTTCTCCACCGCCTCGTAGAACTTCTTGGCCACGAACTTGATACCGTTCTGCTTGACACCGTTCTTGTCGGTCCACTCTTCGGGCTTCAAATACCCCTCGATGGTGAGCAGCGTACCTTTTTTCAGCAACTCGAACGATGCGCTGCCGCTCTTGCGCCAGGCTTCCACGTTGATGAAAGCGGATACGCGGTTGGTGGCGTTGTCCTTAGTTTCCTTGCGGCCGATTGCCATCGGGAAACGGGCTACATCGTTGTTGGTGAACGTGCGGATTTCAGCGTCCTTTGCTACAAAACCTGTGATGACGAAAGAATTTTCTACTTGCTTCATGACTGTAAGTTTTTAGAAGTTGAACAATTAATTTTTACGGATGCAAGAAGATATTGCAGGCATAGGGCAGCACCAAGGGCGGCACGGCAAATACGCAACATTTTATGCGGGGCGGAAAATGTCGGAAGATTTCCGAGGCACGCCATTGGTCAGAACGACAGTGTCCCGTAACCGTCCACGACGGTGCTGCATTATATCTTTGCATCATGGAAAAATATTGTGGCTTCGGTAAACGCACGGCCATGCAAGAAGCAACACGGAAATTCAGTCACAGCTCGCGGTGAAGGATGACAATAATCTGCCTGCCAAAAGAAACAAGCCCGTTCCGATGGCTATGCAACGGGCCAAGGATGAAACAACGATTCCAACCACCGCTTTCATTGTGGAAGCCGCAAGGGTGGAAGCGATACCAATATTGCCAGAAAAAGGCCGCTCTACCATTGGAGAGGATATGCCCGAAGACAAGACTGACGAATAGGAAATGTGGACAGAACGGCTGTGCGTGTACTGTTCCGAAGCTGCGGTGAAGAAATGAAGGAAGGATGCCCATCAACCCAAGTCCAAGATACGAAGGAGGCTAAGTGCATGGCCACTTATCGGGAAAGAGGCCCGGTCGCATTTGGCGAAAGGCAAGCCGGCAAAAGGAGATAAACCGGCGTAAAAGTGCGGAAACTCGTAAAATAAGGACATCAAGTGCATAAAAATGGTAATTTTGCAAACCGAATGGTAATGCAACAAGAAAACAGGAAATGGAAGATTCAGATAAGACAGTTATCAATGAACACGGAATAGAAAAGGAGGACGGGGTAAGGCTCATCCTTTATTCAGCCGACCTGAGCAGCGAACTGCCGTTGGACTTTGCCGATGGTGGCATCCGTGCAGGCTTTCCCTCACCGGCACAGGACTACATGACGGAGAGCATCGACCTGAACCGCGAGTTGGTGCGTCATCCCGCCACCACGTTCTATGCCCGTGCCGTAGGTGATTCGATGAAGGATTGCGGCATCGACGATGGCGACCTGCTGGTGATTGACAAGGCCATCGACCCGCAAGAGGGTGACATCGTGGTGGCCTACATTGATGGAGAATTCACGTTGAAGCGGGTGAAATTCGACCCACACGCCGGTTGCCTGTGGCTGATGCCTGCCAACAAAGACTACCCGCCCATCAAGGTGACGGAGGAAAACAATTTTATCGTATGGGGTGTATTGACCTACAACATCAAACGCCAATATCGGAGGAAATGAGAGCCATGTTCGGTCTGGTGGATTGCAACAACTTCTATTGCTCGTGCGAACGGGTGTTCAATCCGGGATTGCGCACACAGCCAGTGGTGGTGCTGTCGAACAATGACGGTTGCATCATTGCCCGTAGCAACGAGGCTAAGGCGTTGGGCATAGAAATGGGTATGCCGTTTTACCAAGCCAAAGAGTTGCTGGAGCGTGAAAAGGTTGCCGTGTTCAGTTCCAACTACACACTCTATGGCGACATGAGCCGCAGGGTGATGATGTTGCTCTCGGAGTTCACGCCCGAATTGACGCAGTATTCCATCGATGAAGCTTTCATCGACCTTACAGGCATGGGCGGTGGAGAAGCCTTACGTGACTACGGCAAACGCATCGTGCGTACCATTGGCAAGGGCACAGGCATCCCGGTGACTCTTGGCATAGCCCCGACCAAGACCTTGGCAAAAGTGGCAAGCAAGTATGGTAAAAGATACAAAGGCTACGAAGGAGTTTGTCTGATTGACACTGAAGAAAAGCGTATCAAGGCATTGCAAGGCTTCGACATCGCTGATGTGTGGGGCATTGGCAGACGCTCTGCCAAGAAATTGGCGTATTATGGGGTCAAGACCGCATGGGATTTCACGCAGTGGAGTGAAAGCCGGGTAAGGCGTTTGCTTACCGTGACAGGCACAAGGACATGGAAGGAACTCCGTGGTGAAAATTGTATTGACATCAGCGAACTGCCCGAAAAGCAAAGCATCTGTACCAGCCGCAGTTTTCCCGACAAAGGTTTGTCTGAGTTGGAAGTGGTGGAAGAAGCAGTAGCCAATTTTGCCGCTTCATGTGTCCGCAAGTTGCGTGAGCAAAAGAGTCGTTGCTGCCAACTGACCGTATTCGCTTATACCAGCCGTTTCCGCAACGATGTGCCAAACCATATTATCAACCGCACAGTTACATTGCCCATGCCCACCAACGACCAATTGGAGTTGGTAGCCGCAGCAGTCCAAGCACTCCGTACCGAATGGCGTGAGAATGGAAGATACCACTACAAGAAAGCCGGTGTCATCGTGTGGGACATTAGTCCAAACACTGCCGTCCAAACTGTCCTCTTTGACTCCATAGACCGTGCCAAACAAGCTCGCCTTTCAGCGGCTATCGATGCCATCAACCAACGGAATGGTTTTAATACCGTAAAAGTGGCAAGTCAAGGCACGGACAAACGTTGGCACTTGAAATGCGAACACAAGTCAGCCCAATACTCCACAAACCTTAACGAAGTCATCAAAGTCAAAGTCTGAACAGTATTCTATTGCCTTCAAAAAAGAAAGGCTGGTGCAACCGGCAAAGTGGTTTACTCCTTTCCTTGTTCTATATATACAAGATGTCATTAAACTTAATTTCTAAAACTATTATTATTCATTACCAAAGAGATGTTGCAAGAGGTTTACTTCGTTCCTTGTAGTATATATAAGAAAATTTAAACCTACTTTTTAAATTCCTGCTTGCGCAATCAAGTCCGGGTAGGGCTTTTAGGCAAATCAGTCAACAAGTACTCACCGACAACAGCCATAACTTTTCTTTTGGAAGGAAAAAACAAATTGAATCCACTACTTTTGTACACTTGATAGGTCAACTCTCTTCTGACGACACGCAATTGCCTTGACATACTATTTGATTCTATTATCTGGAATGATGTCGTCATGCGTCATAACATGCAGAACACAACTGACGCAGTTCACCGTCATTTTTCCACTCCTTTGCGAGCTTTACTCTTTCGATTCATGAATTTTCCTTTCCATAATATTGATTTTTAATAATTCTCTTCACATATGTTATCAAGTTCCCTGATTATACATGATACACTTTTTCCAGTCAGACATTCAATGTCATACAGCAAATCCACCAAAAAGTGATATGCCTTACTTCCGGCTTCCGTAAATTCTCCCGTACTGTCGAATACCTCACCGACACATCCAATTCCTTTTAGCAATTCTTCCAATGTCTTCATCCGTTTTTGAATTTAAGTTTACTTTCCCTCTGTTCGACGTCCTTCAATCGGAAGCCGCTTCGGTTTTTCGGTGCAGTAAAAGGTTGCCGAAAAAGCCATTCCCGATGTTTTTTCCGGTAAATTACTCTTGCAATGCAAGGAAGAATTTGCCGGAAATGCACTTCAAAACGGAGGGAACAGGCGCGGCAACCTATATTCGCACAAGATAAAACCTCTGGCGGTGACGGTATGGAGGCTGCAACATGGAATGTTCGGACTGATATAAAGGGCAAGAGGCTTGAGAAGCAAGATCTATAGAAAGGGTTGGTAAGCATATATATAAGGATAACGGCAGACTTCAAGCCGACATTTCTTTGTAACTTACAACCGGTAAAATAGGAACAACCCGACATAAAATATCATGCAGGACGGATTGCTCCGCCCTGCATCAGAACTGAATTAGTCATAACTTAATTTGTTTGATGTTGTAAAATTACTCTTTTTATATTAACAGTCAGATTAGATCTTGACTAATTCAGATAATTATTGTTTAGTCTGATGTTAAATGTGTAGCTGCATCATTGAAACAATCTAGTTTCTCAGATAAATTCATCATGTCATGCTCTATCTTTTTATTGGTGATGCGGGCATAAATTTGTGTTGTTTTTATATTTGCATGACCTAACATCTTTGATACCGATTCTACGGGCACCCCTTTGCTGAGCATCATTGTGGCGAACGTGTGTCTTGCGAGGTGATAGGTCAACCGTTTTCTTATTCCACATAAATCCGCGATTTCTTTCAAATACGCATTCATCTTCTGATTAGAAAGAATGGGCAGTAATTTCCCGTCATTTGTTTTGCCTTTGTACTTGTTGATAATCATTAAAGGAATGTCCAGCAATAAAATATTGCTTTCGACATGGGTTTTCTGCCTCCTTGTCATTATCCATTTCTTCCCGTCAAGAGTTACAATGTTGTCTTGGGTCAGATTTGCCACATCTATGTATGCAAGCCCACAGAAACACGAAAATATGAATATATCACGGACGGATTCCAAACGTGGAGTGGAAAACTCTTTTTCCATGATTCTTGTAATTTCATCGTCTGTGAGGAAACCCCTGTCAACGGATTCGAGATGGAAACGATGCTGGGCGAATGGATCGTGCGTCAATACGCCGCACTTTTGTGCAAATATGACTACGGTCTTAAAAAACTTCAATGTCTTGGTTGCACTATTGGGCTTAAGACTGACCACTGTGCGCAGATAAATATCAAAGTCATGAATGATTACATGGGTCAATTCAGACGGCATTATATCCTTGCGACCATATTTCAGTTTCAAGAAATTCTCAAAGTGTTTTCCAGCCGCAGAATATTTGTGATATGTGGCCAGCGTTTTCCCTTTACCAACTTGAGCCTTGATGTCCTCAAGGTACTTGCCGTAAAAATCGAGGAAAGTTGTACATTCCTTGTTCTTGCCAAGATAAATGCTCTTTATCTTATCAAGGGTAAGATCCTTGTCAAACTGGTGCTTTAGGAAGATATTCCGCAAATCTGATGAAATGTTGTCAATTTGGGCATTGGTGTTCAAGACCTCGGAAGTACGTCCTTTAAGGCGATTTGTTTCGTTTGACCATTTTGTCTTGTCAACGTTGATTCCTGCAGACCCGACAGTAAGCATTTTCCCATTAAGATAAATCCGTATCATCAACGGTGATTTACCTTCCTTGTTCACGTAATTTGTGCGTATATAATACGACACCTTAAAAATAAGTCTCATAATAACACGTTATTTGTGTAGCACTTTGGCCACAAAGTTAAACATAAATATCTGTTATTAAGCGACTTACAAGGCGTCAATATGGGCTTCAAAAGTACGTCTCTGCTACATTTTTTTGGCGGTTGGTCTTCCTGTAGCAGGAAATGTAGCAGGAAATGACCGAAATGTGACTGCCAACCGATGCATTTATACCGTCAAGATTTGGCGTATATACATGAAAAAAGCACCGTAATCGCTTGATTTACGGTGCTTTATAAGCTTTTCGACCCCTTATTTGAATGCCTCCGTTCGGAGCCTTGGCGGAGAGAGAGGGATTCGAACCCCCGGTACCTCTCGGTACGGTAGTTTTCAAGACTACTGTAATCGACCACTCTACCATCTCTCCAATTGTCACCTTTAGCACTTTCCTCTGAAAGCGAGTGCAAAGGTACGGCATTTTTTTGAAACGGCCAAATTTTTCGCTGTGTTTTTTAATTTGCCCAAACAAAAAGACAAATATCGCCGCTTCTTAAATCACGATTGCGAGACTGCAGAGGTTGGGCAGTGCCCAGCCATTCTGCAAGATTAACAAATCAAGCCCCCAAAACCATGTTTTTGACAAACGACAAACGCAGCATTCATCGTCATAAATTATATCAAAACCACTTGTTTTATATTGTTTTTTAGTATCTTTATCGCAATTTTCAAGACTATTCATTACCATTTTAATATTTTTATATGAAAAAGATTTTGTCATTACTAAGCCTTTTGCTTCCCGCAGTCGGCACCATGGCGCAAGACAGTTAGGTCAAGATTGGCACAAACATGCAGTACGGAGAGTCGTTCACTTTCAGTGCCGAGCCATGCGTAGGAGACACGTTGCTGGTAGACTTCGGCGATGGCAACCAAGTGAAAAAGGGCACTAAAACCTATTGGGGCGCCAACGCAAACATCCAGGGCAAGCTCCTTGGCGACACAGTGCGCATCTACGGGGCGCTGAAAAGCCTTGAGGTAAACGAAGACGCAGCCAATTCGATGGCTTTCTACGGCCAGAAAACACTGAAAAGACTGAACGCCTCAAAAAACGAACTCACCTATGAGGGCACCGACCTCGGAGGCTTTGACAGCCTGACGCACCTCGAACTGAGCGACAACCAGATAAGCATGCTCAACCTGATGGCCTTCGAACAGCTTGAGAGCTTTTCCATAAACAACAACCCCACCCTGTCTACGGTGGTCTTTGCCGACAATAATGTGCTCAGCTCAATACACATGGACAACTGCGACATTGTGCATTTCTACGAGAAGAGCATGCCAAAGCTAAACTACCTGAGCATACAGAACGGCGACATGATGGACATAACCATAGGCGACTACTACCCAAAGCTCAACAACCTTGACCTCAGCGGGAACACCGGCATAGCCGAAATAGATGTATCGGGATGCCCCGAACTCGAAGAGTTGCACATGTCTTACACTATGGTGGAAAGCCTGAACCTCGTCAAAAACCCACGGCTGCGCTCTCTGTCGGTAGACCACACACGGCTCACAAAGCTGTCGCTTGAGAACAACACCGCCCTGCAAAACGTCAATGTGAGCAACACGGCAATAAAGAAACTCGACGTTAGCAAAATAAAAATGCTGAGAAACATCACCATAGACAGCACTGACATAGCCCGCCTTGACCTGACAGGCAAGGTTTACCTTGCCAACGTGAGCGCCAAGAACACCCAAATAGAGTTCCTCGACATGCACGACGAGATAGGCTACAACGGCCTGAAAAGACTCGACCTGCGCAACAACGCAAGGATGACCGCACAGACTCTGAACTTCACCTTTGCCGCAATGCCGTCGCATGTGGGCGGTTCGCGCTGGACAAACGTGTTCATAGAGGGCATACCCGGAGCCGAAACATCAAACACGGCATTAATAACAGAAGACACAGACAACAATTACATAGTCGACGTAACGGGCGACAACACAGCCTCTATGGCGCCGGTAGCGCTCACGATTGCCACGGCCGACAATGGCAGCGTGGCCCTTACGCAAATGGGCGAAGACTTCCAGACATGGAATACTGTCACAACGACGGCCAAACCCGGCTACCCCATCTCTGTAGCAGCAACCCCGGCTGCCGGCTACAAGCTCGGCGGAATTGAGGTGAACGGCACACTTGTAGAAGACACCATCTTCGTTGTGTCAGCCGCATCAACCGTCAGGCCGGTGTTTGTTAGGGCATCCGCCCCCACCATCACACTCGAAGTTCTATGGGGCGAGCCTCAGCAGTATTTCCTGGCGGCCGACGAAGACGGCACGCAAATTACCATAGACTGGGGCGACGGGCAACCCGTTGCATATACAATAGGAAAGAGTGCGACGTCGATAGCCAACGAAGACGGCACTTCGGGGGAAACAGTGACCATCAGCGGCAACGTGACTTATGCCGACTTCTCAAGCTATCCGTTTGTTGGAAACGAAAACGGAATCACAGGAATAGACGTCAGCAACAATGGCTCCCTGCGCACTCTAAAGACCTACATGAACGAGATTGGCACGCTTGACGTGAGCAACCAGCCCGACTTGGAGTTCCTCGACTGCTCCTATTGCGACCTCGAAGAGCTCAACGTGGCCGATTGCCCAAAGCTGACTACCCTCAACGCCTACGGCAACTATATCTCGTCCGTCGACCTCTCAAACCAGAAAGACCTTGTAAACATAGACCTCAAGGGCAACATGATTTCGGAAATGCACCTCGGCGCATGCGACAAAGTGGAGAAACTAAGCCTGCAAGGCAACAGCTTCACGGCAATAGACGTGACGGGCATGCCGCTGCTGAAAGAGCTAAACGTGGCCCTCAACCAGCTTACCGAGCTCAACACCAGCAACAACAGCCAGCTTGAAGTACTGTCGGCAAACGGCAACCAGCTCACCAAACTCGACCTTAGCAACAACCCCAAGCTGCGTTCGCTGCTATTGAACGGCAACAAGCTGGCAGGCCTCGACCTGAGAAACCAGAAAGAACTGTCGCTTATCTATGTCAGCGACAACGGTTGGGACGCATGCACCCTCAACGATTTCTACTATTCTCTCAACGAATGGAAAGAGGTGCAGAGCAGCTATGGCACTGGCAACACGCTATGGGTGGCCGACAACAATGCAACCAACAACAACGACGCCGAGCATTCTGAGACAACCATTGCCACGGCAAAGGGATGGCGAGTGAACAGCGACGGCGACGGAAGCGGCTGCAACCAGGCTTACGTAACCATACTCGACACCGAAAACGGAACCGTAAGACTGTTCACGAACGACAACAACGAGGTGAGAAGCGGCGACAAGGTAGAGAAGAACAGCGTGCTTACGCTCCAGGCAACTCCCTACGAAGGATATGAGCTGTCGACTGCAAAGGCCAACGGCAGAAGCATTGCCGACAACAAGTTCACTGTAATCAGGGCCACCGACGTGATGGTAAAATTCACCGTTGCCACCTCTGTCAGCGGAGTGGCCGGCGGCAATGTCACGGTAGAGAGTGGCAACCATGAACTGATATTCACCGCCGCCACCGAGACCGAGGCAGCCATCTACACCCTCGACGGCTCACAAGTGTTCTGTGGCAAGGTAGCCGGAAAGTATGCGGTAAGCCTGCCTGCAGGCATCTACGCCGTGAGGATAGGCTCTACGACCAAGAAGATAATGGTCAAGTAACAGCTTGACTGCACCGGCTCATGCAATCCCTGCGGATGTAAATCGTTAATCCGCAGGGATTGTCCTTAACCATAAAACGATCATCAAAGCCGTGTCCAACCTTAATGTCACTGGCTCACAGCCCTACGGTAACGATGCAATGCCGAAAGCAACTACCGTTTTATCGGCAAATATATAGCCCACTGCCACATGCGTCACCCCCGTGCGAAGCAGGCTTGAACAGCAGTCCAAACACAAAAAACCGACAAGTTTGTTTTGCAGTGTCTGCCGTTTGCACTACCTTTGCACCATGATTTACCCCAAGAACTTTGAAACGAAGATAGGCTTCGACGAAATAAGGACGCTGCTAAAACAGCGTTGCCTCTGCCAGCTCGGACGCGAAATGGTAGACAACATGCAAGCCACCGACGACGCTGCCACCATAAACGAGTGGCTGCTGCAGGTGAAAGAGTTCAGGCGAATACAGGCCGGAGCCGAACAGATGCCACTGCAATATTTCTTTGACGTAAGGGAATGCGTGGCCCGCTTGCGGCTCGAAGGCACACACATCGAAGAAGACGAACTGTTCGACCTGCGCCGGTCGTTAGAGACCATCTGCGCCATTGTGAGTTTCCTCAACCGCCCCGATGGAACCGACGGCGACGGAGAGCCTGCATACGCCTACCCCGCCCTGCACCGGCTGGCCGACGGTGTGGCCACGTTTCCGCAACTAGTGCAACGCATCGACCAGATTCTCGACAAGTTCGGGAAGATAAAAGACAGCGCATCGCCGGCGCTTCTCGAGATACGCCGCGAACTGGCCAGGACCGAAGGCAGCATTTCGCGCACACTCAACAGCATCCTGCGGGCAGCCCAGAGCGAGGGCCTCGTCGACCGCGACGCCAGCGCCACCATGCGCGACGGACGCCTGGTCATACCTGTTGCGCCCGGCCTGAAACGCAAGATACGCGGTATTGTGCACGACGAGTCGGCCACCGGAAAGACTGTCTACATCGAACCGGCCGAAGTGGTGGAGGCCAACAACCGGGTGAGGGAGCTCGAAGCCGAAGAGAGACGCGAGATAATACGCATCCTTACCGACTTCGCCAAGCTTGTCAGGCCCCATGTACCCGAGCTCATCGACTCCTACATGTTTCTTGCGGCCATCGACCTCATCAACGCCAAGGCCGCACTGGCCGACATGACCAACGCCATCGAGCCTGAAGTCGGCAGCCAACCTCACATCGACTGGATAAGGGCCATACACCCGTTGCTGGCGCTATCGCTGGCCAAACAGGGCAAACAGGTGGTTCCGCTCGACATCATGCTCACCCACGACAAGCGCATACTGCTCATATCTGGCCCCAACGCAGGCGGAAAGTCGGTGTGTCTTAAGACAGTAGGCCTGTTGCAGTACATGCTGCAATGCGGCCTGCCAATACCTGTCGACGGCCGTTCCAAGGTCGGACTGTTCCAAAACATCATGATAGACATTGGCGACGAACAGAGCATAGAGAACGATCTCAGCACCTATTCGAGCCACCTCACCAACATGAAGCACATGATGCGCCAGGCCAACGGGCGCACGCTGCTGCTCATCGACGAGTTCGGCAGCGGCACGGAGCCACAAATCGGCGGGGCGATAGCCGAAGCCGTGCTCAAGCAATTCTGCGCAAAAGGAGCCTACGGGGTGATAACCACCCACTACCAGAACCTGAAGCACTTTGCCGACTCTCACGAAGGGGTGGCCAACGGAGCCATGCTCTACGACCGCCACGAGATGCGCGCCCTGTTCCAACTGGCCATAGGGCAACCCGGAAGCTCGTTTGCCATAGAGATAGCTCGCAAGACGGGCATACCCGAAGAGGTGATACGCGACGCCTCCGAGATAGTGGGCTCCGACTACATCCAGAGCGACAAGTACCTGCAAGACATCGTTCGCGACAAGCGTTACTGGGAAGGCAAGCGCCAGACCATACACCAGCACGAGAAGACACTTGAGCAACGCATTGCCCGCTACGAAGCCGACATAAAGGAACTTGAGCAAAGCCGCAAGGACATACTGCGCCGGGCAAAGGAGCAGGCCGAGGAGTTGCTGCGCGAAAGCAACAAGAAGATTGAGAACACCATACGCGAAATACGCGAGAGCCAGGCCGAGAAGGAGGAGACGAAACGCATACGCGAAGAGCTGAATGCGTTTAAACAGGAAGTGAACGACATAGACACCAAGGCCAACGACGAGCTGATAGCCAAGAAGATACGCCAGATACAGGAGCGGAAGGAGCGAAAGGAAAAGCGCAAACGCGACAAGGCGGCCGGCGAGGAGCAGCGCAAGAAAGACGCCGAGGCGGCAAAGGCTGCCGCGGCCAAGGCTGCCGCGGGTGCGGCAACCATATCGAAAGGCGACACGGTAAGGATAAAAGGGCTCACATCTGTGGGCAAGGTCGAGGCAGTCGACGGCAAGATGGCCACTGTGATATTCGGCGACATGCGCACCAAGATGCGTGCCGACAGGCTTGAGCACGCCGATGCGCCAAAGCAAGACAGCGCCCAGTACACCCCGGCGGCCAACGCCAGCCGCAGCACGCGCGAAGCCATCGACCAGCGTAAGCTCAACTTCAGGCAAGACCTTGACGTGAGAGGGATGCGCGGCGACGAGGCCCTCAACGCCGTGACATACTTCATCGACGACGCGATACTTGTGGGCATGAGCCGCGTAAGGATTCTCCACGGCACCGGGTCGGGCATATTGAGGCAACTCATACGCCAGTATCTGGCCACCGTGCCCAACGTCACCGCCTTCAGGGATGAGCACGTACAGTTTGGCGGAGCCGGCATAACGGTGGTCGACATAGGTTGAACGGTCTACGGAAATGCAACAAAGCCGCCGCCTGGGGCACACCCCTCACGCAATGCAAGAGCGCATACCGTGGGTGAGTGAACCTCGGGCGGCGGCTTTGTTGTCCTACAAACGCCGGTCCTGGCGGGCGCGTCTAAACCAAGGCGAAAACCGGGCTGCCAGGCGTGCTTTCCGACTCAAGCCAACCGAACCCCTCGAAATCAAATCCACGAAGCCCGTCGGCGCCGTCCAGACGGTTGCATAAGGCATAGCGGGTCATGGCTCCGCGGCACATCTTGGCATACACCACCACCGTCTTGAGCCGCCCCTCGCGCTGCACAAAAAACTCCGGGCGCACCACAGTGAGCTCGCGCGCCACCCTGCGCCAGTCGAAAAGGCGGCGCATCTCGCTGCTCGCCAAGTCGACCAACACACCGTCGTCGGCCTTTACCGAGTCGATGAGCACATCGGTGAGCAGCGGTTTCCAATAGTCAAACATGCTCACCCCGTTGGCCGGCAGCACCACCCCGCCCTCCAGCCTGTATGGCTTTATCACGTCCATGGGCCTCAGAAGCCCGTAGAGAAACGACGTTATCCACAGGTGTCGCTGCGCAAAGTCGCAGTCGGCCAGGCTGAAGCTGCCGGCATCGAGATACTTGAAGACAATGCCCGAGTATGCCATCACAGCCTGCAGACCGCCGTCGCCATCGGCAAACCTAACGTAGCGCAGTCGGTTTTCGCGCGCTATCTGCGCGTTGCATCCCAACACTCCACACAGTTCTTCCTCCGTATACCCCATCAGCTGCATCACGTTGGCGGCGGCCCTGTCGGCAAACAGCGGCTCGGAGCGCAACGGGAGCTCCGTCGGGCATGTGCTGCGCATATCCTTGGCGCATCCTATCATTATCTGCATGTCAGTAGCGTCAAAGTTTCTTATACACCAGGTCGAGCTTCGTGTACTTGCGCTCCTGGGGGTTGTTCCAGTGCTCCATCAGCCCCAGGGGGCCGTCGAGCGGCTTGCCGTCTTGCTCCGGGTCATACTTGGTGCCGCTCACCGGTGCCGGTATGGTGGCCGCCTCGCGCAGGTATTCGTCGCAGTAGTTGAAGCTGCCGAACTCCGGCCACTCGCCGATTAGCATGTCCATGCCCACGGCGTCACACGCCAGCGGGTCTTGCGAGGCTATGATAGAGCAGCACCAGTCGCCGTTGAACGGTGGCTTCTGCCACTTCGGGTTGGGCTTCCCGTTCACGTCGCGCGAGCCGTAAGTGCCGTCTATGATGTAGAGCAGGCACTTCTGGCCCAGGTCCTTGTGCCCTATGAAGTCTACAAACGTCTTGTATCCCGGCTTGCCATGCTTCTTGTCGGCACTGAAATTGTTGTGAGCGTTCTTCCGCCACTGCAGGTTTATGTCGGTGGCCCCATACCAGTTCTTGGCCGTCAGCGTCACGCCCGGGCCCTTGTGGGTCTTCAGCAGCGCGCTGTTGATGAGGTAGTCGGCGTCAACGATGCACTTGGCCAATCCCCGGGCCAGCCGCCCGTTGTCTGCCGAATACCTTATCCTGTCGCTGTAATACTCGCACTTCACGCGGCCGTCGCCCCCGATGTTGTCGACGAAAGCCACGCCGGGAAACTCCCTGTGGCACTTGTCGTAAATGCTGTCGGTGATGGCCCGGCTCGGCTCGCACACCGTTATGTCCGACGGCCTGACGCCGGCGTCGCCCACAAGGCTGCGCAACAGGGCGAGCGTGACAAAGGGCGACGAGTTGAGCTCGATGGTGTCACGGTGGCCGGTGGCGTTGTTCATGTTAAGCTTTATGGCTATCTTCTCGCCCTCGCGGTAGCCGTGAGCCCCGCGCCCTCGGGTTTTGTTGAAGTTTGAAAACAGGGCCTGCCACGCTTTCTTGGCAGACTTCTCGCCTGTGAGCTGCACCAGTGCCTCGCGCACCATGGCGTCGGCCTTGGCCTGGTCGTTCCACCGGTCTTCCACCCACAGCCCTGTCTCGCCGTCCCACGAGGCCACTCCGGGGCTGTGAATCCATGCCACGCGCCCCGGATGGATGCCAACGCCACGGCCAAGCGGCTCGTTGGGGCCTACGAAAAGCCGTGGCTGCGACGCTACCTGTGGGCACGCCACTGCCGTGAAAAGCAGAAAAGCTGCAATACGAAAATAATTTCCCAATATCATTTTATTATAAATAATGTATAAAACATGCACATAAACACTTTGCCGTCACTGCTGCCCCAATGCCATCAAACAATGGTAGCCGGCAACAGCCGCCCCCGGCGCAACAGCACCACCGGCAAGGGCCATCTGCAAAGGTACGAAATATCCGGATAACAACGGCAACCTCCATGCACAAAAAGTGGGTCAGTCCGAAAAGCCGGTTGCAATCCTTGCTCTCGTTTTCAGTACTATGCACACAATTTGGACAGTCTAAACAAGAAGAATGGAATGT
>ERZ838577.175-NODE-175-length-110216-cov-8.133432_pt1 | contig 110216 bp, 96 predicted proteins | sample MGYA00519682_ERZ838577 | MGnify/ENA primary metagenome ERZ838577 (study PRJEB31850, sample SAMEA3708838) | human gut metagenome | biome: human gut; feature: human-associated habitat; material: faeces | place: China | collected 2014 ... | reverse complement strand
GCTTTTTGTCGACCAGCAGAATGTTTTCGTCCTCATAGACGATGTTGAGCTTCGGCGCGCTGACCGTGAGGTAGGCGTTTTCCTGCTTCGGCGTGTCGAAAAATTCGTCGTTGATGTAGAGCTGGACGAGATCGCCTTCGCACAGGCGCGTGTCGCGCTCAGCACGTTTGCCGTTGACCTTGATGCGCTTGAGGCGGATATATTTCTGCAGCAGTGACGCCGGCAGCAGCGGAACCGATTTGGAGACGAACCGGTCCAGACGCTGCCCGACGTCGTTTTTGCCGATGGAAAGTTCCTTCATATCGAATATCTCCTTATAAAAATGGAGCGTTTTGCATCGCAACGTGATTTTATCATGGGAAGGCGGCGGTGTAAAGCGCGGCAGCTCGCAGTTTTTTGAAAAAAGATAAAATTTTTTGGAAAAAGCATTTGACTTTCCGGCGTTCTTTCGATATAATATCCATCGCACGATTATGGATTGGAGGGCGCTATGCTGCTGGAACTTCGCAAGCTTATGACAAGCCCCGGCGAGACACTGCCCTTTGAGACGAGCGTCGATTTAAGCGATATGCCGTTTGGCGGCTGCAAGCCGGTTACAGAGCCGGTCCTTGCAAAGGGACAGGTGCGGAACACCGCGGGCGTGCTGAAAATGACCGGCACGGTCGAGACGGTTCTTCACGGAATCTGCGACCGCTGCGCGACGGCGTTCACCCGCCCGGTGCAGTACCCGTTACACGCGGTATTGACTACAGAGCCGGAGAGCGACGACTTTGAAGACCCGTGGGTCTTCGAGCTTGTCAACGACTGCGCGGATCTCGACGACATCGTGACCACCACCTTTGTGCTGAACATGGACAGTAAACTCCTGTGCAGCGAAGATTGCAAAGGACTCTGCTCCCGGTGCGGAGCAAACCTGAATCTTGGGACTTGCGGCTGCAAGCCCGAACCCGATCCCCGCTTTGCTGCCTTACAGCAGTTATTGGACAAAAAGTAGACAATGTGCCTTACGGCATTTCAACCAAGGAGGTGTACCAAATGGCAGTACCCAAGAGAAAAGTATCCCGCGCGAGAAGAGATAAGAGACGCAGCTCCCACTGGAAACTGGCGATCCCGGGCGTTGTTGCTTGCCCGAAGTGCGGCGAGCCCCGCCTGCCTCACAGAGCATGCAAGGCTTGCGGCTATTACAATGGTCGTGAAGTCATTTCTGTTGAAGCTAAGTAAGTTCGCTCGATACGAGAATGAGAGGGAGGCTGAGTCAGTCTCCCTCTTTTCTTGCTGATTTCGCGCAGAGCGTTTGCCTCTGTGTAAAAGGGAGGTAATTTCTATGGCAAAACCGATTGTAGCAATCGTGGGTCGACCGAACGTCGGCAAGTCGATGCTCTTCAATAAGCTGACCGGCAAGCGCATGGCGATTGTGGAAGATACGCCTTGCGTGACGCGCGACCGGATTTACGGCGAATGCGACTGGAACGGGCGCAGCTTTGCCCTCGTTGATACCGGCGGTATTGAGCCGGGCACGAACAGCGAGATGCTGAAATTCATGCGCCGACAGGCGGAAATCGCCATCGAGACCGCGACGGTCATTATCATGGTCGTGGACGTCACCGTGGGGCTTACCGCAGCCGACAGCGAGGTTGCGGCAATGCTCAAAAAGTCCAAAAAGCCGGTTGTTCTGGCAGTCAACAAGTGCGACCGCACGGGCGGCGTTAACCCGGAGGTCTATGAGTTTTATTCGCTCGGTCTCGGAGACCCGATTGAGGTTTCCGCGGTCCATGGGCACGGCACGGGCGATATTCTGGACGCCTGTGTGGAAAACTTCCCGGACACGGACGACGAGGAATACGACGAGGACGTGATCAAGGTTGCGATCATCGGCAAGCCGAACGTCGGCAAGTCGAGCCTTCTCAACTGCATTCTGGGCGAGGAGCGCGTGATTGTCTCCAACATTGCGGGCACAACGCGCGACGCCATCGACAGCTATTTTGAAAACGAATTCGGCAAGTATCTGTTTATCGATACCGCCGGTATGCGGCGCAAGTCGAAGGTCGACGACGCGGTGGAAAAATATTCGAACCTGCGCTCGGTTTCCGCGATTGAGCGCGCGGACGTGTGCCTGATTCTGATCGACGCTAACGAGGGCGTCACCGAGCAGGACACCAAGGTCGCCGGGCTTGCGCACGAGGCAGGCAAGGCGTGCATCATCGTCGTCAACAAGTGGGACATGGTCGAAAAAGACACGAACACGATGCAGAAGATGACGGACGATATCCGCCGCGACCTGAGCTATATGACCTACGCGCCGGTGCTGTTCATCTCCGCGCTGACCGGTCAGCGGGTCGACAAGCTCTTTGAAATGGTCAACGCCGTATCGAACCAGAACTCCATGCGCATCACGACCGGCATGCTCAACAACATTCTCGAAGATGCCACCGCGCGCGTCCAGCCGCCCACAGACAAAGGACGCAGGCTCAAGATCTACTATATGACGCAGGTCGGCGTCAAGCCGCCGCATTTTGTGATTTTCTGCAACGACGCAAGGCTGTTCCATTTTTCGTATCAGCGATATCTGGAAAACCAGATCCGCGCGGTCTTCGGACTCACCGGAACGCCCGTCAAGATCACCATCCGCCAGAAGGGCGACAAGGAAGAAATCTAAAACAGATTCCCGGCAGAATGGCTTCTGCCGGGAATTTCGCAAAGGGGAGAAGCGTATGATCATTCCTGAGACTGCTGTGACGCTCAAGGACGGGACGAAGGTTATTCTTCGCAGCCCGCAGCGCAGGGATGCGGCACAGTTGAACGAATATCTGCGCCTGACAAGCGGCGAGACGCACTATATGGTGCGCTATCCGGAGGAATGCGACCGGACGCTGGAGGCGGCGCAAAAGCGTCTGTGGGCAGTTACGGACCATGAGAGAAGCTTCATGCTTGCCGCGTTTCTGGACGGCGAGCTGGTCGGAAACTGCGGCATCAACGCCATGTCGGACCATTTCAAAATGCGCCACCGCGCCAGTCTCGGCATTTCCATCAAGAAAAAAGCGTGGGGGCTGGGGCTCGGCAAGCTTCTGATGGAAAAGGCGCTGGAGCAGGCGAAGGAAAACGGCTTTACGCAGGTGGAGCTGGGGGTGTTTGCCGACAATGACCGCGCCCGGTATCTGTACCGGAAGCTCGGCTTTACCGAGATGGGCTGCATTCCGAAGGCGTTCTGTCTCAAGGACGGCACATACCGCGACGAGGTGCAGATGGTAAAATTCCTGATGGATTGAGGATTTCTGCAACGCGCCCAACAGCTTTGCGGCAAGCACCGCCGGAGCATAGAAAAAGAGCAAGCCGCATGGCTTGCTCTTTCAGTTGCTTGGTAATTAGATTGCGCGCTCAACCTTGTTCGAGCGGAGGCATCTTGTGCAGACGTAAACATGGCGCGGAGTACCGTCAACGATCGCCTTGACACGCTTGACGTTGGGCTTCCATGCACGGTTGGATCTTCTGTGAGAATGGGAGACCTTAATGCCGAACGTAACGCCCTTGCCGCAGATATCGCACTTTGCCATCAGTTGCACCTCCTTGCCATTGGAAAATCAGGTAGTTGCGCCTTAAAGCGCCGACAAATATAATAGCAGATGTCTTTCCAAAATGCAAGTGAAAATTCCAGAAAAAATGAAAAAATTTCTGAATGCCGGACGTGGGAATTTCAAGGTTGCGAAAGTGGGCGAGTTTGGCTATAATACAAGCAGTTGTTATGCTTCTGCCGCTGCACGGCAACAGACGGTGCCGACGGCAGAAGCGGAAAGAGAGGAACAGGCGATGGCATCGACATATTCCGTCCCGCTGTCAGAGCTGGTCAACGAGTTTGATCTGAACTTTTTTTACAAGGCGTCGGACTATGAAAAAATCCACGTCACGGTCGACGATGTAAGCAGACCGGGTCTGCATCTGGCGGGCTTTTTTGATCACTTCGAGCCGATGCGGATTTATGTCTGCGGCACGGTGGAGATGGCATATCTACAAAAGCTGTCTCACGAGGAGCGGACGATTATTTTCGACCGCTTTCTATCCTATAAGATTCCGGTTCTGATGATTGCCCGAGGCTATGAGCCGCTGCCGGAGTGTCTGGAGATGGCTAAAAAATATGATGTGACCGTGCTGGGCTCCCACGCGGCAACATCATATGTCGTTTCCAGCCTCATCACCTATCTCAAGCAGGCGCTTGCCCCGCGCGTCACGCGCCACGGCGTGCTGGTTGAAATTTCCGGCGAGGGCATTTTGATCAACGGCGACAGCGGCATCGGAAAGAGCGAGACCGCCATCGAGCTGGTCAAGCGCGGGCACCGTCTGATTGCGGACGACGCGGTCGAAATCCGCAAGGTCTCGTCCCGGCAGTTGGTCGGCAATGCGCCCGAGGTGCTGCGGCACTATATCGAGCTGCGCGGCATTGGCGTCATTAACGTTGCAAAGCTCTTCGGCATGGGCGCCGTCAAGGACAGCTGCAACATCGATCTGATCATCAACATGGTGCCCTGGCGCGACGGCGAGGCGTATGACCGGCTCGGCATCGAGACGCAGTATACCGAGATTCTCGACGTGAAGGTTCCGTCGATTACCATTCCCATCACGCCCGGACGAAATCTCGCTGTGATTTTCGAGGTTGCTGCCATCAACAATCGCCAGAAGCGTATGGGCTACAACGCAGCGATGGAATTTACCGAGCAGATGAGCAAGTTCTTTGCCAACAAAGACGACTGATTCCGATAAATAGTGGACGCTTTTCAGAAAAGGAATGGAATCAATTATTTGCCGCACAGAGAGTGGACTCTGTGCGGCATTTTGCTGTTTGCTTTTTGCGTGCTTTGTGGTATGATATAAAATGAAAAATTGTCCACCCGGAGGCGTTTATGATCAACTGGAAGGAACTTTCAAACGAAATCCGGCAGACTCTGCCGGGCATCAGACTGCTGGAGGAAGAACCGCTTGCCAGACACACGTCGTTTCGCATCGGAGGACCGGCGGCTGTCTTTGCACAGCCGTCGTCCGCAGAGGAGCTGGCAGCGCTGCTGCGGCTGCTGTCTGAAAAAAACATCCGCCCGCGTGTCTTAGGCGCTGGAACCAACGTGCTGGCGCCGGACGAGGGGCTGCGCGAGGTTGTGGTCTGCACCAAAGACGCGCTGCTGGGGCTGACGGGTCTCGGCGGCGGAGAAATCGAAGCGGGAGCTGGCGAGACGCTCAGCAAAACGGCAGTCTTCGCGCGCAATCTCGGGCTTACCGGTCTTGAATTTGCGCACGGCATTCCCGGTACGGTTGGCGGCGGCATCTACATGAACGCGGGCGCTTACGGCGGGGAAATGAAGCAGGCTGCGGTCCGGACGACCGCGCTTTCCATGGACGGCGCGATGCGCGTATTTTCGGGCGACGAGCAGGGCTTTTCCTATCGCACGAGCGCATTTGAGAATCTGGACATGATCATCGTCAAAACGGTCTTCCGGCTTTTGCCGGGGCAGACGGACGCAATTGCCGCGCGCATGCAATCGCTTATGGAAAAGCGCCGCGCCTCGCAGCCGTTGGAGCTTCCTTCCGCAGGAAGCACGTTCAAGCGCCCGGAGGGCGCTTACGCCGGCGCGCTGATTGAGCAGGCACAGCTCAAGGGCGTTCGGGTAGGCGGCGCGTGTGTGTCTGAAAAGCACGCGGGCTTTGTGGTCAACACCGGCGGCGCGACGGCGCAGGATGTGCGTGCGCTGATTGCGCTGATACAGAAGAGAGTGTTTGAGACGTCCGGTTTTCATTTACAGCCGGAGGTACGCATCTGGTAGGAGGCTGCCATGCAATTCATCATTATTTCGGGTCTTTCCGGCGCGGGCAAGAGCAAAGCCGCGTCGGATCTGGAGGATCTGGGCTTTTACTGTGTGGACAACATGCCGGCGGAGATGATTCCGCAGTTTGCAAGCCTGTGTCTTGCAACAAAGGGGCGGTTTGAAAAGGTCGCGCTGGTGACGGACGTGAGAAGCAGCATGACGTTCGATTCCCTGTTCCAGTCGCTCGACCGGCTCGATGAAATGCACCTGGAATACTCGATTTTTTTCATCGAGGCGAGCACCGAGGTCATCATCAAGCGCTTCAAGGAGACGCGGCGGCTGCATCCTCTTATGCGCGACGGCACGCCCGTTCTGCAGGCGGTCGAGCGTGAGCGGCAGCTTTTGGAGCCGGTCCGCACGCGGGCAAGCGCCATCATCGACACGACGAATCTATCCACAGGCAAGCTCCGCGGCAAGCTCATTGATCTTGTTGCCGGCGGCGTGCGCGAACGGGCGATGCATGTGACGGTTCTTTCGTTCGGCTTCAAATACGGTCTGCCGCTGGATGCGGACCTTGTCTTTGATGTGCGATTTTTGCCGAATCCCTATTATATCCCGGCGCTGAAAACGCAGACAGGGCTTGACGAGCCGGTCCGCAATTTTATTTTCCAGTATCAGCAGACGAAGGATTTTCTGGAAAAGACTGAGGATCTGCTGACATTTCTGCTGCCGAACTACGTCGATGAAGGAAAGACCGATCTGGTCATTGCCGTCGGCTGCACGGGCGGGCAGCACCGCTCGGCGTGCATCGCCAAAGAGCTGTATGACTTTATCTCCAGACGCGGCTACTGTGCCAATCTCAGCCACCGGGACATGAACCGCAGCAGGGGGTGACGTCATGGCGGAGTTTGAAAACGTAAGGCTATATGAGCCCAAAAAACGCATGCCGCACATCGTTGCCATCGGCGGCGGGCACGGTCTGTCTGCGATGCTGCGCGGACTCAAGCGCTATACAAAATTTATTACGGCGATCGTCACCGTCGCAGACGACGGCGGAGGCTCCGGCATGCTCAGAGAGGACCTCGGCATGCTGCCGCCGGGCGACATCAGAAACTGCATCATGTCTCTTGCAAATACGGAGCCGACGATGCAGAAGCTGCTCAATTACCGATTTACCGAGGGAAGCCTTGCCGGGCAGAGCTTTGGAAACCTCTTTCTTGCTGCGATGAACGGCATTTCCGGCTCGTTTGACGAGGCGGTCCACCGCATGGGAGATGTTCTTGCCATCACAGGGCGCGTCCTTCCGGTCACGAACCAGAATGTCCATTTAGAAGCGGAATTTGACAACGGCTCTCGCTGTCTCGGTGAGAGCAAGATTTTCTACGCGAAAAAGCTCAATGACTGCCGCATCCGCAAAATCCGGCTTGTGCCCGAGCACCCGCAGCCGCTGCCGGACGCACTGGAGGCAATTGCGGACGCGGACGTGATTGTGCTGGGACCGGGCAGCTTATACACAAGCATCATTCCGAACTTCCTGGTCGACGGCATTGCGGAGGCGGTCACGCGCGCGCAGGCGCTCAAATGCTACGTGCTGAACATCATGACGCAGGACGGCGAGACCGACGGCTACACCGCTGCCGATCACATCCGCGCGATTTTTGCCCACGCGGGCGCGGGCGTCATGGACGTGTGCATCGCCAATAACCGCAAAGTTTCGGCGGAGTATCTCGAACCGTATCAGAAAGAGGGCGTGCAGCAGCTGCTGGCAGCGCCGGAGGAGGTCGAGCAGCTCGGCGTTGCGCTGCGCGAATTTCCGGTCTGCACGCCGGGGCGCTATATCCGCCACAATCCGGACGAGTTGGCACGAGCCATTTTGTCCGTCTGGCGGGAATTCAGAACCGATTGAGCCGGGAGGAGCCATGTCATTTTCATCCAATGTCAAAGCAGAGCTGTGCAAGGACAGCTTGAGCAAAAAATCCTGCGCGGTGGCGGAGGGGTATGGGGTACTGCTGTACTGCAACACCTTCAGCAGCACGGAAATCCGCATCATCACCGAAAGCCGCGACTTTGCGGCGAGACTGCCCCGGCTGTTCAAAAAGGCGTTCGGCATCACGTTCGATCAGGAGCCTGCCGCACAGGACCGGGGCAAGCTGCAGTTTGCCATCTCGTCGGAGGATAAAATCGCAAAAATCTTTGAGACCCTGCAAATGGACCTCAAAGCCAGTCTGACGCTGCATGTGAATTTCGGCATGCTCGAAGAGGAAGCCGAGTGTATGGCGTATCTGCGCGGCGCATTTTTAGCCGGCGGCTCGGTCACGGACCCGGCAAAGCGATACCATCTGGAAATGACGACGTCGCATTACAAGGTCAGCCGCGAGACCTGCGCGCTTCTGATCGAGTGCGGGTTTTCTCCGAAGGAGCTCTCGCGCGGCGGCAACAATATTCTATATTTCAAGCAGAGCGACTACATTGAAGATTTTCTGACTGCCATCGGCGCGCAGGTTTCCGCCATGGGCGTGATGGAGGCGAAGGTCGAAAAGGACCTTCGAAACGGCGTCAACCGCCGCGTCAACTGCGAGACGGCGAACCTCACAAAGGTCGTCGACGCTTCGATGGGACAGATGGCGGCAATCCGCGCGCTGGAGGAAGCGGGAGAGCTTGATAAACTCCCCGGAAAGCTCCGCGAGACCGCGCTTTTGCGCCGGGAAAACCCGGAGGCAACGCTGCAGGAGCTTGCCGCAATGCTGAATCCCCCCATTACCAAATCCGCCATCAACCACCGCATGCGAAAGCTTCTGGAGCTGGCGCGTGCATTGGAGGAATAAATCTATGAGCTTTGTCCATCTGCATGTCCATACGGAGTATAGCCTTCTTGACGGCGCGTGCCGCATCGCGGAAATTATGGCAAGAGTCAAGGAGTTGGGGCAGGACGCGATTGCCATCACGGACCACGGCGTCATGTATGGCGCGATTGACTTTTATAAGGCGGCAAAGGCGGCAGGCGTCAAGCCCATCATCGGCTGCGAGGTCTATGTCGCGCCGCGAACCCGCTTTGACAAGGTCCATGCGCTGGATAAAGAGGCGTATCATCTCGTTCTGCTGTGCGAAAACGAGACAGGCTACCGGAACCTCAGCTACATGGTCTCGCGCGGCTTTTTGGACGGCTTTTATAACCGCCCGCGTGTCGATATGGAGCTGCTGCGCGCACATCACGAGGGGATTATCGCGCTCTCGGCGTGCCTGGCCGGGAAACTGCCGCAGCTTCTGATACAGGGGGACTACGAAGGGGCAAAAAAGGCTGCACTCGAGCATGCCGAAATTTTCGGACCCGATCACTACTATTTGGAGCTTCAGAACCACGGGCTTCCCGAGCAGCCGAAGGTCAACGACCAGCTGGTCCGACTTTCCGAGGAAACGGGGCTGCCGCTCGTCGTGACGAACGATGCGCACTATCTGCGCCAGGAGGACGCGAAAATTCAGGACGTTCTCATGTGCATCCAGATGGGAAAAACCGTGGACGATACGAACCGGCTCAGATTCGAGACGCAGGAGTTCTATCTCAAGTCCGAGGAGCAGATGCGAGAGCTATTTTCCGCGTATCCGGAGGCAATTGAAAACACGGCGAAAATCGCTGCGCGCTGCAACGTCGAATTTACCTTCGGCAAATATCACCTGCCGGAGTTCAAGCTTCCCGCGGGCTACGATTCTCTGACCTACTTGAAAGAACTCTGCGACAAGGGCTACCAGGAGCGCTACGGAGACGAGCACCCCGAGTATCGCGCGCAGATGGAATACGAGATCGACATGATCGAGAAGATGGGCTTTACCGACTACTTCCTGATCGTGTGGGACTTTGTGAATTTCGCGAAAAGCGCAGGCATTCCCGTCGGACCCGGGCGCGGCAGCGCGGCAGGCTCGATGGTGACGTATGCGCTGCACATCACGGAAATTGACCCGATGAAATACGGGCTGTTCTTTGAGCGCTTTTTGAACCCCGAGCGCGTGACCATGCCCGATATCGATATGGACTTCGGCGACACGCGGCGCGGCGAGGTGGTCGACTATGTCCGGCGCAAATACGGAGACGATCATGTCGCGCAGATCGTGACCTTCGGCACCATGGCGGCAAGAGGCGCCATCCGAGACGTCGGTAGAGCGCTCAATTTCACCTTTGCAGAGACCGACGTGGTGGCAAAGCTTGTCCCGGCGACGCCGCATATGACGCTCAAGGAGGCGCTGCGCGTCTCGCCGCGGCTCAAGGAAATGTATGAGCAGGACGCGCGCGTGCAGAACCTCATCGACACGGCAATGGCGCTCGAGGGCATGCCGCGCAACACGTCGACCCACGCAGCCGGCGTCGTCATCACGCGCTTGCCGGTTTACGATTATGTGCCTCTGGCGACCAACGACGAGACAACCGTCACCGAATACACCATGACGACGCTCGAAGAGCTCGGGCTTCTCAAGATGGACTTTCTGGGGCTTCGGAACATCACGGTCATCGACGATGCCATTGCCGATATCCGCAAAACAGAACCGGACTTTTCCATGGCGCGCGTCACGGACAACGACCCGAAGGTCATGCAGATGCTGACGCAGGGAAGAACGTCAGGCGTGTTCCAGATGGAATCGACCGGCATGACGAGCGTCTGCGTGGGCTTGAAGCCGCAGTCGATCGAAGATCTTTCCATCATTGTCGCGGCTTACCGCCCGGGACCCATGGACTCGATTCCGCGGCTCATTGCCTGCAAAAACGACCCGAAGCTGGTCAAATACAAGCACCCGTCGTTAGAGCCGATTCTTTCCGTTACTTACGGCTGCATTCTGTATCAGGAGCAGGTCATTGAAATTTTCCGCAAGCTCGGCGGATACTCTCTGGGGCAGGCGGATATGGTGCGCCGGGCGATGTCCAAAAAGAAGGTCAAGGACATCGAAAAAGAACGCAGCGCGTTCCTGCACGGAGACCCCGCGCGCGGCATCTGCGGCTGCGAGGCAAACGGCATTGCGCCGCAGGTGGCAGAGTCGATCTACAATGAAATGTATGACTTTGCAAATTACGCCTTCAACAAGGCACACTCGGTCTGCTATGCGGTGATCGCCTATCAGACGGCATGGTTCAAGTATTACTATCCGAAACAGTATATGGCGGCGCTCATGACCTCGGTGCTCGACAGCTCGACCAAAATTTCCGAGTATATCGCCGAGTGCAAGGCGATGGGAATTGCCGTGCTGCCGCCGGACATCAACGAATCCAACGATCATTTTACCGTTGTTCCCGGCGGCATCCGCTTTGGGCTTGCCGCCATCAAGAACATCGGGCGCGGGTTTATCCAGAAGGTGATGGCGGACCGCGCGCAGGACGGACCCTATACGGGGCTGGAGAATTTCTGCCAGCGGATGTACGGCACAGACCTCAACAAGCGGGCACTGGAGAACCTGATCAAATGCGGCGCGTGCGACTGCTTCGGGCTCTACCGGTCGCAGCTGCTGCAGATCTATGAGGCGGTTATGGACACCGTGGCGGCAGGAAAACGCAAGAATGTCGACGGACAGATCGGGTTTTTCGACCTCGGCGCAAGTGAGGATACGCCGCCTGTTCCCGAGGTGCATGTGCCCAATATCCCCGAGCTTCCGGCAGACGAGCGCATGAAATTGGAGCGCGAGACGACGGGGCTGTATCTCTCGGGGCACCCGATGGACGCCTACTGCGAAAAGCTCCGGGGCGCGAATGTGGTGAGCATCGGCGCAATTCTGGAGAGCTTCTCTGAGCATACGGACGAATTCCAGGACGAGCAGGTTGTAAATATTGCGGGCATTGTCCAGAACGTCAAGATGAAAACGACGAAAAACCAGTCGATGATGGCGTATGTGACGCTGGAAGACGACACAGGCTCGATGGAGCTTCTGACGTTTTCCAATGCGCTGGGGCAATACGGATCACTGCTCTATGAGACGTCGGCGGTCGTCATTTCCGGGCGCATTTCCGTCCGCGACGACAAAGACCCGCAGATGGTGGTAAACCGCGTCGTCAAGCTCAGCGAGTTCGATGCAAAGAGCGAGGCGCGGCAGCAGTCGGCGCAGTCGCTGGCAGGAAAGACGCTGTATCTCAAAATTGCCCACACGGGGCAGAAGGGCAGCGATAAGATTGTCCCGATTCTAAACATGTTCCCCGGTGCTGTCAAAACCGTCGTCTACTACGCCGACACCGGCGTGCGCATGGGCGGCAGGTGCATGCCGGAGGAAATCATGCTCTCGGAGCTGCGCGGTCTGCTCGGAGAAAAAAATGTTGTCCTCAAATGAGGAATATTTTACAAAAGCGCTACACAACCGTAACAATTTGTGATACAATGTACGCTGATATTATGTAAAGGAGGGACGGGGCGTTGAAACTGCGAAGATTTTCGCCTGTTTTGCTGGCGGGCGCGCTGTGCCTGCTGCTTTCCGGCTGCTTTGTCAAGACGGTCGACGAGCTGTATACGCTGCCCCGGCACTCCGATGAATATGACAATCTGCAGATGGCAATCGACGAGGTGATGGCAGCGGACGGCTGCTCCTACAGCGCGCCTGTCTCCGGCAGCAACCAGCAGTCGGTGCAGCTTGTCGATCTCGACGGTGACGGGGAGGAAGAGGCAATCGTCTTTGCCCGGACCGCGGGAGAAAAGCCACTCAAGGCTTACGTCTTTGACAAAAAGGACGGCGCGTATCAGAACGTTGCGGTCATCGAGGGAAACGGCACGGCGTTTGCGCGCGTGGAATATGTGGACCTCGACGGCGAGACAGGACAGGAGATTCTGATCGGCAGGCAGCTGACCGATCAGGTGCTGCAGTCGGTGAGCGCCTATGCGTTGGAAAACGGCGAGATTGTCGAACTGATGACGGCAAGCTACAGCCAGTTTACCACGTGCGACCTCGATAACGACGGGCGGGCGGATCTGTTTGTGCTGCGCTTCGACGCAGAGACGCGCCGCGGTGCGGCAGAGCTGTACCGGTACCGGAACGATCAGATGCAGCGCGGACCCGAGGTTTCGCTGGCGCACGACGCTGCGTCTGTCAAGCGGATCATGAGGGGCGCTGTCTCCTATAATATTCCGGCGGTTTTCGTCACAAGCGCATGTGAGGAGGACACACTGGAAACGGACGTCTTCATCTTCCGCGGCGGCACGTTCCAGAATTTATCCAGTCTGGATGAGACGCCGCAGACCGTGCGAAATCCGTTTGCCTATGCCTGCGATATCAATTCCGACGGACTTGTGGAGCTGCCGGAGCTGGTTTCACTTCCGGCGGCGGATGCGTCGGCGGAGACGTATTCGCTCATTCGCTGGTACCGGCTGGGGCTTGACGGCAGCCGAGAGGTGGTTCTTCGGACCTATCATCGGTTTTCCGGCGGCTGGTATGTGGAAATCCCGGAGAGCTGGGACGAGCGCATTACCATCAGCCGCGCAGACGAGGTAGAGGGCGCGCGCGGCGGTCTGGTCTTTTCCAGCTGGAACGGTTCGGCGCCGGCAGAGCCGATTTTTACGATCTACGCCTTTACCGGCGACCGGCGCATGGAGCGCGCGCAGCAGGACGGGCGGTTTCTGCTGCTGGAGCAGACGGACGCCGTCTACAGCGCAAGCCTCGGCACGGCAAATCAGGCAAAGAATCTGACGCAGGACGAACTGCGGCAGATGTTCCATATTATACATGTCGACTGGAATTCCGGCGAGACATAGGGGGGAGAAGCGGCATATGAAAAAAGTATTGATTCTGGAAGATGAGGTCAGCATTCGCAGTTTTGTTGTGATCAATCTCAACCGCGCGGGCTACGAGGTCATTGAAGCCGGCACGGGCATGGAGGCGTTGGAAAAGCTCAAGGAGCATCCGGACGTCGGCGTTGCGATTCTTGATATTATGCTGCCGGATATCGACGGTTTTGAGGTCTGCCGGAACATCCGGGCGACCGACAAGAAAATCGGTATTATTATGTTAACCGCAAGAAGCCAGGAGATGGACAAGGTCACAGGTCTTATGACCGGCGCGGACGACTATATGACCAAGCCGTTCAGTCCCGCCGAGCTGACCGCGCGCATCGACGCGCTCTACCGGCGCATCGGAAGCGACACGCAGTCGGATTCTGTCGAGCTGACACAGGGACCGTTCGTTCTCAATACGAGAAACCGGACGCTCGACAAAGAGGGAAAGCGCATCAAGCTTACGCAGGTCGAATATGCGATTATGAAGCTTTTCATGCAGAACCCCGGCAGAGCGCTCTCGCGCGAGGACATTCTGACGACCGTCTGGGGGCGCGACTATGACGGCGAGCTGAAAATCGTCGACGTCAACATCCGCCGCCTTCGCATCAAGATTGAAGACGACACGGCAAATCCGGTCTATATCACAACCGTCTGGGGCTTCGGATACAAATGGGGCGTCTGAGCGAAAAGATCAAAAGCGCCGCGCCGAAGCGCCGGAAGCTTGCCGGGCTCGAACGGCGCTGGCTGATCAACAACGTCAGCGTTATGGTTGTGCTGGCGGCGCTGTGCGTGGCGGCAATTACGCTGAGTCTCGGCGCATACTATTATTCCAACGTGCGCTCGGGGCTGGAAGCGAAGGCAAAGACCACCACCGACTTTTTCAGCAACTACATCAGCCAGAGCTACAACGAATACTACCAGTCCTGCATCCAGTTTGCCCAGACCTTCGAGGAAAAGGACCGATTGGAGCTGCAGTTCATCACGCCGGACGGCAGAATGGTCGCCTCGTCCTACGGCGAGTTTGCGGGCAAAAGCCCCCAGACGCCGGATATTCAGGAGGCGGTCACGACCGGGAAGCTCGCGCGCTTTCAGGGCAAGGACCCCGACACGCACGAGCGGATTCTTGCTGTCTCGAGCCCGATGGTCTATTCCAACGGCGAGGTCATCGGCGTTCTGCGGTATGTGACGGGGCTGAAAAACGTGGACCGGCAGATTCTCATGATCGGTCTGATCGCACTGACGGCAGGACTGATTTTCATTGCGTCGATGTTCTTCATCAGCAGCTTTTTCATCCGCTCGATCATCGAGCCGGTGACGGAGATCACGGCGACGGCAAAGCGCATTGCGGCAGGGTCCTACGGCGTGCAGATTCCGAAGCATTACGACGATGAAATCGGCGAGCTTGCCGACACGATCAACGACATGTCTGTCAAAATCGGGCAGTCGGAAAAGACGCAGTCGGAGTTCATGTCGTCGGTTTCCCACGAGCTGCGCACGCCGCTTACGGCGATTTCCGGCTGGGGCGAGACGCTGCTTTCCTCCGGCAATTTAGAGCCAGAGACCCGGCGCGGCATGCTGATTATTCTGCGCGAGGCGAAGCGGCTGACCGGCATGGTCGAGGAGCTTTTGGAGTTTACGCGCATGCAGGACGGCAGGTTCACGCTGAATGTGGAAAAGGCGGATCTTCTTGCCGAGTTTGAAGACACGGTGTTCATGTACGGCTCGCGGCTGCGGCAGGAGGGCATCACGCTCGAATACGAGCCGTGCGAGGAAGAAATACCGGAGATTCCGTGCGACGTGGCGCGCATGCGGCAGGTGTTTCTGAATGTCCTCGACAATGCGGCAAAGCACGGCGGCGACGGCAAGCGCATCACGGCGTCAATCAGTCTGGAAAACGGGCAGATCGTGGTGCGCATCCGCGACTACGGTCCCGGCATCCCCGAAGAGGAACTGCCGCACGTCAAGATGAAATTTTACAAGGGCAGCTCGAAGGCGCGCGGCAGCGGCATCGGCCTTGCCGTGTGCGAGGAAATTGTCACCATGCACGGCGGCACGATCACGCTGGAAAATGCCGAGGGCGGCGGTACCCTTGTTACCATTTCCATCCCCACGGGGGAAGAATAGAGGCACTATATGCAGAAAAACAACCAGCCTGCCAGCCAGGAGAAATTCAAAACGCTCATTGGCGGGCAGGCGCTCATTGAAGGCATCCTGATGCAGGGACCCGACAAGCGCGCTATTGTTGTGCGCGGACCTGAGGGTCTGGTACAGAAGGTCGAGCCGATCAAAAAGAAGACGGGTCTTCTCACGCTGCCGTTTATCCGCGGCGTGGTGAACTTCGGCTCGTCGATGGTCAACGGCGTGAAGGCGCTCATGTACTCGGCGGACTTTTTCCCCGAGGAAGCGAGCGAGCCTTCGAAGTTTGAAAAATGGCTGGAACAGAAAATCGGCTCCGAGAAAATCGAAAAGGTTGTGGTCTATCTCTCGGTTGTGCTGGGCATTGCGCTATCGGTCGGGCTTTTCATTTTGCTTCCGACGCTGCTCGCCGGCTTTATTCCGGGGCTGAAGGAGCACGCGGTGCTGCGCAGCCTTGTTGAGGGTGTGTTCCGTATCCTTATTTTCCTTGCTTACATGATTTTTATTTCCAAAACGCCGGACATGAAACGCGTTTTTTCCTATCACGGCGCAGAGCATAAGACCATCCGCTGCTATGAAGCGGAGCTGCCGCTGACGGTCGAGAACGTTCGTCCGCAGACAAGGCTCCATCCGCGCTGCGGCACGAGCTTCCTGTTCGTTGTGATTATCATTTCCATTCTGGTCTCTGCCGTGTTCAGCGCCATTTTCCCGATCGGAAATACAGTTTTGCGTATGCTTTCGCGGCTGGTGATGCTGCCGTTTATCGTGGCAATTGCGTATGAGTTCAACCGCCTCGTCGCCCGGCACGACAATGCGCTCACGCGCGCGCTGACCGCGCCCGGCATGTGGTTCCAGCTCTTTACGACAAATGAGCCGGACGACTCCATGATTGAGGTCGCCATCGAGGCGCTGACGCTGGTGCTTCCCGAGCAGGAAGGCGCGGACCGATGGTAAAAAAATACGGCGAGCTCTACTTAAATGCGCGCAAGGCGCTGCGCCCGAGCCAGGGGGACAATGCCTCTGTCTACGCGCGCGAGCTTCTTTCGCTTGCCTCCGGCAAATCCGTCGCGGCGCTGCTTGCCGACCGGGAGCTTTATGCTTCGGAGGAAATTGAAGAGAAGCTGAACGGGTTTCTCGCCCGGATTCTCGCCGGAGAGCCGCTTGCCTATATTCTTGGCGAATGGAGCTTTTACGGGCTGCCGTTTCTTGTGACGCCGGATGTTCTCATTCCGCGCGACGATACGATGGCTGTGACAGATCTGGCAATCGAGGCGGCAAGAACCTATCCCGCGCCGCAGCGGGTCCTGGATTTGTGCACAGGCTCGGGCTGCATCGGGCTTGCGATTGCACACTGTGTGGAGACTGCCCGTGTGACATTGGCGGATATCTCAGAGCCGGCGCTTCGCGTGGCAAAACAGAATGTGGCAAATCTGCGGCTCAAAAGCCGCGTGACGGCGTTTTCTGTGGATGTTTTGCAGCCGGCGCCCAGATTTCTGGGGCAGTTTGATCTGATTGTGTCCAATCCGCCGTATGTAACCACGCAGGAGATGGCGAAGCTCGACGTGTCCGTCTGGGCATACGAGCCGCATCTGGCGCTTGAGGGCGGCGCGGACGGTCTGGATTTTTACCGGGCAATTCTCAGGAATTTTGACGCGGCGCTGCGCCCCGGCGGAACGATCTGCTTTGAGTTCGGCTTCGGACAGGAGACGGCGCTGACGGAGCTTTTGCAGGCTGCGGGGTATGAAGATGTGACGCTGCGCAAGGATTTGCGGGGCGTAGTGCGCGCCGTTTCGGCGAAAAAGCCGGAAGTTTGAGCGGAAGATAATTTATCAAACAAACGTTTGATTTATGGCGCGCCCTGTGCTATACTGTAGAAAAACAGAAAAGGAAGGCTGTTGGCTATGGCAGTAGAAAAGAAGAAACCCGAGGCTCCTCTGAGCGATAAGAAAAAGGCACTGGAGACGGCAATCTCCCAGATTGAAAAGAACTTCGGCAAGGGCACGGTCATGCGCCTGGGCGACCGGCCGGAGATGAACGTGGAAGCGATTCCGACCGGCTCTCTGGCACTGGACGCGGCGCTCGGCATCGGCGGCGTGCCGAAGGGCAGAATCATCGAGATCTACGGGCCGGAGTCCTCCGGTAAGACGACGCTGGCGCTGCACATCGTGGCGCAGGCGCAAAAGCGCGGCGGCGAGGTCGCGTTCGTAGACGCCGAGCATGCGCTGGACCCCGATTACGCAGCAAGAATCGGCGTGGATATTGACTCCATGCTCGTCTCTCAGCCGGACACCGGCGAACAGGCACTCGAAATTACGGACGCGCTCGTGCGCTCGGGCGCAGTGGATGTGGTGGTCGTCGACTCTGTCGCGGCGCTTACCCCGCGCGCGGAAATTGAAGGCGAGATGGGCGATACCTTTGTCGGTCTGCAGGCAAGACTCATGTCCCAGGCGCTTCGCAAGCTTGCCGGCAATATCTCGAAGACGAACTGCGTTGTTATCTTCATCAACCAGCTTCGTATGAAGATCGGCGTCATGTACGGAAACCCCGAGACAACCACGGGCGGCAACGCGCTCAAGTTCTACGCTTCCGTGCGGATTGATATCCGCCGGACCGAGGCGATTAAGAACGGCACCGAAATTGTCGGCAACCGCACGCGCGCCAAGATTGTGAAAAACAAGGTTGCGCCGCCCTTTAAAGAGGCGATTTTCGATATCATGTACGGCGAAGGTATCTCCAAGTGGGGAGAGCTGGTGGACCTTGCGGTGCAGCTGGATCTGATCAACAAGTCCGGCAGCTGGTTCTCCATCGGAGACGAGCGCATCGGACAGGGCAGAGACAACGCAAAGCTCTATCTGCAGGAGCATCCCGACGTGGCGGACCGCATTGAGCAGGAGGTCCGCGAGAATATGTGGAAGCTGCAGGGCAGCCGCGCAAAGCCGCCCATTGCACCGGCAAGCAAAGCGGTGAACGTGTCGGCAGACGACTTCAACGATGAAACTTGAAAAGCTTGAGCCGCTGGATTCTCCGAATTATCTGCGCCTGATCTTTGAAGACGGCAAGCGGCTCAAGGCTCCGGCATTTAAAGTGGTGGAGCTGGGCTTAACGCCCGGCGCAGAGGTCACACCGGAGGTGTTTCTGGCGCTTGAGAACGCGCAGAGCCTCGCTTCCTGCAAGGAGCGCGCGGTCCGGATCTTAACTGCAAGCGGGCTTTCCAAAAAGGAACTGCAAAAGCGCCTGGTCCAGAAGGGCGAAAGCGAGGAAGATGCCGAGGCGGCGGTTGCGTGGCTGGAGGAGCTGCATCTGATCGACGATCTGGAGACAGCAAAGCAGCTGGTGCGAAGCGCCTGCCTACGCGGCTACGGCGCGGCGCGCGCAAAAAGCATCCTCTATGAAAAAGGCATCCCAAAGGAGCTTTGGGACGAGGCACTGGAAGAGCTGCCGGAGATGGACGGCGCGATTGACACATTTTTACGTCGGAAGCTGGATGGCAGAACGCTCGATGCAAAGCAGATCAAGAAAACCGTGGACGCGCTGCTGCGGCGCGGTCACAGCTATCACGACATTCAGGCGGGGCTGCGCCGGTATGAGGCGTCGCTCTCGCTGGAACAGACGCAAGAAGACACATGGGAGGACATGGAATGAGCCAGAGCATTGGCATGATCAGCCTTGGCTGCGCAAAAAATCAGGTTAACGCCGAGCAGATGCTGTTTCTGCTGCGCGTGGCAGGCTATGAGATTCTGCCGGACCCGGACGGGGCAGACCTCGTCATCATCAACACCTGCGGCTTCATTGAGGACGCGAAGGCAGAGGCAATCGACAACATCCTGGCGATGGGCGAAATGAAAAAAGAGGGCAGAATCGGCAAGATTCTCGTGACCGGATGTCTGGCACAGCGCTATCAGATGGAGATTGTGCAGGAAATGCCGGAGGTGGACGGCGTGCTTGGAACCGGGTCTTATTACGACATCGTTTCAGCGGTCGGAAAGGTGCTTGCCGGTGAGCTCGTCTCGGAGTTCGGCGACATCAACGCCCCTCAGCCGGAGCCGCAGCGCATTTTAACAACGCCGGAGCACTATGCGTATCTTCGCATTGCAGAAGGCTGCGACAACCACTGTGCGTTCTGCATTATCCCGCAGCTGCGCGGCCGCTACCGCAGCCGCCCGATGGAGGAGCTGTTAAAAGAAGCGCAGGATCTGGCGGACAGCGGCGTCAAGGAGCTGATCGTCATTGCGCAGGACACGAGCCGCTACGGCATCGATCTGTACGGCGAGCGGAAGCTGGCGGAGCTGCTGCAGAAGCTCTGCGCCATCGACGGCTTTGTCTGGGTGCGTGTACATTATCTCTATCCGGACGAAATGTCTGAGGAGTTGATTGACGTGCTGGCAAACGAGCCGAAGATCGTCAAGTACCTCGACATTCCCATCCAGCACATCAACGACAACATCCTGCGTGCGATGAACCGCCGCGGAAACGGCGAGTATGTGAAGCAGCTTCTTAAAAAGCTGCGCGCGCGCATTCCGGGGCTTGTCATCCGCACGAGCCTTATTACGGGTCTTCCCGGCGAGGGGGAGGAAGAGTTCCAGCAGCTGTGTGAGTTTTTGAAAGAGTTCAAGCTCGAGCGCGCCGGAACGTTTGCGTTCTCTCCCGAGGAGGGAACAAAGGCAGCGCTGATGGAATACCCCGACAAAGACGTCGCGCAGGAGCGCGCGGAAATCATCGGAGAGCTTCAGTCGCGCATCATGGACGAGTACAATGCATCCTGCGAGGGCAAAATCATGCAGGTCCTGTGCGATGGGTATGACCCGGACGAGGACTGCTACTACGGAAGAACGTATGCCGATTCTCCCGACATTGACGGGCGCATCTGGTTTACGAGCTCGCGCCATGTGAAGACGGGCGAGTTTGTGAACGTCTGCGTCGTGGGCGCATATGATGGAGAGCTGACGGGCATGCTGGAGGAGGACATGGAAGACAATGACGACGGCGAGTAAAATTACAATGGTGCGGGTGGTCCTGATCCCGTTTTTTATCGTGTTCCTGCTTCTGAGCGGAAACGGCGGCGCAAATGCCGATACATACCGCTGGATTGCGCTGGCGATTTTCGTGGTGGCAAGCCTGAGCGATTTTCTCGACGGCTATGTCGCTCGGCACTATAACCAGGTCACAGATTTCGGCAAATTCTTTGATACCCTTGCCGACAAGCTCCTCGTCACCGCCTGCCTGCTGGTTTTCGTCGGGCAGGGCAGAATGGCAAGCTGGATTGCATTCATCGTTGTGGCGCGCGAGTTCGCCATTATGGGGCTTCGCTCGGTTGCCGCGACGCACGGGCGCGTGATTGCTGCGGGCTGGTCCGGCAAGATCAAGACCTCCTGCACGATGGTGGGGCTGATTGCCATGATGATTTTTCCGGGCGTCCAGCTTCTCGATACGATTGTCTGCGCCGTGATTCTGGTGACGACGCTCTACTCGGGCTTTGAATATTTCCAGAAGAACTGGGATGTGCTGATGCCCGGCGCTTGACTTTTTGCGTGCCGGATGGTATCATAGCGGCATAAATTGTAAAAGTGCATATCGCGATGATCGAAAAGAGTACCTTACCGGCGCCTCGCAGAGAGTTTCCGTCACCGGCTGCAAGCGGAAACGAGGTTGGGTTTGGGAACGTGCGTTCGGGAGCGAGGGGAGACCCCGTGCGGGCATACGTCAGTTGCCCTGAGTGAGAAATCAGAGTGGAACCGCGAGTTTTCAAAACCCGCCTCTTGAGCAAAAGAGGCGGGTTTTTATTTTTTCCGGGAGGCATCATTTTTGCATATTTTCGAAGACATTCAGGCATACAAGAAAAACGACCCGGCGGCGCGGAGCGTGGCAGAAATCCTGCTGCTGTATAACGGTCTGCACGCCACCATCGACTATCGCATCGCCCACTGGCTGCATATCCACGGTCTGCGCTTTCTCGCGCGTAGCATCTCCCAGTGGTCGAAGCTCTGGACCGGTATTGAAATTCATCCCGGCGCGAAAATCGGGCGGCGGCTCGTCATCGACCACGGAACCGGCATCGTCGTCGGCGAGACAGCGGAGATCGGAGACGACTGCCTGTTATATCAGGGCGTGACCCTCGGTGGTACGGGCAAGGACGTCGGCAAGCGCCACCCGACGCTCGGCAACAACGTTATGGTCGGCGCCGGTGCGAAGGTGCTCGGACCGTTTAAGGTCGGCAACAACGCGCGCATCGCGGCTAACTCCGTCGTGCTGCGCGAGGTGCCGGACAATGCGACGGTCGTCGGCGTTCCGGGCAGAATCACGCGCATCAGCGGCGAAAAGCTCGACCATATCCACACACCGGACCCGGTGATGATTGAAATTGAGGCGCTCAAAAAACGTCTGGCAGCGTTGGAAAGCGCGCAGCAAACGAGAGAATAAACAGGGAGGAAACGACATGTATCTTTATAACTCGGCATCGCATAAAAAAGAAGAATTTGTCCCCAATGATCCGAACCTCGTCAAGATGTACACCTGCGGACCCACGGTCTATCATTTTGCCCATATCGGCAATCTGCGCAGTTACATCATGGAGGACGTGCTGGAGAAATACCTGCGCTATATCGGCTACCCCGTCAAGCGTGTCATGAACATCACGGACGTGGGGCATCTGACCTCGGACGCCGACGAGGGCGAGGACAAGATGCTCAAGGGCGCGCGCCGCGAGCATAAGAGCGTCATGGAAATTGCAAAGTTCTACACGGACGCTTTCTTTGACGATTGCCGCAAGCTCAACATCAAGCGCCCCGACGTCGTCCAGCCCGCGACCGGCTGTATTGACGAGTATATCAAGATCATCACGACGCTTCTGGAAAAGGGCTATGCCTATCAGGCGGGCGGCAACGTGTATTTTGACACGTCGAAACTGGAAAAGTATTATATCTTCAACGAACACAACGAGGAAGATCTCGCCGTTGGCGTGCGCGAGGGCGTGGAGGAAGACACGAACAAGCGCAACAAGAACGATTTCGTCCTCTGGTTCACCAAATCGAAGTTTGAGGATCAGGCGCTCAAGTGGGACTCTCCCTGGGGTGTGGGCTATCCGGGCTGGCACATCGAATGCTCCGGTATCTCGCTCAAATACCTCGGCGAAGACCTCGACATTCACTGCGGCGGCATCGACAATGCGTTTCCGCACCACACGAACGAGATTGCCCAGTCCGAGAGCTACATCGGGCACCACTGGTGCAACTACTGGATGCATGTGATGCACCTAAACACCACGTCCGGCAAGATGTCCAAATCCAAGGGCGAATTTCTGACGGTTTCGCTTCTGGAGCAGAAGGGCTATGACCCGCTGGCATACCGCCTGTTCTGCCTGCAGAGCCACTACCGCAAGAACCTCGTCTTTACCTGGGAAAACCTCGATAACGCGATGGGCACGTATCAGAAGCTGATTGCGAAGATTGCCGCGCTCAAGCCATCCAATGATCCGATCGACGATCAGGCCGTCGCGGCGCTGCGAGAGAAGTTCAATAAGGCGCTGGGCAACGATCTCAACACCTCGCTCGGCATCACGGCGCTCTACGATGTTCTCAAGTATCAGACGAACGACGCGACGAAGCAGTATCTGCTGGACGATTTCGACAAGGTCCTGAGTCTCGATCTTCTCAAGAAGGCAGACGAGGCACGCAAGAAGGCTGCCAGCGCGAAGCAAAGCGGCGGAGACTACAACATCATCTCCGAGACCGGCGAGCAGGATGCGGATGTTGAAGCGAAAATCCGCGCCCGGTATGAGGCGAAGAAGGCGAAGAATTTTGCTGAGGCGGACCGTATCCGCGATGAGCTGAAGGCGGCGGGCGTCGAGCTGACCGATATCCCCGGCGGCGCAAAGTGGAACCGCGCATAAATCGTATTTCAAAGCGGGAGATGCCCAGCATCTCCCGCTTTTGCTGTACGATGCGGATTGAAAGCGGGGCACTTTTGTGCTAAAATATAAAGAATCGGTATAAAGAGCGAAAAGGAGCCTTTCCATGAAGCTGATGATTTTAGACGGCAACAGCATCATTAACCGCGCGTTCTACGGCGTGCGCCTGCTCAGTACAAAAGACGGCGTCTATACGAATGCGATCTACGGTTTTCTGAATATTTTAGAGCGCCTGCGCGCCGACGAGCAGCCGGACGCGCTTTGCGTGGCATTTGATCTCAAGGCACCTACCTTCCGCCATAAGGCTTACGACGGCTACAAGGCGACGCGCCATCCGATGCCCGAGGAGCTGGCAATGCAGATGCCGCTGATGAAAGAGGTTCTCGGCGCAATGAACATTCCCATCTATGAGTGCGAAGGCTGGGAGGCAGACGACATTCTGGGCACGGTGGGCGAGATCTGTACGCGCGAGGGCGACGACTGCGTGATCGTTACGGGAGACAGGGATTCTTTGCAGCTCGTAAGCGAGCACGTGACGGTAAAGCTGGTGACGTCGAAAGCCGGGCAGACCATCACGACCAACTATACCCCTGATGCGTTCCGCGCGGAATACGGCTTCGAGCCTGTGCGGCTGGTCGACCTCAAGAGCCTGATGGGGGACAGCTCGGACAACATTCCGGGAGTTAGCGGTGTCGGACCCAAGACGGCAACACAGCTTTTGCTCTCCTACGGCACGCTGGACGGCATTTACGAGCATCTGCCGGAAATCAAGGAGTCGGTCCGCAAAAAGCTCGAGTGCGACCGTGAGCAGGCATACCTGTCTTATGACCTCGCGACCATCCGGAAAAACGCGCCGGTGGAGTTTGCCCCGGAACGCAATCTGGTGCGGCAGGTAGACAATGATGCGCTGTATGCGCTGTTTCACAGGCTGGAGTTTACGCGCCTGATGAGTCGGTACAATCTTCATGCGCCGCAGGAAAAAGCCGCGCCGCAAAAGACGACGGATGTGGTCGTCATGTGCGAGTCTGTAACGGATGCGTCGCAGGCGCGAGAGATTGCGGCAAAGCTCACAAAAGAACGTTATGTAAACTTAATGACAGAGCCGGACCTTTCCGGAATTGCAGTCGATACGGAGGATACAAGCTATCTGTTCTCCGGTGATGCCGTGCAGGATAATGACTTTATGTCAACTCTTTTCAGCGCGTCGATCAAGAAGGTCACGCACGACTGTAAGCCTCTCATGCGCGTACTGCTGGAAAGAGGACTCCCTGCCGACGGCTTTATCTTCGACACAGCGCTGGCTGCATATGATCTGGACGCGACGCGGGGCGAGTATCAGCTCGACGACGTGTTCTCGCAGTACTGCGGCGCGCAGATCGGCTACGTGGACGCGCAGCAGGTGGGGCAAGAAGCAGCGCGGGAGGCTGCGCTTCGGGCGCAGGCAGCGGCTGTGGCTGCACTCTATGAAGTGCTGCCCGGCAGAATCCGGGAAGCCGGTATGGAAAAGCTCTATTATGAGATCGAGCTTCCGCTCTGCCTGTGTCTGGCGCGCATGGAGACGCAGGGCGTTCTGGTCGATCAGATGGCGCTGATTCGCTTTGGCAACATGCTGACCGGCGGCATCGAACACGATCAGGAGGAAATCTTCCGCTATGCCGGGCAGGAATTCAACATCAACTCTCCCAAGCAGTTGGGCGAAATTCTCTTTGAGAAGCTGGAGCTTCCGCCGGTCAAGAAGACGAAAAGCGGCTATTCGACGAACGCCGAGGTACTGGAAAAGCTCAAAAACCGGCACCCGATCATCGAGGCGATTCTGGATTATCGGACGCTTACGAAATTGAAATCGACCTACGCCGATGGGCTGGTCAAGGAAATTGCAGGTGACGGCAGAATTCACACAACGTTCCAGAACATGGTCACAGCGACGGGGCGGCTTTCCTCGACAGAACCGAACCTGCAGAATATTCCGGTTCGTACCGAACTGGGGAGCGAAATTCGAAAAATGTTCGTGCCGCAGGACGGCTGCGTGTTTGTCGACGCCGACTACAGCCAGATTGAGCTGCGTGTGCTGGCGCATATCGCGCAGGATCAGCACATGCAGGAGGCGTTTACCTCCGGCATGGATATCCACACGGCAACTGCCGCGCAGGTGTTCCATGTTGCGCCGGAGGACGTGACGCCGCTGATGCGCCGCCATGCGAAGGCGGTCAACTTCGGCATTGTCTACGGCATTTCGGAGTTCTCGCTTGCTGAGGATATCGGCGTGACGCGCAAGGAAGCAAAGGCGTATATCGACCGGTATCTGGAAAATTACGCGGGTGTGCGCGCGTATATGAAAGATATCGTCGCAAAGGCAAAGCAGGACGGTTTTGTCACAACGCTGTTCGGAAGACGCCGGAATCTGCCGGAGCTCAAAAGCAGCAACTTCAACATCCGCTCGTTCGGAGAGCGCGTTGCGCTCAACACGCCCATTCAGGGCACGGCGGCGGATATCATCAAGCTGGCAATGCTGCACGTCGACCGCGCCCTGCGCGAGCGGAAGCTGCAAGCCCGGCTTGTTCTGCAGGTCCACGACGAGCTGATCGTCGAGTGCCCCGTCGAAGAACGCGTGCAGGTCACACAGCTTCTGACCGAACAGATGCAGCAGGTGGCAAAGCTCTCCGTGCCGCTGCTTGCCGAGGCAAAGAGCGGCGCAAGCTGGTATGAGGCGAAGTGATGGATATAAAAATTGTACCCATGATGCAGGACGATGTACCGCAGGTAGCGGCGCTGGAAGCGGCATGCTTTTCAGACCCCTGGTCTGCGCAGATCCTGTCAAATGAGCTTCAAAACGAGCTGAGTCTCTGGCTGGTTGCAAAAGACGGCGATACCGTTCTCGGCTATGTCGGAAGCCAGAGCGTTCTGGATGAGGCGGATATGATGAATCTTGCCGTCCGCGAGACGGTGCGGCGGCAGGGGATTGCGCGGCTGCTTGTTCTGTCGCTCTGCCGGCAGCTTCACGAAAAAGGTGTTATGTCGCTGACCCTTGAGGTGCGCGATTCAAACGAACCCGCCATCCGGCTTTATTCCTCGCTCGGCTTTTTGCAGGTGGGCAGACGCCCCAACTACTATTTTCATCCGAAGGAGGATGCGCGCATCCTCAGAAAGGACGCTCTGGCATGAATATTTTATCGATCGAATCCTCCTGCGACGAAACGGCGGTTGCCATCGTCCGCGACGGACGGGAAATCCTAACCGACTGCATCGCCTCGCAGGTGGAGCTGCACAAGCTCTACGGCGGCGTGGTGCCGGAGATTGCATCGCGCAAGCACATTGAAGCAATTTATGGTCTGGCAGATCAGGCGCTTGTGCAGAGCGGCTTGACGCGCCGGGATTTGGACGCCATCGCAGTCACCTATGCGCCGGGGCTCATCGGCGCGGTGCTGGTCGGCGTGAATTTTGCGAAGGCTGCCGCCTATGCGCTGGATTTGCCGCTTGTGCCGGTTCACCATATCCGCGGGCATATCGCGGCAAACTATCTGGCGTATCCGGAGTTGGAGCCGCCATTCATCTGTCTGGTCGTTTCGGGCGGGCATACGCTGATTGTCGATGTGCGTGGCTACACGGACTTCAGAATTCTCGGCACCACGCGCGACGACGCGGCGGGCGAGTGCTTCGACAAGGTGGCGCGCGTGCTCGGCATGCCGTATCCGGGCGGCGCTGCATTGGACCGGTGCGCAAAGACAGGCGATGAAGAAAAATACCCGCTGCCGCACACGAAGCTTTCGGGAAATCCGCTGGACATGTCGTTCTCGGGTCTCAAAACGGCAGCGCTCAACCTCATTCACATGCACGAGCAGAAGGGGGAAAGCGTCGATGTGCCGTCTCTTTGCGCGTCGTTTTCCAAGGCGGTCAGCGAGATGCTGGTGCCGCGCACGATGCAGGCGCTCAAAGAAAGCGGCTACAAAAAACTTGCCATTGCCGGCGGCGTCGCTGCAAATTCCCGCATCCGCGCGGATTTTAAGGCGGCATGCGAATCGCTCGGCGCAGCGCTCTATACGCCGCCGCTTTCTCTGTGCGGCGACAACGGCGCGATGATCAGCAGCCAGGGCTACTACGAGTTTCTTGCCGGAACAAGGGCAGGGCAGGATCTCAACGCCTTTGCCACGCGCTCAATCGAGCAGCCCTACGAATAAAACAGAACAGCCTGAAAGGCGCACCGATTTGCGGTGCGTCTTTTTTGACGGCGCGGCTTCAAAAGGTTACATTATGTAAATCAAAATAAGATTATGTCAATTCCTTTTGCACCTTTATGAAATAGAGTGCTTCATTTTTCAAATGGACTATAATCTGGAAATAATCGAAAAAAATATTGCAATCAGGCGGAGAAACAGCTGTGGAAAACGTTGTGTACAGTGTGAATAAGTTGCGCCGCATGACTTGCGGATTATGATTATGGTAAACGAAACCGCATGCAGTACAAGCAGGGCATAAAAGCCGTGGAATGGACATACGCTGTAGCAAAAAGGAGGGGAGCGTATGGCAAGGAAAAAAGGGGCGCGAAGCGTTCCGGCGCAGCTTGCGATTGGAAGCGCGGCAGATCTGGGCTTCCTGCTTGTGTTGACGGCAATCGCGTCTGCGCTGGTGCTGAGCGGTGTGATCGGGCAGGGGAGCATTCCGACTGCGAGCTTGTGCGCCAACGCGCTGGCTGCATTTGCAGGGAGCCTGATCGCGGCAAGGGGCTTTTCGCAGCGAAGGCTTCTTTCTACGCTGGCGTGTACGGCAGGGTATCTGCTGGTGCTGCTGCTTGGCAATCTGCTGTTTGTGAGCGCGCCGCCGGATGGCGTGCTTTGGGTTGCGGCGCCTGCGCTGGCGGCATCGACGCTGGCGTGTCTGCTGGTCAGCGGGAAGCCGAAACGCGGAAGGCACCGCCGATGAAAGAAATCCTGCATCCTGCAGAATGGTAAATTGTATTTACACAATGAATCACGTGTGCAGGAAATCCTTCATAAACCATATTTGGAACCGCCGCGCCGCAAACGCCACCAGATGTGGTAGAGACTCCGGAAAAGTTCGATTTTTGGACAGCTCTGAGTTGCTAATTTTACATAATACCATTGACATAACACTTTGTCATAATTTACAAAGATTTCGAAAAGTTCGGATTTTTCTTGAAATCTCAAGCGATTTGCGGTATAGTAAGGACACTTCCCAGATTTGCCATTGGTAGAAATAACGCGGATTTCATAATTTACTTCTTTTCTCCGGGAATACGCTGCGGCGTGCGTTTGCCCGACTTGTCCGGCAGAAAAAACCTGCATGCGCCCGTTTGCTTTGATGCACACCACATCTTGTGGTCGGCGGGCGCTGCGGCGGCTATTGCAGCTGGTTTGCACGGTTCTATGCACGAGCGCCGCAAGTTTGGAAGGTCAGAACATGGACAACATCATTGCCAGATACGAAGACTACCTCATCCATACCAAACACGCCTCTGCCAACACGGTCTCGTCTTACATGCGAGACATCCGGCAGTATGCGTCATATCTGTCCGGCATTGATGTCGATGTTCTCGAAGCCGACCAGAGCGTGGTCAGCGCCTACATGCAGTGGCTGCAGTCGATCGGAAAATCTCCGGCGACCGTCTCGCGGTGCCTGGCGTCGCTCAAGAGTCTGTATCTGTTTGCGCTCAGCGAGGACGAGATCGAGCAGAATCCGGTACATAACATCAAGGTCGAGAAGGCGGAAAAGAAGCTGCCGCAGATTCTGACCGGCAAAGAGGTCGAGCTGCTGCTCGAGCAGCCGCGCACCAGCGACATGAAGGGCTGCCGCGACAAGGCGATGCTCGAGGTTTTGTATGCAACCGGCATTCGCGTCAGTGAGCTGATCAACCTGAACGTGGACGACGTGAGCATCACGGGCGGCTTCATCCGCTGCGAGTCCGGCGGCAAGACGCGCATTATTCCGCTCTACCCCGAGGCGGTGCAGGCGCTCCACACCTACATGGACGACGTGCGGCTCAAAATGCTGGCAACGCCGTCGGAGCATTCTCTGTTCGTAAACGTGTCCGGTGAGCGCATGAGTCGGCAGGGCTTCTGGAAAATTATCAAATACTACCAGGAAAAGGCGCAGATCGACAAGGACATCACGCCGCATACCCTGCGGCACAGCTTTGCCGCGCATCTGCTGGAGAACGGCGCGGACCTTCGGTCCATTCAGGAGATGCTTGGTCACAGCGACATTTCCTCGACACAGGTCTACGCGCACCTGGTCAAGCAGAATCTCAAATCCGTCTACAACAAATATCATCCGAAAGCATAAAAGAGCCCGCGCAGTCCGGTCGGATTGCGCGGGCTTTGGGCATAAATCCGCAAGCGCGCCGCAGCGAAAGCTGCGGCGCGCCGTTTCGTTATAGAATGTCTTTTTGAATTTCTGCGAGGCTCTTTCCGGTTTTCCGCGCGATTTCTGCAAGATCTTCAAACTCGGCTTTCTCGCGCCGCACGCCGTAGCCGGAGGAGACTTTTATACGGACGGAACCGTCAGGCGTCGGAACGGTCCGGCTTTCGCGCGCAAGCGTATAGCGGCGGAAGACGGCTTCGCGCACGCCGAGAGTTGTCGTGTGCCGGAACAGAAGCGCGACCATTTTCTCGCGGTCTTCCGGTCTGCACATGCACGTGAGCAGAACGGCAGGGCGGTTTTTCTTCATGCCGACGCTTGTCCAGTACACATCGAGCGCGCCTGCGTCAAACAGCCGTTCCATCGCAAAGCCGAGACTTTCTCCGGTGCAGTCGTCGAGATTGCACGAAAGCTCCAGAATCTCCTGCGCGGGCGCGTTCGTTTCTCCCAGCATTGCGCGCACGCAGTTGGCGGCGGGGAAATCCTTCGTCCCCATGCCATAGCTGGTTTTGGACAGGCGCATGGCAGGCATGGCGCCAAACTCCGTGACAAAATGGCGCAGCAGCGCCGCGCCCGTCGGCGTGCAGAGCTCGCCGGAAACTGCGCCGCCGTAGATCGGAACGCCTTCCAGCAAAAGTGCCGTTGCGGGCGCGGGGACCGGCAGGATGCCGTGGGCGCAGCGGACCTGCCCGCAGCCGACATGTACATTGGAGCAGAAAACTTTCTCCGCAGAGAGAAGATGCATGAGAAGGCACACGCCGACCACGTCTGCCAGAGCGTCCAGCGTGCCGACCTCGTGGAAATGAATCTGATCGACGGTGGTCCCGTGGACCTTCGATTCTGCGCCGGCAATCAGCCGGTAGACCGCCAGCGCATCAGTTTGCACCGCCTGCGGCAGGTCCAGATGCGACAGCAGGTGTTCGATGTCATGCAGCCCCGTGTGATGGTGCGTGTGTTCATGACCATGACCGTGTTCCTGCTCGTGCAGTGCGTCCAGCTCTTCTTCGCCATGCACCAGAACCTTCATGTGTGTGCCCGTGATGCCGCATTTGACGGCGGGCTCGGCGGTAATCTCAATGCCCGGAAGACCGAGCGCGCGCATGGCATCGAGAAACGCGGGCTTGTCGTCCAGCAGCTCATACAAAGCTGCCATCAGCATATCGCCTGCCGCTCCCATCGAGCAGTCCAGATATAAAACTCTCATATACGAAACCTCTAGTAAACCTCGTAGCGTTCTGCGCCCGCAGGCGCGAAAGAAAATGTCGATCCTGTTTGAAAGGTTATGTGCCTATATGGTTGATCATGCTGGCAAGATAGCCTGCGCCGAAGCCGTTGTCGATGTTCACGACGCTCACGCCGCTGGCGCAGGAGTTGAGCATCGCAAGAAGCGCTGCCACGCCGCCGAAGCTTGCGCCGTAGCCCACGCTGGTCGGCACCGCAATGACCGGGCAGTCGGCAAGCCCGCCGATGACGCTTGCAAGCGCCCCTTCCATGCCGGCAATTGCGACAATCGCCTGCGCCTGCATGACATCGTCCGTGTGAGACAGCAGTCGGTGAAGCCCCGCGACACCCACATCGTAGAGCCGCACAACCTCATTTCCGAGCGCCTCAGCGGTAAGCGCCGCTTCCTCGGCGACGGGCTGGTCGCTCGTGCCGCCGGTTGCAACGACGATTTTTCCGCGCCCGGTCGGCTCCGGCATCGTGCCCGCAATACCGACGCGCCCGAGCTCATAATAGGTAAGCGGCAGCTGCGGCGTGAGAAAGTCTGCCGCCTCTTTGGAAAGCCGTGTGATCAGGACAGTCTTCTGCCCGTGATGGAGCATCGCCTGTGTGATTTTGAGAATCTGCTCCGGCGTTTTGCCCGCACCGTAGATGACCTCGGCAGCGCCCTGCCGCAGCGCGCGGTGATGATCGAGCTTTGCAAAGCCCAGATCCTCAAAGGGAGCTTCCTTGAGCTGTAAAAGCGCGTCTTCGACTGAGCGTTCGCCTGCAGCGACCGCCTGTAAAAGCTGCCTGATTTCCGATTGCTCCATGCTTACCTCCCCTTGAGATCCAGAAGGACGGTTTCAAAATACGGTCTCATGTTTTCCAGAATTTCAGAACGGCGGGTAAGCGCCTGCTGCATCTGTGCGGGCTTGAGCTGCACGCGCGCCGCGTCATGGAACACACGCACGCGAAAATCCGTAAAGCCGAGCGAGAACAGCGCCTGCTCCGCGCCTTCCACGCGCGCGAGAAGCTCGTTTGTAATCCTCTGCCCGGTCGGAATGCGCGTGGCAAGACAGGCATACGCCGGCTTGTCCCAGGTAAATAGCCCTGCCTCGCGGGAAAGCTCACGGATCTGCGGCTTGGTAAGACCGCACAGGCGCAGCGGCGAGATCACATGAAGCTCGGAAAGCGCCTGCATACCGGGGCGGTCTCCTGCTTCATCCGAGGCGTTGGTGCCGTCGAGCAGGACGGTGTATCCATCCTCCAGCGCCCGCTTCTGAAGCGCGCCAAACAGCCCCGTTTTGCAGTAGTAGCAGCGGTTGGCAGGGTTTTTTGCAACGTCCGGATTTGCCAGCGCGTCGAGCTCGATGATCGAAAGCTCCGCGCCAAGCTGCGCGCACAGCCGCTTTGCGTCTTCCAGTTCGAATGCAGGCTGGAACGCGGTTTTGATAAAATACGGGCGTACCTCCGCACCGGCGCTTATACCGGCATAGAGCAGGTATGAAGAGTCCACGCCGCCGGAAAAACCGAGCGCTGATTTCGGATGCTGCCTGAAAAATTCCTGTAGTGTCATAGCGATGCCTCTTGGTCATTAGAAAATCGTTTTTTCAATTATAGCGAAAAAACGCATGTAGCGCAAGAGCAAAAGCCGGCAAAAGCGGTAGGCTTGTCAGGAAGAAAATGCAGCCGCCTGCGGCATATTCGGGTTGGCTATCCAATAGACTGTGGTGGGAGGGATGAACGATGGCGGCGTTTCAGGAAATTCTGGACGTGCTTCCGGCGCGCTACCGGACACTGGATGTTTCGAATGTGCAGGAGCTTCGGCTGCGCGCGGGGCAGTCTCCGGCAGTGGTAGAAAACGGCGCCGAGCGGCGGCTTGCGGGGCTGGTGCGGCAGGAGGAGCTTTCGGAGATTTTGCAGCGCGCGACGCAGCAGTCGGCATATGCCTGTACGCAGAGCCTGCGGCAGGGCTTTGTGACGCTTCCGGGCGGGCACCGCATCGGCGTGTGCGGAAGCGCCGTGGTCAAAAACGGGGAGCTGGCTGGCTATCAGGCGCTCAGCTCTCTTTGCATCCGTTTTGCACGCGATGTGCGCATGGACAGCGCGCGGCTGCTTCCGAATCTCACCGATTCGTGCCTGATTCTCGGCGCGCCGGGCGCGGGAAAGACGACGCTGCTGCGCGCGTGCATCCGGGCGCTGTCGGAAAGCGGTCAGCGCGTGAGCGTCTGCGATGACCGGGGCGAAATTTCTGCCATGACGCAGGGAACGGCGCAGTTTGACCTCGGACCGCAGACGGATATTCTGACGGGGCTATCCAAGGACGAGGGCATGCTGCTTCTGCTGCGAGCAATGAATCCCATGTGGATTGCCGCAGACGAAATTACGGCGCGCCGGGACTTAGCCGCGATGGAAACCATCAGCTACTGCGGGGTCAGGCTCCTTGCCACGGCGCACGCAAAGGATGAACGCGAGCTGCGCCTGCGCCCGCTTTACCGGGAACTGCTGACGCTCGGTATGTTCCGGCGTATGTTTGTCCTGCTGCCGGACAGGCAGTTTCGCTGTGTGGAGGTGAAAAACGAATGATCCGAATGATTGGCGCTGCGCTGGTTGTGCTCTCGTCCGGCGCGGTGGGCTTCGGCTTTGCACGCGCGGTGAAGCTGCAATGTGCGCAGCTCGAAGGGCTTTTGTGGGCGCTCGATACGATGCAGAGCGAAATGTCGGCGCGGCTTACTCCGCTGGCGCAGCTTTTCTCGGGGCTTTCCGCCTGCCGGCAGAAGGATGTCGCGGCTTTTTTTGCGGAAGCCGGAAGGGCGCTGTCTGCGCAGCCTTACTGCACGGTGCCGGTCTGCTTCAAACGGGGCTTTCAGCAGGCGAAGGGCTTTCGCCCGGGAGACGAGAGTGTGCAGGCGCTCTACGGGCTTTCCCTGAACCTCGGAAGGTTCGATCTGGAATCGCAGCTTGCCGCAATCGAACGGACGAAGGCAAGCGTCACGGCGGCGCTGTTAGCCCTGCAGGGGCAGAAGCGTGCGCGGTGCAGAAGCTATGAGACCATCGGCATCTGCGCGGGACTCGCGCTTGCCGTCATGCTGTTGTAACGATGGATATTGATCTGATTTTTAAAATTGCCGCGGTCGGCATCATTGTTTCGATTCTCAATCAGGTGCTTGTGCGCTCCGGGCGCGAGGAGCAGGCGACGATGACGTCTCTTGCCGGGCTTGTGGTGGTGCTCATGATTGTCGTGCAGCGCATTGCGGAGCTGTTTGACCTGGTAAAGACGCTGTTTCGGTTTTAGCGATGGAGATCTATGTGAAAATTGCCGCGTGCAGCGTGGTTTGTGCGCTTCTGTGCGCGGTGCTGAAGCCGCACGAGGGCGCGCTGGCGCTGGCGGTTTCCGTTCTTGCGGCGGCGGGCGCGGCAGTGGCAGCGCTGGGGCTGTTATCTCCGGTTCTGGAATTTTTCGAAAAGCTGCTTTCCTTCACGGGTCTGTCGTCCGCGGTATTCTCGCCGCTTTTGAAGACCGTAGCGATTGCGCTTCTGGGGCAGATCGCAGGTGCATTCTGTCAGGATGCAGGACAGGGGGCACTCGGGAAGATGGTCGAGCTGTGCGGGACGGTGCTGTGCCTTTGCACGGCGCTGCCGCTGGCAACGATGCTGCTCGAGCTTCTGCAGGAGTTGGGAGGCGGCGGATGAGAAAGCTTGTTTTGGCGCTCAGTGCGCTGCTGCTCTTGATTACGCCCGCTCTGGCGCGCGAGCCGGAGGAAGCGGCAATGCCGGACTTCGGCGCGCAGGCGCTGGAGCAGGCGCTCGACGGACAAACGCGGGAGGCGCTGGGCGATGTGTCGGCAGCATCGGTCGGAGATTTTGCCACGCAGCTCTGGAACATCGTAACCGATGCGCTGTCAAACGCCAATCTGGCGCTGCGGTCGGCACTTTTCTCGGCAGGAAAGGTTCTGGCAGCGGGAATCCTGTGTGCCTTTGCTTCCGGTGCGCAGGAAGACCCCGGCGCAAAGCAGCCTGCTCAGATTGCGGGGGCGTTTGCCATCACGGCGCTCTGCACGCGCGACGCACAGTCGATGATTGCACTGGCGCGCGAGACGATTACGAAAATTTCGGACTTTACGGCGCTGCTGCTTCCAGTGCTCTCGTCGAGCCTTGCCGCTTCCGGCGGGAGCGTGAGCGCGGGGACGCTGCTGGCAGGCGGATCGTTTGCAATGAGTCTACTGACAAAGCTTGCATCCGGCGTGCTGATTCCGCTGGTGTATCTCTATATTCTGCTGGCGACTGCCGAAAGCGCGACAGACGGCGGCGGACTCGGAAAAATCCGGGAGCTTTGCGGGTGGGCAGTGCGGCTGAGCGTGAAGGGGCTGTGCGCGGTCTTTACGGCGTATTTGAGCCTCAGCCGCGTACTGACCGGTTCTGCGGACGCGATGGCGGTGAAGGCGGCGCAGGCAGCGTTTTCGGGGATGGTGCCGGTCGTCGGGTCGATTCTCTCCGATGCGTCGGAGTCTTTGCTGGCAAGTGCGGGGCTCATTCGCAGCGCGGCAGGGGCGTTCGGGATGCTGGCGGTTCTGGCGATGGCGCTTGCGCCGTTTGCGCGGCTGGGGGCATTTTATCTGGCGCTGCGGCTGGCAGGGGCAATCGGCGCGGACGCGGTCAGCAAGGCGCATGCGGGCTTGATTTCCAATCTCGCCTCTGCCATGGGCTACATGCTCGCCATTGCGGCAAGCACGCTTTGGATGAGCCTTGTGTCTTCGGCATGCTTTTTGAAGGCGGTGGGCGGATGATGGATGCAATCCGGAAGTATCTGATATCTCTTTGCGCGGCGGCGCTTTTGTGTGCGCTTGTGCGCGCGCTCGTGCCCGGCGGGCGGATGAAAAAGCTCTGCTCGCTGCTGTGCGGCATTTTTCTGATGACGGCAGCGCTGTCCGGCATTTCCGGCTGGCAGCTGTCCGATTTTGCGCAGGAGCTCTCGAAAATGCAGGTTGCTGCCGAGCAGGCGCGCACGGGTGTGGAAATCCGCAATCGCGAGGCACTGTGCGCCATCATAAAGAGCAAAACGGAAGCATATATATGGGACAAAGCACAGGAGCTTGACCTGTCGGTCAGCATCGAGGTAATGGTCGAGGCAGACGGCAGCTATCCGTATCCGTCCGGCGTGCAGATCACCGGCGCGTTTACCCCGCAGCAGCGAAAGACTCTGGAAGCTTACATCGAAGAAAACCTTGCCATCGGGAAGGAGCGGCAGATTTGGACGAACAAATGAAAAACAGACGGCTTTCAAACGACTTACAGCGCGTAAAGGCTACGTTAGAGCGCTTCCGGCTGCCGCTTCTGATTCTCATGCTGGGGGGGATTTTGCTGCTGCTGCCGTCCGGCGGAACCGGAAAGGCGGCGCAGGATGCACCGTCGCCGGCGCAGCAGACGCAGCCGGAAGACGATATGCGGCAGGCGCTCTCGCGGCTGCTTTCCTCGATGGAAGGCGTCGGACGGGTGGAGCTGCTGCTGACAACCACCGGCAGCGATGAGGTGTTTTATCAGACGGATGTGCGCCGGTCCGGCGAGACAAGCGAGGAAACCACCGTCTTTTCCGCCAATCAGAGCGCGCAGAAAACGCCCGTCGTCACGAAAACGAAGAAGGCGTCCTACGCGGGTGCCGTCGTGGTCTGCGACGGAGCAGACAGCGCAGTGGTCCGGCTGCGCATTGTGCAGGCAGTTTCCGCCCTCACGGGGCTTGGGAGCGATAAAATCAGTGTCATCAAAATGAAGCAGAGCTAGGAGGATGGAATATGAAAATCTGGAAACGTAACGCGGTGATTGCAACGGTGCTGCTGTTTATCTGTGCGGGCGTCTATCTCAACTGGTCGTATAACAACCGGCAGAAGACGCCAGATCTGACGGACACGCTGAACGCCGAGCAGGTGATGGGGGAAACAAGCCTGCAGCTGAACGATGCGGCAGAACCGGTTTCTCTGGAGGAGACTTCGACCGACGACTATTTTGCGCAGGTCCGGCTCAGCCGGCAGTCCTCGCGCGACAGCGCGGTCGAGCTTCTCGAGCAGACGATTGCCTATGACGAGGGAACTGCCGTCGGCGACACCGCCTCACAGACGCTGAACCGGATTGTCGGCACCGCGCTCAGCGAGGCGCAGATTGAAAGCCTGATCATTGCCAAGGGCTTTTCCGATTGCGTGACCTACATGGCGGACGACACAGTCAGCGTCGCGGTTTCCGCACCTGCCGAGGGCTTGTCGACGGCGGATGTGGCACTCATTTCCGACGTTGTGACCTCGCAGACGGACTATGATCTTTCGCAAGTGCGCGTGATTGAGGTCAAGGCGCAGTAAAAACAGGTTGAAATTCCGGAAGTTTGTGGTACAATGTTCGCATAAGCACCGAAACCCGGAGGTAATACGATGGCTGAAAACAAAGAATACTATACCCAGGAGATGGAAAACGGCTCGATTCAGATTTCCGAGGACGTGGTTGCGTCTGTGACCGGCATGGCGGTTCTCGAGGTCGAGGGCGTGTGCGGTCTGTCGAGCTCCATCGGGACGGATATCGCCGAGATGCTCGGCATGAAGACGCTTTCCAAGGGAGTCCGGCTCTCCACCACCGAAACGGGCGCGCTGCGCATCGACTGCGACGTTGTCTCCAAGTTCGGGCAGAACATCTTCGAGCTGGCGAAGAACGTACAGGAAAATGTCAAGTCCAGCGTCGAGTCCGTCACGGGCTTGCGCGTTGCTGAGGTCAATGTGACCGTCTGCGGCATTGCCCTGCCGAAGGACAGTAAAAAATAATCGGGAAATAAACCCTTTGCCGGTGCGACAAAGGGTTTATTTTTGCGAGCCGATCCTGTATAATAAATAATCATTTTGAAGAAGACCGCCGCAGAACGCGGCGAAGGAGAACTGTGATGACCAGATCGAACGCACGAGAGATTGCATGCCACCTTGTCTATGAGATGAACTTCAACGGCATTTCCGCCGACGAGGCGATGAACCTTCTGATGGACCCGGAGTATTATCCGACGCTTGCATCGGAAACCGAAATTTACGCCGAGCGTCCCTCGGGCAAACAGGCGGAGTATCTTGCCGGCGTGGTCCATGGCGTCGAGCGTGAGCGCGAAGCGCTCGAGGCGTTCATCGAGAAAAACGCCATCGGCTGGAGCCTCGACCGCATTTCCAAGGTCGCTGTCGCGGTCATGGAGGTTGCCATGTACGAGTGTGAGCATGCAGACGATGTCCCCACTGCCGCTGCCATCAGCGAGGCAGTGGAGCTGACAAGAAAATACGAGGACGAGGACGTGGTGTCCTTTGTCAACGGTATCCTCGGGAAATTCTCCCGGGAGGGTCTGGCGCAATGATGGTTCTGGGGTTGGATACCAGCAACTACACCACCTCTGCGGCTGCATTTGACGGCGTGAGCGGTAAAAACTGCTCACGTCTTTTGGATGTCCGGGAAGGCGAGCTGGGGCTTCGGCAGTCCGACGCGCTGTTTTCCCATGTCAAGCGCCTGCCGGAGCTGGTAGAGAAGCTTTTTACAGAGATTTCGAGAGACGAAATCCGCGCCGTCGGCGCATCGACCAGACCCAGAGCGGTCGAAGGGTCATACATGCCCTGTTTTCTGGCGGGGTCCAGTCAGGCGCAGAATCTGGCAACGGTTCTGGGCGTGCCGTTTTATGCGTTTTCCCATCAGCAGGGGCACATCGCGGCTGCCTGCTGGTCTTCCGGGCGCATGGATCTGATGGATACGCCGCATCTGGCGTGGCACCTGTCCGGCGGAACGACGGAGCTGCTGCTCGTAACGCCCGGAAACAAAAACGTGAACGCCGAAAAAATCGGCGGCACGCAGGATATCTCTGCCGGTCAGCTCATCGACCGGACCGGCAATACGTTCGGGCTGCGCTTTCCGTCCGGCAAGGAAATTGACCGACTCAGCCGGGAGTCCGATTGCAAAGAGCGCTTCAAGGTCAAGCTGAACGGTCTGACGTTTTCGTTTTCCGGTTTGGAAAACAAAATGCATGCGTTTTATGCGGCAACGGGCAGCCCTGCCGACACGGCAAAATATGTGCTCAACTGCGTCTGCTCATGTATCGTCTCGGTCACGCGCGAGGCGCTGAAGCAGTATCCGGGTTTTCCGGTGGTCTTCTCCGGCGGCGTTGCGTCCAACGCACAGCTGCGGCAGTCTTGCCGGGATTTTGACGCGGTTTTCTCGCCGCCCGAGTTTTCCACCGACAACGCCATGGGCATCGCCGTTCTGACCTGGCTGCAGGGAGAGTAGACATGGAAAGACAGATTCTGGACGTCAGCCAGGTCAACGAGTATATCAAAAATCTCATGGACGGCGACGAGCTTCTCGCGGGTCTGTGCATTCGCGGCGAGCTGAGCAACTACAAAATCTATCCCTCGGGGCACCACTATTTTACTCTCAAGGATGCAGGCGGTGCGCTGCGCTGCGTGATGTTCCGCTCCAGCGCGGCAAGACTGCGCTTCCGACCGGAAAACGGCATGAAGGTCCTTGCGATGGGGCGCATTACTGTTTTTCCGCGCGACGGCGCGTATCAGCTCTATTGCAGCGATGTAACGCCGGACGGCGTGGGCGATCTGTATGTCGCGTTTGAACAGCTCAAGCGGAAGCTTTCTTCCGAGGGACTGTTCGACGCGCAGTATAAAAAGCCGCTGCCGCCGTTTCCGCACCGCATTGCAATCATCACCTCCGGCGCGGGCGCGGCAATCATGGACATGCTGCGCATTCTGGGAAAGCGGTATCCTTTGAGCAAGGTCGTGATTCTTCCCGTGCGCGTGCAGGGGGCAGAAGCGCCGGCGGAGATTGCGGGCGCCATCCGGTATGCAAATAAATATCAGATTGCGGATGTGATCATCACCGGGCGCGGCGGCGGCTCGATGGAGGATCTCTGGGCATTCAACGACGAGCGCGTGGCGCGGGCGATTTTTGCATCAGAGATTCCGGTTGTGAGCGCGGTCGGGCACGAGCCGGACGTGACGATTTCGGACTTTGTTGCCGATGTGCGCGCGGCAACGCCGTCGAATGCGGCAGAGCTCGTCGCGCCGGACCAGAATGACCTGCGCGCATATCTTCTTTCCGCGCAGACGCGCATGGCGCAGGCGATGCAGAAGCGGCTCAAGCTCGACCGGAAAACGCTCGACGGCTTGAAAAACCGCCGGGTGCTGCAGTCGCCGATCAATTATGTAAACGAAAAACGATTGCTGCTGGACCACAGCGCGCAGCGCCTCGGTGCGGCGGCGCAGCGAAATCTGGCAGGGCAGAAGCAGCGCTTCATCCATCTGACGGCGAAGCTCGACGCGCTGAGCCCGCTCAAGGTCCTTGCGCGCGGCTACAGCGTGGTTTTAACGTCGGACGGACGTGTGGTGCAGCGCGCCGGGCAGGTGCAGATCGGAGATCAAGTTGACATAAAACTGCATCAGGGGAGCTTCACCGCTTCCGTGACGCAAATCCAGGAGGAACGCAATGGCGAAGAAATCACAGAGCTTTGAACAGTCGATCACGAGACTTGACGAAATTGTCCGCCAGCTTGAGCAGGGAAATGTGCCGCTGGAGGATGCGCTCAAGCTTTTTCAGGAGGGCACGGCGCTGGTAGATACCTGCGGCAAGCTGCTGGACAAGGCGGAGCTGGAGGTCGTGAAGCTGATGAAAACCGCCGATGGCACACCGGCAGAAACGGAGTATGAACGAGATGACGTTTAAAGATGTGATGGAAGGCTATCAGAAAACTGTCGAAACGTATCTGCAGACGCTTTTTGCGGAAGACGCGCCGCAGAAGCAGCTGTTTGACGCCATGCGCTACAGTCTTCTTGCCGGCGGCAAGCGCATCCGGCCAATTCTGGTGCTGGAATTCTGCCGGATCTGCGGCGGCGAGACAGAAAAGGCACTGCCGTTTGCGGCGGCAATCGAGATGGTTCATACGTACAGTCTGATTCATGACGATCTTCCCTGCATGGACAACGACGACTACCGGCGCGGCAGACTGACAAACCACAAGGTCTTCGGCGAGGCGAACGCAGTTCTGGCGGGCGACGCGCTTTTGACAGCGGCGTTCGGGCAGCTGGCGCGTGCGGAGCTTCCGGCGGAGCGGATCGGGAAAGCCGTGGCGCTTCTTTCGCAGCGCGCGGGAGAATGCGGCATGGTCGGCGGGCAGGTGCTGGACCTGGCTGGCGAGCAGCTGGTTCTGACGGAAGAAGAAATTTACAATGTCCACCGGCTCAAAACCGGCGCGCTCATTTCCGCAGCCTGCCAGCTCGGCGTGATTGCCGCGGGCGGCACGCAGGAGCAGCTCGATGCGGCAGACCGCTACGCGGAGGCGCTGGGGCTTGCGTTCCAGACCAGAGACGACATGCTGGACGTTCTCGGCGACGCCGGAAAAATGGGAAAAGCGACCGGCATGGACAAAAACAAGAACACGTTCGTGCGGCTCTACGGCGTGGGCGCCTGCTCACGGCTCATTGAAAAGGAAACGCAGAAATCGATCGAAGCGCTCGGCGTGTTTGAAGACTCCGAATTTTTAAAGGAGCTTTCGATGAAGCTTGCCATCCGCGAATGCTGACGCTGACAATAGGACTCTCTTTGGAAAAAGAGAGTCCTTTTTGCTGCTGCGTTCATAGAATATTATTGAATATCGGCTTGTATATGCATTGAATTCATGGTATAATATGCGGAGCTTGCGCGTCTTGGCGCCTTTGCCTTCCGCGCGGCGAACGATGGCGCAGTATCCTAGTCAGCCTGCCGGTTTCGAGGAAGGGCCTAAAAATCCTTTAAAGGGCACATCTATGAAGCCTCTGGTGTCTGCTTCTTACGCCCAGTCTGGGGTGGATGCTGGGGGGAGGCAACTTTGCCTGCGGCGGTCGGGCGCGTTTCAATGGCATGAAATGAGCGACCCGCCCGCTGTGGAGACCGGATCTCGTGCAGCGGCGTACTCCCTTTGTGGTCTAAACGACCGTTGTACGGTACCGGCTTGAACCTGCATTGCGGTGCTACCCGGCTTTTACGCCGTGAACGCTGTGTGCAGCGTAGCCTGCCTTGCGTGGACAGCTCGGGGAAAGGCGCGCCGACACCTTCGAAAAACGAGGGCAAACGCGCTTCTGGAAACACTGTCTGCAAAAGAGGATTAGAACCGGAAGAAAGCTGTTGTGGAAATCACCTAGGCTGTCGAAAGGGCAGATCTGGGATTGCGGTACGGACTCAGTGGCAATCGGGTACCGGCATCGGCAACGAGCCGGCCCGGGCATGAAAGGGAAACCGCCTCTTCGGCGACGGGAGGCTGCCCGGGTGGAAAACAAACCCGACCTAAGCCGTAAGATTAACCAGATCTGCTGCCATCAAAAAGACTATTGAAAAATTTTGCAATTTTTCAATGCGGTACATGTGAAAGCTCAGATTATGTAGGAGATAAACGATTTGGCTGCGCAGAAAAACAGCAAGGCGCCGAAGAAGCAAGGTCCGGATTGGCGCTGGATTTTTACGATTTTTTTCATAACCGTCCTGATTTCGGCGGTGATGTCTCTCATATCGACCAATTTACTCTCAAGCGCGACGCTCGGTGTGTCGTTTGTGATTCTCATCTGCATCATTGCCATCGGCATTGTGTTTGATATCATCGGCGTTGCGGTGACGGCGGCGGACGAAAAGCCGTTTCACTCGATGGCGTCGCGCAAGGTGCCGGAAGCGACGCAGGCGCTGAAGCTGATCCGAAACGCCGGGCGCGTGTCGTCGTTCTGCAACGACGTCATCGGCGATATCTGCGGCGTCATTTCCGGCTCTGCCGCGGCGACCATTGCCGCGCGTGTGCTGGCAATGCATCCGGGCATGCGCGAGATCGTTCTGACGCTTGCCATGTCGGCGCTGGCGGCGGGGCTGACCGTCGGCGGAAAGGCATGCGGCAAATCCTTTGCCATCGATTCCAGTACAAGCGTCGTCCGCACGGCGGCGATGGTTCTGCATTTTTTCCATACCATTCCCGAAAAACTCCGTCCGAAACGCAGGCGGTAAAGCGGGCGTTGTGGTTATGAGGTACGTATGATTTTAGAGAAAATTCATACCAGAGCGGATCTTCTGGCGCTGACAGACGCCGAACAGGGGCAGCTTTGCCGGGAAATCCGCGAGTTTCTGGTTCGCCATGTTAGCCGGACCGGCGGACATCTGGCGTCGAATCTTGGCGTTGTGGAGACGACGCTTGCCATCGAGCGCGTGTTCGACACGAAAAAGGACCGGCTTGTCTTTGATGTCGGTCATCAGAGCTATGTTCACAAGCTGCTCACCGGACGCGCAGAAGGCTTTGACCGGCTACGTCAGTTCGGCGGTATGTCCGGCTTTCCGGACCCGGCGGAGAGCATCGCAGACGCTTTTATCGCCGGGCATGCATCCAACGCCGTTTCGGTCGCGCTCGGCATGGCGCGGGCAAGGACGCTGGAAAAGCAGGACTACAGCGTTATCGCCCTCGTCGGAGACGGCGCGCTTACAGGCGGGCTTGCCTACGAGGGACTTAACAACGCGGGCGCGAGCCGGGAGCCTTTGATCGTGATTCTCAACGACAACGGCATGTCCATCACGCCGAACGTCGGCGCAATTTCCCGGCATCTGGCGAAGGTCCGCCTGCGCCCGGACTATCTGGGCTTCAAGCTCCGCTACCGCGCCTTTACAGCAAGGATTCCGGGCGGCAGAAAGCTCTATCAGTTTACCCACAAGCTAAAAGAACGCTTCCGCAGAAGCGTTCTGGGCACAAATCTGTTTGACAGCCTCGGCTTTACCTATCTCGGACCCGTCGACGGGCACGACGTGCAGAAGGTCGAAGAACTTCTGAAAATCGCAAAGGCACTGCATGAGCCGGTGCTGCTGCACCTGATCACCAAAAAGGGCAAGGGCTATGAGCTGGCGGAAAAAATGCCGGCGGCATACCACGGCGTCGGAAAGTTCGACCCGGCATTGGGCGCCAGCGCCGTTCACAAGCCGTGCTTTTCCGATGTCTTCGGGCAGACGCTGACGGAGCTCGCGCTGGAAAACCCGCGCGTCTGCGCGATCACCGCTGCCATGCGCGACGGAACGGGGCTGAAAACCTTCTCAGAAACCTGCCCCAAGCGGTATTTTGATGTCGGCATTGCCGAAGAGCATGCGCTGTCTATGGCATGCGGCATGGCGAAGCAGGGTCTCATTCCGGCAGTCGCGATTTACTCAACATTTTTGCAGCGCTCGTTTGACATGCTGCTGCACGATCTGGCGCTTTTGCAGCTGCACGTGGTGCTGGGCGTCGACCGCGCGGGTCTCGTCGGAGAAGACGGCAGAACGCATCACGGCATGTTTGACGTGGGCTATCTTCGTCAGGTGCCGGGCATGAAAATCTACTGTCCGGCAAGCTTTGCGGAGCTTCGCCGCATGCTCCGGCAGGCGGTGCTCGAGGACAAGGGACCGGTCGCTGTGCGTTATCCGAGAGGCGGCGAGGGAAACTATCAGACGGACAAGGCGCAGTCGCTTTTAAAAGAGGGCAAAGACTGCACTGTGATCACCTATGGTACGACAATCAACGCCGTTCTCGAAGCGGCGGAAGGCTGCGAAAAAGAGGGACTTTCCGTCGAGGTGTTGAAGCTTGCGACGATTGCGCCGCTGGATTTTGCGGCAGTCGAAGCGTCCTGCCGCAAGACCGGGCGGGTGCTGGTGGTGGAAGAGACGTCCAATCACGGCTGCGTTGCCGACGAGCTTTTCGCGCGCCTGCTGCAAAGCGGCGTCACGGGACGCTTCTGCAAGCAGAATCTCGGAGACGGCTTCATCCGCCACGGCGCGATGCAGGATTTATATGCGCTGGCGGGGCTGACCGCGCAGGCGCTGCGGGATAAAATCCGGGAGGTATGTCATGAAGCATAAGGAGCGGCTGGATGTGCTGCTGGTGAGCCTGGGGCTTGCCGAGTCGCGGGCAAAGGCGCAGGCGACGATTATGGCGGGCGAGGTCTATGTGAACGGGCAGAAAGCGGACAAGTCCGGTATGGAAGTTGACATAACATCAAATGTTGAGGTGCGCGGCAGTGCCTGCCCGTATGTCAGCCGCGGCGGGTTGAAACTGGAAAAAGCGCTCCGGAACTTCGGCGTTGACCCGACGGGCTATGTCTGCAGCGACTCCGGTGCGTCTACGGGCGGATTTACCGACTGTCTGCTCCAGCAGGGAGCCAGCAAGGTCTTTGCCATTGACGTCGGCTACGGACAGCTGGCGTGGAAAATCCGCAACGATCCGCGCGTCGTGGTTATGGAGCGGACGAACATCCGCTACGTGACGCCGGAGGATCTGGGGCAGCCGCTCGATCTTTCCGTGATCGACGTGTCGTTTATCTCGCTTTCGCTGGTCCTTCCGGTGGTCAAAACGCTGTTAAAGCCAACGGGACAGGTTCTGTGCCTGATTAAGCCGCAGTTTGAAGCGGGCAGGGACAAGGTCGGCAAAAAGGGCGTCGTCCGCGACGCTGCGGTCCACGAAGAGGTGCTTCAGAACTTCATCTCCCTTGCAAAGTCGCTCGGTTTTACCATCCGCAATCTCACGTTCTCGCCCGTCAAGGGTCCGGAGGGCAACATCGAATTTCTCGCGCATCTTTCCCTGCAGCCGGGGGAGGATTCCTATCCGCTTCCCGGTGATCTGGTTGCGCAGGCACACGCCGCGCTGAAAGGGTGATCAAGATGAAAATTGTTCTGACCCCGAATCCCTACCGGGACAAGCAGTTCCGCACGGTCCAGCAGGCAAGAAAGATTCTGGAAGGCTGCGGTGTGCAGACCGCCACGTGTCTGCCGTTCGACGTGGACCGGGACTATGAGCTGCCGAAGAGCATCGAATTTCAGGATCTGAACCGCGAGATCAAGGACGCCGACATGCTCGTCTGCTTCGGAGGCGACGGCACGATTCTGCATGCCTCCAAGATTGCCACGGCGCATAATCTTCCGATTCTCGGCATCAACATCGGCACGATGGGCTTTATTGCAGAGCTGGAGGCAGGCGAGCTGGAGCTTTTGCGCAGGCTCCCTGCGGGCGACTATACCATCGAGCCGCGCAGCATGATCGACGTCACCGTCACCGGCGCGAACGGGCAGCGGCTTCTGCATGAGACGGCGCTCAACGACGCGGTCGTGACCAAGGGCGCGATTGCGCGCGTGGTGCAGGTTTCGGTCTACTGCGACAATGTCGAGGCGACGAGCTTCTCCGGCGACGGCGTCATCATTGCCACGCCGACCGGCTCCACCGCTTATTCCATGTCTGCTGGCGGACCGATCGTCGAGCCGCTGGCAAAAAACCTGATCATTTCGCCCATCTGCGCGCACGCAATGCTGGCAAAGACGATCGTTGTTTCTCCGGAGCGCGTAATTTCCATCAAGATCGGAAAAATCGGCAGGCACAACGCCTACCTCTCCGTCGACGGCGGCAGAGCGTTCCGACTCAACACCGGAGATGTCATCACCACGAAGGCTTCGCAGAAGGTGACGAAGCTGGTGCGGCTCAAGCAGACGAGCTTCTTCGAAATTCTCAACAAAAAATTCATCGACAGGCAGAGGTAACGCCATGAAATCAAAACGCCACGAAAAAATCCTCGAGCTGATCCGCGACCACGACATCGAGACGCAGGAACAGCTGCTGCAGCAGCTGCAGGAAAGCGGCTTCAATACCACGCAGGCAACCATTTCCCGGGACATCAAGCAGCTGCGCATCATCAAGGAGCTGGGACCCGGCGGAACGTACCGCTACAGCGCGACGGCAAAGCCTGTAGAGCACGCATTTTCCTCGAAGCTCAATATTATCTTCAGTCAGTGCGTAACCAGTGTCGACTATGCACAGAATATCATCGTGATCAAGACGCTTCCCGGGCTTGCACAGGCGGCTTGCTCGGCGCTCGATAAGCTGGATATTTCCGAGGTTCTCGGTACGCTCGGAGGAGATGATACCTGTATGGTCGTTCTGCGCGACGCTGCCTCCGCGGCAAGCATCTGCGCGGAAATCCGCAGCCAGATTACCATTCACGAAACCCGCGTATAAGCTTTGCGAGAGGAGAACCCGGCATGCTGAGCGTTCTGCATATTGAAAACATTGCCGTCATTGAGCAGGCGGAAATTCTCTTCGAGGGCGGCTTCAATGTCCTGACCGGTGAGACCGGTGCGGGCAAATCCATTGTCATTGACGCGATCTCCGCAATATTGGGCGAGCGCACCTACCGCGACGTGATCCGCACCGGCGCGAATCGCGCATTCGTCAGCGCGATTTTTACGAATATTCCGCAATACGACTGGTTTTCAGAAAATCAGGTGGAGTTTGACCCGCAGGAGCTGCAGGTGCAGCGCGAGATTTACGCAGACGGCAGAAACGTCTGCCGCGTGAACGGTCGCCCGGTCAGCGTGGCATCGCTCAAAAAGCTCGGCGGCAGACTCATCAACATCCACGGACAGCACGACTCGCAGCAGCTGTTTGACGAGGAAAATCATCTGACCTATCTCGACGCCTTTGCACGCGACGAACAGGAGCTCGAAGCGTATCAGCAGGCGTTTTCCGCCATGCAGTCGGTGCAGCGGGAAATTCAGAAGCTCAGCATGGACGAATCGGAAAAGCTGCGGCTCGTGGAGACGCTTACATTTCAGATTGAAGAAATCCGCGCGGCAAATCTGGTTTCCGGCGAGGAAGAGCAGCTCAAGGAGCGGCGCAAGGTGCTGCAGAACGCGGAAAAGCTCTCAGACGCGCTGCGTATGGCAGACGAAGCGCTCTACGGCGGTGATTCCTCCGACGGCGCGGCAGGGCTTTTATCCAATGCCGAGCATGCGCTTTCCCGAGTCAGTACCATCAGTGCCGACATGCAGACGCTTTATCAGAAGATTTCGGACCTCATGTACGGCGTCCAGGATGCGGCGGACGAGCTGCGCGCCATGCGCGACAATCTGAGCTACTCGGAAGGGGAGCTCGAAGAAATCGAAGAACGGCTCGACGCGATCCATAAGCTCAAGCGCAAATACGGCGCAAGTGTGGAGGATGTGCTTGCCTATCTTGCAGACTCCGAGCAGCGGCTCGACGAAATTGAATTTGCGTCCGACCGGATTGAAACGCTCAAAAAACGGGAGGCGGAACTGCAAAAGGAAACAATCCGGCAGGGAGAAATTCTGCGTGAAAAGCGCCTTTCCGCTGCGCAGGCGATGGAATCTCGCATCTGCGACGAGCTGCACCAGCTTGATATGCCGAAGATTCGCTTTGTCTGCGAGTTTACGCCGCAGCAGCCGATGCAGACCGGTCTGGACAGCGTGCGGTTTTTGATGTCCGCCAACGTCGGCGAGAATCTCAAGCCGCTTTCCAAGGTCGCCTCCGGTGGCGAACTGGCAAGAATTATGCTGGCAATGAAGCAGGTGCTGGCGCAGCAGGACGGTGTGCCGACGCTGATTTTCGACGAGGTGGACGCCGGCGTGAGTGGAAGAGCCGCGCAGAAGGTGGCGTATAAGCTCTGGACCGTCTCCAAAGGACGGCAGGTTCTCTGCGTGACGCATCTGCCGCAGATTGCCGCGATGGCAGACGCGGAGTATACAGTCGAAAAGCGCGTGGAAAACGAGAGAACGTATACCAGCGTTCTGCATCTGGACGAGAGCGGTCGAAAGCAGGAGCTGGCACGCCTCATTGGCGGCAGCATGATCACCGAGACGACGCTTGCCGGTGCGGCAGAGCTGCTGCGTCTGGCGGAGAAAACAAAAAAGGAGAACGGAGTATGAAGGCTCGAAAGCTGCTACTGGTCATTGCAACAATTGCGCTTCTTGGCACGGCAGTCTGCGCCAAGGACTACAAGGATGTACCGGATACGCATTGGGCAAGGGAGCAGATCGCGTATCTTTCTGACGAAATTGCAGGTTATCCGGACGGCACGTTCCGACCGGAAAGCACCGTCACACGCGCGGAATTTGTGACGCTTCTTGCAAGAACCGTTTTCCCGGAGGAGCTTAAAAACGAAACCGGCGATACCTGGTGGAAAGCGGCATATCGGGTCTGCGAGGCAAACAATCTGCTCAGCGGCAGCGCCGGATACAATGATGCCATGCCGCGCGGCGAAATTGCGCAAATGCTGGGCTATCTTTGCAGCGACTGGGGCGGCGTGAATGCGCGCGCGGACGCGGCAGAGCAGTTCACAATCAACTGGAACGAGCAGCGCATGGAGCTGCCGGAGCCGAAGCCAAAGGAGCTGGACGCAGAAAGACTCCGCGCCTGCGCCAACCAGGGGCTTATGATGGGCTACCCGGACGGTACGTTCAAGCCCAAAAACGGCGTGACGCGGGCGGAGACCGCCGCGATTTTATCAAGGCTCAAAGCGCAGCTTGCCCTTCGCAAAGAGGGCTATGACTATGTCTGCACAATCGGCAGCAACTGGCTGGTTACAAAGACGCAAAAGTCAGAAACAAAACTGTACCGGGTCAATCCGCTGACCGGAGAGAAAGCGCAGTATGACTGGAACATTCCGGAGATTGCAGATGGCATTTGTCCCTTTACCGGCTCTGACGGGCGGTATATCTGGGGCGAAGCAGGACTTTACCAGCGCAGCGGCGACACAATCGATCTGATTTGTCCGGCGCCCGTTCTGGATTTCTGCCGTTCCGGTGATCTTTATTACGTGCTGACGTACCCGGCGGGAGAACATCCGACGTATCTTTACGCAGCGATGTATTACCCCTGCGCGACACAGGTTGCCGCCGTCGACCGGGATTGGAACGTGACCGTTCTTGCCTCGCGCGACGAAAGCAACAACATGCAGAACCTGACGGATATTTACGTGCAAAACGGGAAAGTTTATGCCGCAGGGGCTTACTGCATGGGTATGATGGACGCGCACTGCGCGCTTTACGAGGTCGCAGATCAGAAGCTTACGGCGTTATTTGGCGAATACTGATTGACAAACGCAATCGTTTTTGCTAAGATACAAGCGTTATATTGCTACAGCGAAGAAGGGAAGAAGTAGCCCGCCTTTCGTCCTCAGAGAGTTTCCGGTCGGTGCGAGGAAACGGACGCGGCGCGTGAAATACCTCCCGGAGCTGCCCCCTGAAAGGAAACGATTAGGGGTGTGTCGGTCGCGCCCGTTATCGCGCAGGATGCCGAAAGGCACCCGGTAAGGTCCTGTCTCGCGAGAGGCGGACGACCAGAGGTGGTACCGCGATTTTTCGCCCTCTGCTCAACGAAGGTTGGGTGGAGGGTGTTTTATTTTTGCTGCCTGCTGCCCAGACAAGGCAAGCGACGAATTATGTTAACTAATTTACGAACAATAGAAGGAGAAACACGATGGGTATTTACGAAGAACTGCAAGCGCGCGGTCTGATTGCGCAGGTGACGGATGAAGAGCACATCCGCGACATGGTCAACAACGGCAAGGCGACGTTCTACATTGGCTTTGACTGCACGGCAGACTCTCTGCATGTCGGTCACTTCATGGCGCTGTGCCTGATGAAGCGGCTTCAGATGGCAGGCAACCGCCCGATCGCGCTCATCGGCGGCGGCACGACCATGATCGGCGATCCCTCCGGGCGCACGGACATGCGCAAGATGCTGACCAAGGAAGACATCGACCACAATGCCGCCTGCTTCAAGCGCCAGATGGAGCGGTTTATCGACTTCGGACCGGGCAAGGCAATGATGCTCAACAACGCCGAGTGGCTGATGAACCTCAATTACATTGAGCTGCTGCGTGAGGTCGGCGCCTGCTTCTCGGTCAACAACATGCTGCGCGCCGAGTGCTACAAGCAGCGCATGGAAAAGGGACTCTCTTTCCTCGAATTCAACTACATGATCATGCAGTCCTACGACTTCTACTACATGTTCCAGCATTACGGCTGCAACATGCAGTTCGGCGGCAACGACCAGTGGTCGAACATGCTCAGCGGCACGGAGCTGATTCGCCGCAAGCTCGGCAAAGACGCGCAGGCGATGACCATCACGCTACTGCTCAACTCCGAGGGCAAGAAGATGGGCAAGACTGCCTCCGGCGCAGTCTGGCTCGACCCGAACAAGACAACGCCGTTTGAGTTCTATCAGTACTGGCGCAACGTCGGAGACGACGACGTTCTCAAGTGCATCCGCATGCTGACCTTCCTGCCGCTCGAGCAGATTGACGAGATGGACAAGTGGGAGGGAAGCCAGCTCAACCGCGCCAAGGAAATTCTTGCCTTCGAACTGACGAAGCTCGTCCACGGCGAAGAAGAGGCGCAGAAGGCAGAGGCAGCTGCCAAGGCGCTCTTCGCAGGCGGCAGCGACGACTCCAACATGCCGACCACCGAGCTGACGGAAGACCAGCTGACAGACGGCAGCATCGCGATTCTGGATCTCATGCTTGCCTGCAAGCTCGTGCCATCCAAGGGCGAAGGACGGCGCCTGGTCCAGCAGGGCGGCGTGATGGTCAATGAGGAGAAGGTTTCCTCCATCGACGCCAGCTTCACCGCAGAACAGCTCAGGCAGGGGCTGAAAATCCGTAAGGGCAAGAAGGTCTACCACAAAGCAGTTCTCAAGTAAGCATTTCCGGTTCCGCCGCACAGGCCCTGTGCGGCGGAACTTCTGCTTTGCAGGAGCACAAACTTATGCTATACTAGCCTTGCGCCTCATAGGATAAGTATGAGGTGATGGCAATGAAAAAAGCGGCAGTTTGGGCAGTATGCGCGGCGCTGGCGTTAGCAACGCTCTTCGTATGTATGGATTCTGCGGCGCAGCTGCGGCATGCAGCGCCCGTGTTTGCGCGCGAAGACCGCGTAACCGTGGTCATAGACGCCGGGCATGGCGGGGAGGACGGCGGTGCGTCGAGCCGGTCCGGCGTTCTGGAGAGTACGATCAATCTGGAGATTGCGAAGAGAATCGAGGACTTGCTGCATTTTGCGGGCGTGCGGACGCAGATGATCCGGACGCAGGACATTTCCGTCTGCACAGAGGGCGGCAGCATCCAGCAGAAGAAGGTATCGGATCTCAAAAACCGCGTGCAGATGGTCGAGCGCACGCCGAATGCGCTGCTTTTGAGCATCCATCAGAATTATTTCCCGGAGGCAAAATATCACGGCGCGCAGGTGTTCTACGCGAAGACGCCGGGAAGCGAGGCGCTGGCAGCGCTGCTGCAGCAGACGCTGCGCACATGCGTGGACCCGGAGAACCACCGGCGCGAAAAGCCTGCGGAAGCGGTCTATCTGATGGAAAAAGTTTCGTGTACGGCAGTTCTGGTCGAGTGCGGCTTTTTATCGAACGAGCCGGAGGCGGAAAAGCTTACGCAGGCGCAGTATCAGAAGCAGCTGACAGGCGCCGTCTGCAGTGCGCTGTGCAGCTATTTGGAAACAGAAGGGGAAAGCCAATGAAGGCAAAAAGCGTATTTATCTGCAATCAGTGCGGAAATGAGACGCCCAGATGGCAGGGGCAGTGCCCCGCCTGCGGCGCGTGGAACAGCATTGTAGAATTTGAGGACAAGAAGCCGGCGGGAAACAAGTCCGTATCAGGTGTGAAGACGGGCGCAAGTGCGCCCAAAAAGCTGCGGGAACTGGACGCCTCCGACCGGCAGATCCGGTTTTCTACGGGTCTGGGAGAGCTCGATCGCGTACTGGGTGGCGGCGGGGTAAAGGGCTCGCTGGTTCTGGTCGGCGGCGCGCCCGGCATCGGCAAATCGACGCTGCTGCTGCAGATCTGCGCCTATCTCGGAAGGACGCAGAAGATTCTCTATGTCTCGGGCGAGGAATCTGAGCAGCAGCTCAATATGCGCGCCGACCGGCTGCGCGTGGAGAGCGACAATTTATATGTCCTTTCGGAAACAGATCTGGACGCGATTCTGGAGGCATTCGAGGCAGTAAAGCCCGACATTCTGATTGCCGACTCCATCCAGACGCTCTTTACGCCCGACAATACCTCCGCGCCCGGCTCTGTTTCACAGGTCAAGGACTGCACGATGCGGCTGATGCATCTGGCAAAGAGCACGGGCACGAGCGTCTTCGTCGTCGGGCATGTCAACAAAGAGGGCGCGATTGCCGGACCGAAGGTGCTCGAGCACATGGTCGACTGCGTGCTGTATTTTGAAGGCGAGCAGGCGATGGGCTACCGCATTCTGCGCGCGGCAAAAAACCGCTTCGGCTCGACCAACGAAATCGGCGTCTTTGAAATGGACGAAGAAGGGCTGCGCGAGGTGCCGAACCCGTCAGAGATGCTCCTGTCCGGAAGACCCTTAAATGCGCCCGGCACGTGCGTCGCCTGCGCGATGGAGGGCACACGCCCGGTGCTTGCCGAGGTGCAGGTGCTCGTCAGCCGGACAAGCTTCAACGTGCCGCGCCGGACCAGCAACGGCTTTGATTTCAACCGCGCCAACCTGCTTCTTGCCGTCACGGAAAAGCGCGGCGGGCAGAATATTTCGATGTGCGACGCCTATGTGAATGTCATCGGCGGGCTTTATCTGGACGAGCCGGCGGCAGATCTGGCGCTGGTGCTGGCGGTTGCGTCGAGTTACCGCGACACGCCGATCGATGCCAAGACGCTTGCCATCGGCGAGGTCGGCTTAACCGGCGAGGTCCGCTCGGTGACGGCGATGCAGCAGCGGCTTACAGAGGCGGCAAGACTCGGCTTTACGCGCTGCATTGTCCCGAGGCATTCGACAAAGCAGCTGCTGGTCCCCGAGGGCATGGAGCTGATTCGCGTGCGGAATATCCGCGAAGCCATTGAAATGGCACTTTGAGCAAAAGGAGAGACGAAGCATGGAAGCAAGACAGCTGCTGGAGGCTCTGCATGTGGCAGAGCGCTTGAAAGACGAGACGCGGCATTGCACCACGACGAAGGGCGCGCCCGAAAACGTCGCCAGTCACAGCTGGCGTATGGCGCTGATGGCGTATTTTATGACAGACGAGTTTCCGGAGCTCGACATGAATAAGGTGATCAAAATGTGCCTGATTCACGATCTGGGCGAGTGCTTCACGGGAGATATTCCGACATTTCGCAAGACGCAGGCGGACGAGGACCGGGAAGCGTCGCTTCTGTCAAACTGGGTTCGGAGCCTTCCGGATCCGTATGCATCGGACATGACGGCGCTTTACGCGGAGATGGACGCACTGGAGACGCCGGAAGCAAAGCTCTATAAGTCGATCGATAAGCTCGAGGCGGTGATTCAGCACAATGAATCGCCGATTTCCACCTGGGAGCCGCACGAATACGAGCTGAACCGCACATATGCGACCGACATCGTCCAGTTCTCAAGCTATCTCAAGGAACTGCGGGCAGAAATTCTCAAGGATACGAACGATAAAATTGCGGCAGGAAAATAACCCTGCCGTTTTTTGTACCGCAAAAGTCTACATACGTAAACTTATTTTGCTAAGCTGGTTGACAAAAGTAAACTTCCATGATACCATAAGGCTACAAACGTAGACGAGAAGGGTGGCTATGAGGAACAGGCGATGGAGCGGCGCACTGCTTCTGATTCTTTGTGCTATGCTCCTGAGCGCCTGCTCGAAGCAGCCGAAGTGCTCCGGGCAGACGCGATCCGATGCGGCAGCTGCGGCTGAAACGACTGACGCGCTGGCAGTTGCACTGACGGTTGTATCCGGGCGGTACAGCACCGGCTTTTTTACATCCGACAAGCTGTCCGTTGTTTCCGCAGCCGCAGCAGATGACGGCGCGGTGTATCTCTGGGGGCGGAATTTCCAGAACGAAGTCGAATCGAACTGGTTGATTCGTTACAATGCGGATGGGACGTCGGAGGAATACAGGCTTTCACTTTCCAAAGACGGTTATATCACATCGCTGGATGTATCGGCGGGCGAGGTATATTATCTCGAACGGGTCGACGCGGAGGACGAAAGCGCTGCATGGTTTTTGCACACGCTGCAGGCGCAGGAAACGCTTGACTGGGCAGACGCCGGAAACGATCTTGAAAATCTGATTGTCTCCGGAGCGCTTGCCTATCTGACGGATGGGAAAACGCTTTATACCTGCAGCCTGCCGGGGGGAAGGGTTCTGCAGGCTGCGAATGCGGAAACGGAAATAACGACGCTTTTTTGCAGGACGGACGGAACCGTCGTCGCTTACTGCGAAGATACCGGCAACCTCTACGAGTTGGAAGCAGGCGGCGAGGTCCTTACGAAAACCGGAACGCTTCCGCTTTTGTTTCGCAGCGGCAAGCTCCTGCCCGGCACGAATTCAGGCTACGATTGTCTGGTGCTCGGGCAAGCGGAGCTGTTCGGGTGGAACATCGAACAAGCTGCCGCCACGCAGCTGCTTTCCTTTGATACCTACGGCTTGGTTTCCAATAACCTCAGTGCGTTTGCGAGTCTCGGAAACGGCGCCTTTCTGGGCGCGGCTTGGAAAAGCGGGGAGCTGCAGGATCGGCTGTTCCGGCTGGAACCGTCTGAGGAAGCGGCAGAACCGGGAAGCGAACGAATTTTGAAACTTGCGGGGCTCAGCCGCCCGATGGTGCTCTCGTCCGCGATTGCGGATTTTAAGGCGCTGCGCCCGGAATACACGGTTGAATATACGGATTATGCGGAGTTTTACGGTAATCAGGCGCTGCAGCAGCTGCAGCTCGATCTGATGCAGGGAAATGCGCCGGATCTGCTGTTTGTAAACGGGCTTCCGTTTGAGCTATATGGGAAAAGAGGCTTGCTCGAAAATTTGTATGCATGGATGGATGCGGACGATTCCTGCGCCAGCACCGATTTTACGCAGAACCTGCTGAAAGCACTGGAAAGTGCAGAGCATAAACTGTATCAAATGCCGCAGAGCTATTCGATTGTGACGACGGCAGGACTGCAGAACCTCGCCGGAAGCCGGTCAGATTGGACGTATGCAGCGGTCAACGAGGAGCTTGCAAACAGCAAAACCCTTCTGTCTGCATTTTACGGAGAAACCGGGGAGTCTCTGGCTGCCACCTTACCGGTTTATATGCTGCCGACATTTGTAGACTACGAGAATGCGGAAGCTCATTTCGATTCTGCGGAAGTAGCTTCGTTCTTTACATTTTTAAGCAAGGTACAGCCGCACGCGCAGATTCCGTACACGGCGGAAAACGAGCTCGAAGCGCTCAGACGCGGAGAAATTCTCTTCGCGCAGCTGATGCTTCTCTCGCCGGAGCAGTTTGCCGGGACGGACGCGCTGTTTGACGGCAAGCTCATCTATCCGGGATACCCGGACGCAGCGGGCGGAAGCTTTTACCTGAATCTGCCGATGGCAATTCCCGCAGCGGCGCAGGAAAAAGCCGGCGCGTGGGCGTTCATGAAGCTGCTGTTTTCGTCCGATTATTACGCCACAAGAGGCGGCTGGCTTCCGCTGCAAAGCGGATTTGAAGCGTCGATCAAGGACGCGCTTGCAGACGGTGCGTCCGAAGAAAGCCTGCAAAAGCTTGCGCAAATACAGGAAAACATCTGCAGCGCGGCATATTACGAGGAAGCAATTACCGATATTCTGGCGGACGAAACGAGCTACCTGTTCGCAGGCGCAAGGACGGTTGAGGAAACGGCGGAACGAATCGATCAGCGCGTGCAGCTGTATCTGACCGAGCAGTGGGGCTGATTTTCGGACACAGACGGACATCGACAAAAGACATGGGAGGAATACACGATGGATTACAAGCTCAATCCCAGTGAATGGCGGGTGTTGCAGACGCTCTGGGGGCATGCGCCGCAGACGCTGATGCAGCTCGTCTCCAATTTGCAGCGCTCGACCGACTGGTCGGCAAGCACAATCAAGACGCTTGTCTCGCGCATGACCGACAAGGGCGTGCTGCGCTTCGAGGGCGAGCGCCCGCGGCTGTATTACCCGGGCATCCAGAAAGAGGACGCCGCATTTTCTGAAACGCAGCAGCTGCTCTCGCGCGCCTTCGGCGGCAATTTCGGACTGCTGATGAGCAATTTCATCGACAACGCGAAGCTCTCCAAGGGTGATCTGGAGGAGCTTTACGACATGCTCCGGCAGGCGGAGGACAGCTTATGAACCGGCAGCTGCTGGAGGTTCTTGTTTCCTCGTCAGTTCTCATTCTGGCGCTGTCTGCCATGCGGCTGGTGCTGCGCGGAAAAATCAGCCCGCGGCTGCAATATGGACTGTGGCTGCTGGCTGCGGTGCGGCTGCTCGTTCCGGTTTCAATCGGGGAAAGCCCGGCAAGTGTGATGAACTATGTGCCGGAGCAGGCGATGGTGCAGGCACTGGAGCAGACGCCCGCTCCGGTGCAGCGGACGCAGACACCGACGGCAGCGCCTGCCGCGCAGCCTGCGGCAGCATCTGCGGCATCGGACGAAACACCGGGTTCGCAGACAGACGCGCCTGATACAATGCAGGCGCAGCAAACGCAGCAAGTGGCGAAGCAGAATGCGGCGCAAGCGCAGCCGCATCCTTCCATTCTGCAAATCTGCTACATGCTCTGGGGTGCGGGGAGTGCGCTGGCGCTGGCATTTCTTCTGGCGCAGAATCTGGCGCTTTCGGCAAGACTCCGGAAAGACCGCGTCCGGCTGGATGTTCCCGGCTGCCCGGTTCCGGTTTACAGGACCGAAGTGCTGCGTTCGGCGTGCCTGTTTGGGCTGTTCCGCCCGGCAATTTATCTGCCGCCGCAGGCGCTCGGGGAAGACGGTGCGCCGAACCGCTATGTGCTGCTGCACGAGCTGACGCACTACAAAAGACGCGACCAGCTCTGGTGTGCGCTGCGGCTTTTGCTGCTGACGGCATACTGGTTTGACCCGTTCGTCTGGCTGGCAGCGAAACTGTCGAAACTGGACTGTGAGCTGGCATGCGACGCGGCAGCGCTCAAAGACATGGACGACAGTGCGCGCATTGCCTACGGACGGACGCTTCTCGACCAGATTTCCGGCAAAAGCGGCGTCATGCAGCACACGCTCTGCGCGACGACGATGTCGTCCGGCAAACGCTCGCTTCGTGCGCGCATCCGGCTGATTGTGAAAAAGCCGCGGATGACGGCGGTCACGCTGTCTCTGGTGGTCGGCGCGGTGCTGCTGCTTGCGGCATGCACATTTACAAACAGCGCTTCGAAGCAGGAGGCGAACACACCGGGCGGCGATCTGCCCGCCATGGTCCGTGTGGACGGCGTTCTCTATCAGCTGGATATGGACACCGTCGGGGAAAGCGACGGCGCGCGCGTCGAGGTTCTTGGCACGATCAAAACGCAGGTCAGCTACAGCGAAACTCCGAGCGAAGACGATCAGGCAAACTATCCCGGCGTCGGGCGGCAGTACGGTATGCTGGACGGGCAGCTGGTGATCAAAGACAAAGACGGCAATTGGAAGTATACGCTTGCGAACCTGTCGAAAGATGAGGTAAGCGCGGCAGTTATCGCTTATATGGCGCCCGGTTGGGCGGATATCTGCGCGTATCAGCGTTGCCGTCAGGGAATGCTCGTCACAGCAAAGCGGACGAACGAGGATGCCAGCCTGGACGCGATTTTGATGCTGGCGCAGAAGGTGGACGACGAGATTCAAATCACGCAGATGGAAACGGGGCGCGTAGACGACGACGCGGGCTACGGCGTGTTCCAGACGCACATGGCAGGACAGACCATCGTCTTCGGCATTGCTGACCGGCGCATGCGCGAGACCGGAAGCGCGGAGATGACAAGCGTAAACTTTACCGGCGTGATGCTTCATTACACGGAAGGGAGCGCCAGCGCCGCGCTGTCCGCCAGTCCCGGTGAGACCTTCGTGACTGGCGTATACGGGGAAGCAGAGATTACCTCTGTCCGCCTGAGCTTGGGCAGCAGCGGAGATACCGTGGTCTTTACGGACATTCCGACTGCCGGCGAAGACGGGCTTGCCACGATGACGCTGGCAGGAAACTTTGCGGATGCAGCGGTGGAAGAGACATCGGAACCGGCGCTCTCGGAGGAAGAAAGGCAGACCATCCGGCAGGCGGTTTTCGACAAATTCACCACTGCCCAGTGGGATTGGGAGAACCTGACGGAAGACGAAATCCGGTCGTTCTCCGGCGCGGATTCCTACGAGAACGGCATGGTCGGAAACTATCCGAATTATTACGGCGCGTTCGCAGACTTCTTTGTCCTGACCGGCAGAGCACCAAACGAGAATCAGACATGGACACTCTCGCTCCCGGACGAGCGGATTCTGGCGCTGACAATCGAAGAGGGCGGCGAAACCATGCAGCGGCTTTATTACTCGCGCAATAAGGGCACGCTCTGCGGCATGCGGCAGGAGCCGCTTCTCACGGAGGATACGCCCGTCGGCGTGGGCGTGATGACGGATTATGCCGATGAGAATATCGTCGTCTTCCACGGCTATTTCGGGCTGTTCGTCTACGATTTGCAGCGCAGCGAAATCCGGCTGGCGCTCGACCTCGCTGCGGCGACCGGCACGACGAACATTCAGGGTAGCTACGGCAATCTTGTCAGCGTCTATCAGACCCCCGGCGATATTATGGTTATGTTAACCGGATATAACGACATGCAGGGCGGAGACACGCCGTATTCCTACTATCTGAACGCCACCGGGCGCGTGCGTTTTGCACCGACCCTTCCGGCAGGCTTGAGCTGGGCGCCTGCGCATGAGGTGACGATGACCGGCGATACGATCGCGGACCTGGTCTACTCCGACGGCACAAAGACCTGGAACCTCTTTGAAAACTGGCATTTCGGCGAGCGGTCGAATGCTGTGTTTGTGCCGCTGACGAACGACGTGGCAGGCGAGCTGCCGGGTGCGTCGCAGGAAGAGCAGGGAATCAGCAGCGATGATTTTTATGAGATGTTCTGGGAAATCGACCGCGACTCGATGCAGGCGTATCTGGACGAGCATCCCGAAGCGCTCTGGAATGGCTGGACCGGCATCGACATCAACGAATCGGGGTTAAACCAGTCCGGCACGACGATCAAAACGATCTTCGGCGAGCAGGTGCTGGCAATCAACTACCGGGAGAAGATTCTTCTGGTGCATGCGGAAGGGGAGGGCTACCGCGGCGTTCTTGCCGTCGCGAAGGTTCCGGCACGGCTGAGCCTTGAAAACGCAGCGCAGCTCGGAACCATCGGGCAGACGGTCGGGGAGATTGCCGAAGAAACCGGCGGCATCCTTGCCATGAGCGCAAGCCGTGTTCCGGAAACGGACGAGGGCGAGGGCGCATTGCCCGTTGGTTATGCGATGTCCGGCGGCGTGGGCTACGGGGAGCATCTCGATGGTCCTGCGGAATACGGCTGCTGCCGCGCGGAACTTGCAAACGACAATGTGCTCTCGATTGTGCCTACGACGGACCCGGTTGGGAAAACCTGCCGCGACGCGGTCGAGACGCAGCCGGCGCTGATCGTCGACGGCGCGGTGCAGAGTCTGAGCGGCTGGACCGAGCAGAATCCCCGCGCGTGCCTCGGGCAATCGAGCCGGCGGGAGATGCTGCTTCTGGTGATCGAAGGGCACAATCTGACGGAGGGCATTTATGGCGCAGCGCTTTCCGAGTGCGCGCAGATTCTTACACGCCACGGCGCGCAGCAGGCGGTGAATCTGGCGGGCGGCACGAGCGCGATCTTGTGGTACGACGGACAATGCGTCACGCGCTGCTCCAACTCGTACCATACCGAAGGACGACTGCTCCCGAACGCTTTTGTCTATCATGCCAGGACCGATTAAGTAAAAAAGAAGGATGGAGCAATTGCCCATCCTTCTTTTATGTAAACATAAACTCAGTATTCGATTTCCTGATTTGCCGGCGTCTCCAGCAGTTCGGGGTTTTCCAGAAGCTTTCTCAGCAGCTTGATTGTCTTGGAGTAATAGTAGCCGTCGGCAAGGCGCTCGTCGATCGTGAGTCCCAGATCCAGCATCTCGTGCATCTCGTAGCTGCCGTCGGGCTGGAAAACCGGGCGCAGCGATTTTTCACCGATGATGCAGAACACCGAGCAGGTGCCCCAGTTTGTCAGGTGATGGTAGCCGCTGTGCAGCTTGATCGAGCCGAGGTTCGAAATGACGACTGTGCAGTAGTAGGGGTCTGTCTCAATGATCGACGCAGGAATCCAGCCGTGAACGTCGAGCCGCGTGAGAATCCAGACGATGAATTTACCCAGCCAGCGCGGCATGCGGTTGAAGATGTCCATGAAGTCCGTCGAGGTATCGGTCTTCGTCATGTCCTTGCAGTCCATGATCTGGTGGCGCAGGTCCTCGTGGATGGTATCAAGCGTCGATTCATCTTTTCCACGCACCACGGCAAGCGCCTCCGCCGCTTCGTCTGCGAACTGCTTCTTGACGACGAACGACGCCGACACGCCGTTTCTCTGATAGAAATTCTTGTTGGCGATGAAGCGGTTCATCTTCGGACGCAGCGTGATGGTTTTGATCAGCGCGGCGACGATGATGTGGAACATCGTATAGGGGAAGTCGGCGCTCTGCGCATTCTTCTTCTGCAGATACGCATTCATGTTGGTCAGATCGATGGTTTCGGAGATGTAGGCTTCATTGTCGCAGCGATTGGGATAGATGATCGGCGTAATGAAGTGCATGCCGTCCAGGTTGCGCAGCAGCACACCGTCCTTGCGGTCGCCGCGGCGGCGCTTTGTGGTTTTTTCCATATTCTTTTCACACACCTTTTTCTTGTTCTGACGAAAATCGCCAGTCGACCTCTATAGAATACCAAATATGGACCGGAAATGCAAGTATTCCTCCAATATTCCGTATTTTCTGGTCTCTGTGCAAAATGTACAAAATGGCAGGGGCGTTTTTCGACTTCTTTCAGGGATTTAACACTTGACATCAGTAAAGTACGTGATTATAATGGGCACATCAAAAACGAAGGGGGCGCACGAGATGAAGCGTTTTGCCATGGCTCAGATGAATCAGTCGAACCGTACCGATGCTGCTGCGTGCGCACCGGCGTGCTCTTGTGCCTGCAAAGCATCCGCAACCCTCAACATCTGCCTGGACGCTGCCATTCTGGCTGTGTCCATTTTTCTTTGCCTGATTATGAACCTTACTGTACTGGTATGGCTTGCAGCGCTTGTAATTCTTGTACTTGCGGTACGCATTATGAAGCAATTGAATATGGCAGAAAGCAGAAATGCGGCGGATGGTTCCATGAAAGCATGTGCACTGGCATAGGGACGATCAAGATTGAGCGGCTTTGCTTTTTGCAGAGCCGCTATTGTTTTGACCGCGCTTCGTTTTTGTAAACTTGATTTCATGCTGTAGGAAAGAAGATACAGCTGAAAAATATTTCGCAAAGAGGTAAGAAATGATGAAGAACATGAAAAAGTTATTCTGCCTGGTTCTGGCGGCAGCCATGCTGCTGAGCGTGATGGCAGGCTGCGCCTCGAAGGCTGAGACCAGCACCGCTGCTTCCGAGACCACTGAAAGCGCCTCCTCCGAGACCGCTTCCACCGAATCCGGCGAGACCGCTGCAACCGACGGTGAAATCACCATCGCGTTCATCGGCAACACCACCGGCGACTATGCACAGTACGGCATCCCCGTCCGCAATGCTGTTATGATGTACTTCGACCAGCTGAATGCTGCCGGCGGCATCAACGGCAAGAAGGTCGTCGTCAAGGAATATGACGACAAGGGCGATGGCGTTGAGGCTGTCAACGCTTACAACCTTGCCAAGGAAAACGGCATCACCGCAGTCGTCGGCTCCGTTCTGACCGGCGCGACCATCGCTCTGGCTGATGCGACCTATGAAGACAACATGCCGCAGATCACCGCTTCCGCGACCGCAACCGGCGTTACCGTCATGGAAGATACCGGCGAGGTCCGCACGAATGTGTTCCGCGCCTGCTTCATCGATCCGTTCCAGGGTCAGAAAATGGCAGACTACGCCGTTGAAAAGCTCGGCGCAAAGACCGCTGCAATCTTCTACGAGACCGGCAGCGACTACTCCGAGGGTCTGAAGAATGCGTTCGTCGTCGAGGCAGAGCGCATGGGTCTTGAAATTGTCGACTCCGAGGCATTTGCCACCGGCGACAAGGACTTCAAGGCACAGATGACCAACATTGCTTCCAAGAACCCCGACGTTGTCTTCTGCCCGATTTACTACGGTGAGGCTGGTCTGGCTGTCCAGGCGGCTCGTCAGGCAGGCTGCACCTCCACCTTCCTCGGCGGCGATGGCTTCGGCTCTGTCAAAGATTATGCTTCCGCAGACGAGCTTGAAGGCACGGTCTACTGCTCCGGCTATGCGCCCGGCACCGAGGATGTGGCACAGTTCGAAAAGGACTACTGCGAGACCTTCGACGTGGAAGAAGTCCCCAACATGTTTGCGCCTCTGGCTTATGATGCTTCCATGATCATGGCTTACGGTCTGAAGGCCGCGGAAGATGCAGGTCTTACCGCCGGCACCGACGAGTACAAGCAGGCTGTCATCGACGCCATCAAGACCATGGACGGCGTGAAGGGCATCACCGGCTCGTATTCCTTCGACTCCGACAATAACCCCATCAAGTCCGTTGCGATCATCGGACTGACCGGCGGCGAAGAAGTCTTCAAGGAAATGTTCTAAGGATCACCTGATTCCAACAGAGATTTCCAAAACAGAACCCGGCGCGGTTTTTGGGGAGGGGAGCTTCGGCTCCCCACCCGAAAACCGTTTTCCGGACGTCCGATGGGTGCTCCCAGCTTGTGGAAGCAGCCATCGGATGTCCGAAAGAAGAAAGAAAGGAAAGAAAGCTCATGAGTTTGTTTGTTTCCCAGCTGTTTAACGGCTTGCAGACAGGTTCGGTGTATGCGCTTGTGGCATTGGGCTACAGCATGGTCTATGGTATCATCCTGCTTCTGAACTTTGCCCACGGCGATATCATCATGATCGGCGCATATACCGCGTTCTATGCCATGACCGCGTTCCACCTGCATCCGATTTTTTCCGTTGTTCTGGCGGTCATCACCAGTACGCTGCTCGGCGTCGTGATTGAAAAGGTCGCCTATACGCCGCTTCGCTCGGCACCTCGTCTGTCGCTTCTGATCACGGCAATCGGCATCTCGTTCCTGCTGGAAAACGGTGCGCAGCTGCTGTTCGGCGCAGACACCAAGAGCATGGATACGCTTGTTCCCGGCAACGTCACCTTTGGACCGGTCACGGTCAGCTATACCGCAATTTTAACGATTATCGTCGCAGTCATCGCGATGGTTGCCCTGACGCTTCTTGTCCAGAAGACGAAGCTCGGCAAGGCAATGCGTGCGGTCTCCGAGGATATGGGCGCGGCGCAGCTGATGGGCATCAGCCTGAACAAAACCATTTCCTTCACCTTTGCAGTCGGTTCGGCGCTTGCCGGTATCGGCTCGGTTCTGTATCTGTGCGCCTACTCGCAGGCGTCGCCCACGATGGGCTCGATGCTGGGCCTGAAGGCGTTCGTCGCGGCAGTTCTCGGCGGCATCGGCTCAATTCCCGGCGCCATGGTCGGCGGCTTTGCCATCGGTCTTCTTGAGGCGCTTGTTGCGGCGGTCGGTCTTTCCGTGTGGAAGGACGCGGTTGTGTTCGCAATCCTCATTGTTGTGCTGCTCGTGAAGCCGTCCGGCATCATGGGTCATCCGGTCACGGAAAAGGTCTGACGGGGGAGGTAACGAGATGAAAACAAGATCGAAAATCCGCATCCCCATGCCGGCGCGCTATGTGATCAATCTTGCGCTGGTGGTTGGCTTCTACTTCCTGCTGACGGGGCTGATTTCCTCTGGCGTCATTACGAACTACTGGACCGGTATTTTAATCACCGTCGGTATCAACATCATTCTGGCGGTTTCCCTGAACATCGCAACCGGCTATCTGGGGCAGCTCCCGCTGGGGCACGCAGGCTTCATGGCGGTCGGCGCTTATGCAGGCGGTATCTTCATGAAAGCAACGCCTGCCGCTGCGCTCCTGAAAGAGGGTAATAACGCGGCGCTCATTCCGTACATCCTTGCCGCAATCGTCATCAGCGCCATCGTCGCCGGTATCTTCGGCATCATCATCGGCATTCCGGCGCTTCGCCTGCGCGGCGACTATCTGGCGATCATCACCCTCGGCTTCGGCGAGATTATCCGCGTGGTTCTGACGAACATCGACTCCGTGCTCGGCTTTGACTTCACCTACGGTGCGGCTGGTCTGAAGCGGATTCCCAAATTTTCTTCCGTAACGCTGGTCTTTATCTGCGTGGTGTTATCGTGCTTCTTCATCCACACGATGATGAAATCCAAGCACGGCAGGGCGATTCTCTCCATCCGCGACAACGAGATTGCATCCGAGAGTGTCGGCGTCAACACCACCTATTATAAGACGATGGCGTTCGTATTCTCGGCAATGCTTGCCGGTATCGCAGGCTGCCTGTACGCGGGCTATCTGGGCTCGCTGTATCCCTCGACGTTCAAGTTCATGAAATCCATCGAGATCCTCGTTATCGTCGTCCTCGGCGGCATGGGCTCGATGCTCGGCTCGATCGTCTCGGCGACGGTTCTGACGGTGCTGCCTGAGCTTCTGCGCTCCGTTGCGGACTACCGCATGGTCGCATACTCGCTGGCACTGGTTATTATGATGATCTTCCGCCCGAAGGGACTGTTCGGCAGTTACGATTTCTCGATGTCCCGCGTGCTGGAAAAAGGACTCAACTTTGTGTTCAGACCAGAACTGAGAAGCCGGAAGGAGGAGCAGAACGATGAGCAGAATTGAACGACCCAAGACAAAGCTTGTTCCGGTCCCTGCAACAAATATCATTCCGGAACGTGATATCGCGCTGCCCCCGATTCTCGAAGCGCGGCACCTCGGCATTGACTTCGGCGGCTTGAGCGCCGTCAGTGACTTCAACTTTGCCATCGGCAGAACTGAGATCGCCGGTCTGATCGGACCGAACGGCGCCGGCAAAACCACCGTTTTCAACTTACTGACCAAGGTCTATCAGCCGACGCGCGGCACGATCCTGCTCGACGGCATGGACACGGCAGGGAAGTCTACCATTCAGGTCAACCAGATGGGCATTGCCCGTACCTTCCAGAACATCCGCCTGTTCCGCGATCTGACGGTGCTGGATAACGTTCTGATCGGTCTTCACAACGAAACCAAGTACTGCCTTGCAACGGCGATGTTCCGCCTGCCGCAGTACTGGCGCAAGGAGCGCATCGCAAAAGAGCGCGCGCTGGAGCTGCTCAGCATTTTCGACATGCAGGACCTGGCGGACCACAAGGCTGGCTCGCTTCCGTACGGCGCGCAGAGAAGACTCGAGATCGTTCGTGCGCTGGCGACCAATCCGTGCCTGCTGCTGCTCGACGAGCCCGCTGCCGGTATGAACCCGTCCGAGACGAGCGAGCTGATGGACAACATCGTCCGCATCCGCGACATGTTCGGCATCGCGATTTTGCTCATTGAGCATGATATGAACCTCGTCATGGGTATCTGCGAGGGCATCTGCGTGCTGAACTTCGGCAAAATCATTGCCAAGGGTACGCCGGAGGACATTCAGGCGAACCCGGCGGTCATTGAGGCGTACCTCGGCAAAAAGAAGGAGGGTCAATAAATGCTGCTTTCCGTTGAAAATCTGCATGTCTACTACGGCGCGATTCACGCCGTCAAGGACGTGTCCCTGCATGTGCAGGAAGGCGAGATTGTGACCCTGATCGGTGCAAACGGCGCCGGTAAAAGTACGGTTCTGAATACGATTTCCGGTATTTTGAAGCCCAGAAGCGGCAAGATCCAGTTCATGGACCATTCTCTTGCAGGCGTTGCGCCCAATAAAATCGTTCAGACTGGTCTGGTCCAGTGCCCGGAAGGTCGGCGCGTGTTTGCCAGAATGACGGTCGAAGAGAATCTGGAAATGGGTGCGTATACCCGCCCAAACGCCAAGTTCGACGATAATCTGGCGCATGTCTACGAGCTGTTCCCGCGCCTGAAAGAGCGCCGCACGCAGGTCGGCGGCACGCTCTCCGGCGGTGAGCAGCAGATGCTTGCGATGGGAAGAGCCCTTATGAGCGAGCCGAAGCTTCTTATGCTCGACGAGCCGTCAATGGGTTTAGCGCCGTTGCTGGTCGAGCAGATCTTCGAGATTATCCAGAGCCTTCACAAGGCAGGCTCTACGATTTTGCTGGTCGAGCAGAATGCGCAGATGGCGCTTCAGATTGCAGACCGCGCGTATGTTCTCGAATCCGGACGCATTACGCTCTCCGGCACCGGCGCGGAGCTTATGGCGAGTGAATCCGTCAAACGTGCTTACCTCGGCGGCTGAAAAACCGCTTTAGCGAAACAAAAGAGCTGCGATTATTGTGGTCGCAGCTCTTTTCCTATATCCAATCAGAACTATTTTTTATTATTATTGTCTGGCTTGTCCAGCGACAGGTGGGAGAGGGGATTTGCCTCGGCGGCGATTTTCAGCTCGGTGCTTTCAATGTGCGTGTAGATCTGCGTGGTGTTGAGATTTTCGTGTCCGAGCACCTCCTGCAGCGTTTTCAGATCAACGCCGTTCGAAAGCATCAGCGTCGCCGCCGTGTGGCGCAGCTTGTGCGCGGAGAATTGCGAAGCATCCAGCCCCGCAGCAAGCAGATGCTTTTTGACGAGCCTGTGAACCGCCGAGACGCTGATTCGGTTGCCGTCGCGTGAGCCAAACAGCGCCCGGTTATCAGACAGAATGATCTGTCTGCGCTCGATCAGGTAGCGGTCGATGGCTTTACGGCAGCTTGCGCCCATATAGACAATGCGCTCTTTATTGCCTTTGCCGACCACACGCAGCCGGTCGTCATACACATCCGTCAGATTGAGTCCGACCAGCTCCGAGCGCCGGATGCCGCAGTTCAGAAAGATCATGAGAATCGCAAAATCACGCGCCTGATTGGGACCTTCGACGGCTTTCAGCAGCGCCGTGGATTCTTCGAGTGACAGGTATTTCGGTAAACTTTTACGGATTTTCGGGAATTCAATGTCCTTGACCGGGTTTTCCGTGATCTGCTTGGTTGAGACCGTCAGATAGTTGTAGAATGCCTTGATGGCGGAGAGCTTCCGGGCGCGCGCGGCAGAGCCGATGCCAGTATCCGAGCCGGCGGCTTCCGGGTTTTCGCGGTCGTTTGCCAGATACGACAGAAAGTCAAACACCTCCGAGGTTGTGATCGAGCGGATGAAGTCAAGACCCAGGTCCTTGATCGGAATGCCGTCCAGCGGCGTTTTGTACGGCAGCTCTTCGCGCATCAGCCGGACAAATCGCAGAAACATCCGAAGGTCCAGATAGTATTCCGAAACGGTCCGGCGAGACTGACCCTTGACCGTCTCGTGATAGGATAAGAAATTGCGCAGCTCCTGCGGCGCGTCATTGTAGGTTTCCATATAAGTCTCCTTGAAAATTACAGCAGAATCCGCCGCTTTGGCGGCTGCTGGAAATAACTACGTTTCGAACGCAACAAAATTTTTATTTTGTTGCGTTCATTTATTATAGCCATATGGATGGTAAAAGTCAAGACCGTCCGCAGCCAGACCTCTCTTCTGCGTCGGTCTTCCTGCAAAAAAACAAAACGTGCGGCGCGGCATTTTTACAGCGTTCCAATGAAGGCAAGCACGCACTCGCGCAGATGCAGGATGCCGTCCGGCACGGACTCTTTCATGTGCATGCCCATGCCAAGCTCACGGCCAGTAGCCGGGCTGATGGGTACGACCTGGACACCCGCTGTTCTCCCGCGCAGCATCATCTCTGCCATCATGGAAAGCCCCAGCCCCTTGCCGACCATGCGGATGACCGTCTCGTCGTCGACGTGGCACGGGCGGATTCTGGGCTTCACGCCGTTTTTGTCGAGCGCAGCCTTTACATCCAGATCGAACCTTCCGTATGGCATCAGGAACTCCTTTCCTTCGAACAGCTCAATTGGAAACGTTTCCATCTCTCCCAGCGGATATTCCGGCGGCAAAATGGCGTACATCGCGTCCTGACACAGCGGGGTCCAGTCGCAGCTGTAGCCGGTCTGCTTCGCGGCGAAAATCACATCAGTTCTCCCCTTTTCCAGCAGCTCAAACGGCTCAAGCGCGTTATCGACCATACGCAGATCGACGTCGGTATTCGGACACACGCGGCGGAACCGGTACAGAATCTCCGGCATCCAGTGCATGGCAATGCTGGCGTAGGCTGCAACGCGGATGGTATCGCGTTTTTTATCTGTGATGGCTGCAATCTGATTTTCCAGCTTTGCGTTTGCACGCAGAAATTCCCGGATGGATGGAACCAGCGTCTCGCCTTCCCTGGTAAGCGTAATGCCGTTGTGGTCGCGCCGGACGAGCGTCAAGCCGATATCGCGTTCCAGACTGTCTACCAGGTGCGTCAGTCCCGATTGCGTGTAGCCGACGACCTCCGATGCCTTCGAGAAGCTTCCGAGGTCAATGGCGGTCATAAGAATTTCAAGCTTTTTGCTGTCCATAAACGAAAACCTCCTGCGGGTATGACGAATGCTATGACAAATTGTCATATACCTATTATAATCCTGCGATTCCATTTTTCAACTGTTTCAGCTAGTATATTTACAAAAGGAGCTGATTTTTATGACCGCAAAAAAATTGACCCTCCAGCAGAAAATTCTGGTGGCTGGAACCCTCTTCGGGATGTTCTTCGGTGCCGGCAATCTGATCTTCCCGGTCCATCTCGGACAGATGGCTGGTCGGAACGTCCTTCCTGCCATGATTGGCTTTATCATCACTGCCGTCGGTATTCCCATCTTCGGTGTTGCTGCCATCGGTGCGACGCATTCCGATGGTCTGCAGACGTTATCGAGCAAGGTCGGCAAGGGCTACGGCGTGTTCTTTACGTGCCTTCTGTACCTGACCATCGGACCGCTCTTTGCCATCCCCCGCTGCGCGACGACGTCTTTTACCACCGGCGTGACGCCGATGCTGACGGACGCCTCGCGCGAGCCGCTGGCGCTTCTGATTTTCTCGGCAGTTTTCTTTGCGTTTGTCCTGTTCTTCTCTCTCAGACCCGGTAAGATTACAGTCTGGATTGGTAAGATCATCAATCCCATTTTCCTGCTGTTCCTTGCGGTGCTGGTGATCCGGGCGCTGATGCATCCGGGCGCGGCGGTCGCCCAGGTCGAGCCGGAGGCGGCGTATGAGACGGGTGCGTTCTTCTCATCGTTCATCGAAGGCTACGGCACCATGGACGCCATTGCGGGTCTGGCTTTCGGCATTGTGGTCATTGACGTTATCCGCCGCATGGGCGTTGACGACGATGACGCTGTGGCGCGCGATGTGCTCGGTTCCGGCATCCTGACGGGCATTCTCATGGCGGTCATTTATATTCTGACGATTCTCATGGGCACGCAGTCGAGAGGGCTTTTTGAGCTCTCGGCAAACGGTGGCATCGCCCTGACGCAGATTGCCGGCCACTATTTCGGCACGCTCGGTCAGCTGATTCTCGCCGTGACCATCACCTTCGCCTGCCTTAAGACCTCCATCGGTCTGGTGACCTCCTGCTCGGAGACATTTGTCAAAATGACGCACGGTAAAATCTCCTACCCCGTCTGGGCGATTATCTTCACTGTCTTCTCGTTTGCCGTGTCCAATGTGGGCTTGAGCACCATCATTGAGTACTCCATCCCGATGCTGATGCTTATCTATCCGCCCGCGATTGCGCTGATCGTTCTTGCCTTTGTCGGCAGATTCTTTGACCATGACCGCAAGGTCTATGTCGCAGTGATGATCGGCACCTGGGCTGCCGCGATTCTCGACGGCTTGAAGACGCTGCCGTCTGCGATTCAGGAGAACCTGCATCTTGGTGCGCTTGTGAACTTTGCCGCCGACCATCTTCCCCTGTTCAACCAGAACCTGTTCTGGCTGATTCCGGCGTGCATCGGCTTCGTGATCGGCATGCTGCTGCACCGCGCGAAGGCAAAAGCATAATGCAGCTTTCATTTCATATCGTTCTCTCCACGGAGGCATTGCGCGCTGCAGTGCCTCCGCGCGTTTTATAATAAAAGACTATATTTTTGGAATTTTCCGCAGGAAAAATAGTAGGGATATTTGTATGCGACGCGAAGCTGCCCATGCTATAATAGCCGCAAAGAGAAAATGGACGGAAAACAACGGAGGCATCATCATGGAGTTCATTCGCGAAGAAAGACAGACCCCAATCAAGGACCGCTGCCGGGTACTGGTTGCAGGTGGCAGCTATGCGGGCGTATCGGCAGCGCTTGCTGCGGCGCGCGGCAGTGCGGATGTGCTGCTGCTCGAGCGCGAGTTTATCCTCGGAGGGCTCGGCACATCTGAATTGAACAGATAGGGATCATATTTGCTGTAGTAGCTGTATGCCGTAGCGCATACTCTGACGACAGCAGCGTCGATCGGGTCGAGCGTACAGTGGCAGGACGGATGGTGCGGACAGGGCGGCGCCTAGTCCTCCCGAAACCAGCATCCGTCCAGCATCAGGCATTCTTCGCAATGCGTTTTTCCCTCTGCGTAGTGGGTCCACCGGACCCAGCCCGGAGAATCGTCTGATTTTCGTACAAGGATTTCCCCTGTACATCGTTTATAGTACATGCTTTTTCGCTCCTCAGCAAGTAGTAAGAACAGATGTTCTTCTACAAACAGCGAGAAAACAGCCAGAAAATGCACGTTTTTGTGCAGCGACCTCAAAAAATAAGCAAAAAAGCGGGAAGTCCCATCAGAACTTACCCGTCCTGGAGCAACCGGCTTCGAACCGGCGCAGATCAAACGGCGCTTCGCGCCCAAGAGCCCGCTGGTTCTTTGCGACAAAAGAACAAAAAAACACAGAGTATCGAAAACCGATACCCTGTGTTGGTCCGAGTGACTAGATTCGAACCAGTGGCTTGCCGACTGCGTTCGGCAAGCCGGCGGCGGATAGAACGGCGCTTCGCACCCAAGAGCCCGCTGGTTCTTTGCGGCAAAAGAACGAAAAAAACGCAGAGTATCGAAAACCGATACTCTGCGTTGGTCCGAGTGACTAGATTCGAACTAGCGGCCTCTTGAACCCCATTCAAGCGCGATACCAAACTTCGCCACACCCGGAAATGAACTGTATTTCTTTCAGCCCACATATAGTAGCATATTGCGGCGGGTTTTGCAAGTGCTTTTTTTGAAAATTATGAAATTTTGCGGCGTGCCTGCTCCCCTTCCGCGCGCGCCTGTCACGAACGCTCCAGAAAGTCCTTCAAAAACCGCACCAGATCCATTCGCGTGCCCACGCCGCAGGTCTTTTCCATCTTGCGGATGCGGTACTTGACGGCGGTTTCGGAGATAAAGCTCTTTTCTGTCATCTGCGCATAGGAATCCCCACTTAAAAGCTGCTGAATGAGCGCCATGTCAATTTCGTCATACTGCTGGAACAGCGTCTCCAGCCGCGCAAGATTGGAGATTTCCGAGTCCTTAAAAAAGCGGTTTTCCAGCACGGGCTCGGCTGCCTCGTCTTCGGCGGATACCGGCAGCGGACGGTTCTCCGTCGTTTCCCGGATGTTGAGCTGGCAGTGCAGCTGGATGTTGACGGTCGAAATGCTGGGGTTTTTCTCGATCAGCGAGCTGATGGAAAGCGCCGCCCGCCCGAACTCCTCATAGCCGTCGGAAATCGACGTGATCGACGGGCGCATGAGCTGCGAGAGCGCCATATTGCCGTAGCTGATCAGGTAGAGCTTCTCCAGAATCGGATAGCCGTCCTGCTGGAGCCGGCGCACGAGGCTGATTGCCGCGTAGTCGCTGGCGCAGATCACGCTGTCGTAGTTTTCAATTACCGCGCGAAAGCGCTCGTACAGCGCTTCAAACGAATCCCCGCAGACAAACACATCGTCCGGCTTTCCCGTCAGAAGCGCAAAGCACTCCGCACGCCACGGGTCGGACGCTGCCAGCGGATTGACCCCGTAAAGCGCCAGCCGGTCTCTTCCGAGCGCATGCAGATACTGCACCGCCAGCTGCATCGAGCCCTGAATGTCCATCATGACCGAGCTGAACGGAAACGGCGAGGCGCCCGGCTGGCGGTTGGTCATAACAATGGGATGCAGCCCAACCGCACGCGCCTTTTCTGCCATCGTGTTCACCCAGCTGCTGGTCGCGCCGATCAGCAGCACGCAGCCGAATTCCGAAGGCTTTTCCTCCAGATTCGTCAGCTGCGTGATTTCTATGCGCTTTTTGCGTGCTTCCTCATTCAAGCCGCGCAGCAGACGCTGGCACCAGGGATACGGAAAAAACTGTTCTTCCAGCAGCGTATAGGTCATGCACGGCGCCTCCTTCGACGAAAAAGATCAGATATTATATCAATTGTATTATAACGGCTGCCGGGACCGAAGTCAATTGCGCGCCGGACGCCGCTTCCAGACTAATTTCGTTTCAGAAAAATCCCAAATCTTTGTCTTTCCAGCACGGCATTTTTTGTTCATAATAGAGATGCTCCAACGAAGAAGCAAATCTGAAGTCATGAAATCTTGAATTCCGTATCTGGAGGGTTCAACTATGAATAAAGCATCCATCCGTGTCGAATCGCTCGTGATTCCGACCTACCCGGAGCCTGCAAAGGAAGAAATGCCGCTGTTCGCGGAATACCGCGTCCACCAGCGCTCCACCGGCAGACCCTATCCCAACAAGGCGACGCTCGACGTCGGCCGCCAGCACCGGCAGGACAAAACCTATACGGTGGTCCATATGGAAAACGAATATCTGGACGTGCTGATCATGCCGGAAATCGGCGGCAAGATCTATGCGGCAAAGGACAAGACGACCGGCTACGACTTTTTCTACCGGCAGCATGTGGTAAAGCCCGGTCTGATCGGCGCATTCGGCTCGTGGGTCTCGGGCGGCGTCGAGTTCAACTGGCCGTTCCATCACCGCCCGTCGAGCGATTACGCGCTGGAGGCGTGCGAAGACGGCAGCGTCGTCTGCTGGCTCTCCGAGCACGACCCGATCGACCGGATGAAGGGCATGGTCGGTGTGGTGCTGCGCCCGGGCGCGACGTATCTGGAAACGCGCGTCAAGCTCTGCAACCGGACGGAAACGACGAAGTCGTTCCTCTGGTGAGAAAATGCGGCGGTGCCCGTCAACGAGCAGTATCAGATTTTCTTCCCGAAGGACGTTACTTATGTAAACTTCCATTACCTTGATTTGCACACCTCCTACCCCATCGCGGGCGACACGACCTACAACGGCATCGACATGAAGACCGCTCGCGATATCTCCATGCACAAAAACACGCACGACGCCACATCCTACTTTGCCTGCGCGTCGAAATACGATTTCTTCGGTGGCTATGACCACGGCAAGCAGTGCGGCGTGGTTCATATTGCGGACCATCATATCTCGCCGGGTAAAAAAATGTTTACCTGGGGCTACAACCAGCTCTCGAAGAACTGGGAAAACACACTGACCGATACCGACGGGCAATACGCCGAGCTGATGGCAGGCTCTTACACCGACAACCAGCCGAATTTCTCGTGGTTGGAACCGTATGAGACAAAGGAATTTTCGCAGTACTGGTATCCGATTTCGAAAATCGGCATTCCAGACTACGCGAACCTCCGCTGCGCGGCGATCAGATTCTCATTGAGCCAACCGAAACGCTCGGCGAGGTGCACGTCGAGGTGCGCGCAGACGGCAAGGTACTTCTTGCAACAACGGTGGCGCTGAACGCGGCAGAGCCGGTGTCTGTAGCATGGCAGAAGCCGGACGCGCTCGTCACAATCACAATTACGGCAAACGGCAAGACCATCGCCTCTTATACCGAAGAAAAGCCCGATCAGCTCAAAAAGCCGCCCGTCAAGGACCCGATGCCGCTGGCAGCTGAGGTGCAGTCGGCAGACGAGCTTTACATGGCAGGACTCCACGTTGAGCAATACCGCGACCCCGCGGTCATGCCGGACGCTTATTTCCTGGAGGGGCTCAAGCGCGACCCGCGGCACGCCGGGTGCCTGCTCGGTATGGCGGCATACTGCTACCGGATGGCGCTCCTTTCCGAGGCGGAGAACTATGCCAGACGCGCCATCAAGCGCCTGACAAAGTTCAACGCGAGAATCCCCAGCGGCGATGCCTATTATCAGCTGGGTCTCATCCTGGAAGCCGAGGGAAAGACCGACGAGGCATATGACTACTACCGCCAGGCTGCATGGGTCGGTTCGAGCGTTTCCAAGGCAATGACGCGCACAGCCTGCATCGATCTGGCGCGCAGTGATTATGAAGAGGCAATCGCGCATACAAAGCAGGTCCTGACCCACGACGCGAAAAACCCGCTTGCTCCCGTTGTTCTTGCGCTGTCCTACCGCGCGCTGGGAGAAACCGAAAAAGCTGACGACGTGATTGAAGCAGGCAGACAGGACGACTGTTTCCATATGCTGCTGCGGTGGCTGTCCGGCATGAGCGAGGCGCATTTCTTCTCCAAAATGGATTCCGAGCCCGCGCAGACGACGCTCGATATGGCATTTGACCTTCTGTCCATGGGGCAGGCGGCGCAGACAGAAAAGCTTCTGACCTCCTTCGGCGCGCACTGCGGACATACGGTCATGACCGCGCTGACACTTGCCTACGCGCTGCATCTGCAGGGAAAGCCGGAGGACGACGCGCTTGCTGCCGCGGAAACGGCGCCAGTCGGTGATACCTTCCCCGTGCGTCTCGGCGAGATTGCCGTTTTGCAGCATGCGCTTGCCTCCGGCGTGAAGCGTGCGGCGTTCCTGCTCGGCTGCGAGTACTATGACAAGCGGCAGTACGAGCTTGCCGGAAAGCTCTTTGAGCAGTCGACCCACGACGAGCCGGACAATTACATGACCTATCGCTCGCTTGCCATCGCCTGCTTCTCCCACCTGGGGCGCAAGGCGGAGGCAATGCCGCTGATGCAAAAGGCGCTTTCCATGACGGACTCGGAGGAGGTCCTCTATGAGACCGTGATTCTCATGGACCAGCAGAACGCCGCGCCGGAGGATAAAATCGCGCTGCTCGCGCCGAGAGCCGCCTCCATGCACCGCGATGATCTGTTTGTCGAGCTGGCGAAGGCGTATAATCAGGCGCGGCAGCCGGAAAAGGCGCGCGAAACGCTGCTCGGTCACGTCTTCACTGCCTGCGAGGGCGGCGAACACGCGATTGCCGACCAGTACATGTACTCCTTCTTCCAGCAGGGCATGCAGGCGGAAGCAGCCGGCGATTTCGAGACTGCACTTTCCGTCTTCCGCCAGGCTCTGACGCTCCCGGCGACGCTCGGCGCGGGCATCTGGAACCGATGCAAATATGTGCCGTATCAGTATCAGATTGCGGTCTGCCTCGAAAAACTCGGCAAGAAGGCGGAGGCAGACGAAATTTTCTGCACAATTCTCGATATCGAGATTGAATTCTTCAGCAAGATGCACCTGCGGGAGCTTCCCTGGTATCAGGCGCTCTCGGCAGAGCACCTGGGTCTGCAGCAGAAGGCGTGGAACCTGATGGGCAAGGCAAAGCGCATCTGGACCGCGGAGCTTGACAAGGTCGACAACGGCTTCTTTGCGACAACGCCGTTCTTCATCTCCTTCGCCCAGCCGGCAAGCGAGCTGCGCAAGGCATATTACGGCTACCTTCTCGGTCTCGTCAGTCTCTACGAGGGCGAAAACGAGCAGGCTGCAGAATGGTTCCGCGGGCTTGCCCTTCGCAAGCTGATGCGCTTTACCGAAGCCGAGCAGGTGCTGCAGGAAATGATCGACACCGGCACGTCGCAGATCGAAAACAGCGACCTTCGCGCCTACTATGGCGTAGGTGCGCCGACGCCGATGCCGTTTGAATACGACATTGTCAAGATCAATACCGTAAACGGTCATGTTCTGCGCGCCTACGGACTTCTGGGACTCGGACACCGCGAGCAGGCGCTGCAGGAGATCGAGGCGGCAAAGAAGCTCAGCCCCAACGATTTCCGTATCTACGCCTTCGAGCAGATCAAAGATACGTTCTGATCAGCGCTTTTTAGATAAAGAAAGAGGAAAACCGCCCGCTGCATCACATCATGTGCTGCAGCGGGCGGTTTTTATAGTTATTGCAGCGAATAGGTCACGCCGTCGACCGTAATGGAAGAGAGCTCATTTAAATCAACCAGCCGGGAAAACAGCCAGCTGGACTTTATTTCGCTGTCCTCTTCGCCTCCGCCCGTGCCGGAATGACCGAGAGAACCATACGTGCCGTAAGGTGTCGACTCATTTCCCGGATTGGTCAGAGAGAAGTTTGTCCCATCGTTCAGTGTGAGGGAAATCGTCGTCTCGTTGCGCCCATACCCGCTGCCGTCCAGCCGGAAGGAAATGGGCGTAATGGTTGCCGTATCCCAACGATAGGTTTTTCCATCGTAGGCGGACTCGTTCAGCGGGACGACAAGCTCTGTCTGAAGTTGCTCCGGAGCGGGAACTTCAAAGAGATAGGCATTCTCCCCGTGAAAGCTCATGTCGAACAAAATCAGGTCGCCGGGTTCAAATTCTCCGCCTAGATTGCACAGAAGCACATAAGCCGTGTTTCTGTCTACCTCGATGATGTCCATGCCCATACCGCCGTTTTTCCATTCGCGTTCGCGTCCTTCGCCGGAATTGTTGCTTGCCAAGACAAGCAGCATCCCGCCGCCCTCTTTTTCTTCCAAACTGGCGTCCGGCAGCGCGGCAAGTTCTGCCGCTGCGTCGTCCGTTTTTGCCTCAATGCGCATGATAGCGTACAACGTATCTTTGGATACCAGCATGGATTCCAGCGTGAAAACAAAATCGTCCGTCTGCGCGGATACGCCGGTTTCTGCAATCTGCGCCTGATCCGGTACCTGCATGGTACCCTCGGCAAGCATCGCCTGCTCGGCTTCGGTATAGGTTGGATAAGTTATGTCAACTTCAGTTGCCGCATCGTAGCTTGCAACGCTTTCTTTGACCAGCGCGGCGGACGATCCGAACAGCTGGTCGAACCAGCCGAGAGAATACGCGGCAAACACGCTGACACAGAGCAGTGCGGCAAGGGCTGCCGCAAGCAGAAACTTCCGAACGAATTTCTGCGGTTTGCGTGCTTTACCCGTGGTATTCAGCTTTGCCATCGTCCTTTTCAGAAGCCGCTCTGTTTCGCTGTCCTCCAACGGAGGAAGCGAATACTCTTGTTCCGGCGCATAGCGCATCAGTTCATCCCACGTCGTCTTCACAGATCATACCTCCCTTTTTGAGCTGCTTTCGCAGTGTCTGCCGTCCGCGCATCAGGCGCGAACGGACGGTTGCGGCGTTCAGATGCAGCTGCTCTGCGATCTGCCCGGTTGTCTGCGACAGATCATAAAACCGATAGAAAATCTCACGGTCCTCCTCTGCCAGACAGGAAAGTGCCTGCCGGATTGCTTCGCAGCGCTGGCTTTCATACATTTGCTCCCAAAGCCGGTCGAGCGAGATAAGCGCGTCGTCTTCCAGCGGAACAAAGACCTTCTTCCGGCGCATGACCTCCACCGTTTTATTGCGGGCAACCGCGCCCAGCCAGGGGCTTACCTGCCCGGATGTAATCTCCCTTGCTCCGTGCCACAGACTCAGAAAGACATCAGACGCAATTTCCTCATGATCCTCCGGCGTCAGAACGCCGCGGCTGCGATTTCGTATGATGGTCAGAACGTAAGCTCCATACTGCGCAATTGCCTGCTCCAGTGCGTCTGCACTTTGCTTTTGCAAGGAGCGCAGCAAATCGCCGTCCATGTCGCATCCCTCCTTTTGCATTTTATCAGCATGCTGTTGTCTTTCATGTCGTGCGTTTGAGCGTTTCTGTTGCATAGAAAAAGAAAAACTCCTCAAATTCCGAAGAATCTGAGGAGTTGGTGCGCGAGGCGGGACTTGAACCCGCACGTCCGGAGTGGACACTAGAACCTGAATCTAGCGAGTCTGCCAATTCCACCACTCGCGCATTATTTTCTGCTGTCTCGCGACTGCTCCAGTATAGTACCACAAGAGGTGTAGATTGTCAAGCGCTAATTTCTATCTTTTTCGGTTTTGGCTTTAGCTATTAGCAGTTTTAATGGTAAACATATCAAACAGGTAATTTACTTATGTCATTTGCGTGCTATAATAGCTGAAGATAAAATAAAACGAAACGCATGAAGGAGATTAACGAACATGAGCAACTGCGCAATTGTGGGTATCAACTGGGGCGACGAGGGCAAGGGTCGTATGGTCGACCTGATCGCCAGAGAATACGACATCGTCTGCCGCTATCAGGGCGGCAACAACGCCGGTCACACCATTGTGAACGAATACGGCAAGTTTGCCCTGCATCTGATTCCGTCCGGCATCTGCCTGCCCGGCGTCGTGAACGTGCTGGGCAACGGCGTCGTCGTCGACATTGAGGACCTCTGGAAGGAAATGTCCGCGCTCAAGGACGCGGGCGTGCCCATCACGCCGGAGAACTTCAAGATTTCTGACCGCGCAACCATCGTCTTCCCCTATCACCGCGCGCTCGACGGTCTGGAAGAGGCTCGCCTCAAGGACAAGAAGTACGGCTCGACCCTGCGCGGCATCGCGCCGGTCTACTCCGACAAATATCAGAAGAAGACCATCATGGTCGGCGAGTTACTGTACCCCGAGTATCTGGAAAAGCGCCTTGCCTCTATCCTCGAATGGAAGAACCTTACGATTCAGAACGTCTACGGCGCAGACCCCTACAAGCTGTCCGATATGCTTGCCTGGTGCAAGGAGTTCGGCGAAAAGCTCGCGCCCTATATCTGCAACACGACAAAGTATATGTACGACGCACAGGCTGCCGGCAAGAATATCATGTTTGAGGCGCAGCTCGGCGCGCTGCGCGACATTGACTTTGGCATCTTCCCCTATACGTCGTCTTCCTCTTCCAACGCCGGTTACGCCTGCGTGGGCGCGGGCATTCCCGGAAGCCACGTTGACCGCACGGTAGGTATTGTGAAGGCGTACTCCACCTGCGTCGGCGAAGGTCCGTTCACGGCGGAATGGTTCGGCGAGGAAGCGGAGAAGCTTCGTGAGGCTGGCGCAGAGTACGGCGCGTCCACGGGTCGTCCCCGCCGCGTCGGTCCCATCGACATCGTGGCGACCCGCTACGGCTGCCAGATCCAGGGCGCAACCGAGGTTGCGCTCACAAAGCTCGATGTCCTTTCCTATTTGACCGAGATTCCCATCTGCGAGCAGTACGAGGTCGACGGCGAAAAAACCGACGACTTCCCCTTCACCGCCGTCATCGGCAAGGCAAAGCCCGTTATGACCTCTATGCCCGGCTGGAATTGTGACATTTCCGGTGTCCGCAAGTATGAAGATCTGCCCGTCGAGGCGCGCAACTATGTTGAGTATATCGAAAAGCAGATCGGCTGCCATATCAGCTATGTCTCCGTCGGTGCAAAGCGCGACGAAATCATCTACCGCTAAGGAGAAACCAGCATGAAACCCACCTATGAAAGCCCGCTGGCATCTCGCTATGCCTCACGCTACATGCTGCACCTGTTCTCGCCGGACAGCCGGTTTGAGACGTGGAGAAAGCTCTGGGTGGCTCTGGCGCGCGCGGAGCACGAGCTGGGGCTGCCGGTCACGCAGGCGCAGGTCGACGAGCTGGCAGCGCACATCAGCCCGATTGACTACGATATCGTATCGAAAAAGGAAAAGGAAATCCGCCACGATGTGATGGCGCACATCTATGCCTACGGTGTGGACGCGCCCGGTGCAAAGGGCATCATCCATCTGGGCGCGACGAGCTGCTATGTGACCGACAACGCCGACCTGATCCTGTACCGCGACGGGCTTCGCTATCTTGAGGGGCAATTGGAAGCCGCGATGCAGAATCTGTGCGACTTCGCAGACCGCTATGCCGCCCTGCCCTGCCTCGGCTATACGCACTATCAGCCCGCGCAGCTGGTGACCGTCGGCAAGCGTGCGACGCTGTGGTTGCAGGACCTGATGCTGGATCTGGAGGAGCTGCGCGACGTCCTTTCTGCCATCCGTTTTCTCGGCTGCCGCGGCACGACAGGCACCGAAGCAAGCTTCCTGTCGCTGTTTGAAGGCGACAGCGCGAAGATTGACGAGATGAACCGGAAATTAGCCGCAAGCTTCGGCTTTGACCGGCTCTATGATGTGTGCGGGCAGACCTACCCCCGAAAGCTGGACAGCCGGATTCTGAACGTCCTGTCGTCGATTGCCCAGAGCTGCTGCCGGTTTGCCAACGACATCCGGCTGCTGCAGCACGACCGGCAGGTCGAAGAGCCGTTTGAAGAAAGCCAGGTCGGTTCTTCCGCCATGCCCTACAAGCGCAACCCCATGCGCTGCGAGCGCATCTGTTCGTTGTCCCGCTATATCATGGCAGACGCGATGAACGCGCCCATGACCGCGTCGACGCAGTGGCTCGAGCGCACGCTTGACGATTCGGCAAACCGCCGCATTTCGCTTCCCGAGGCATTTCTCGCCTGCGACGGCATTCTGCGGCTGATGCAGAACGTAACGAAGGGGCTGCATGTGAACGAAAAGATCGTCGCCCGGTTTGTTTCGGAGTACCTGCCGTTCATCGCAACGGAGAACCTTCTGATGGCTGCCGTCAAGCACGGCGGCGACCGCCAGCAGGTCCACGAGATCATCCGTAAAGCCTCCATGGAGGCGACCGCGCAGATGAAAAACGGCGAGCGCTGGGATCTCATTGCAGCCCTTGCTGCCGAGCCTGCCTTCGGCATGACGGAAGCGGAAATCAGGTCCCACATGGACCCGGCAAATTATATCGGGCGCTGCCCCGAGCAGGTGCATGCGTTTACAAAAAAGTGCCGCGCCCTGTGCAGCAGCGCCGCCGTCTGCGCCGAGGAAATCTCGCTTTAAAACAGTTCTTGACAGTATCCCGGTTTTCCTGTAACATATAGTTTGCTGTTTACGGGAGAATGAGAAATTGCGGCTCCCGTCCTGTTGGACGGGAGCTTTTTCTGCGCGTTTGAGGCGCGTGGTTTTACGGATGGAAAGGAAGAAACAACGGTCCATGGAACAGGTACGGACGGAAAACAAAATGGGTACGATGCCCATCGGAAAGCTGCTGGCAAACATGGCGATTCCCATGATGGTTTCGATGCTGGTACAGGCGTTTTACAACGTGGTCGACAGCGTCTACGTCTCGCAGCTGAACGAAAATGCGCTGAGCGCCATCTCGCTTGCGTTTCCGCTGCAGAACCTGATGATCGCCTTCGGAAGCGGCACGGCGGTGGGTACGAATGCGCTGTTATCGCGTGCACTGGGCGCAAAGCGGCATGATCTGGTCGACCGCGCGGCAAACACGTCGATCTTCCTGATGTTCTGCAACTTTGCCGTCTTCTGTGTGCTGGGGCTGACGCTCTCAAGATCCTTCTTCCTGGCGCAGACGGACGTTTCGCAGATTGTGGAATACGGCACAAGCTACACCTCCATCTGTCTCGGCGCGTCAATCGGCATTTTCGCGCAGTTCTGCTTCGAGCGGCTGCTGCAATCGACGGGGCGGACGAAGCTTGCCATGTACACACAGATCACCGGTGCAGTAATCAACATTATTCTGGACCCGATCCTGATTTTCGGCCGGCTCGGTTTTCCGCGCATGGAGGTTGCCGGCGCGGCGCTTGCCACGGTCATCGGTCAGATTGTCGCGGCGATTCTGGCAATTTGGATGAACCTCAAATATAACCCCGACGTCCGCATTCGCCCGAGCCATATCCGCTTCCACTGGGACACGGTGAAGGAAATCTACCGCGTGGGCATTCCGTCGATCGTCATGATGTCCATCAGCTCGGTGATGAACTTCGGACTCAACCAAATCCTCATTGCCTTCTCCACGACGGCGACCGCCGTCTTCGGCGTCTATTTCAAGCTCCAGAGCTTTATCTTCATGCCGGTGTTCGGTCTGAATAACGGTATGGTGCCGATCATTTCCTATAACTACGGCGCGAGAAAGCCGGAGCGCGTCAAAAAGACCATCCGCCTTTCCATTACCGCTGCCATCTGCCTGATGCTGATCGGTCTGGCGCTCTTCGAGCTGATTCCGGGAACGCTTCTGACGCTCTTCAATGCCACCGACCATATGCGCCAGATCGGCATTCCCGCCTTCCGGATTATCGCGATTCACTTCCTGTTCGCAGGCTTCTGCATTGTCTCCGGCTCCGTGTTCCAGGCCATCGGCAATCCGCTGCACGCGCTGATTAACTCCGTGTGCCGTCAGCTCGTGGTGCTGCTGCCGGCGGCTTGGCTGCTGGCGCAGACGGGAAAGCTGGAAATGGTGTGGTTCTGTTTCCCGATTGCGGAGATCTTCTCGTTTACACTCAGCGCCATCTTCCTGCGCAAAACGCTCCAAACCGCGCATGCACGCATGCTGGCGGACGACGCAGATTGAATACCAATACCGGCTGCCGCTCATTTGTCTGGAGCGGCAGCCGTTTTTTCTGAAAAATTTTTTGAAAAAACTGCAACGCATCGCGCCTTCGTCTCGTCTTATCAGACAGAACAACCTTTCAGGAGGAAGAACTATGCGTTATCTGTTTCCGATTCTGCTGCTTGCCGCGAGCATACTGCTTTGCATCTGCGCCGCACCGAGCGTCGTCTCGACCCTCTACCCTGCCGCAAGCGTCAGCGGCGCAATCACCCTGCCGGGCACTATGCTTCCGTAACTCAAACGTCCCATTTTCTGGTCTTGTGTTTTCCTTTGAGACATGATAAACTAACCACTAGCGCGTCTTCCGGCGCGCAGCATATTTGTTTTCAAAGGAGCAGGTTATGAAAAAGAAGCTGACGGTTCAAGAATACGTCGTTGTCGCGAGCATGCTTTTCGGGCTGTTTTTCGGCGCGGGAAATCTGATTTTCCCGGTCCACATGGGGCAAATGGCAGGAAGCCAGCTGGTTCCTGCGACGCTTGGCTTTCTGATTACCGGCGTCGGTCTGCCGCTTCTGAGCGTTGCCGCGCTCGGCATCAGCAAAAGCGAGGGGCTGTTTGATCTGAGCCGCAAGGTGAGCCGTCCCTACGCCTACTTCTTTACCTGTCTTCTCTATCTGACCATCGGTCCGTTTTTCGCCATTCCCCGCTGCGCGACGACCGCCTTTACCGTCGGTATCGAGCAGGCAGTGCCGCAGGCGGCAGAGCAGCTGCGGCTGTGGCTGCTGGTTTTTTCAGCCGTGTTCTTTGCTGCAGCGCTTCTGTTTTCGCTCTTCCCCGGCAAAATTCTGACGTGGGTCGGTAAGATTCTCAATCCGTTTTTCCTGCTGTTTCTCGGCATTCTGATTATCGTCGCGCTGGTGAAGCCCTCGGCGGCGATCTCGGCAGTTGCACCCGAGGGTGCCTATGCCTCTCAGGCGTTCTCCACGGGCTTTCTGGAGGGCTACAACACAATGGACGTACTGGCAGGTCTTGCCTTCGGCATCATCGTGGTGCAGGTCATCCGGGAGCTGGGCGTGACGGACGCGGATGCGGTCGCATCGAGTACGGTCAAGGCGGGCGTGTTCAGCAGTCTTCTGATGGCGCTCATTTATCTTGCTGTAACCGTCGTCGGCGCGCAGTCGAGAGGGCTTTTTGCAACGAGTGAAAACGGCGGCATCGCGCTGGCGCAGATTGCCCGGCATTATCTCGGCAGTGCGGGTCTTGTGATTCTGGCGGCAACGGTGACGCTGGCTTGCCTCAAAACGTCGGTTGGTCTGATCACGAGCTGTGCGGAGACCTTCTGCGGTATGTTCCCGAAGGGTCCAAAATACCGCGCCTGGGCGGTTTTGTTCACGCTGATTTCCTTTGCGCTTTCCAACTTCGGACTCAGCACGATCATCTCCTACTCCGTGCCGGTTCTGATGTTCCTGTACCCGCTTGCCATCGCGCTGGTGCTGCTGGCGCTGTTCGGAAGATTCTATCGGCACGACCGCGCGGTTTATATCAGCGTCATCGTCTGCACGCTGCTGGCGGCGCTTTATGATCTCATCTGCGCGCTGCCGGAAGGTCTGTATGACGCGCTGCACGCAGATGCGGTCCAGGCATTCGGTCTTCGCGTGCTGCCGTTTGCCGGCGCGGGGCTCGGCTGGATTTGCCCGCTGGCGCTCGGGTTTGTCATCGGGCTTGCCGTACACCTCATGCAAAAATTCAGGACAAAATAAAGAAACAACGGCCGTAAGCAGTTTGCTTACGACCGTTGTTCGTTTCTTCTCAAAGCTCGTTTGGAAATAGCTTTTCGATTGCCGCTTCCGCCGCTGCCTGCTCGGCGCGCTTTTTGCTGCTGCCGCTGCCCTGACCAACGGAGCTGCCGTTGAGCAAAACCTCAACGGTGAAGTGCTTGTCATGGTCCGGACCGGACTCTCCAATCAGCTCATAGTGAAGCAGCTGATCTTTTTTGCGCTGGACCAGTTCCTGCAGCGCCGTCTTATAATCGAAGTTCCGGGGGCGCCCCACCGGAATATCGCTCAGAATCAGCCGGTCGATAATTCCCTTCGCCGCCTCGAAGCCGCCGTCCATATAGCTTGCGGCAATGACGGATTCCATTGCGTCCGAGACGATCGAGTCGCGCTTTCTGCCGCCGCCATGGTCCTCGCCGTGACCAAGCAGCAGAAAATCGCCCAGATGGATTGTCCCTGCTGCCTTTGCCAGATTCGTCTCACAGACCAGATCTGCGCGGATTCTGGTCAGCTCTCCTTCCGGTTTCTCGGGAAAGCGCCGGTAGAGATAATCGGCAACGACAAAGCCCAGAATCGAGTCACCCAGAAACTCCAGCCGCTCGTTGTCCGGCAATCCGCGCTCGCGGTTTTCGTTGGCATACGAGCTGTGCGTCAGTGCGTTTTCCAGCAGCTTTCTGTTCTGAAAAATATATCCCAGACCCTCTTCAAGATTTCTGTACATGCTCCAACTCCTTCGGAACCATCATCTGTTCCACATTCGCGCGGATATCGTCGGTAAAGCCGCTCGAAACCGCCTGCGCCGCCTGCCGGATGGCACTGTGAATCGCAACCGCATCCGACGAGCCGTGCGCCTTAATCACCGGCTTTGTCAGACCGATCAGCACCGTGCCGCCTGTCTGCCGGTAGTCCAGCTTGCTTTTGAATTCCTTGATGCCCGACATGCACATCGCGGCAGCGAGCTTTGTAAAGATGTTCTTTTTGAACAGGTCCTTCAGCATGCCCGACATGAAAAGTGCCGTTCCCTCAATGCCCTTGAGAAGGACATTGCCGGAAAAACCGTCGGACACAACCACGTCTGCCTCGCCCAGCGGTACCCCGCGCGCTTCAATATTCCCAATAAAGTTTACATAACCTGCATCTGCTGCCTTCTGCAGCAGCGCATAGGCATCTTTTTGCAGCTGCGTGCCCTTCGAGTCCTCTGCGCCAATGTTGAGAAGCGCCACACGGGGATTTGAAATTCCCAGCATCTTCTTTGCGTAATACGATCCCATGAACGCGAATTGCAGCAGAAATTCCGGCGTACATTCTGCTGTCGCGCCGCAGTCGATCAGCACCGCGCCGCCCGTTTTGGTCGGCAGAACCGGACCCATCGCCGCGCGGCGCACGCCCTTGATGCGCTTGACAATCAGCGTTGCTGCCGTCAATAGTGCGCCCGTAGAGCCTGCGGAGACGAATGCATCTCCCCCGCCGTCTTTGAGCATTTGAAGCCCGACGAGCATCGAGGCATTTTTCCGCGTCTTGATCACTGCCGCCGGGTCGTCGTGCATATCGACCACATCGTCGGCATTTGCAATCTCTACGCCTGCCGGAAGCGTTTCAATGCCGTGGTTTTTGAGGCACTGCAAAATAGCCTCGCCACGCCCAACCAGCACAACGTCCAGCTTTTCTTCCTTTGCCGCCTCAATCGCACCCAGCGCGATCGCGTCGGGGGCGTTGTCGCCGCCCATGACGTCTACAATAATCCGCATCCGGTCTCCTCCTTCGGTTAAACGTTGTGTTCGCGCACCATCTGATCAATGATGGCAAGCGAGCGCTCGGCAATTGCCAGGTTCTTGTTTGCTTTGCCCTTGACCTTGCAGCCAAGCGGCGTCATGATGCCGAAATTGACATTCATCGGCTGGAAATTACCGATGCTGGTATCGCTGATATACTGAGACAACGCGCCGATGGCAGTTTCCTTTGGGAAATCTGGAATCGGTGCTCCACTCAGTTTTGCAGCCATGCTGACAGCTGCCAGATAGCCGGACGCAGTGGATTCCACATAGCCCTCGACGCCCGTCATCTGCCCGGCAAAGGCGACAAGCGGATTGCGCCGGTCGGCATAGTACCGGTCGAGAAGGCGCGGGCTGTCCAAAAACGTATTGCGATGCATCACGCCGTAGCGCAAAAACTCCGCGTCATGCAATGCCGGAATCATCGAAAACACACGCTTCTGCTCGGGGAATTTCAGATGCGTCTGAAAGCCGACAAGGTTATAGACGGACCCCAGCGCGTTGTCCTTTCTCAGCTGCACAACCGCATACGGTTCTTTTCCCGTCTTCGGGTCCTTGAGACCCACCGGCTTCATCGGACCGTAGCGGAGCGTATCTTCGCCCCGGCGCGCCATAACCTCGACCGGCATGCAGCCTTCAAAGACGTGCTTGTCCTCAAAGCCGTGAACCGGCGCTTCCTCCGCGGTTTTCAGCGCTTCGACAAAGGCGATGTACTCGTCCTTCTCCATTGCGCAGTTAACATAATCCGCATCTCCCCGGTCATAGCGCGAAGCAAACCACGCCTTGTCCATGTCGATGGAATCGAAGGTAATGAGCGGCGCGGCAGCGTCGAAAAAGCTCATGTACTTCTGACCGCCGAAGTATGCCTGGATTGCCGCGCTCATGGCGTCGCTGGTCAGCGGTCCCGTAGCGATAATCACCGGTCCCTCCGGCACCTGCGTAATTTCCTCTTCCACGACCGTAATGTTCGGGTGATTGCGGATTTTCTGCGTCACAAGCCCGGAAAAACCATACCGGTCGACGGCAAGCGCGCCGCCTGCTTCTACCCGGTTCGCCTCCGCGCAGGAAAGAATCAGACTTCCGAGCCTGCGCAGCTCCTCTTTCAAAAGCCCAACTGCGTTTTCCAGCCTGTCGCCGCGCAAAGAGTTCGAGCAGACCAGCTCCGCAAAATCCGGGCTGTGGTGCGCAGGCGACATTTTGGACGGCTTCATCTCACAAAGCCGGACCGCAAACCCGCGCTCTGCCAGCTGCCACGCAGCCTCAGAGCCTGCAAGACCCGCACCGATTACTGTTACCATCATGTTGCGTCTTCCTTCTTCTTCCGGCGCGATGCGCTCTTTTTGGGTGCTTCGCCTGCATCTTCTGCCGCTGTTTTTTTCGTCTTTTTTGTCGCGGTCTTTTTGGCTGCTGCCGTTTTTGCGCTCGCTGTTTTCTTCGCAGCAGGCTTTTTTGCAGCGGTCTTCTTCGCCGCCGGCTTTTTTGCCGTCTTTGTTGTTTCCGTGTCTGGCGCTGCCGCAGGCTCGGGCGGAAGATTTACCTCGTCCGCCGCCTGCTCTGCGCTTTCCGCAGCCGCAGGCTTTTTGCGGTAGCCGCGCTTTTCCTCGGGGAGGAAGTTCTTGCAGTCGGGGTTGATGCAGAAGGGCTTCATCGCACCTCTGCCGGAGCGCTTGAACATGGTCTGCCCGCATTCCGGGCAGTCGTTCTCGGTTGGCACGTCCCACGTCATAAAGCCGCACTCCGCGCCCCGTTCGCAGGCATAGTAGGCATAGCCGCGCTTGCTCTTGCGCTTGAGAATCGTACTGCCACAGCGCGGGCATCTGCCCGGCATGCGCTCGACGATGGGCTTTGTAAACTTGCATTCGGGATAGCCCGGACAGGCGAGGAATTTTCCGAATCTGCCGGACTTGACGACCAGATTGCGCCCGCAAAGGTCGCAGGTTTCCTCCGTCACCTCGTCGGGGACCTTGAGCCTCGTGTCCTTGAGCGCCTCTTCGGCGTCCTCCATCTCCTGATGGAAGCCCTTGTAGAACTCTTCGAGGACCCGTTTCCAGTAAATTTTACCCTCTTCGACCTCGTCGAGCTCGGCTTCCATGCCGGCGGTAAACTCAACGTTGATGATATTCTGGAAATGCTCCATCATCAGCCCGTTCACGACCTCGCCGAGCGGCGTGGGAGACAGGCGTTTTTCGATCTTCTGAACGTATTCACGGTCCTGAATGGTCGAGACAATCGTCGCATACGTCGACGGGCGACCAACGCCCTTTTCCTCCATCGCGCGCACCAGCGTCGCTTCGGTGTAGCGCGCGGGCGGCTGCGTGAAATGCTGCTGCGGGTCGGTGGAAAGAAGCATCAAAGCCTCTCCCTCGGAAAGATCGGGCAGCGGAGAGCCGATTGCCTCCTGCTCGTCGTCCTTTCCCTCTTCGTAAATCGCGGTAAAGCCCGCGAAGGCGACTGACTGATGTGTCGCCCGGAAAATCTGATTTTCGCAGGTCGCTTCGATCGCGGTCACATCGTAGACGGCATTTTCCATCTGCGAGGCGATGAACCGGTTCCAGATCAGCTTGTAAAGCCGGTACTGGTCCTTCGTCAGATCGTGCTCGACCAGTTCCGGATAGAGCGCGACGTTGCTCGGGCGAATTGCCTCGTGTCCGTCCTGCGCGTTTGCCTTGGGCTTGTAGCGCCGGGGCTGCCCGGGGTAGTATTTTTCGCCGTAGCGGCTGCGGATGACTTCTCCCGCAGCGGAAAGGGCTTCTTCAGAAATACGAAGCGAGTCCGTTCTCATATAGGTGATGAGACCCACGGAGCCTTCTTCCCGCAGCTCGACGCCTTCATAGAGCTGCTGGGCAAGCATCATCGTGCGCTTCGGCGTCAGATTCAGCTTTCTCGACGCCTCCTGCTGCAGACTCGAGGTGATAAACGGCGGCGCGGGATTTTTCCGGCGCTGGGTCTTCTTGACGCTGCCGACGGTAAAGGGTTTTCCCGCGATCTGCGAGAGAACCTGATCCACATCCTCACGACTGCCGAGATCATTTTTCTTCGGGTTGCCGTAATAGCGCGCGGTAAAGCCGCCGGGTTTTCCCACACGGTCGAGCTGCGCGTCGATGGTCCAGTATTCCTGCGGCTGGAAGGCACGGATCTCATTTTCGCGGTCGACGACCATGCGCGTCGCGACCGACTGCACACGACCGGCGGAAAGACCGCGCCGGATCTTTTTCCAGAGCAGCGGGCTTAACTGATAGCCGACGATGCGATCGAGCACGCGCCGCGCCTGCTGCGCGTCGACCAGATTCTGATCGATGGCTCGGGGTGCGGCGATGGCGTTTCGCACGACGTCCTTCGTGATTTCGTTGAACGTGACGCGGTAGGTCTTATCGTCCGGAATATCCAGCAGATACTTCAGGTGCCACGAAATTGCCTCTCCCTCGCGGTCCGGGTCGGTTGCGAGAAAGACGTTCGCACTTTTTGCTGCGGCGGACTGCAAATCCTTGATGATATCTTCTTTTCCCTTGATGGGATAGTATTCCGGTTCAAAGTCGTGTTCAATGTCCACGCTCATGGTGCTCTTGCGCAGATCGCGCAGATGCCCCATGCTCGCCTTGACCTGATACTCCGGTCCCAGGTATTTTCCGATTGTCTTTGCCTTCGACGGCGACTCGACAATTACGAGGTTGGTTTTTGCGTTCGGCATGCGTGCCTCCAATAGTTATTCTTTCTCCGCCAGACAGAAGCGCTTGCCCGGAATCTCCCGGACATAGCCCTTGATCTGCAGCAGCGTCAGCGCTGCGGTGATGCGCGCGGCAGGAATGCCGCTGGCGGCGATGAGCTGATCGATATGCTTTTCCCCATCTGTCAGCTGCATGACAGCAGCTTTCTCATCGGGAGAGAGTGAATCCAAAATTTCCTGTACGTCAATATAAGCCCTGTTTTCCCGCTTGTCAATGACTTTTGTGTCGGAAACGTTGGCAGGCGGCGCTTTTTTCTCCGGTTTTTTCATGCGCGGCGGGAGCTTTTCGCCCGTCTGCACCGCCTTTTTCTGCTGTGCGGGCGTCAGCTGCATGGGAATTGCTTTGGGCTGATGGGAGACAAGGTCCGGGTACAGATGAATATACTCCTTCATGATATCCCATCCGTCTTCAACGACAATCGCACCCTCGCGCAGAAGCTGGATATTGCCCTCGCACGTCGCCGTGCCGACATTACCGGGCACGGTAAAGACGTCTCTTCCCTGCTCTAACGCGCGGTTTGCCGTAATCAGTGCGCCCGAGCGCTTCGGCGCTTCCACGACCACAACGCCGAGGGAAAGCGCGCTGATAATCCGGTTGCGCACCGGGAAATGCGAGCCGAGCGCCGGCGTCTGCGGCGGATATTCGCTGATGAGGCAGCCGTGGAACGCGATATCCTCGAAAAGCGTCCGGTTGCTCGCCGGATAGACCACGTCCACACCGCCGCCGAGGACCGCAATCACCGGACGGTTCGCGCTCAGCGCGCCCGTCAGGCACATCGTATCAATGCCCTCCGCACCGCCGGAAACGACCATGCCGCCGCACTTTGCCACCTGATAGCCCAGACGCTTTGCCTGCATGAGACCGTAGGCGGATGCTTTTCTCGTGCCGACCATGGCAATGACGGGCGAGGTATCGATTGCCGGGAAGACGCCCTTGTAGTAAAGCACGATGGGCGGATCGTCAATCGTGCGCAACCGCGCCGGATACTGCGCGTCCTGAATGGTCATAACGTGGATATTTTTCTGATAGCACTGCTGCAGAATCACCTCTGCGCCGGTAAGAGACTTATCCAGAAGACTCGGCGGAACCGACGCATCCGATCCGCGTTTGAGCGCCTCCTCGTCCGCCTGATAGATTGCCACGGCAGAGCCGAAGCGCGAAAGCAGCACGATCGCCTGCGCGCCGGAAACGTTCTGTCTTGTGCTGAGCCAGATCCAGTACTTGAGCATCCGTCTATCCTCCGTATTCTCCGTTTTTCATCTGCCACATGACAATTGCCGCCGCAATCGCCGCATTTAAAGACTCGCAGTGTGCCTGCATGGGAATGATGACGCTTTGTGCCGCAGCTTCCAGAAGCGACTGCCGCACGCCCTGCCCCTCGCTGCCGATGACGGCGACGGCATTGCGTAAATCGGCGCCGCGGATATCGACTGCGCGGTCATTGAGCGCCGTAACGGTTAACATAAGATTCTTTTCTGCGCACTGCGCCAGCACCTCCGCCTCGGTGATCGCGGGAATGTCCATGCGGAACACCGCGCCCATCGACGCGCGCACGGTCTTGAAACTGTAGGGATCGGCGCAGCCGTCGAGCAATGCGATCGGAACGCCGAGCGCATCTGCGGTCCGCAGCATGGTTCCGAGGTTCCCGGGGTCCTGAATGCCGTCGAGCAGCAGCGTTCCGGCGGTCAGATCTGCCTGCTGCCGTTCGGGCAGTCTGCACAGGAAAATCGCGCCCTGCGGCGTGTCGACGGTTGAGATGCTTTTGAACACATCCTCCGGCACCGTGACGACGCGCACCTGTTCCGGAAGTTTACATAATCTTAAACCCTCGCGGCAGACGACCGTGTGAAGCCCCGGATACCATTTTGCCGCTTCCTCCAGAAGCTTTGTCCCCTCGGCGGCAAATTCGCCGGACGCTTTGCGGTAGCTCCGCGAAGCCTGCAGCTTTCGGATATGGACCAGCAGTGGATTCTGCCGGCTTGTGATATGTTCCTGCCTCATGCGCGCAGCTTTGCCAGCTTGTCGTTCGTTCCGAGGACGACCAGCACCGTGTGTTCTTTCAACGCAAGATCCGCGCCCGGCGCGACGTCAATTTTTCCGTCGTGGCGGATGGCAATGATATTGACGCCGTACTTTGCGCGGATGTTGAGCTCGCGCAGCGTCTTTCCGAACCAGCTTTCCGGCGTCGGGATTTCGGCAATGCCGCAGTCCTTCGACAGCTCGATGAAATCCAGAATACTCGAAGACGTGATTGCCTGCGCCAGCTTGATGCCGGTCTCGCGCTCCGGGATGACGACGCGGTCCGCGCCCACCTTTTCCAGCGCCTTCTTACGCAACTCGTCGGTCGCCTTGCAGATCACCTGCGGCACGCCGAGGTCCTTGAGATTGAGCGTGGCAATGATGCACGTTGCAAGATCCGAGCCAATGGCAACGACCGCGCAGTCGCAGCTTCTCGCGCCGAGCGAACGAAGCACCTCTTCGTCGCGCACGTCGGCGACGACCGCACAGGTAACCTTGGACTCCATGCGCTGAACCTTGTCTGGATTTGTGTCGATGGCAAGCACCTCGTTTCCCAGCTCATACAGCCGCTCGGCGACGCTGGTGCCAAAGCGTCCCATGCCGATGACAACATACGATTTTTTCATAGTTACCTCTCCTATCCGGCGCTTAACCGATCATAACCTTGGTTTCCGCATACTGCACGCGCTCGCGGGCACGATCGCCCATCATAAAGCCGACGCCGATGGTCATAATGCCGACTCTGCCGAAGAACATAAAGACGATCAGAATGAGCTTGGACGCCGCGCAGAGCGTGCCCGTGATACCGGTAGTCAGTCCTACCGTGCACAGCGCGGAAGTGGTTTCATAAATGGCGTTCAGGAAACTGCACCGGTCGCACACGGTAAGCACCGCAGCGCCGAACAGTGACAGCCCCAGGACCAGCAGCGCAACCGAAACGGCGTTCGAGATATCCTGCTGGGAAATCGAGCGGCGGAACACCGTTACCTGCCGCCTGCCGCGCATTGTACTCACGGCGGACAGAACGACAAGCCCCATCGTCACGGTCTTGACGCCGCCTGCCGTGGACCCGGACGAGCCGCCCACAAACATGAGGATATTCGACAACAGCTTGGACGCCTCTGTCAGCGCATCCTGATTGAAGCTGGCAAAGCCCGCCGTGCGGAGCGTGACCGACTGGAACAGCGCCGCGAGGAGTTTTCCGCCGGTGCTGAACGAGCCAATGGTGCCGGGGTTGTTCCACTCAAGCAGCGCAAACAGCGCGCCTCCTCCGAAAATCAAACCGGCTGTAATAAGCAGAACGAGCCTTGCGTAAACGGAAAGTCTGGAAAAGCGTCTTGTCCGGCGAATTTCGCCCCAGACCGTAAAGCCAAGGCTTCCAATCACGATCAGCGCCATCAGCGTCAGATTGATGACCGGGTCTGTCGCATAGCGCGCAATGCTTCCGCCGTATTCGACGTCTGCCAGAATATCAAAGCCTGCGTTGCAGAATGCGGAAATCGAATGGAACACACCATACCACAGCGCTTTTCCAAATCCGAACTCCGGCAGGAATCGGAAAAACAAAATCAGCGCCCCGGCGCCTTCCACACAGAAGGTCCCGAGAATCACATTGCGGACATAGCGCACAACGCCGCTCATTGAGCTTATGCCAAGACCCTGCGCCAGAACCATCCGCTGGCGAAGCCCGATGCGCCGCCGCAAGGCGAGAAAGAAAATGGTTGAAACGGTCATAAAGCCAAGGCCGCCGAGCTGAATCAGCAGGATAATCACGACCTGCCCGAAGGTACTCCAGTAGGTGCCGGTATCCACCTGAATGAGCCCCGTCACGCAGGTTGCCGACGTCGCGGTAAAAAGCGCCGTTAAAAAGCTCGTCGGCTCTCGGGTTTTGGAGCATACCGGCAGACACAAAATTGCTCCGCCTGTCAGCACGAGCGCGAGAAACACCAGCGCGACAATCTGCGGCGGACGCATCCGGCGAAACGGTTTTTCAATGGCGGCGGCAAGCGCCTGCAAGCGTTCAGACAAATGAGAAGCCTCCCACACAGCGCCATACCTGGCGCGCTACATTATAATAAGAATTACGCCGATCTGATGCTTCATTCTACCATTGCAGCATTAGAATATCAAGTCTCCGCGAAAAAAAGCGGAAAAGACACGGCAAAAACCCGGAGACAGGATCTGACAGGATCTGTCTCCGGGCTTTCTCAGCAGTAGAAGTCCTTGATTTTTTTTGCGCGCGACGGATGGCGCAGTTTGCGGATTGCCTTGTTTTCAATCTGGCGGATACGCTCGCGCGTGACGCCGAAGATCTGACCGACCTCCTCCAGCGTGTGCGTTCTGCCGTCATACATGCCGAAGCGCATCTTGAGCACGTCTGCCTCGCGCTCGGTCAGCGTGCCGAGAATCTCGGCAAGCGCCTCCGCCAGCAGCGCGTTGGATGTTGCGTCGGCAGGTCCCGGCGTGTTGTCGTCTTCGACGAACGAGCCGATGGTCGTATCTTCCTCGTCGCCCACGGGCATGTCCAGCGACAGCGTGTCCGCCGCCGTGCGGTTCGCTTCGATGATCTTTTCAATCGGGAGGTTCAGCTCCGCTGCGATTTCCTCAAGCGTCGGCTCTCTGCCGAGCTCCTGCACGAGCTTGCGGTTGCAGCGTGTCGCCTTATTGATCACCTCTACCATATGCACCGGCACGCGGATGGTACGCGCCTGATCGGCGATAGCGCGGGTGATTGCCTGCCGGATCCACCAGGTTGCATATGTAGAGAATTTGTTTCCCTTTGTATAGTCGAACTTGTCGACTGCACGGATCAAGCCCGTATTGCCTTCCTGAATCAGGTCAAGAATATGAAGCCCGCGTCCGGAGTATTTCTTCGCAATCGACACGACCAGACGAAGGTTTGCCTCCGTCAGCTTGTCCTTCGCCGCCTTGTCGCCCTCGCACACGCGCTTTGCCAGCTCCATCTCCTCGTCTGCCGTCAGAAGCCGGACCTGCCCGATTTCCTTGAGGTACATGCGCACCGGGTCGTCGAGGTTATACTCTGCCGCCAGCTCCACGGGGTCGATCAGCTCTTCCTCTTCGTCTCCCATGGGGATATCGCCCTCGCCCATGCCCATGCCCATGCCGTCGTCTGCGTCGTCGAGACCGATTTCCAGCTCCGGGCTGACAATCTGGATGCCCATTGCGTCGAACGTGTCGTAAATATGTTCAATCTTTTCTACCGGAAGATCCAGCTTCTCAAGCTGTGCGGTCAGCTCCGTCGCCTGAATGCTGCCCTCGCGCTTTGCCTTTGCAATCAGCGCGCTGACGGCTGCCATGGCGTCTTCTGCCGGAACCTTCGTATTCTTTGCATTTGCCATCTATGCTCATCCTCATTCAATGCGGTATCCCGCGCGAAACAAACACTTTTCGCGCAACCAATTCATTATATACCACAAACCGCTTTTTTGACAAGCGGTTTTCGAAAATTTCTGCTCTCTTTTTCTGCTTTTTTCAGGCGCACAAAATCAGGATGCCCCGATTTTCGCGGGGCATTCCGATTTCGGTGTGTTTTGTGTGTACAGCGGTCAGATTTCCATGATCACGGGAAGGATCATCGGATTACGCTTGGTGGTCTTGAAAAGATAGCCGGAGAGGTCACTCTTGATGTTCGCCTTCAGCGCGCTCCAGTCGCGTGTGCCGCCGGCAAGGCAGCGGTCAATGGCGTGCGCTGCAATGACGCGCAGCTCTTCCATGAGATTTTCTGATTCTTTGACGTAGACAAAGCCGCGCGTGATGATATCAGGACCTGTGATGACGCTGCCGTCTTCACTTGAGAGGTTCACAACCACGACCAGCATGCCGTCCTGCGCCAGATGCTTGCGGTCACGCAGAACAACACTCCCGACGTCGCCCACGCCCGTACCGTCAACGAGAATCTTACCGGCGGGAACCGTGCCGCCCCATTTGCAGGTCGCCTTCGTCAGCTCGAGCACCTTGCCGATGTCCGAGATGAAGATATTCTTTGCGTCCATGCCGAGCGACTGCGCAAGCCGCGCATGCGCCTGCAGATGGCGCTGCTCGCCGTGGAGCGGAATGAAAAAGCGCGGATGCAGCAGCGCGTGCATGATCTTCAGTTCCTCCTGGCAGGCGTGACCGGAGACGTGCAGACCCTCGAGCTTGTCGTAGATGACCTCCGCCCCCTTGCGGTAGAGCTCGTTGATGATCTTGCTGATGGACTTTTCATTGCCTGGAATGGCAGAGGCGGAGATAATCACGCGGTCGCCCGCCTGAATTTCCACCTGCCGGTGCCCGGAGAACGCCATGCGGTAAAGCGCAGACATGTTTTCGCCCTGCGAGCCGGTCGAGACAATGACAATCTTGTCCTTTGGCAGTGACTTGATGGCGTTGATGTCGACGAGCGTGTTGTTGGGGATTTTGAGATATCCGAGATCCGTCGAGACCTTCAGGATGTTTTCCATGCTGCGTCCGGTGACGGCAACCTTGCGCCCGTGCTTGTGCGCGACGTTGAGAAGGCTCTGCAGTCGGAAGGCATTGGACGCGAACGTGGTAACGATGATTCTCTGGCGGCAGCCGGAGAACTGACGGTCGAAGCTGTCGGTGACGCTGCGCTCCGAGGGCGTAAAGCCCGGACGCTCGACATTTGTCGAATCGCACAGGAAGGCAAGCACGCCCTCATTGCCGAGCTGACCGAAGCGCGTCAGATCGATCATGCCGTCCTCCGCCATGGCGTCGATTTTGAAGTCGCCCGAGAAAACAAGCGTGCCAACCGGCGTTTTGACCGCAAACGCAACAGCATCTGCAATTGAATGGTTGACGTGGATAAACTCCACCTGAAAACAGCCGGCTTTGACGACCTCGCCCGCCTCGTGGGTGAAGAGCTTGACCTTGCGCTCCAAATGATGCTCCTCAAGCTTGAGCTTGACAAGCCCGGCAGTGAGCCTCGTGCCGTGGATGGGGCAGTTGAACTGCTGCATGGCATAGGGAATGCCGCCGATGTGGTCCTCATGACCGTGGGTCAGGAACATGCCGCGGATTTTTTCCTGATTCTTGACAAGGTACGTCATGTCCGCAATGACAAGGTCAACGCCGTACATGTCGTCTTCGGGAAAGCCGAGACCGCAGTCGATGATGATGATATCCTTGCCGTATTCCAGAACGGTCATGTTCTTGCCGATTTCGTTGAGTCCACCGAGGGGAATGATCTTTAATTTTTCAGCCAAGTGATAAATACCTCTTTTCAGAATTTTTCAAAATTTCGTTGGAAATGCCCGATTACAGGGGCTGTTTGTGTAAAATTACGCGCAGAAATCGCGCAGCAATGCGGGCGCAGGCAATACCTGTGCCCTTCCCGCCGGGTGCGGGAGACATGATTGGGACGCCGTGCAGACGCCGGATGGACGCACAAAGCCGCGCGGACCGCGCAGCATCTCCAGCCCCGTCTCGCCGGATTTCTGCCGCTGCCGTCTGCGAACGCCGCACTTTCCTGCGCAGCTTCGGCTGCCCCAACGCCCCGGGCATACCGCAAGCTGCGCCTTACAGCTGTCTGCAACTGGGATTCATTCCGTTCTGTGCCGCCCGGAAAAACGTCCTCCGGATGGGCACACGTTTCATGCTATGGGATAGTATAGCACAGGTCTTTCTAAAAGTATACAAATTTTTTATCAAATTTTTGTCGAAACCGTGAAAAGTACGTTTTAAACGCCGCCGCACCCCGCGCCATGCAGGCAGGAAAGTTTGTCCGTGCAACTTGTAAAGACGGGAAAGATTTGCTATAATATAAAAACTTATTTGCACGAGGAGGCGCGGTGCGCATGAACAAGCATGTTTCAAAGCTCTTACAGCCCGGCGTTTTCTGGTATTGCCTGATTCTGCTTGCGTTTTCGGTCGCCGCTGCGCTTCTGGACCAGTATTATCTGGCGGCAGGCGAGCTGGTTGTGACGGTAATCGCCATGGTCGTCAGCCGGCTTCTGTTCATCCGCCGCAGAAACGCTCTCATGCAGTACGTGCAGAGCGCAACAGACGCCGAGGGCATCTCAGTGCATGCCGGTTCTCCGTTTCCGATGGCGGTCATCCGCCTGCCGGAGGGCGAGATCATCTGGGGAAACGACGGCTTCTACGCCATCACGGGTTTGTCAGACGGCTGCCGGTATCAGACGCTCGAGTCTGTTGTGCCGGGCTTTACCACCGGATGGCTGCGCGAGGGGCGAAACGAGCTTCCGGGCGATCAGCTGATCGGTACGCGCCGCTACCGGATTTACGGCAACTATGTCCGCTCGGAGGACGACGCGACGACCGTGCGTCTGGCAACGATTTTCTTTGCCGATATGACGGAGATGTTCAACGTTCGCGACGAGTTTTTACGCACGCGCCCCATCACCGCGGTCATTCTCATCGATAACTATGACGAGCTGATGAGCAATCTGCCGGACTCGACCATCTCGAAGCTGGACGCGCAGATCAACGAGGCCGTCTCCGGCTGGGTCACAGGGCTTCACGCGCTGTGCCGCAAGATCGAGCGCAACCGGTATCTGCTTTTGTTCGAGAGCAAGGACCTTTCCCGGCTTCAGGAGGGCAAGTTCTCGATTCTCGACGCCATCCGCGCCGTGACAAATCCCGCGGGCGTCAATGCAACCATTTCGCTTGGCATCGGCAAGGACGGAAGCTCGTTTGAAGAAAACTACTCGTTTGCCAACCTTTCCATCGAGATGGCGCTCTCCCGCGGCGGCGATCAGGCCGTCATCAAAGACCGCTACAACTTTACCTTCTACGGCGGCAGGACCAAGGAAACCGAGCGCCGCACGAGAGTCAAATCGAGAGTCGTCGCAGGTTCCTTGTCCGAACTGATTTCTCAGTCGAGCAAGGTCTTCGTCATGGGGCACAAGATGGCAGACCTGGACGCGCTGGGCGCGGCGGTCGGCATCAGCTGCCTGTGCCGCAAGCGCGGCAAAACCGCGCAGATCGTGATCGATCTGGAGAAAAACGCCTCGCAGAGCCTGCTTGCCGAGCTGAAAGCATCGAACGATTTTTCCGGCGTCTTTGTTTCGTGCGAGGACGCGCTTTTAGAGGCGGACGCGAAGAGTCTTCTGATTGTCGTCGATACGAACCGCCCCGATCAGGTCGAGTCGCGCGCGCTGCTGGAATCGATTCCCCGTGTTGCCGTCATTGACCACCACCGGCGCGCGGCAGACTATATTGAGCAGGTTGTGCTGAATCTGCATGAGCCGTTTGCCTCGTCTGCGTCCGAGCTTGTGACCGAGCTTCTGCAATACGCGGTTGAGCAGCGCGACATCCGCCCGATTGAAGCGCAGGCGCTGCTTGCGGGCATCGTGCTCGATACGAAAAAATTCTCCGTGCGCACCGGCTCGCGCACCTTCGAAGCTGCGGCATTCCTGCGTCGCGTGGGCGCAGATACAGTTGATGTGATGAAGCTGTTCCAGAACGATCTGGACGCAACGATCATCCGCTATCAGATCATTCAGGCTGCGCGGCTCTACCGCAACGAGATTGCCATCGCAGCAGTTGACCATACGGTTCCGCGCACCATTGCCGCGCAGGCTGCAGACGAGCTTCTGAATATCTCCGGCATCATGACCTCCTTCGTCCTCTACCCCGAAAACGGCATCGTGTTCATGTCGGCGCGTTCCATCGGCTCGTGCAACGTGCAGGTGGTGCTGGAAAAGCTCGGCGGCGGCGGAAACGCGGCGACTGCCGGCGCGCAGATCAAAAACAAAACCGTCCGCGAGGTGCTCGCGGAGCTGGTCGCATCCATCGACCAGTTTTATGAATCGTAAATTATCCGAAAGGAGCTTATAGCTATGAAAGTGATTTTAACGCAGGACGTCCGCGGCAAGGGCAAGCGCGGTCAGATGATTGAGGTATCCGACGGCTACGCCAGAAACTTCCTGCTTCCGAAGAAGCTCGCACAGGAGGCAAATGCCGACAACATCAATACCATGCGCATGAACGATAAGGCGACGCAGGAGCGTCAGGCAAAGGAGCGCGCCGAGGCACTGGAAATCTCCAAGAAGATGAAGGACATGACCGTTGTTGTCATGGCAAAGGGCGGCGGCGCTGGGAAGCTCTTCGGCTCCGTCACGAACGCGGAAATCGCCGAAGCACTGGAAAAGCAGGAGAAAATTACGCTCGACAAGCGTAAGATTGTCGTCGAGCCCATCAAGACCACCGGCGTCTATACTGCCAAGTGCAAGCTCGGCTATGAAATCACCGCCGACCTCAAGGTCGAAGTCAAAGAACTGTAATTCCGAATAGGTTTGTAATTATGTAAACTTTTTGAGGAGGTGAACATCCATGTCCATGGACGAGCTGCTCAGCCGTCAGGTGCCGCAGTCTCTGGAAGCGGAGCAGTCGGTGCTCGGCTCGATGCTCATTGACGAGCGGTGCGTGCCGGACGTGATTGCGCTTCTGCAGCCGGACGAGTTCTATCTGCAGCAGAACCGCGATATTTTCGAGACCATCTACACGATGTTCAACTTCTCGCAGCACATCGACCCCGTCACCGTACTCGACAAGATGAAAGAGCGCGGGGTCTATGACGAGGCGCATTCTTACGACTACATTTCCCAGCTGCTGCAGATTACGCCAACGGCGGCAAACGTCAGGCAGTACTGCGCAATTGTCCACGACAAGGCGCTCATGCGGAACCTCGGCACAGCGGCGGATGAAATCACCGCCATGGTCCAGGAGGGCGTCGGCACGGCGCAGGAGATGCTCGAGGCGGCAGAAAAAAAGGTCTACAGCCTTCGCAAAGAAAACTCCGGCGACAGCTTACAGCACATCGGAAAGGTCCTTATCAACGTCTATGACCGGCTGGAGGAGCTTGCCGAGTCCGGAAATGAAATTCCGGGGCTTTCGACCGGGCTTCATGATCTGGATAAGAAGATCAACGGCCTGAATAAATCGGACCTTCTGCTCATTGCGGCGCGACCCGGCATGGGCAAAACGTCGATGGCGCTGAACGTGGCGCTCTCGGTCGCGAAAAGCACCAACAAGACCGTCGCGTTCTTTTCTTTGGAAATGTCGCGCGAGCAGCTGGCAATGCGGCTTTTGTCCAACGAAAGCTTTGTCGACAACCAGAAGCTTGTCACCGGCAAGCTGACAGAGGAGGATTGGAACAAGCTCTCCATCGCCTCGTCCGCGCTCAGCCAGACGGACATCCGTGTGGACGACAACCCGGCAATCACGGTTGCCGAAATGAACGCAAAATGCCGCCGGCTCGACAATCTTGGGCTGGTGCTGATTGACTATCTGCAATTGATGACCTCTGCCGCGCCCGGAAAATCGGGCGAAAACCGCGTGACGGTCGTCAGTGAAATTTCAAGAGCGCTCAAGATCATGGCGAAGGAGCTGAATGTTCCGGTTGTGTGCCTGAGCCAGCTGTCTCGTGCCAACGAGTCGCGAACCGACAAGCGCCCGATGCTTTCGGACCTCCGCGAGTCCGGCGCCATCGAGCAGGACGCGGATTCGGTCATGTTCATCTACCGCGACGACTATTATAACCCCAACACCGAAGAAAAGAACATTGCGGAAATCATCATTGCCAAAAACCGGCACGGCGAAACCGGCACGGTCAAGACGCAATGGATGCCGCAGTACACCACGTTCTCCGATCTGGAGTGGAAGCATGAGGGGTAACATTCTGCGATTCATCCGGGAAAACGAGCTGATCAAGCCCGGAAGCACGCTCGTGTGCGCCGTCTCCGGCGGAAAGGACTCGGTGTGCTTGCTGCATGTGATGCGCTCGCTTCAAAAAGAGCTTTCCATCACCGTGAAAGCCGCGCACCTCAACCATCAGCTGCGCGGGGAGGAATCCGACCGCGACGAGGCGTTTGTCCGGTCTCTTTGCGAAAGCCTTTCCGTTCCGCTCACGGTTTCGCACGCCGATGTGTTGACACGCTGCAAGGAAACCGGCGAGAGCGTGGAGGAGGCGGCGCGGGTCCTGCGCTATCGTTTTTTTGCCTCGCTCGAAGGCGTTGTTGCAACGGCACACACACAGGACGACAATCTGGAAACCGTTCTTCTGAACCTCGTCCGAGGCACGGCGCTGCGCGGTCTGTGCGGCATTCCGCCAAAGCGCGGGCAAATCATCCGCCCGATGCTCTGCGTCTCGCGCGCAGAGGTCGAGCAGTACCTGCTGCAAAACGATCTTGCGCACGTGGAAGACTCTTCGAACGATTCCCGCCTTCCCCTGCGCAACCGTCTGCGGCATGAGGTCCTGCCGCTGCTGCGGCGGGAAAACCCGAACCTTTCCGAAACAGTTTTCCGCATGGACGCCGTTTTGCGGCAGGAGGATTCCTACTTGGAAAAGCAGACGTCTTCCCTGCTCCAGTCGTGTGCGCTGTCGTCGGGCAGCTGGTCATGCAGCGTTCTGCGCGCCGCACCGCAGGCATTACAGGCGCGCGCGATGCGGCTGCTTCTTGCGCAGCTGAACATTGCAAAGCCTGCGCAGGCGCATGTGGACGCGCTGATGCATCTGATTGCCTCGTCCGGCGGTTCTTCGTCCGTTACTCTTCCCGACGGAAAAATGCTCCGGCGCAGCTACGACATTCTGTCGATTGCCGCTGACGATCTGCCGCAAACCTTCGAGCCGAAGGCGTTGCTATTGGGCGGCGAGACGGAAATTCCCGAGCTTTCGCTGCGCATTTCGTGCCAGTTCGTAAAAAAATATGAAAAATCGATGCAGAGCCTCTGCACATTTGCATTCAAATATGATACGATAGACGAAATCAAAGCCCTGTGCGTCCGCCCGAGACAGGCGGGCGATGAAATTCAGCTTCCCGGCGGAGGCAGGAGCCTCAAAAAGCTTCTGATCGATCGTAAGGTCCCGCGCGATGCGCGCAGTCTCGTTCCGGTCGTTGCCGACCGCGCAGGCGTTCTCCTGGTTTATCCCCTTGCCGTGTCGGTTTCGCGGCAGGCGCAGCCGGGCGATCGCGCCATTCTGATTCACTTTGTGCATGAAAAAGAGTATATACAGAAAGAGGATACGCAATGATTAACAAATTTGACATGCAGCAGGATATTGAACGGGTTCTCGTCTCCGAAGAGGACATCCACGCCCGCATCCGTGAGGTCGGCGCGCAGATTTCCGAGGACTATCGCGGCAAGTGCCCGATTCTGGTCGGCGTTCTCAAGGGCGTGGTGCCGTTCTTTGGCGAGATGTCTCAGGCCATCACGATCCCTGTCCAGGAGGACTTCATGTGCGTCACATCCTTTGAAGGCGGCACCGCATCGACCGGCAAGCTGACCTTCCGCAAGGATATCGACCACGACATCGAAGGACGCGACGTTCTGATTCTGGAGGACATCATCGACTCCGGCAGCACGCTCAAGCTGATTGTTGAGCTGTTCCAGGCAAGAAAGCCCGCTTCCATCAAGATCTGCACGCTTCTGGATAAGCCCTCGGGTCGTAAGGTCGATCTGGAGCCGGACTACACCTGCTTCACGATTCCGGCAGCGTTCGTCGTCGGCTTCGGTCTGGATTATGAGGACTACTACCGCAATCTGCCCTACGTCGGCGTTCTGAAGCCGGCGGTCTATCTCGAAAAATAAACCGGAAGGAGACTTTCCTTGTCTCAGCAGTCAAAACCGACGAGTTTTCTCGTCATGCTTGTGGTGCTGGCAGTAACGCTGCTGCTGGTAAGCAGCCTGCTCACACCAAACACCGCACAAATCCTTCCATACTCAGATGTCCTCGACCTGTTCCGCAATGAAAAGGTCGCTTCGTTCACATTGGAAGGCAGCAATCTTACCATGCAGGTCCGCGGCGATGATGGGGATACTGCCTCTACCGTCACCGCAAAAATCGGCAATACCGAGCAGTTCCGCGAGGATCTGGACGCGCTGATTGCCGATCAGTATGCCGACGGCACGCTCGAAAGCTACAACTATCTGCCTGTTTCCGAGCCGTGGTACCGCGCGGCGGCGCCGTATATCATCGGCGGCGTTGTGCTGATTGCCCTGTTCTTTTTCCTGTCGAGCCGCGCCAACGGCGGACCGAACGGTATGGCAAACTTCACAAAGGCAAACGCCCGCTTCGGCATTCCGACGTCGCAGACCGTCACGTTCCAGGACGTTGCCGGCGCGGACGAGGAAAAAGAGGAACTGGCGCAGATTGTCGATTTTCTGCGCGATCCCAAACGCTACAGCCGCCTGGGCGCGAAAATTCCGAAGGGCGTGCTGCTCGTCGGTCCTCCGGGTACCGGCAAAACGCTTCTGGCGCGCGCTGTTGCAGGAGAAGCCGGCGTATCGTTCCTGTCCATCTCCGGCTCCGACTTTGTCGAGCTGTATGTCGGCGTCGGCGCAAGCCGCGTCAGAGATCTGTTTGAGCAGGCAAAGAAGGTCGCTCCCGCGATCATCTTCATTGACGAAATTGACGCCGTCGGTCGTCGCCGCGGCGCAGGTTTGGGCGGCGGACACGACGAACGCGAGCAGACGCTCAACCAGCTGCTGGTCGAAATGGACGGCTTCAGCAGCAACACTGGCGTCATTGTCATCGCCGCAACCAACCGCAAGGACATCCTCGACCCGGCGCTTCTCAGACCCGGTCGGTTCGACCGGCAGATTTACGTCGGAACGCCCGACTGGCGCGGGCGCGAGGCAATTTTGAAGGTCCACGCAAAGGATAAGCCGCTGGCGGATAACGTCAACCTCGAAGCGCTGGCAAAGGCGACGGCAGGCTTCACGGGTGCGGATCTTGCAAACCTTCTCAACGAAGCGGCGCTGCTTGCCGCCGGAAAAAGCCGCGCAGTCATTACGATGAAGGATCTGGAAGAAGCGATGATCAAGGTCATTGCCGGTCCTGAAAAGCGCAGCCGCGTGGTCTCGCAGTATGAGCGAAAGCTCACCGCATTCCACGAGGCAGGGCACGCCATCGCGATGTACTGTCTGCCGACACAGGACCCAGTCCACATGATCACGATTGTTCCCCGCGGCATGGCAGGCGGCATGACCATTTCGCTGCCGCAGGACGATCAGTCGTTCGTCTCCAAAAGCGAGATGTTTGAGACCATCGTCGGCTTCCTGGGCGGTCGTGTTGCCGAGCAGCTCAAGCTCGACGATATCTCTACCGGCGCGTCCAACGACATTCAGCGCGCCACTGCCATCGCGCGCGACATGGTCTCGAAATACGCCATGAGCGACAAGCTCGGTCCCGTCTGTTACTCCTCCGGAAACGAGGTCTTCATCGGCAGAGACTATGAAAAGACGAAGTCCTACTCCGAGTCTGTCGCCGGGCGGATTGACGACGAGGTGCAGACGATCCTGATGCAGGCATACGACAAATGCACCGAGCTTCTGAAAGCCCATGACGCGCAGTTAGACGCCGTTGCCGCATACCTGATGGCGCACAACAATATGGGAAGAGCCCAGTTTGAGGCGGTCATGGAGGGAAAGCCCGTGCCTGACGCAGATGTTCTGCCGATAACTTCCGTAGAAGCCATCGAAGAAGAGCCGCATCCATCTGAAGAAGAATAAATGCACGGAAGGTCTGCCGCGTATGCGGCGGACCTTTTTTCAGGAGACGCTATGGAACATTACAATGCGCTGAGCCCTTACCTCAAAAATCGCTTCGGCTGCAAGATCTGCAAGCTTTCGCTTTCCGCAGGCTGCACCTGCCCGAACCGCGACGGAACGCTCGGTACACGAGGCTGCATGTTCTGCTCGGGAAGCGGCGAGTTTGCCGCGTCCGGCTTGGCTTCCATTCCGGAACAGCTGGAGCAGGCAAAGCTGATTCTCGGCAAAAAAGCGCATAACGCCAGGTTCATCGCCTATTTTCAGGAGTTCACGAATACCTACGGGGATGTATCCCGGTTGGAGCCGCTGTTTTTGCAGGCGATGGAGCCGGACGATGTCGTCGCGCTTTCCATTGCCACGCGCCCGGACTGTCTGCCGGAAGATATCCTTCGCATGCTCTCTCGCCTGCGTGAAAAGAAGCCCATATTCGTTGAGCTGGGGCTTCAGACCATGCACGACGAAACCGCGCGCTATATCCGCCGCGGCTACCGGCTGTCCGTTTTCGATGCGGCGGTAGATAGGCTTCATACACTGGATGTCGAGGTCGTTGCGCACATGATTCTGGGTCTTCCCGGCGAGACGCCGGAAATGATCGTGCAGACGGCACGCCATCTGGGACAGGTCGGTGTGGACGGGGTCAAGCTGCATCTTCTGCACGTGCTGCGCGGCACGGATCTGGCACTGGCATATGAAAAAGGGCTGGTCCCTGTTTTGCAGATGGACGAATATATCACACTTCTGGAGCGCTGCCTTGCCGTGCTGCCGCCCAGCGTCGTCATTCACCGTCTGACCGGAGACGGCGCAAAGCGGGATCTGATTGCCCCCCTGTGGAGCGCGGACAAAAAGCGGGTGCTGAACGAAATCCGGCGGCGCTTTGACCTGGATGGCGTTGAGCAGGGAAGCAGTTGGAAGCCTTGAACGCTTGCATTTTCTCAGAAGGCAGCGTATACTGAAAGAAACATGCATCAATTTCCGGAGAAGCGAGGCGCAGGATGAAAAACTTTCTGGGGCATCTTCATACCATAAACCACCACCGGCGGCTGGTCCGGCAGGGCTGCTTCCGCATGGGGCTTTACTGGCAGGGACTCACCCACGACCTTTCCAAATACGCCCGTGTGGAATTCTCCACCGGCGTCAGATACTATCAGGGCACCAGAAGCCCCAACACTGCTGAGCGCGAGGAAAAAGGCTGGAGCGAGGCGTGGATGCACCACAAGGGCCGCAACCGCCACCACTGGGAATACTGGACCGATCTTGACATGAAAACGAAGGCATATGCTCCCGTTCCCATGCCGCAGAAATATCTTGCCGAGATGGTTGCCGACCGCATCGCCGCCTGTAAGACCTATCAGGGTCCGGCTTACACCGACGCTTCCGCGCTTGCCTATTTTGAACGTTCCAATGAAGCGCACCTCATGCACGCGGATACCATCCGCGAGCTTCGGTTCCTTCTTACCATGCTCAAAGACCAGGGCGAGGACGAGACCTTCCGGTTCATGAAACGCCGGCTCAAAAGCAAAACGCCGTTCTGTGAAAAAGTGCCGATCGGTGCTGCCGGACAGAATCCCTGACATCAAACGCCGCAGCGTCGTCTGCGGCGTTTTCAGCATTACGGACGTAAAATTTTTGTAAGCTCTGTAAAAAAGCGTCAGATTTTGTAGAAATTGCTGCTGCAGTTTTTGAAATGCAAACAGTTTTTGTGCGAAACGATGAAAATATTTCGCATTTTTCCCTCTTCTGCCTATTGCTGTTTTTCAGCTTTTGTTGTATGATTCTGGTATACCCTTTCGCATTTGCGAGAGTGAGAAAAAAGGAGGATACTATGAAGAAACTACTTGCACTTCTGCTTTGCCTGGTAATGGTTCTGGGTCTCGGGACCACGGCATTCGCGGCAGACGCAAAATCCAACGACATTGTCATCCTGCACACCGACGACGTTCACTGCGGCGTAACCGATGGCATGGGCTATGCTGGCGTTGCGGCATACAAAGCCGAAATGCAGCAGACCCACAACTACGTGGCGCTGGTCGACTGCGGCGACGCGATTCAGGGCGAGACTGTCGGCACCCTTTCTGCCGGCGCTTACATCGTCGACATCATGAACGAGACCGGCTACGACTTTGCGGCCTTCGGCAACCATGAGTTCGACTACAAGCTCCCGCAACTTGCCAAGCTGACCAAGCAGGCCAAGTACGAATACCTCGCCTGCAACTTCAAGTACCTCGGCACTGGCACGACCGATATCACCTACAAGCCGTACGAGATCGTCGATTACGGCGGAACGAAGGTCGCTTACATTGGCATTGCCACGCCGGAGTCCTTCTCCAAGTCCACCCCTGCATACTTCCAGGACGAAAACGGCAACTACATCTACTCCTTCTGCGAAGACGATGACGGTTCGGCGCTGTATAAGGTCGTGCAGGACACCGTCGACGAGGTCAAGAAGGCCGGTGCCGACTATGTCATCGCCCTTGCCCACCTCGGCAATGAAGGCATCACCGACATCTGGACGTCCAAGGCGGTCATTGCCAATACTACAGGCATCGACGCTATGCTCGACGGCCATGACCACGAGACCCTCACCATGAAGGTCGCCAACAAGGACGGCAAGGAGATCATCCTCGCCGAGGCCGGTCAGGCAGACGGTAAGCTCGCCACCATCGGTAAGCTCACCATCAAGGAAGACGGCACGATCACCTCTGAGCTCGTTGCCGCCAAAGATGTTACCGTGAAGGACGAAACCGTCGACGCGTACGTTCAGAATATCCTGAACTCCTTCAAGGATAGCGTCTCCAAGGTCGTCGCCAAGAGCGATGTGGAGCTGCCCGACTACAATGGCGATAAGCGCCTTGTCCGCAACACGGAGACCGCGCTCGGCGATCTCGCAGCGGATGCGTTCCGCGTCATGATGGACGCCGACATCGGCATCATGAACGGCGGCGGCCTGCGCAAGCCCATCCATAAAGGCAACATCACCCTCAACGATATGCTCTCCGTCTTCCCGTGGGGCAACCTCCCATGCAAGATGGAAGTGACCGGCCAGACCGTTCTCGATATGCTCGAGATGGGTGCAATGAAGTATCCGAAGGAATCCGGCGGATTCCTCAGCGTTTCGGGTCTGAAGTACACCATTCTTGCCGGCGTTCCGTCCTCGGTTGAGACCAACGACAAGGGCGAGTTCGTCAAGGTCGCGGGCGACTACCGCGTCTGCAACGTGCAGGTTCTGGACAAGAAGACCGGCCTGTATCAGCCGCTCGATCTGAAGAAGACATACACCCTCGGCGGCATCGACTACACCATTACCTACTGCGGCGACGGCTTCACGATGTTCAAGGACTCCAAGGTTCTCAAGGCCGGCGACGCGACCATGACCGACGCGCAGACTGTCCTTTCCTACATCGAGACCAAGCTCGGCGGCACCATCGGTGAAGAATACGCAAAGCCCGCAGGCCGCATCACCATCTACTCTGATGTCAAGGCCACCGACTGGTATCTGAAGGCTGTCAAGTACGCGCTTGACGCGGGTCTTATGAACGGCGTCGGCTCCGGCTTCGCACCGAACGGCGCGCTGACGCGCGGCATGCTGGTCACCATTTTGTACCGTCAGGCAGGCTCCCCCGCCGTCACCACCAAGGTTTCCGATAAGTTCTCTGACTGCGTCGAAGATAGCTGGTATGCACCGGCGGTCGTCTGGGCAGCGGAAAACAACATTGTCGGCGGCTATGCAGACGGCACGTTCGCGCCCAACAAGGCAATCACCCGTCAGGAGATGGCGAAGGTCCTCTACGGCTACGACAAGGCGACCGGCAAGACCAAGGACGCTGCAGCTACCGAGCTGACCTACACCGACCTCACCTCCATCGCAGACTGGGCGCTCGAGGGTGTTCGCTACTGCACGGCAGAGAAGTACCTTTCCGGCTCCAACAATGCCTTTAATCCCGCCGGTACGGCAACCCGTGCCATGGTTGCGCAGGTCTTCATGAACATGGCGGCCTGATCGCTCTATAAAGCATCGCAGCAACACAAGAACTCGCCCGGCTTTAAGAGCGTTGACATAGGAAAACAGGAAGAAACCCAGTAAAATCAACGCTTTTAAGGGCAGAGGGCAAACAGGTTAGCTCAAAAATTGAATAACCAAGCGTCAA
>ERZ838577.171-NODE-171-length-111152-cov-6.087815_pt1 | contig 111152 bp, 114 predicted proteins | sample MGYA00519682_ERZ838577 | MGnify/ENA primary metagenome ERZ838577 (study PRJEB31850, sample SAMEA3708838) | human gut metagenome | biome: human gut; feature: human-associated habitat; material: faeces | place: China | collected 2014 ... | reverse complement strand
CGCCGAAGATGCTCAGGGAGTTGGAGGCGAGGGAGCGCGCGCTCACATGGAAGACCGCGGGCAGGAGTTCGCCGGCTATCTTGTACATGTTGGGGATCATCAGCAGGAGCCCCTGCGAGGCCGTGTAGGTGGTGGTGAGAGCGCCGCCTTGCAGGGAGCCGTGCAGAGCTCCTGCCGCGCCGCCTTCGGACTGCATCTCGACCACGCGCACAGGGGCTCCGAAAAGGTTTTTCTTGCCCTGAGCCGCCCACGCATCTGTGAGTTCCGCCATGGGAGAAGAGGGGGTGATGGGAAAAATGGCGGCAACTTCCGTGAAAGGATAGGAGATATAGGCGGCAGCGGTGTTGCCGTCCATGGTCTGTGTCCTGCGGTTACTCATGAAAAAGCCTCCCGATCTGAAGAAATAATACAGACTGGATGCGAATAACATGCCAAAACCGCAATTTTGAGGACGTGCCCCGTCTTATTTCTTCTCTTGTGCGGCGATCGCCTTCAGCTTCCTCCATAACGTGGCGGGGGAGATGCCCAGACGCCGGGCTGTTTCCGCCTTGTTGCCCTGTGTTTCCTCCAGTACCTGAAGGATGGTGCTGTTTATCTGGGCACGAAGCATACTCTGCTTGGTTCGTCTGTTCGCATCGGCAGGTGCGGAAGGCGACGGGGGCACGGTCACGGCCTTCTTGTGGCTGTTCCCGCACGGGGCCTCGTTCATCAGGAGCACGCGCGAGATGTCGCTTTCCCGTATTTCCCTGCCCTTTGCGATCACCACCAGCCTTTCTATGACGTTGCGCAATTCCCTGATATTGCCCGGGAAATGATAGAGCTTCAGCACGGCCAGAGCCTCGGGGCTGATCTGGGGCCGGGGGAGGGAGAGCGACTGGGGCAGCCAGCTGAGGAAGCTGTCGGCGAGTTCCTCGATATCCTCCGGGTGTTTCCGCAAGGGAGGGAGGTTGAGCCGGAGCACGTTCAGGCGGTAGAAAAGGTCTTCCCTGAACTTGCCGCACCGCACCAATTCCGCCAGATCCTTGTTCGTAGCGCACACGATGCGCACGTTGATGGGGATATAGCGTTCCTGACCGATGCGCATGACGATTTTTTCCTCGAGCACGCGCAGAAGCTTGGCCTGCACCGAGGTGGGGATCTCGCCGATTTCGTCGAGGAAGAGGGTGCCGTTGTGCGCCATTTCGAAAAGGCCCACTTTGCCGCCTTTTTTCGCGCCGGTGAAGGCACCTTCGGCATAGCCGAAAAGCTCGCTTTCCAGAAGGGATTCGGGCAGGGCCGTACAGTTGATCCCCACAAAGGGGCCGTTCCTGAACGGGCTTGCCATATGTATGCCCTGCGCGAAGATCTCCTTGCCGGTTCCGGATTCCCCGTAGATGAAGATGGAAGAAGGGCTGTTGGCGTAAAGCTCCGCGTGTTCCACAAGGCTGCGCATCTCCGCGGAATGCCCTACCACGTCCTTGAGGGTATAGCGCGCCACATGCCCCTTGGCGTGCAGTTCCCGGCGCATCTTGTGTTCGAGGCTCTGGATATGGCTGGCATCCTGGATGATCACGCTGGCTCCGCAGTAGATATCGTTGCTGTAGGCGGGGATGATATTGCAGAGATACTGCTTTTTTTCGTACTTCTTGCTTTCTCCCGACCATGTGAGCTGCTGCTGTACCGCCTCGATGATGCCCGTATCCTGCAAAAAGGTGCGGATGCTTTTCATGGTGGATTCGCCGTTGGCGAACATCTTTTGGGCAGGCAGATTGTATTCCAGTATCTTGCCCTGTTCGTTCAGCGAGATGGCGCCGTCTTTCAGTGCGTTGAGCATGGTGCGCACGCGGGCGTCCTTGGAACGTTCGCTGATGATGGCGTTGAGTATGCGGTCGGCTTCGTTCAGCACCTGTATCACGCCGTCCGCGGAAACCGTATGCAGTACGCCATGCAGTCCCAGTTTCTGTGCCCACTGCACAGCGTGACCGCCGCCAACGAGCACCTTCATCCCCTTGTCCCTCATCTCGTAACAGCCTTTTTCGATATCGTCGGGGTTGTTGACCTGATGGACGGTGAGGCTCACCCCGAGGTGTGGGGCCACCGTGACCATCTTGGCGATATGGGAAGGAAAGGAAACCACGCCGATGTTCGTGTCGTACTGCTTTGCCTTGGTAAGGAATTCAATGGCATCACAGCATGTTATGGGTGTCTGTAGCGTGGGTACGAGGGGAAAAGCCTTTTTTATCGTGCTCCACACGCTGCCGCGGCTGACGATGACGGCGGCACCTTCCTCAATGACCCGCTTCGTGGCTACTATGCATTTGCTGGATTCCGTAGTGATGATTCGGACAGGCGAGGATATGGAGTGCTGGCAGAGCTCTATCTGCTCTGCCGCACTGTTGTCGGAAACGATGGCACAGATGAAGGGATGCTTAGGCATAGGGGGTACTCGGCAGGGATGAGGGAGCAGTTGGTGAATGGATGCAGGATACCTGAACACGCTAACTTTTCAACTGCCTAAGCAGAAACGACAAAGGAGGAGAAGCTCCCTAACGGAGCTTCTCCTCGCCGGATAGCTTTTATATGGTTTAGTAGTTCTTACCAGCGGCCTTGTAGCCGTCGAGGACCTGCTGGATGAGGGACGGGGGGACCTGCTTATCGAAGTCCTTCCAGATGGCCTTGCCGGCGTTCATGAATTCAGCGCGGGCTTCGGGGGAGAGCTCGATCACGTCCACGCCCTGAGCGCGCAGCTTTTCGATGAGTTTCTGTTCTCCGGTGTGGATGGCACTACGCTGGATCTTCTGGACTTCAGCGAATGTTTCTTCAAAAATCTTACGGTCTTCAGGAGACAGGGAGTCCATGAACTTGGCGGAAGCCATGAACAGATGGGGGGTATAGAAGTGGCCGGAGAGCACGAGATGGGGGGCGACTTCGTGCAGGTTGGCGGAAACGGCGGAGTGGATGTCAACGTCCACGCCGGCCACGGTGCCCTGCTGAAGAGCGGTGAAGGTTTCACTCCAGGCCATGGGGGTGGGGTTCATGCCGAAGGCCTTGGTCATACTGATATGAACCTTGGAAGCGGTGGCGCGGATCTTCATGGACTTGGCTTCGGCCATGGTGTGGAATGGCTTGTTCATCCAGTAGAAACGGGTGCCGAGGGCGATCCAGCCCATGCCCTTGATGCCGATCTTTTCGAGGGAGCGGCTCAGTTCCTTCCCAACTTTGCCGTCGAGCAGAATATTGACGGCGTCGTAGTCGGGCATGAGGTAGGGAAGGTCGAAGATCATCAGTTTGGGATCGTAGATGGACAGGTTGGAAGGAGATTCCTGAGCGAACTGCAACATGCCGAACTGCAGGCCCTGTACCACGGCTTCAAAGTTGCCGAAGGAGTAGTTGTCAAACACGTCGATACGGAAGCGGCCATTGGTCTTTTCTTCAATGGTCTTTTTGAACTGGCCGCGGATGAGGTCGGTGGTGGGGTGGCCCGTGGGCTGGGTGAGGGCGATCTTCACCACGGTGGGAGCAGCCTGTGCGTGGGCGGCGGGGAGCAGAAGGCTCAGAGCGGCGACGGAGCAGAGCATGGCCTTGAACAGTTTCATAGAGATCCTCCAGACAGTTTGTGAGAATGGTTTCCCAACGTTAAGGACTTAGATGAGACAGAGCGAGAGCTGCGGGACAAAAGCGATGATGACCAGCATGACCACGAGTGTGAGAATGTAGGGGATGCTCGCAATGCTGAGGCGTTCGATGCTGATCTTGGCGATGGAAGCACCCACGAAGAGCGTCATGCCCACGGGAGGAGTCTGTCCCCCTACGGCGAAGCTGGTGAGCATGATGATGCCGAAGTGTACGGGATCCACGCCAATGGCATTGATAACGGGCAGCAGAAGCGGAGTGACGATCATGATGATGGCGGCAGCTTCGAGGAAGGTGCCCAGAATGAGCAGCACGACGAGGATGAGCGCCATGATGACGACCTTGCTCGTGGAGATGCCCATGATGGTATCGAGCACGGCGGCGGAAAGGTTGTAGTACATCATGATCTGGCCGAGTGCCGTGGCGGAGGCCACCACGAGGAAGATGGCGGCGTTGATGCGTACGGAGCTCTTGATGATCTCGAAGAACAGCTTCCTCGTCATGGAACGGGTGATGAACACTTCCACGAACAGGGCGTAGACCACGGCGATGGCGCCGGCTTCGGTGGGGGTGGTGATGCCGCCGTAGATGCCGCCAAGAACGATGACGGGCACCATGATGGCCCACTTGGCTTCGTACAGGGCCTTCATCATTTCCGCGAATTTGGCACGGGCCACGGTTTTGCCGTACTTCCTGCGCACGCAGATGACGTAGCTCACCAGCATGAGGGCGCAGCCCATGAGGATGCCGGGAACGATGGTGGCCACGAAGAGGTCGCTGATGGAAACGCCGGCGGTGGAGCCGAAAAGGATGAGCGGGATGCTCGGCGGGATCATGATGCCGAGACAGCCGGAGGTGGAGTTCACGGCGGTGGCGAACTCCTTGGGGTAGCCTTCCTTCTCCATGGCGGGGATCATGATGCCGCCCACGGCGGCCACGGTGGCGGCGGCGGAGCCGCTCAGCGCGCCGTAGAAGAGGCTGGTGAGGATGGAGATGTGGGCCATGCCCCCCTTGATGTGGCCGACCAGACAGCGGGAAACGGCCAGCAGGGAGTTGGCGATGGTGCCTTTCTGCATGATGTCGCCAGCCACGATGAAGAAGGGGACGGCCAGCAGGGGGAAGGAGTCCAGCGCACTGTACATTTTCTGTGCGAGGAACACGGGGGGAAGGCCGCCCACCATCATGCCCATGAAGACGGCGGTGCCGATGGAAACGCCGATGGGTACGGTGAAGATAAGCAGGACGATGAGGGTGCCGAATGTGGTAAGAAGAACAGGATCCATATTATTTCCTTTTATTATGCTATGTTAAACGTTCTTCGCTATCTCATCGACACAGCGCAGAATGGCTTGGATACCCATGAGGCCGAAGCCTGCGGGCATGGCCATCCAGATGATCCAGGCAGGCAGCTGCATGGCGGGGGTGAGCTGTTCGCTCCAGTGGATGTTGATGACGGACTCCATGCCGGCATAGACCATGATGATGCTGAACGCGAGGCACACGATGCAGGAGAAGCACTTGACGTACTTCTTCATGCGGGGGCCGGAAAAGTTGGAAAGGATGGAAAGCTCGAGGTGGGAGTCGGTGCGCATGGCGAAACTGCATCCGAAAAGCACGCTCCAGATGACGAGGTAACGGGCCAGCTCTTCCGTCCAGGCGAGGGAGTCCTGGAGCACGTAGCGACAGAACACCTGAATGGAGACGACGAGGATCAGGAGCAGCATGGCGAAGACGCTGACCCAGACTTCGATGGCGTTGATTGCTTTGCGGAAAGGGGAATCCGGCTTCATGGAACCTCCTGTTGGTATGCCCTCTGTCATGAGGGCTTTTTTATTCAGTATTCCGTGTATGGGCATCCGCAGGGGCGGCAAGGTGCCAGATCAGGCGGGCTCTTCCAGAACCGCCACAAAGCGTATCGGGGAACCCGTGAAGCCGGCGAGCTTCAAGGGCAGGGCCGTACAGTGGAATCGTTTTCCTGCCAGAAGTTCGGAACGCACGATGCCTTCGATGATATGCACATCATGGGACAGGAAGGCGCGGTGGATGGGGCGCCCTTCCCCCCTGCGGTCGTCCACGGTGGGGCCGTTGACGCCCACAGCCACCGGACGGAGCCGGATGATGCGTTCCGCAGCGGCAGGGGTGATGAACGGGGAATTGAAATATTCCTGCGTATTGGAATACCAACCCGTGCCCGTATGGATCATGATGAAGGCGTTTCTCGGGATGGAACCGTATTGCTTCAGCTCGCGTTCCACGTCGCCCGCATCGATCTTGTGGAAGCAGGATACGGCGGTGAAGTCGAGGAAGACGCCGGGCATGGAATACAGGGCAGAGAGATCTGCTTCATCGATGGGCTTCCCGCCGGGGACGAAATGCAGAGGCGCATCGATGTGCGTGCCCGTGTGATCGGTCATGCCGAACCACATCATCTGGTAGGGGGAATCGGGACTGTGGCGGGCCACCGTGCGGAATTCCACAGGCGGGTCACAGGGGGCGGGCGATGCCGGGGTGATGGGCTGGCTGAGATCGATGATGTTCCGGGTGGCCATGGGAGCCTCCTAGCGGGATGGCGCTGCGTTGATGACCGGCAAAAGCATGAAAGGATGGAAGCTCTTCAAAGCTTCCATCCTTTCATGCTAACTGCTTACCATTTGAAGGCAAAGAACTGCCGCTCGCTGTACGTTTCGCCGGGGCGGAGAATGGGCGACGGCATGGAGGGGATGTTGATGGCGTTGGGGTAGTTCTGCGGTTCGATGGCAAGGCCGGGGGCCGGAGCGAAGGGGGATTCCAGCCCGCGGGAAGTATAGAACGAGGCCATGTTATAGGCGTTGTACACCTGCAGGGCGCGGGCCGTGGTGTGCAGGGTGTAGGAGCGGCCCTGTTCCGGGATGCTCACTTCGGCCACTTCGCGCAGGGTGCCGCCTTCGCCGTCCAGAGCCATGATGGGATTGTACACCGCGCCCTGAGAGAGTTCTTCCATCAGCTTTGGGGTGCGCAGGTCGAACACGGAGCCTTCCACGGGGATGAAGTTGCCGGTGGGGGTGCCGGTGGCATCTTTTTCCAGATAATACGAGGCGTTGACCTTTAGGTATTCGTTCATGACGTCACGGTTCTTGAAGCCGTTGAGGTTCAGATACACGTGAGAGGACATGTCGATGATGGTGGGGGCGTCGGTGGCGGCTTCCCAGTTCATGTGGAAGCGGTTGTCGTCGTCGAGGCGGTAGGTGACGGTCACGGAGGCGTTGCCGGGATAGCCTTCTTCGCCATCGGGAGAGAGATATGTGAGCTTCAGCGTGGCACCGGTGGCGTCGCTGTCGGCTTCGCCGGTCCATACGCGGCTGTCGAAGCCCACGAAGCCGCCGTGCATGTTGCTGCCGGCGGGGCCGCTGGCGGACAGATTATAGGTCTTGCCGTCGATCTGGAACCGCGCGCCGGTGACGCGGCTGGCGGTGCGGCCGAGGAGGGCGCCGAGCCAGGGATTGAAGCGGGCATGGTAGGGCTCGAAGGTGTCGTACCCTACGCTCATGTTGTCCAGGCCGCCCTGGCCGTCGGGGATGCACAGGGCCTTGATGCGGCCGCCGAATTCGAGGAGCTCGGCCACCATGCCGTTGGCGTTGGACAGACGGAACAGGTGGATCGGTTTACCGTTGAGTTCACCAAAAACGCTTCTTTCAACTCGCTGCATGACAACCTCCAGAGTTCGTATGTTCGGGACGAGGAAAGGTCTGGTTCGACAGTCGGAACGCCGCTTGTGTTTTTCTTCTTGCAAATTCTGTGTCAACGGGCGCAGGCCCGGTGTATGGCCGCAGAGGAAGGGCCTTGCGCGCGGTATCGCGAGAAGGCAGGGCTTTTGAAGTGGTTCGGATATGCGCTCGGGAAGGATTTCAGGCGGAGGAATGGTTTGTGATTTTAAAATGAAATATTCAAAATTGAAACTATCAAAAATGATAGGGGCGAAAAGCGGTTTGCCTGCTACACGCTTCAAGGTTACACGATGTGGTTTTTTTGCATATAAAAGGAATCTTTTTATCAAGAAGCAATATGATTTTAGAACACGATAATAAATAAGGTGTTCATATCGATATTGAATCATCGATTCATCGTGCCAAAGGATGCAACGGAACATAAAGAATAAAGGCTCTGCCATAAATAGGGCTGATACGGTTTTACAGGATGGCAAATATACAATGTTTTTTAATTCTTTTTGTTGGTCGACCCCCCCTCAGCAAAGGGATGGACTTTGTAGTATACATATGAAATTTCATGAAATGAAATTTCAATCGCTTACTGTGACAGATCCTGAATAAAAAAACAATGGAACTATCTGGTGTTATATATAGAAAACTTTTTTAAAAAAAGGAAAGATATGGATAGCGGTTTTTGGGGTGCCGGGAGAAGCCCTTTGGAAGGCTGGTTCTTTTATTATATCAAAATGAAATGGTTCAAAGTGAAATGCATCGAACTGAAATGAAAGATGCCGCACGCTGGGCTTTCGGCGGGGCGATCAGTGATGCTTGCGACTTTTCCAGAGGATTGGCGAGGCTTGGCTGAAGGTTTTTCGCCAGAAAGGGGATATTGGCAAACCTTTTGCACAAAGTGCTGGAAAAGAGAAATCGGAAAACCGATCCGCTCTCTATACACTCAACGAAAAGGTTGCCTAATGGAACACGTTATTATGATGCACGCCAAAGATAACATTGCCATTGTCATGGCCCCTTCCTTGGCTGTGGGAAGCGAATTTACGGTGGGAGGCAAGATGGTTTGTGCCAAAGACGAGCTTCCCTTTGCCCATAAGGTCGCCATCAAGGCTATCCCCAAGGGTGGCCAGATCGTTAAATATGGAGAGCCCGTGGGGATAGCGACCGCCGATATCGCCCCCGGCGAGCACGTTCACGTGCATAACGTCGTCAGCGGTCGTCACACCGTAAAAGAATAAGGAACGCTGTCATGCTGCCAGAAATCATGGGTTACAGGCGTCCCGATGGCCGTTTCGGCATCCGCAACCATATCGCCGTCATCGCTACGATGGACAACGCCAATCCTACGGTGCGGCGCATATGCTCTCTGGTGAAGGGTTGCGTGCCTTTTTGCCCCGGGTTCGGCCGCGGCGAAATGAACGAAGACCTTGCCCTGCACAACCTCCTCTCCATCAATACCGCCCTGCATCCCAACGTGTACGGCGTCATAGTCGTGGCTTTGGAAGATCAGACCGCCGAATATATTTCCGGCGAGATCGCGAAGGGCGGCAAGCCCGTGGTGGGCTTCTCCATCGAAGATCAGGGCGGCACCGTGGAAGTGGCGTACCGCGCCGCTCAGGCCGCCATCCAGATGCTTCACGATGCGGGCCGCCTGCGCCCCGAACCCATGCCTTGGAGCGAATTCGTCCTCGGCGTGGAATGCGGCGGCTCCGACGGTTCTTCCGGCATCGTCTCCAATCCGGTGACCGGACGTTTGGCCGACCGCGTCATCGACGCCGGCGGCACCGTCATCATGTCGGAAACGCTGGAACTGCTGGGCGGCGAGGAGATGCTCGGCCGCCGCGCCGTCACCCCCGAAGTGGCCGCCAAGGTGAAGGGCATCATCCAGCGCACCCTCGATTATGCCGCCGAGCACAATCTCGACATCATGGGCGCCAACCCCGCTCCCGACAACATCGCCGGCGGCCTGACCACCATTGAGGAAAAGGCCCTCGGCGCCATCAAGAAGGGCGGCACCAGGCCTCTGGTCGAAGTCCTCGAAGAGGGCGAACGTCCCACGAAGAAGGGCTTCGTCATCATGGACGCTCCCGCCCCCGGCGTGGAGAACCTCACCGCCATCGTGTCGGGCGGCTGCCACGCCGTCATCTTCTCCACCGGCAAGGGCAACTGCATCGGCCATCCCGTGGCCCCCGTCATCAAGATCTCCGGCAATCCCATGACCGTGAAGTCCATGCGCGACAATATCGACGTCGACGTGTCCGGCGTCATCAATCAGGGGCTCACCCTCGATCAGGCCACCGATATCGTGCAGGACAAGCTGGTGGACGTGTGCTGGGGCGCCATGACCAGCTCCGACATGCTGGGCGAGATCGAAACGGCCGCCAGCCGCCTTTTGAGAACCCTGTAAGCCAGAGGATGCCATGAAGGTCTGTTTTCTGGGGCTTGGAAGCATGGGGAGCGGCGTGTGCCGTAACCTGTTGAACAAGGGATACGCCCTGCAGGTATGGAACCGCAGCCCTGAAAAGGCGGCCAAGGTCGCCGGATGGGGCGCGGAAGCCTTTGCCACGCCTCAGGAGGCTGCCCGCGGCGCCGGCGTGGTGATGAGCTGCCTGTCTTCCGTGGCTGCGCTCAAGGCCGTGGCGGGCGGCGAAGACGGCGTGTTCTCCTGCATGGGGGAGGGCATGGCCTTCTACGACATGGGCACGTGGGACATCGAGTCCGTCCTCGCTCTGGAGGCGGAAGCCGAGAGGCACGGCGTCCGCTACGTGTACATGCCCATGGGCAAGGGGCCCGAAGCGGCCGAGGCCGGGGAGTCCCCCTTGTTCTTCGGTGGCTCAAAGGATGTGTATGAGCGGGATAAGGCGTTCCTCTCCGATATAGGGGAAGTGTTTTATCTAGGCGACGTGAAGGCGGCCTGCGCCTTCAAGCTCATCACCAACCTCATCGGGCTTTCCAACAACGTCATCCTTACCGAAGGCGTGTTCCTCGCGAAGAGGATGGGCCTCTCCGAAGAGGCCTTCCTCAATGGGGCGAAGTCCACCGGCGCCTGGTCCTACCAGATGCGGAACTCGGGGCACAAGGTGTTCGCCGAAGCCTTCCTGCCCATGCGCGGTACGCTCGACAACGCCTGGAAAGATATGAAGTTCGGCGTGGAGATGGCGGAAGAGGCGGGAGTTTCCTGCCCGGCCTTCGCCATGCTCAGGGATCGCTACAAGGCCGCATCGGAAGCCGGCTACGGAGAGGAAGACTACATCTCCGTGTACCGCCTTCTCATGGATGCGGAAAATGACGGCGCAACTGCTGCGGAACCATGTAATTGACTAGGAGTTTGCCATGAAAGTTGGTTTTATCGGCCTCGGCAAGATGGGTGCCGGCATCTGTTCCAACATCGTCAAGAACGGCATCGACGTGGTGGTGTACGACATCAACCCCGCCAACATGCAGAAGTTCGTGGACATGGGTGCCTCTTCCGCCGCCACCGTGAAGGAACTGGCCGCCCAGGTTGACGTGTGCATCACCTGTGTGCCCATGCCCAAAGACGCCAAGGGCGTTCTGCTTGGACCCGACGGCGTGTTTGAAAACCTCCCCGAAGGCGGCGTGCATTTCGACCTGTCCACCTTGGACATCGAAACGGTGGTGATGCTCGAAGCCGAAGCCGCCAAGCTGGGCAAGAAGTACCTCGTCATCCCCATGGGCAAGGGTCCCGCCTTTGCCGCGGACGGCACCTGCCCCCTGTTCGGCGGCGGCGACAAGGCCACCTACGACAAGTATGAGGAATGCCTGCTCAAGAAGATGGGCAAGCCCGCCTACATCGGCGACGTGAAGGCCGGCTGCGCGCTGAAGCTCATCCAGAACCTCATGGGCATGAGCATCAACGCCGTCTGCTCCGAAAGCATCAAGCTCGCCAAGCTCGCCAACATCTCCAAGGAACAGTTCATCGAACAGATCTCCAATTCCGGGGCCTTCTCCTTCCAGTTCAAGAACACCGCTTCCGGCACCTTCGACGAAGACTTCGAGCATCCGGTGTTCACCGTGAATCTGGCCTTCAAGGACGTGCGCCTCGGCATCGAGATGTGCGAATCCTTCGGCCAGCGCGTGCCCATGATGTCCCGCGCCCGCGAAGTGTTCGCGGCCACCGCTGAAAAGTACGGCGAAGAAAACTTCACCGCGACCTTCAAGATGCTGTAGCCCCCCTTCCTCCATCCCCGGAAGCCGCAGCCGTCCGGGGCGGCTTCCGGGGCCCCTCCCCAATGTCGCAGCATACCCACTTCTAACCTTTCCGAGGAGTCAGACATGTCCAAGAAAATCATCTTCATCACCGGCGTCACCTCCGGTGTCGGCCGCGAAACCGCCCGCCGCTTCATCAAGGAAGGCTGGAAGGTCATCGGCACCGGCCGCCGCCAGTCCCGCCTCGACGAACTCGCCGCCGAACTGGGCGGAGATTTCCTCCCCCTCTGTTTCGACGTCGCCAAGCGTGACGTCGTGGTGGAAATGTTCGCCAACCTTCCCGAAGGGTTCAAGGACATCGACGTGCTGCTGAACAACGCGGGCAGCTCCATCGGCCAGAACCCCGCTCAGGCGGGCAACATGGACGACTGGGACGAAATGATCGCCACCAACATCAACGGATTGCTGTACTGCACCCGCTGCGTCCTGCCCGGCATGATAGAACGCGGCTCCGGCCACATCGTCAACATCGGCTCCGTCGCCGGCAACCGCGCCTTCAAGTGCGGCAACGTGTACGGTGCCACCAAGGCTTTCGTGAACCACTTCAGCCGGATGCTCCGCTGCGACCTTCTGGGCACTCCCGTCCGCGTGACCAACATCAAGCCAGGCCATCTGCACACCGAATTTCTGGCCGTGCGTTTCAAGGGTGACCTGAAGACTTCGGAAGCCGCTTACGAAAACTTGGATCCCCTGACCCCTGAAAACATCGCCGAATCCGTGTGGTGGTCTGTGAACCTGCCCGCCCATATGGACGTGTGCGACATGGAACTCATGCCCATGTGCCAGTCCGACGGCGGCTGGAGCTTCTGCCATAAGAGCTGACCGAGCGTGTGCGGGCTCCTGTCGCGGGGGCCCGTTTTCATAGACCTGCCGCCGCTGTTCCGAAAGCGGTCGCGAAGACCATCAGGATATGCGTTATGATGACCGCCGAGGAGTACATCCAGTCCCTCCGTGATCTGCGCCCCCGCAGAGTTTATGCCTTTGGCGAGAAGATCGAGGATTGCGTCGGCCACCCCTTGATCCGCCCTTCCATCAACTGCTGCGCCATGACCTACAAGCTGGCCGAGATGCCCGAATACCGCGAGCTGATGGTGACGTCCTCCAGCTTTACCGGCAAGCCCGTGAACCGCTTCTGCCATCTGCACCAGTCCACGGCCGATCTGGTGAACAAGGTGAAGATGCAGCGGCTTTGCGGGAGCATGACCGGCGCCTGCTTCCAGCGCTGCGTGGGCATGGACGCCCTCAACGCCGTGTTCAGCACTACCTACGAGATCGATGCCCGCCACGGCACCGAATACCACCGGCGTTTCGTGGAATTCGTCAAAGAATGGCAGGAAAAGGACTGGACTGTGGACGGCGCCATGACCGACCCCAAGGGCAACCGGGGCCTCGCCCCCTACGCCCAGAAGGATCCCGACATGTTCCTGCGCGTGGTGGAACGCCGCGAGGACGGCATCGTGGTGCGCGGCGCCAAGATGCACCAGACCGGCGCCCTCAACTCCCATCAGATCCTCGTCATGCCCACGCAGACCATGCGCGAGGAAGACCGGGACTATGCCGTGGCCTTCTCCGTCCCCGCCGATGACCCCGGCATCCTTTACATCTATGGCCGTCAGGCCAGCGACACCCGCAAGCTGGAAGCCAGCAAGGTGGACGTGGGCAACGCGAATTACGGCGGCCAGGAAGTCATCATCATTTTTGAAGACACCTTCGTTCCCTACAAGAACGTGTACATGTTGGGCGAGATCGACTTCACCGGCATGTTGGTGGAACGTTTCGCCGGCTATCACCGCCAGTCCTACGGCGGCTGCAAGGTCGGAAACGGGGACGTGCTCATCGGCGCGTCCCAGACGGTCGCCGAATGCAACGGCTGCGCCAAGGCGTCCCACATCAAGGACAAGATCATCGAGATGATCCATCTGAACGAGACGCTGTTCTCCTGCGGCATCGCCTGTTCCTGCGAAGGCTCCCCCACGCGGGCCGGCAACTACCAGATCGACATGCTCCTCGCCAACGTGTGCAAGCAGAACGTCACCCGCCTGCCTTACGAGATCGCCCGCCTCGCGCAGGACATCGCCGGGGGGCTCATGGTGACCATGCCTTCCGATGCCGATTTCACGTCCGACGAAGTGGGCGAATGGTGCCGCAAGCTCATGGTGGGCGATGCCCGGTATTCCGTGGAAGACCGCCAGCGCATCCTCCGCCTCATCGAGGCCATGACCATCGGTTCCGTGGCGGTGGGCTACCTCACCGAATCCATGCACGGCGCAGGTTCGCCGCAGGCCCAGCGCATCATGATCGGCCGTCAGGCCAACATGGAAGCGAAGAAGGCCCTTGCACGCCGCCTGTGCGGCATCGATCCCGACGGCCTGTTCTGATTTGAAAACGCCTGCCGTGGCTTTTCGGGCCTTGGCAGGCCACTGCTTGAAGCGAGGGAAGGGGGTTATGTACGAGAACATCCTTTTTGAGAAAAAGGACGGCGTGGCTTACCTCACGCTGAACCGTCCCGATCGGCTGAACGCGCTGAACGGCGCCGTACTGAAGGAACTTGACGACGCCCTTGCCGCAATCGACGGCGATGCCGAGATCCGCGTCCTCGTCGTCAGGGGGGCCGGAGAGAAGGCTCTCGCCGCCGGAGCGGACATCACGGAGATGCAGTCCATGGAAGCGGAAGCCGGTATGGCCTTCGGTGCCTTTGGGCAAAAGGTATTCGCCAAGATAGAGGCCCTGCGCCAGCCCTCCATCGCCATGATCCCGGGCTTTGCCCTTGGCGGCGGCTGTGAACTGGCCCTTGCCTGCGATATCCGCATCGCATCGGAAAAGGCCCGCTTCGGCCAGCCCGAAGTCGGCCTCGGCATCACGGCCGGATTCGGCGGCACCCAGCGCCTGCCCCGTCTGGTGGGCAGGGGCGCGGCCTCCCTGCTGCTCTTCTCGGGCAACATGATCGATGCCGCGGAAGCCCTGCGCATCGGCCTCGTCGACAAGATCGTCCCCCACGATGCCCTTGCCGCTGAAGTTTCCGCGCTGGCGGAAGGCATCGCCCGTCAGGCTCGCTGTGCCGTCCAGCAGACCAAGCGCTGCATACGTCATGGCCTCGAATCCGGCCTCGAATCCGGCCTCTCGTACGAAGCGCAGGCGTTCGGCCTCTGTTTCTCCACGAAGGAGCAGAAGGACAGGATGCGCGCCTTCGTCAATCGCCGCCGCTGATCGGGTTCCGCTGTGCAACTCTCGGAGGATGGACTGAATGGAAGCAACGCTCTGGCAACGCCTTGATGAGATCATTACGAGGACCGTGAGGCCTATGGCCGAGCGCTGTGATGAGGAAAGCCTTTTCTGCGGGGAGTCTGTCCGAGCCTTGGCCGACGCCGGATTCATGGGGCTTCCTTATCCTCCCAAGCTGGGCGGGCGCGGCTCCAGCTATGAATCGTATGTCCGTTGTGTGGAACGCCTGTCCAAGGCCTGCCCTTCCGTGGGCGTCACCTATGCGACGCATGTGGGCCTTGCCTGCCATCCGCTCCATGCCTTCGGCTCGCCCATGCAGAAGGAAAGCTTCCTTCGTCCCATGCTCCGCGGCGACAAGCTGGGGGCCTTCGCGCTCACGGAGCCCGAGGCCGGGTCGGACGTGGGGGCCATCGCCACCACGGCGGAGCTGGACGGCGGCTTCTACGTCATCAACGGACACAAGATATTCATCACCAATGCCGGCAGGGCCGATATCTATATCCTCTTCGCCCGTACCGGCGGGCAGGGCACGGAAGGCCTGAGCGCCTTCGTGGTGTGCAGTGACGACGCTGGCCTGCTCATCTCCGCCCCTCAGCGCAAGATGGGCATCCGCGGCGCCCAGACCTGCGAACTCTTTTTGCGCAACCTCTGCATCCCCGCCGACCGCCTCATCGGCAGGCCTGGCGACGGGTTCCGCATCGCCATGGAAACGCTGGACGGCGGGCGGCTGGGCATCGCCGCGCAGGCGGTGGGCATAGCGGATGCCGCGTTCGACGAGGCGCGTGCGCGGCTCAAGGAACGCCGCCAGTTCGGCCGCACTTTGGAGCATTTCCAAGGGCTGCGCTGGAAGGCCGCGGACATGTGGGCGAAGGTGGAAGCCGCCCGCCAGCTCACCCTGTATGCGGCCCGCCTGCGCGACGGGGGGAAAAGGTTCCGCGCGGAAGCTTCGGCGGCCAAGCTCGTGGCATCGGAAGCGGCCGTGTGGTGCGCTTCGGAAGCCGTGCAGATATGCGGCGGCAGCGGCTATTTACAAGGATCTGTTGCGGAACGCTTGTACCGCGATGCCAAGATCACCCAGATCTATGAGGGAACGAGCGAAGTCCAGCGCATGGTCATCGCGTCCGGCGTCCTCGGGTGATGGAAACGGGACAGGTCAACGAACGGTTTCATGCCGAAAAGGAGATGGTTATGGAGACCCTTTTTGTGATAGGTGCAGGGACCATGGGCGGCGGCATCGCTCAGGTGGCCGCGCTGAACGGTTTCACCGTGTATCTCTACGATATAAAGCAGGAATTCGTCGACAAAGGTCTGAAGGGCATCGCTGGCGCCTGGGACAAGCTCGTGGCCCGGGGCAAGATGGCCGCCGAAGACCGCGATGCGGCCCTCCCCCGCATCATCGGCACGTTGGACATGCAGGATGCCGCCAAGGCCGACGTGGTCATCGAGGCCGCCGTGGAGGATCTGGACGTCAAGCGTTCCATTTTCTCGAAGCTGGACGGCATCGTTTCCCCCGGCTGCATCCTCGCCACCAATACGTCCAGCCTGAGCGTCACCGCCGTGGCCTCCGCCGTGGGCAGCCCCGACAAGGTGGTGGGCTTGCATTTCTTCAATCCTGTGCCCCGCATGGCCCTCATCGAGATCATCCGTGGCGCCGCCACTTCCGACGAGACCTACGAAGCCGCCAAGGCGCTTTCCGAACGGCTGGGCAAAACGGCGGTCACCGTGAATGAATACCCCGGCTTCGTGGTCAACCGCATCCTCATCCCCATGATCAACGAAGCGGTCTTCATGCTGCAGGAAGGCGTGGCCTCCGCTGAGGGCATCGATACCGCCATGAAGCTCGGAGCCAATCACCCTATGGGCCCGCTGGCTCTGGCCGACCTCATCGGCCTCGACGTGTGCCTCGCCATCATGGAGCTGCTCCGCGACGAGATGGGCGAGGGCAAGTACCGCCCCGCGCCCCTGCTCCGCAAGATGGTCCGGGCGGGCAAGCTGGGCCGCAAAAGCGGTGAAGGGTTCTTCCGCTACTAAGCCGTCGGGAACATATCGCTCGCAAAGAGCGCAGCATCGGGCGAAAGCCCTTGGAGAGCCGGCACTGTGCCGGACAGGAGTCATTATGTGTGAAGTGGTCATCGTAAGCGCGGCCCGTACCGCGTTGGGCAGTTTCGGCGGTTCTCTCGCCTCCGTCCCTGCCGTCGAGCTGGGGGCCGTGGCCATCCGCGCGGCCCTTTCCCGGGGTGGCGTGGATGCCGGCATGGTGGAAGAAGTCGTCATGGGCAACGTCCTTCAAGCGGGGCTGGGCCAGAACCCCGCGCGTCAGGCCGCCGTCAAGGCCGGTATCCCCGTGGAGATCCCGGCGTGGACGGTGAACAAGGTCTGCGGTTCCGGCCTCAAGGCCGTGGCGGAAGCCGCGCTGGCCATCCGCGCCGGAGAGGCCCGCTGTGTGGTGGCAGGCGGCATGGAGAACATGTCTCAGGCTTCCTATGTCCTGCCCTCCGCACGCTGGGGGGGCCGCATGGGCGATGCCAAGCTTGTGGACGAGATGATCAGGGACGGCCTCTGGGACGCTTTCAACGACTATCACATGGGCATCACCGCCGAGAACGTGGCGGCCCGCTACCATCTTTCCCGTGAAGAACTGGACGCCCATGCCGTGCTTTCCCAGCAGAGGGCCGCAGCCGCGCTGGAAGCGGGCGTGTTCGATGAAGAGATCGTGCCCGTACACGTGGAGCAGAAGAAAAAATCCTTCGACTTCGCTCGTGATGAGTTCCCCCGCCCCGGCACCACCATGGACGTGCTCGGCAAGTTGCGCCCCGCCTTCAAGAAGGACGGCGTGGTGACGGCGGGCAACGCTTCCGGCGTGAACGACGGCGCGGCGGCTCTGGTGCTCATGGATGCCGGACTGGCCGCTGAACGGGGCCTTTCGCCTCTCGCCCGCATTGTGGGCTGGGCCAGTGCCGGTGTGGAACCCGACGTGATGGGCCTTGGCCCCATCCCCGCCACCCGCAAGGCTTTGGAAAAGGCTGGTTGGACAGTGGCCGATCTCGATCAGATCGAAGCCAACGAAGCCTTTGCCGCCCAGTTCCTCGCCGTGGGCCGCGAGCTGGGCTTCAGCCTTGATAACGTGAACGTCAACGGTGGTGCCATTGCCCTTGGGCATCCTATCGGTGCCTCCGGTGCGCGTATCCTCGTTACGCTTTTGCATACGCTGAAGCGGAAGGGGCAGAGCAGGGGATTGGCAACGCTGTGCATCGGCGGCGGGCAGGGGATCGCCATGCTGGTGGAAAGGGGCTGACGGGCCATGCCTTCCCTCCATGTGAAGTATTGCGGGGGATGCCGCTCCGGATACGATCGCGCGGCATGGTTCAGGGGGGTGCTGTCTGCCATGCGCGCTCTCGATGGGAGCATTGTGCTCACGGACAACGAGGCCGGAGCCGATATCCGGGTGGCTGTGTGCGGCTGCCCCGCACAGTGCGTTTCCGTTCTGCCGGGGACGCACATGCTCCATGCCCCGTACATGGATGGGGAGCGTATGGAACCCTGCGATATGGCCGCATATTTGCTGGACATGGCCTCCCAGCGGAACGGGAGGGACGAATAGCATTGCTTATCAACTTGTTACAAAGGAGATGAGCGTTAAGGAGCGCAGAGGTGCTATGGCGTCAGCGATATCCCCCAGCCTCAGCGCTGTCATCTTATGCTAGCACGGTTTCCGATGTGCCTGCGGTGATTCGCCGGGATCTTGTCCTGTCTGCGCGGCATGGTGTACCTCAGCACACGCAAACGTAACTTCCTCATCAGCCACGCCGAGAACATAACCTTATGTGGAAGAATGGGATGTGGAAGAATGGGGCCGGCGTTATGATGGAAAGCGCCACTGTTTCCGCCGTGGTGTTCCCCTCCATCGGTGCTTCCATGATCCTGCGGCGCGTCATCGGTAAGGAACATCCGGCTCCCGCATCTGCCGTGTTGAATAAGCATTTCCGCCATCCTGCGTGAAGGAACCGTACATCATGACGGCGTCCGCCTCGGCTTTTCCCTGGCGGTGCGGATCTGCTTTTCCTGCTCAGCATAGGGCTTCCTTCCGTGAAGCCTATGGGATCGAGGTTCCCATCGGCTTGGGCTTCAAACGTAGGTGATGCGGTCCCGGCCTTCGGCTTTGGAGCGGTACATGCCGTCGTCCACGCGCATGAGTATGGCGTCCATGTCGTCTTCGGGGTTGATGCGGGTCGCGCCGATGCTGATGGTGACGTGGTTATCGAGATCGCGCACGCTTTCCAGAAGGCATCTCAAGGTTTCCTCGGCGTCGCCCGGCGCATCGATGAAGCCGATGAATTCGTCCCCGCCCCAGCGGGCCACGCAACCGGCCTTACCGACGATTTCCTCAGCCTTATGCCCCACACGGGCAAGGACTTCATTGCCCCAAAGGTGGCCGCGGGTATCGTTGATGTGTTTGAAGTGGTCCACGTCGAACATGAATACAAGAGGCCGTTCCCAGAGTTTCCGGCTCAGGATGGCATTGAAGCGTTCCCGGTTCATGAGCCCGGTGAGTTTGTCCGTGGTGGCAAACAGGGTCATGAATTTGTCGTAGCGCGATACGGTCCCCGAAACCAGCAGCAGGATCAGGATGATGATGCACGCCACGACGAGGATGTCCTTCCAAAGCTGCGAGAGAAGCGATTCCTTAATGATGGCGGTATCTTTTTCCACAATGAGATACCAGTCGAGATCGTCGATGTAACGGGTGACGAGGCAGGTTTCCTGCCCGTTGTACTTGTACCACGAGCTTTCCACACGGCTCTTGGTGAAGATCTTTTTGCGGTATTCGGATACGGGCAACAGATCGTCGATGGTGGCGTTGGCAATCATGGCGTCGGACGTGTGGACCTGTACCACACCCTCGCGGTTGACGAGGAACGCCGTCAGATCGAAATCGAGCTCGAACGAGGCGAGAATCTGCTGCAATTCACGCATTTTGACCCCGACGCCCACCACGCCCATGAGTTCGCCGTGATCGTCTTCGATACGGCAATCCACGAACACAGTCAGCTCATTGCGGGCCATTTCGTCGGTGTCGACCTCAAGCCGGTGGGGGATCCCGGAAGCGACGAAGTTGTAGTACCAGACGTCGTGGGAGTCATCCCTGCTGACAACCTTATTTATCCCATTATAATGATAGTAAATATTTGTCTTTTCCGAAACAAGGAACACCGAACTGTAGTCGTATTTCCTCTTCAGGCCGTTGAGGTAGTCTTGCAGTTCCGCAATTTGTTCCGGTGAATCATTCTCTCCCCGGAGCCAGCTCTTGAGGAAGCTGTCGTTGGCCATTGTCAGGGAGACGAAAATCGGCTTGGTCAGTTCGTTACTGATGGAAGAAAAGATGTTCAGGGAGGTAAGGCGGGAGATATTCCTGATGTCATCCCTGATGACGACGCTGTATGTGCAGTAGTTAATGATTGTTATACAAATGAACCCAATAAGCACGATACCCGTGATGAAGGCGTGGGTCCTGAAGAGTTTCTTTTTCATAGGAGGCCTGATTACGGGGAGCCGGCGCGGAATGGCGGAGACCGACGTTCTGTCGGTGGGATATTATGACACTGTTCGTCCAACCGATAGATTCTAATGGGATCCTATGGCTCTGGCAATAGAAAAATGGCGGCATTCTGATTGTGTTGCGCTATGGGCTTAGGCCTCCTCCGGAGGTATGTTTCCGCAGGAGGCATTCCATCATGTGCTGCCTTTTTCCAGTTTTTCGGCAAGGGCTTTGATGCTCGGGGCGACGGGGAAAGGATGTTCTGTCCCAAAGGCCAACGCCTCAAACTGCGGGATGGGCAGGGGGCGCGAATAGAAATAGCCCTGCGCATAGGCGCATCCGGCCTGAAGCAGGAAAGCGGCCTGTTCCTCGGTTTCCACGCCTTCGGCAATGACCTTGATGCTCATTTCTCGGGCGAGGGAAATGCTGAACCGGATGACCGTCTTGCCGCGTTCGGTCGTGACGACCTCGTTGAGGAATCCCCGGTCGATCTTGATGAAGTCCACGGGCATACTCTTGAGCATGTTCAGGGACGAGTAGCCTGATCCGAAATCGTCCATGGAGAACTGGAACCCGAAGGCCTGCAAGGCCTTCATGGATTCGAAGAGCCCGCTTTCGTTCTCGAGGAAGGCGCTTTCGGTGAGTTCCAGTTCGAGGAGGTGCGGCGGCAGTTCGTAGCGGCGCATCAGGTCGAGCAGCTTTTCACGCAGGCGCGGATCGTGGATATGCATACGCGACATGTTCACGGAGATGGGCGTGGGCGTGAGGCCGTGGTCAATCCAGCGGCGCAAGGTGATGCAGGCCTGCTCCCAGATGTATTCATCCAGCCGGATGATGAAGCCGTTCTTCTCGAACAAGGGGATGAAACGGTCCGGCGGCATCAGCCCCTCGGTGGGGTGTATCCAGCGCACCAGCCCTTCCGAGCCGATGATGCGCGATGTCGGGATGTGCACCTTGGGCTGAAGGTACAGAACGAATTGCCCCTGCAGAAGGGCGTCGTGCATCTGGTTTTCGATCTTCTTTTCCTCAAGGATCCTCTCGCGCAGCTTGCCGTCGTAGAAGGCGTAGCTGTTCAGGTAATTCCCCTTGATCGTCTTGAGGGCGAGGTTGGCCCAGTCGCAGAGCACGTTGATGGGCGTGTCTATGTTGTCGACCTCGCAGATGCCGAACGAAGGCACGACCTTGTACGGCAAGGGGTAGTCGGCGAGCCTGTCCGTCAATTCCTTGATGAGGGCGAGGATACGCTCACGGGAGTAGTCCACGCACAGGCAGAACACATCCCCGCCGAGGCGCCCGTAGACGCTGTGGGTCCCGGCCATCTTTTCCCGCAGCAGATCCGCGATGGCGATGAGGAGCTTGTCGCCTTCCTTAAGGCCGTACAGGTCGTTGATGACCTTGAAGCGGTCTATGTCCATGCGGACGATGCTGTAGCGGCGCTCGGGGTAGGCGTGCACGGCCTGTGCCGCCTGCGAGTAGAAGGTGTGCATGTTGTACAGATCGGTCAGGAGATCGAACTCGGCCCGGTACTTGAGCGCGAGCACGGAACGGGTCGCGCTGTCGACGTCGTTGAGCGTGCCGATATAGCGTTTGGGATTGCCCTTGTCGTCGTGCAGGCAGGTGAGGGCCGCCTTGCACCAGATGTACATGCCGTCGCGCTTGCGGAAGCGGGCAGTCATCTCGGTATAGCGCTGGATGCGCGAATCCTTGAGGAAGGCGGTGAGCAGGGGCAGATCGTCAGGATGGATCACGAGGTCTTCCCGCCAGACGTGCATCAGATCACGGTGGTCGTAGTTCCCGGCGAAACGGGCGACGATCTCCGGCGAGATGTAACGGGTATCGGTTTCGAGGTTCCACTCGAAGACGAGGGTGTCCGTCTGCTCCACGATGGTCCGGTAGCGTTCGTCGTCGAGGCGCTGGCGCTCAAGGAGGATGTTCTGCTGAGCGACTTCCTCCGCCTGCTTCTTGTCCCCGATATCCATGATGAAGGCGAGATAGATCTCGTCGCCGCCGTCGGGCTGGGCCACGGGGAACATGGTGATCGACGCCCAGTGGTACTCCTGGTCGTGCCAGAGCTTGCGGAATTCGCCGATAAGGTATTCCCGGCCCGCCGCGAAGTTCTGCCGCAGCGCATCGAGATTAAAGAATTCGAGGAAGCGGGTGCGGTCTTCAGGAAAGAGCATGTTGCGCGATACGAGATCGATGCACTCGCTGAGGCGGCCCTGCTCGGGCGGGGTCACATACTTGCCCTTCACGTGGTACACGATACGGTAGCTGTCCTGCGTAATGTTCAGTTCGTACAGCTCGTCGTAGATGTTGCGCAAGGCGTGATCGTACTGCTCGCTGATGCGGCGGCGCTGTTCCTCTTCACGCTGTTCGGAGATGTCGCGGACGAGGAGTATCCCCTTGTCGGTACGGCAGGAGTCGTGCCCGCACAGCGGAACGATGAAGGCGGAAACCCAGTACCATTTGCCGTCGCTGCCAAGGCGGCGGTATTCGGCGGGGACTTCCATGCGGCCTTCGCTGAATTCCTTGCGGATGTTGCTCCCGATGAAAGCGGTGAGGAAGCGTTCCCGGTCCTCAGGGTGGATGAGGGTTGCGGCTATGGTGTGGATATTGCCGTTCTTGTCGTGATCCACGGGGATCATGGGCGTGTCGGCGGCGTAGACAAGGTGGGGCGTATCGGCGCTGAGGTCGATTTCGTAGATTTCGGTATACGTGTTGCGCAGGGCGATGTTGTAGCGCTCTTCCTCAAGGGCGCGTTCCTCTTCGACGCGCTTCTGCTCCGTGATGTCCCGGATGATGAAAAAGGCGGTCATATCGTTGCCTTCTTCAAGGAAAAACACGCGGTTTTCGAGCCACAACTGTTCGTTTTCGCCAAAGAGCACCCGATACTGATCGACGAGGGTGCGGGAATGCGCGCGGCAGGCCTCGAGCAGGGCTTTGGGCGTGGTGGTGCGGTTGATGCGTTCGCGGTCGGCGGGATGGACCATCGCTATTGTTTCGGCGTGGAATGTGCGGTAGTCGCCGGAACGGGGTTCGCTGGGCAGGCTCGGCGCGGAGGCGTTGCGGTGGAACTGCCACGTGCGCAGGTTGATTTCGATGATGCAGTCCCCGGACTGGCGGAACACGGCGCTTTGACGGCGTTCGAGCCGGGCGGCGGTTTCTTCCATCCTTTTGCGTTCGTTGATGTCCTGCCAGAGGAGGAGCAGGCGCCCCGACGATCCGGGCATGGGCAGCACCAGTATCGAGATCCAGTGATAGGTCCCGTCGACGGCAAGGACGCGGTATTCTGTGGACAGCCGGGGATCGTCGGCCACTTTCCTGCTGACGTTCTCCGGGGAGAAAAGATCAAGGAAGGACTCCCGGTCATCGGGGTGGATGTACCGGTTGGCGATGGTACGGGTGTCCCGCGAATACGAATGGGTCAGCTCGGGTTTCGCCAACGTGGAATCTTCGTCCCGGTGCACGATGCGCATGGAATCCGTATCGAGCATGACCTCGTAGATTTCGGAATAGCTGTGCTGGAGGGCCTTGTAGAAATCGGCTTCCTCGTTGAGCCGTTCGGTGATGTCGCTCAGCAGGAGCAGGGCATGGTGGTACGCTCCGGGGATGGCCCGGATGGTGGCGTTGACCCACCGGTAGGGTTTTCCGGCGTCCTGCCGTTTGCGGTATTCGAGCTGTGGGGCCTCGCCCAGGTCGAGCCGGGCCATGATGTTCGGCACGTCGTAAAAGGTGCGGACGCTTTTGAGGTTTTCTGGGTGCACGCGGTTTTTGCCACGATCGAGGACGAATTCCTCGATGGGCATCAGGGTCGGCGAAATGGTGACTTGTTCGCTGTTGTAATAGAGGGGAGCGATAAGCCCGGCTTCAAGATCGAGGCGGAAAATTTCCGTATAGTTGCTTTGCAGGGCGAGGAGGTAGTTGTTTTCCTCTTCTTTCTTCTTGGTGACGTCGCGCAGCAGGATAAGGGCGTGTCCCTCGTTGCCGGGGACAGGCTGCGCCGAGGCCGCGATCCAGCGGTAAGGGCCGTTTTCCGACGAACGCTTGCGGTATTCACATTCCGGGCGGCCGCCGCGTTCCAGTTCCTCGAAAAGGCGGCGCTCGTAGAAATCGAGCACGCTTTCGAGGGATTCTGGGGCCACGCGGTCGACGGCGCGCCGCTTGACGAACGCGGAAAAATTGGCTTCCTCCTTGACGATGGGCACCTGCTCGCTGTTGTAGAACAGCGGCGTGACCGTGCGGCTCCTGACGTCGAGGGAGAAGATCTCGGAATAATTGTTTTGCAGGGCGAGGAGGTAGTTGTTTTCCTCTTCCTTCTTCTCGGTGACGTCGCGCACGAGGAGGACGGTCTCTCCCCGGTTGCCGGTCGGCAAGGGCACGATGAGCGCCAGCATCCAGTGATAGGTCCCGTCAAGGCCGAGCTTGCGGTATTCGACGGAAAGCTCTTCCCCGGCGTCGAGTTTCCTGAGGATGGTTTCGGCGGTGAAGAAATTCCGGAAGACCACCCGATCCCGCGGATGGACGCGGGTTTTCATGACCGTGATGATGTCCTTGTCGAATTCGCCGCTGACATCGATGGGCGCGAGCAGCTTGGTGTTGCAGAACAGGCAGGTCAGCTGGTTGGCGGCGAGGTTCATCCGGTAGATCTTGGCGTAGCTGTTCTGAAGGGCTACTTGAAGGTTTTCTTCGTCCCGCCTGTGGGTGAATTCCGCGCATTTCTGCTCGTTGATATCCCGGATGCATTGGAGGACGTGGCACGAGCCGTCGTCCTGCGTATAGGCGAAGGCGATGCGGGTACGCCAGCGGGGCCCGGCCTCCTCGGCAAACTGGTATTCGAGATGGATATTCCTGTCGTTTACGCCTGCCGCGAAGGCTGCCCGCAGCCCTTCGAGGGAGAAGTGTTCGCGGAAGGCGTCACGGTACTGTGGGAGGATATGGCCGAAGAACAGCTCGAAATGGGCGGCGTAATCGCCCGAAGTGTCGGTGGCGAGGTCATTGCGGTTGGCCAGAAGCTCAAAATGGCCGGTGCCGAGATCCACGTCCACGACATAATGATAGCTCTCGCAGAGGGCGCGGGCGAAGGAATCGCGCTTGGCCTTGGCCTTGCGCTCCTCGGGCGTCAGAAGGCGCTCTGAAATGAGCACGACGTGTGCGGGCTCCTTGTTTTCCCAAAGGATACCGGAAACCGAAATTTCACAGATGCCCTTGAAGGGCGGGTGCTCATGCAGGGTGGTGAACGCCTCCCCGCCGCCGTGTTTTGTCACGGGACAGAAGGAGCAGATATCGGATTTGCCCCAAAACACCTCGAAGCAGGTCACACCGAGCTTGACATTGGGATACGCGCGGGCGACCGTATCGTTGAAGTAGACGATGCGGTGGTTGGCGTCGATGACGTAGACCGCCGTATTGGGCAGGCTGTTGAGGATGTTGCGGGTGGATTCGTAACTTTCGCGCAAAAGGCTGGCGGAGCGGCGCTGCCGGATGTACTCCCCGATGATTTTGGACATAAGGATGAGGGCGTCCACTTCCTGCTGCGTCCATATGCGGCGGTTGCCGCGCTCCTCGAAGCCGATATGGCCGACCACATGCCCGTCGCGCACGATGTCGCACTGGAGGAGCGAGGAGATGGTGTCGTCGAGGATGAACGTTTTTTCTTCCGGGGGGACTTCCGAAAAATCGCTGCAATAATAGATGCCGCTGGAGTCCCGTGTTTTGGGCAGCTCGATTTTGTCGACGGGGACGTTTTGGAACTGCTCCTTGGTGCTCCATTTCGGATCGGAGCACCATTCATGCGCGATGCTGACGGCCTTCCCGTCGAGCGAGTATTCAAAGATGAGAATCTTGTCCACGCGCAAGGCGTTTCCGATGAAATGCAACGCCTTGTCGATCCCTTCGTGCATGTCGTACATGCTGAAGAGGATATCGATGATGTCCACCATGATGCTGTTGCGGACGGTGTTGACGGCGAGGGGCGCGGATGTCTGGACGCCGTCGGCGTCTCCGCCGGAGGACTGGCCGAAGAATTCGTAACGGTTTTTGCCGTTCCCTTTGGCGTGGTACAGGGCGACGTCGGCCTGCCGGAACAGATCCTCATAGGCGATGGGGCGCTCGGTAACGGCGATGCCCACGCTGACGGAGACGGCGTTGTCGATATTGCTGTTTTTAAACAGGTTGCGGATGGAGGAGCAGAGGGACTGCGCGCGTGTGCGGATACCCGCGATTTCAGAAACGTCGCGCATGTAGACGTGGAATTCGTCGCCGCCCACGCGCCCGATGATGTCGTCCTGCCGGAAGGTGCGCCGAAGCTGGCGGGCGATTTCCATGATGATGGAGTCCCCGGCGAGGTGCCCCATGCTGTCGTTGACGTCCTTGAAATTGTCGATGTCGATCATGAACAGCACGCCGGAACTGCCGGGCCTTGCGTCGCGCAGGGCGATGCGGATTTCCTCTTCGGTCGTGACCTTGTTGTAAAGCCCGGTCATGGAGTCGGTGCGGCTCTTATCAAGGAGCCTGAGCTGTTCGCGCTTCTGCCGGTCGATGTCGCGCAGCGCGCCCACGGATTTGACGGGCTTGCCGAGGGTGTCCAGGATGTTGGTGCTGTAGAGGGCGAACCAGCGCTTGCGGCCTGAGTGGGTGGGCAGGAACCGTTCGGGTGCGGCCTCGGTGGAGGCTTTTTCGGCGTCGAGGGCGAGAAAAGGTTCACGGAACCCCTCGCTTACGGGATCGATGGCCTCGCCTCTGCCCAGCCGTTCGCGGAAACGGGGAATAACGGGTTCGTGCCCGAAGACCTTATGGTACTTTTGGGTGTAGGCGATGGTATCCGTCTCAAAGTCGTATTCAAAGGGCAGATCTTCGGAAATGTCGGCGATGAGGGCGTATTTACGGCGCTCGTATTCGGCGCTGCGCAGCATCTCCTCCACGCAGGCGAGATCGGTAAAGGCGGAAAGGTAAACGGGGTACTGGCCTTTGTGGAGGACGCCTTCCATGCGCGTGCCGGAGAGGCGGATGCGGACGGAGGTGGCGTCTTTGCGGACGAGCACCCCTTCCCAGTCGAAAAGGGGAGGGTGCCCGGCGAGGAGCCCGATGAGGCGCACGGCGGAAGATTGTTCGATCCAAGGAAGGAGGGAGTTGCCCTGTTGGCGGCACGACTCGGCGGTTTCCCCGACAAGCGTATAGAGGGCCTTGTTCGCCGCGATCAAGGTAAGTTGCGGATCTGCGGCAACGGTGGCAGTTCCGGTGATTATGTGCGGGTTGTCGAGGAATTCCTGGAGCCTGTTCATTCCACTGTTCTCTTGGATAGGGTGTGGAGACACTCCGGGGGATGCCCCCCCCCGCATGTCGGAAAAAGTCCGGCACGCATCGTATCAAAGAATATAAAAGCCGGCAAAACATCCGATAGCATAGAGTATAGGCTTACGGGTGCCATTCATCAAGCGGAAATGCCGCTTGATGCCGGAAGTTATTCCACAACCGTTCCCGTTGCGGAGGGATACGGTTCTTGGGCGGAGGCAGCAGGGCGGTATCCTCAAGATGCCGCCCGCTTGTTGTGGTCAAGAGACGCTTGGCTTGCTGATGTGCCCGCTCTGCGCGGTAGAGCCGGGTGCTCTGGGGGTATGATCGGCCCGATTGAAAAGGTTTCTCCGCCGGGCGAAACAGGGTGGCGGGTTTCCGCGTATGGGGTGGCGTCGGGAGCTGCACAATGCATCCAGCCGAAAGAGGTGTCCCCTTCGGGGGGGCGGGCCGCCCTTTCCGCTTCCCGATTCTGAATAACATACCATCATCTCCGCAAGTTGTTTCGTTCTTTTGCCATGTGAAGAAAAGATCCTTGCTGAATGACTCCATTCCACTCAAAACCTTTGTAGCTCAAGGGTTTTCGGCCAATCGGAGCGTTCATTTTTTTATCATAAAAAAGCTAATGAACATATAGTATTATACTTTATAAACGGCCCTGTTCCGGCTTCTCGATTCCTCCGGAGCTTTCGTGAAAAAAATCGGAAAAGGTGAAAAGTGTCTCTTGGGAGACAGAAAATGTCCCTGAAATCCGTATTGTGAATGCAAGAACAAGGTCGCACAGCGACCCTCCAACCCTCTCTACGGAAGGAACCGCCATGAAAGAAGACCGCAAGATCAAGAACGTCGTGCTGATCATGCTCGACACGCTCCAGTTCAACTATCTTGGCTGCTACGGCAACAAGGTTGTGAAGACCCCCAATATCGATCGCCTCGCCCGTCAGGGCTTCCTCTTCGAAAACGCCTACAGTGAAGGCCTGCCCACGGTGCCCGTGCGCCGCGCCCTCATGACCGGCCGCTTCACCCTGCCTTACGGCGGCTGGCAGCCTCTCGCTCCTGACGACACCACCGTCGCCGACATCATGTGGGGCAAGAACATGCAGACGGCCCTCGTCTACGACACCCCGCCCATGCGCCTGCCCAAGTACGGCTATTCCCGCGGTTTCGATTTCGTGAGCTTCAACCCCGGCCAGGAGCTCGACCACACCAGCTTTGCCGATGTGCCGCTGGACCCCGCGCTGAAGCCGGAAGACTACACCTCCCCCACGATGGTTTTCAATGAAAAAGGCGAAGTCATCGACGACGACAGCACGCAGCTCCTCGACGAAATCGGCTGCTTCCTGCGCCAGCAGCAGTTCCGCAAGCCCGAAGACAGCTATATTTCCCGCGTCATGACGGATGCCCAAAACTGGCTGTCCAACCGCCGCGACAAGACCCGCCCCTTCCTGCTCTGGGTGGACTCCTTTGATCCGCACGAACCTTGGGACCCGGAATCCGTGTGGAAGGGCGAACCCTGCCCCTACGATCCCGAATACGTCGGCAACCCGCTGGTGCTCGCGCCGTGGACGCCCATCGAGGGCCGCATCACGGAACGCGAATGCGAGCACATCCGCGCCCTGTACATGGAAAAGATCACGCAGGTGGACAAGTGGGTGGGCGAACTGCTCGACTCCATCCGTGCTCAGGGGCTCTGGGACGAAACCCTTATTGTGCTGATGTCCGACCACGGCCAGCCGATGGGCGAAGGCGAGCACGGCCACGGCATCATGCGCAAGTGCCGTCCCTGGCCGTATGAGGAACTCGTGCACGTACCTCTGATCATGCACGTCCCCGGCATCGAAGGCGGCAAGCGCATCAAGAGTTTCGTGCAGAACGTGGACGTGACCGCGACCATCATGGACGCGCTCGGAGAGCTCGGCACGCCGCAGAAGGCGAGCGATTTCGGCTTCCCGACCTATGACACCTCGGAAATGCAGGGCATCAGCCTCCTGCCCGTAATGCGCGGCGAGACCGACACCGTGCGCGACTGCGCCATCGCCGGGTACTACGGCATGTCGTGGTCCCTCATCACCGAGGATTACTCCTACGTGCACTGGCTGGTGAGCGAGGACGTGAAGGACAGCGTGGACTGCATCGCCGGTTCCGGCACCGAAATGAAGGAAGAAATGTGGACCTGCACGGCTGGCGCGAAGGTGCAGGTGCCCGATCATGATGAATTGTACGACCGCAAGGCCGACCCCTTCCAGCTCAACAACATCGCGGATCAGAATCCCGACAAGGCCCGCGAGATGCTCCAGCAGCTCAAGCTCGTCATCGGCGAAATCCGCACGAGCTGAGGATAGGAAGAAAGGGAGAACTGGGGGAAGGGTTTCCCCTCCCTTCCCCCCACCCCCAATCCCTCCCCTTCCTAAGGTTTTTGTTTTTAGCGAACCCTTGTTCACTGTGTTGGGGAGGTGCCGGATCCTTGCCGGGCTGCGGGGCTTCCTTTTCCATATATCTCACTCTATTCCATGCACTGCGCGGAGCGCATATGACAACTGCCGTTGCGACCAACAAGCTGTCCGGAAAGTGGATAGGCTGGCTGACGAGCCTGCTCGGTGGCCTCTTTGTGGCTTGGTGCTTTTATGACCCGAGCACGCCGAAAGTGAACCTCTACTGGTTCGGGACGATCATGGCGATCGGCATGTTCGCCTTTGACCTGCTGCCGAACTTCGTCACCGCCGTCCTGCTCCTGATGTACTACATCCTGACGGGCATCGCGGCCCCGGATGTGGCTTTCGTCGGCTGGACCACCCCCATCCCGTGGCTGTGCATGTGCGGTATGCTCATCGGCGTGCTCATGGAAAAGACGCGCCTCGCCAACCGTATTGCCCTGTTCACCATCAGCCGCGTGGGGACCACCCCCATTCGCATGTACATCGCGTTCCTGCTCGCCGGATTCATCGTCAGCGCGATCATCCCCGACGTCATCACGGTCGACATCCTGTTCATGGCCATCGCCACCGGCATGTGCCAGAGCCTCAACCTGTCCGTGACTTCCCGTTCCGCGACCACCATCGTCCTTGCCGCCTTCTTCGGCGCGACCATCTCTTCGGCTGCCTACCTGCCCAACAACACGGGCATCATCGGCCTGCTCATGGTCAAGGACATGGGCGTCCCGTTCACATGGCTGGGTTTCTACAGCGAAAATCTGCCTTACCAGATCGGGCACGCGCTGCTGGCCTATACCATCCTGCACCTTTTCGGCGGGCGTGAGCTTGGCGAGCACATTTCCCGCTGCCGCGCTTGTGCCGAAGCGGAACTCGCCACTCTCGGCAAGATGAACCGCGACGAAAAGAAGACCCTCGTCCTGGCCTTGCTCGCGCTGGTGGCTTTTATCAGCGAACCGTGGCACGGTATCCCCGGCTACTTCGCCTTCTGCAGCATGGTCCTGCTTGGGTTCACCCCTATCTTCAACTTGATGGAAGCCAGCGATCTCAAGAAGGTGCAGTTCCCCATCCTGTTCTTTATCGCGGGCTGCATGGCCATCGGCATTGTGGCGGGAACCCTCGGCATCCCCGCATGGCTGGCCGGGAAGCTGGTGCCCTACCTCCAGCAGATCGACAGCAATGCCGGTTCGTCCATGTTCGCCTATTGGGTGGGCGTCGTCGCCAACCTCGTGCTGACGCCTGTCGCGGCGGCAACGTCCCTGAGCGTGCCCATGGCCGAAATCGCCACCTCGCTGAACCTTGGGATCAAGCCCATCCTGTACAGCTTCCTGTACGGGCTTGACCAGTTCTTCCTGCCGTATGAGCTGGCCCCGGCCTTGATCATGTTCGCGACCGGATACGTCCGCGTCCGTTACCTTATCGGTATCATGCTGACGCGTATGGTTTTGGCCAGCCTGATCGTGGCGTTCGTCGCCACCTTTATCTGGCCCATGATGAACCTGTAGGGAGGGGTGAAAAGGAGGAAACATGAACCGTTTCGGATTCTGCAAGCAGGAAGGCCCGGTTTTCCGCATCCGGGATCTCAACAGCCCGTGGCGTTCGGTCCTGCATCTAGGCCAGCGTCAGATGGTAGGCAAGTCCTACCAGTGGGAAGACGATCCCGAAACCTCCACCTTCTCGTTTTTGGAGAAGGGCAGGGTACGGCTCCTGAATCTTTCCGAAACGGGCAAGGAGCGCATCGTGCTCTATATCGAGCCGGGGTGCCTCTTCCGCGAAATCGTGTTGCTGCATGTTTCCCCTTCGCATCCCGCGTCGCTGGTGGCGCTGGAACCCTGTGAAGTCTATAATTTCCCCCGGACCCTGCTGGACGATGCCGAATTCGTGCGGCGCCATCCGGCGCTGATGAGCAATCTGGTCCACTCGCTCGGAGCCAAGGCCGGGGCCTTTTACAGCCAGATAACCGAAAGCGTCGAGCTGGACCCGCAGACGCAGGTATGCCGGTATCTGCACCGGCTGGCCGATGAGCGCCGGACCCGCGTGGTCAACCCCGGCGTGTCGCAGTCCGAGCTGGCCCTTGTGCTCGGCTTGCATCGGAGCACGGTATGCCGCATTATCCGGACCCTGCGCGATCGGGGCGTTCTGGGGCACTTTACCCGGTGTTCCCTTGAGATCCTCGACCGCGAAGCCCTCGCGGAGTTGTGCAACCCGAGCGAGGGAGGAAAATAAGATGAACCGGGGAGAGGGAGCTTTCGGGGAATTCCCGCACGGTTTCTCCCTCCCTGGATACACCGCCTTCCCCATGTTTTTCGAGTGAAGGCAGGCGGTACGGAGGGGAATCCCCTTTCGTGACGAGAGAACCGCATGAAACCCATTGGAGTGACATTATGATCGAGATCATCACCGAAGCTGACTACAAGGATCGCCTTGCCGCGACGCAAAACGGCGTGCTGCTGTTCTTCAAGAAGCTCTGCCCGCATTGCAAGAACATGGAGAAGGTGCTCGAGAAGTTCGGAGCCGCCAAACCCGGCATCGCGCTGTACGGCATCGATATTGAAGAGAACGCCGCCGCTGCCGCCGCGCTTGGCGCGGAACGCCCGCCGACGATTTTCGTCATCAAGGGCGGTGAGGTCAAAGCTTCCAAGGTCGGCCTCATGAACCCCCGCGAAATGGCCGCGTTCTTCGAGAAGGCCTAAGTTGCCGAATGGGGGGAAGGGGGATTCGAGAACGGTGCGCTGATGCGCGCTCCCCCTTCCCTTCACATTGTCTTTTTCTCTTGTACATCCGTTACGATGAAGGCTTCGATAATTGCTTGTTTTTGCCAATGATTGCGTGAGCCGAATCCCCTTCGGCGGCAAGGCATGGGCAAAGGCGGGCCGGTCGTCGCGTCGTTTGTCTCGGAAAAGGCGGCGGTTCCCATGCGGAAAAGCCGTGGCGTCATCTCCTCACCAGCCGAAACGTTTTGAGGTGGGGGCCGGGGAGGGAGGCTTTTTATAAAGGGCCTTTTCCTCGGCAAATCAGGAGTTTCCATCAGGAGCTTGCAATGGAAGAACGTACTTGTGACATCATCGTACTGGGCGGCGGGCCTGCCGGGATGACGGCGGCGATCTACGCGAAACGCGCGAACCTCGATGTGGTGCTCCTCGAGACGAATGTGACGGGCGGGCTGGTGAATTCGACGTATACGGTGGAGAATTTTCCCTCCTATCCTGAGATCCACGGTATGGAACTCATGGAAAAGATGCGCGAACATGTGGATCACATGGGCGTGGAAGTGGAGGAAGTGTTCGAAGTCACCGGCCTTGAGCTTGGCGAAGACGAGAAAGCCGTGCATGGGGACGGCATCGTTTACAAGGCCCCGGCGATCATTCTGGCGACGGGCCGCAAGCCCATTGCGCTGGACGTGCCCACCGAATGCGATCAGATGCACTTCTGCGCGATCTGCGACGGTGCTCCGTACAAAGGCAAGCGCGTGCTCGTGGTCGGCGGCGGGAACAGCGCCTTCGACGAAGGCTTGTACCTCCTGAATCTCGGCGTCGCCGAGCTGACCGTGGTGGAAATCATGGATCGCTTCTTCGCGGCGGAGGCCACGCAGGACGCCCTGCTCGGCGATCCCCGCGTGAAGGGCTTCAAGACGACCAAGGTCGTGGACGTGGAAGTCACGGACGGCAAGCTGTCCGCCGCCATCCTCGAAAACGCGCAGACCGGCGAACGCACCGCGCTGCCCGTGGACGGGATTTTCGTCTTCCTCGGCCAGTCCCCGAACAACGAATGGTTCAAGGATGCGATCGCCCTCGATGACAAGGGCTACATCCTTGCGGGCGAAGACATGTCTACCAATATTCCCGGCGTGTTCGGCGCGGGTGACATCAACCACAAGCCGTACCGCCAGATCACCACGGCGGTCAGCGACGGTACCATAGCCGCTCTCGCCGCCGAGCGTTGGTTGCGCAGCCGCAAGAAATAAGGTTATGTATGACTCCGGGGGAGGATGTTTGGGGAAAGGCGTCCTCCCCCGCTATGCCGTCCGCATGAACGGGCGACGGGGAGAGACGTTCCCTCGGGGGGACGCACGCATATTCCATCCGCTTGAATACCCCTCTTTATCCTCAGTAACATGCGGTTAAAGAGCGTGTAGCTGGGTGTCGGGATATGTGTCCAAACTCCCCCTTCCGGTTTGCGCCGGGAGGGGGAGTCTTTTGTGTACCGAGCTGTTTTTTCCAGAAGCGGGGCCTGAACCCGTGCCTCGGCAAACGGAAAGGGATTTTACGGGCGGATGACCTTGTCGGCCAGTGCGAGGCTGGTCACGACATCCAGCATGTTGGTGGTCTGTCCGGCCTGCTTCGCCTCAAGGAGGCCGTAGAAATCAAGGCAGGTTCCGCAGACGAGGACGTCCGTCCCCGCGTTTTCCAGAGCCTTCAGGCTGTCCAGTGCTTTTCCGGGGGTGGCGGCGAGCTTCACGCCGCCGTTCAGCAGAATGACGCGCCACAGGCTCTCCCCCAGCTCGGGCAGGGTGGACAGGAAATTCCCCATCAGTTTTTCGCCCAGCTCATCATTGCCGCGCCCGAAGGTTTCGGTGGTGATGAGGATCAACGTCTTGCTGGGCGTAAGGGTTGCGGCGGCGGGTTCCGGCTCGGTGACGCGGCATCCGCACGCTGTGGCGGAAACGCACCACAAGTCGGCTCCTTCCTGCCGTACTTCCACGGAATAGCCGGTGCGGCCGAGAAAGCGGCTCACATTTTCCGAAGCCGCCGTATTGTCCACAAGCACGCGCAGCGAGGCGGGTTTTTCTTCTTCCAGCATCCTGCGGCAGCGGATGACTGGTTCGGGGCAGGCCAACCCGCAGCAATTCAATTCCTTGGTCATGTGACTATCCTTTTCTGTTTTTTCATAAGCGGCCGCCGTCCGCACAAACGGCTGGACGGCGCTTCCATGCCGCCGAGAGGCTTAGTTGAGCATTTCGAGGAAGGCTTCGATCCGGACCTTGAGCTGTTCGGTATCCGCCTCCGAGTAGTCCGTCACGATCTGGAGGAACGGCAGATCCAGTTCCTCACGCACGAATTTTTTGACGGACCACGATTCCACATCGTACGTCTGGCATCCCTGCCAGGTGAGATCGACCACGGCGTCCGCCTGGAACGCTTCCGTCAGCTCTCGCAGCGCCGTGTAGCGGTTGGGGTTGGGCGACATGACGGAGCATGGCGTGTCGAGATACCGTCCGGCGAGTTCGGTCAGCGGATCGGCGGTTTCATCCATCATCAGGCGCACTTTTTTATAACAGGTGCAGTTGTCGATGCAGACGATGCTCGCCCCGCACTCTTCGAGGAGCTGGATGACCTTGTGGGAGCCCAGCCCCGTGGGGACGCCCGTGAGCAGGACGCGGGGCGCGTCCGGGGAAACGGCCCCGTCACTCGCCCGGCCGATCTCGGCGGCGATGTCCTGAAGGAGCGCGATGGCCTGCTCGTAGTCGGGCATGAAGGAAGCCCGGAAACAGATGTCCAGCAGATCCATGCCCGTCAGGGGCGACGGTTTGCGCTTGGCAAGGTCAAGGACATCCTTGAGGGCGCGGCGGAGCCGGTTGGTCAGCCGGACGGCATTCCGCAGATCGTCCGTGGTGATGGAAACGCCGAAATCCTTTTCCAGCCTCGCGGCGAGCTTGGCGTACTGGGCGCGCCAGTAGTCCTTGGCGTCCCCGTCCTGAATCTGCGGAAGCTGGAGCAGTACGACCGGCTTGTAGGCGGCCAGCAGTTCGTACATCTTTTTCTTGCCGTCGCAGGTGGTGTCCGCCACCACGATGTCCGAGGCGGCGAGATAGGGACAGCTGTCTTGGAGCGCGAAACCGAAACTGCTCTTGATCAGCGGGCAAAGGGAGCGGGGGAGCATGGTTTCCGCCACCGGGATGGAATCGTTTTTCGTGCCGCACAGCGAAACCGGAATGGCTCCTGCGGCAAGGGCGATTTCCAGCGGCGAATAGATGCAGTACTGGCCCACGACCTTTTTCCCCGCTTCTTTGGCTTGTTGCAGCGCCAGCACATTGCGCCCGGTGATGTCGCGGAACCGTTCGAGACTTGCGTATGCCATGAAAGTTCTCCTTCAAGGTATGGTGGTGAAGCCGTTCAGATGCGGGCGGCAATCAAGGCCGCTCCGATGGCTCCGACGAGTTGCGGATACTCGGGCACGTTGACCGGGACGCCGAGTTCTTCGGAAAGCAGCCTGCTGAACGAAGGGCTTGTCGCCAGCCCGCCCGTGAACGTGCATTCGCCGCGCAAGGGTATGCGGGCGGCAAGGCCCCGCATACGCCGGGCGATGGAGCGGAAGACGCCGGCGGCGATATCGGCGGGTGGCGTACCCCGCGCAAGCAGGCCGATGATTTCCGTCTCCGCGAATACGGCGCACATGCTGGAAATGGCGGCGGGCTTTCCCCGTCCGGCGGCTTCACCGAGCTCCGCCAGCTCCATGCCGAGGATGCCGGAAAGGACCTGTAGAAAACGGCCCGTGCCCGCCGCGCACTTGTCGTTCATCAGAAAATCCTGCACCGAGCCGTCCGGGGCCGTACTGATGACCTTGCTGTCCTGCCCTCCGATGTCGAGCACAACGCCCGTTCCGGGGAAGAGGTGGACGGCACCGCGTGCGTGGCAAGTGATCTCCGTGACCACTTTGTCCGCAAAGGGCAGGGAAATGCGCCCGTACCCCGTTCCGACGATACGGGATGCCGCGATCCCGCCCGCGTCGGCACAGGCGGCGGCCAGCGCCTTTTCCCCGGCCTCGCGCGCGTTCCAGCCTGTGGGCAGGACGGCCTTGCCCAACAGCGAACGCGATTGGGGATCGAAAATAACGGCTTTGGCGGCTACGGAGCCGACATCGACACCGGCTACAGGCATACGGTTCTCCTTATGGGGGCGGCGTCGGATACGGAACCCTTGGGGGTGGCGGGAGCCCGCCCTTCCGTCCGGAACGGGCAGAGGCTCTTCACGGGCGTGCCCATGTCCATATGCTTCTGGGCACGAAAGAAAGCGGCTCCGGAAGAACTCTTCGAGGCAGGGGTATCAGGAAACGCCGAGGGGCTTACCGTTTTCGACAAGCGCGTAGTTTTCCCGATCGGCGAAAGGCTTAGGGCAGACGCATTGAGCTTCGAAGGCCCTGTCCTTGGACACGGCCGCGATGGGCGGGGAGTGGCGTGCCGTGAAAACGAGGCCGCCTCAAAGGAGGAAAGCTCGGCCGAGGGTTTCCCGAGCAGGCCGTGTGCGGTAAGCCCGGCAAGGGGTGCCCGGCGGAAGGGTGCGAACATGGACATTTCACCAATGCTTGTTGTGTATGAACGCTCCGAAAGGATTCCGGAGCCTCCGACGCGGCAGTGAAACGTGTACCGCGCACGAGATACAAAAAAGCCCGTATGCAACCATACGGGAAAAGCGATGGGGGAATGTCCGTCAGGAAAGAAAGGCGGGAGGGGATGCCGCTATCAGCACACCGCCAACTGTGACGGGGACATACAGCCCCACCGCAGACGGCGTCAGGTCATGCCTGAAATCTGATGGCGGAAACGAGACATGGGGTACCTTTGCTCAGTATTTTCATAAAGCAATAATCGCTGGCCATTGGAATGTAAAGGGCGTTTAGCGTTTGATTTTCATAGATGACGGATGGGATTGCCTTTTCCAGTTTGGAGTGCGTCATTTCACCCCCTTGCCCTGGCTGTTTATCGCCTCCTCCGGAATAAGATAACGGACAGCAAGGTTTTCTGGGCGTATCCTTGGACCACGAAAAACAGGCAAGGGAGAGCAAAGGGAATACGCCTAGGTCGTTAGAGGGCTTGAGAGAGAACGTTTCTGGAGAGTTCAATGGATAGTGCCATGATAGCTTCGCTTCTTTCATACGGGAACATTGCGATCAAACTGGCTGTAGGGCTGATCGGTTTTCTTTGGGTGCTGCGGACGACCAATCGCTGCCAATTGGCACAGATGACCCCGGTCGACCTTATAGGCAATTTCGTGATGGGCGGCATCATTGGCGGTGTTATTTATAATCAGGACATAACTACCGTACAATTCATAATCGTATTGGCGATATGGCAACTTCTGGTATTAGGGGTAAATGCCCTGCGCATACACACGGAGTCCGGTCAGAAGATGATAGTGGGAAGGCCTACTCCTGTTGTGATAAAAGGCAAGTATTTACAGGATAAATTTGAACTCTTGGGTCTTGATATCGCTGATTTTGCGACATTATCCAGAATCCAGGGCGTTCACTCCCTCTATGATATATGGAATGCGCAGATTGAGCCGAATGGGCAGGCCACCATTCAGAAAAAAGATGCCCGCAAAACATCAAATATACTCATAACGAACGGGACAATAGATACAGGCGCTCTGGAAATGATGGAAAAGGATGAAGGATGGTTGAAAAATGAATTACATAAAAGGGGATACGAATCGTATAAAGATATCTTTTTTGCCGAATGGAACGAACTTATTGATGATGAAAGGGGAAAAGCCGGGGAACTGTATATCGTTGAGCGCACGGAAAAAAGAGATTGAAAAGGATACTGCCGGAGATGAATGCCCTTCAAGGTGGCGCCATGCGAGACATCCCGAGGAGTTTTTCCTATCCGGAAGAGGAGATCACGCCATGTCCGTGCCTTGTACGGATGAAGCCTCCCCGCACTACCGGCGGGATGGTTCAGGGAAATGCGTAGCGGAAATGTAAAATCCGGCCCGCGATATGGCCTTACTCACTCCGGGCGAGCAGAAAATGTTCCGGCAGGATTTCCCGCCATTCCCCGCTCAGATCCGCCGTTTCATGCGTGTAGGGGATGATCTTTTTTGAGCGTTCGTAAACAGGATCCGGTACGGGAATGGCGGAGAGCAGCGCACGGGTATAGGGATGCAGGGGGTTCCCAAAAAGCTCTTTCGCCGGGGCGAGCTCCACCAGCCTGCCCTCGTACATGACGCCCACGCGGTCGCAGAGGTAGCGGACCATCGACAGGTCGTGCGCGATGAACAGGAACGTGAAGCCATGCTGCCGTTGCAAGTGCTGAAAGAGGGACACGATTTGCGCCTGTATGGAAACGTCGAGTGACGCAACGGGCTCGTCGGCGACGATCAGTTCGGGGTTGACGGCTATGCTGCGGGCGATGGCGACGCGCTGGCGTTGCCCGCCGGAGATCTCGGCCGGAAACTTGTTGCCGTAGCTGGTGTCCAGCCCGACAAGCGTGAGCAGTTTGTCCACTTCGGCCCGCAACCGGACCTTATCGGGATAAACACGATTGATAACCAAGGGCTCCGCAATGATGTCGGCAACCTTCATGCGAGGATTCAGGGCCGCCGCAGAGTCCTGGAAGATGACCTGCATATTGCGCTGGATATCTTTCTTGTGCTCCCGGTAGGAGCGCTTTTCCGAGATCAGAAAGTCTTTGAAGCAAATCTCGCCTTCCGTCGGGGTATAAATGCCCATAATGGCGCGCGCCACCGTCGACTTGCCGCAGCCGGATTCCCCGACCAGCCCGAAGATTTCCCCCTTTCGCAAGTCGAAAGAAATCCCGTTGACGGCGTGCACCGTCAGGGACTTGTTGATGGGGAAATGCTGCTTGTAGTTTCTGACGGATAAAAGAACCGGATTCTTCAATGGACCATACCGCGGCGTTTGATGGTGACGGGAGGCGTGACCGCGGGCGCCCTTTCATCCAGAAGCCATGTTGCGGCGCTGTGGGTTTCGGAAACGGGGAACATCGGAGGCATCCGCTCGTAATCGATTTTCATGGCATACTGATTGCGTTCGGCGAAGGCGTCACCCGGAGGCGGATCAAGGAGCATCGGCGGCATACCCGGAATCCCCCTGAGCTCCCCGTTTTCCACGGCCTGAGAGGGAAGGGCGCCTAGCAGCCCCCATGTGTACGGGTGGCGCGGGTCGTAAAAGATTTCCTCGGCGGTCCCGATCTCGACGATTTTCCCGGCATACATCACGGCGACCCGGTCCGCGATGCGGGCGACCACGCCCAGATCGTGCGAAACCAGCACGATGCCGATGCCGGTCTTGCGTTGGATATCACGCAGCAGGTCGAGCATCTGCGCTTGTACGGTCACATCCAGCGCCGTAGTGGGTTCGTCGGCGAAGAGGATGTGCGGGTTCAGGGCCAGCGCGATGGCAAGCACGCACCGCTGGCGCATCCCTCCGGAAAAATAGTGCGGCTGCAAGAGCATCCGCTGGGCTGGATCGTCGATGCCTACGCGGTGGAGCATCTCCACGGCCAGTTTTTGCGCATCTTCCCGGCTCATTTTGCGGTGTTTCAGCACGGCTTCCGTGATCTGCTTCCCGATGGGGATCGTGGGGTTCAGGGTGGTCATGGGGTCCTGAAACAGCATGGAAAACAGGGAACCGCGCAGCTTGCGCATCTGTTTTTCGGTATACGGGGCAATGTCCTTGCCGTCGATGAGCATTTTGCCGCTGATCCGGGCATTGCCGGGAAGGAGTTTCATGACCGATTTGCACAAAACGGACTTGCCGCATCCGGATTCGCCCACGATGGCAAGCGTTTCGCCGCTCTTGAGGGACAGCGAAACGTCCCGGACGGCCTGAACGGTTCCGTCGGGCGTGTCGAAATGAACGGAAACGTTTTCCAGTTCCAATACGGTGTCCATGTCTTCCTCGGTGCTCCGAAAAGGCAGCCGGGGCCTCCCGGATGTCCCGGACGGCCCTGCTGCGTGCGGTTAGCGGTTCAGCGTCCAGTCTTCGATGTTCCACATGACGCCCACGGCATGGTGGCCGAGAACGCGCGCGGTATCAAGCCCCTTCAGCCCGGCGATGCTGACGTAGTTGCCGTTCAGGTACGCGACCAGCAGGTGGCCGGGGCGTTCGGCATAGGCTTCCTCAAACTGGCCGTAGATGGCCTTGCGCTGGGCCGGATCTTCGGTGGCGCGGCCCTTTTTCAGCAGTTCGTCGACCTTGGGGTTGGAATAGGCCATCGTGTTGTCGCTGGCTCCGGTGACGAAATCCTTGTAGACGCCGTCCGGGTCGAATTCGGCGGCGAACCCGGCGAGGAATCCGTTGTACCCGGCCTTCCAGTCAAATTTGGTGACGAGGACGATCTGCATGTCGACCCCGGCTTTCTTCAATTCGTTGGCGATGACCTTGGCGATGTCTACGCGCTCTTCCTCATAGTCCCGGACCTGAATCGTGAACGAGAACTTCTGCCCGTTGCGCTCGTAGATGCCGTCCTTGCCCTTCTTCCAGCCGAGCTTTTCCATTTCGGCGGCGAATTTCTTGAGATCGTAGGGGTAGATGTCCGCGGCCTTGTTGCCGCCGTAGGCGTTCATCTGGATGGGGCTGAACGCAGGGAACCCCTGGCCGCTCAGCACGCTTTTGGCGATGGCGTCCTTGTTCAGGGCGTAGTTCAGAACGCCGATGGAGTCGCCGTTCCGCTTCCAGAAGTCGGTATGGAAATCCATAGCGGCGGAACGGTAGTCGGCGGTGGCGAAGTCGATGTTCTTGTAGCCGTCCTTGCCCCGGAACGTGTCCGCATACTTGGCGTTCAGCCACGCCAGATCCGCTTCCCCGGACTGGAGCATGAGGGCCTTGGTGCTTTCGACGGCGACGGTCTTGTAGACGATCCGGTCGATGTTCGGCACCTTGCCGTAGTAGTCCTTGTTCTTTTCCAGAATGATCATGCCGCCGGCGGTGTCCCATTCCACGAACTTGTAACGCCCGGTGCCCACGGGGTGCTGGTTGGCGGGGGCGGTGTTGATGTCTTTGCCCGCGAACAGGTGCTTGGGCAGGATGCCGATGGTGAAGTTGTCCAGCATGGCGGCGTTGGGCTTGGACAAGGTGAAGACCACGGTCTGGGCGTCAGGCGCCGTGATCGACTTGATGTCCTCGTAGTTGCTGGTGATGGATGAGGCCAGCGTCTTGTCTTTGGTCAGCGCTTCGTAGGTGAACAGGATGTCTTCCACGGTGAGGGGCTTGCCGTCGTGCCATTTCACGCCGTCGCGCAGCTTGAAGGCATAGGTGTGCGTCCCTTTATCATAGGTGAAGCTCTCGGCGAGCTCGGGAACCGGCTGGCCCTTGGCGTCGTACTTCATCAGGCCGGAAAAAATGATTGTGGGCAGTTCCTGATGGTTGTTGAGCAGGGGGTTGATGGTGTCCTCGTTTTCCCCGGCGTAGACAAGGGTGTTCGCCATTTCGTCGGCGGCGTTGGCGGGCATTGAGGCGAGACAGAGCGCAAGGCACATGAGGCCCCAGCGAACCGTTTTCAAGACCGGAGCGGTCAATACGTTCCTCTTCACGAAGTTCTCCTTTTCGGATTGTCGTACGTTGCCTGTATTTATAAAGGCGACCTGTGGTTACAGGTTGCTTGGCCCTTGGTTGCTTCTTTTTCGGAAGTAATGGCCGATGCTGGTGATGCTCAGCAGCGTAACCACAAGGAAAACCCCGGGGATGAGGATGACCCACCACGAGTTGAGGAGGAGCGCCCGGTCGGCCAATGCCAACATGCTCCCCCATGAGAGCACGTCCACAGGCAGGCCCAGTCCGAGGAAACTCAAGGTCGCTTCCATCGCCATGCTGGTGCTGATGCTGGAAATGACCACGAACATGATCGCCGACACGAAGTTCGGGATGAGGTGCTTGCGCATGATGAAGGGAAACCGCGCGCCCATGCAGCGCGAGGCGAGGATGTACTCGCTGTTGCGGATCTGCCGGACTTCGCTCCGGACAATGCGGGACAGGGCGAACCAGCCGGTGACGCCGATGACGAGAGCGATAGTGAGCTCGTTCGGTTTGCCCATGAGGGAAAGGATCAGCAGCAGGGACAGAAGGACCGGGACACTTTGCAGGAGTTCCACCGCCCGCATCATGGCGCTGTCCACCACGCCGGAGGCGACCCCGGACAGGCAGCCGTAAGAAACCCCGATAAGGGTAATGACCGCGGCGCTCATCAGCCCGATGAAGATGGAAGCCCTGCCGCCGTACCAGATGATCGAGTAAATGTCCCGCCCCAGAGAGTCCGTGCCGAACCAGAATTCGGCATTGGGAGCCTCATTGACGTTCATGAGGAAGAGTTCGGCGGGATCATGGTTGATGATCAGGTTGGAAAAAAGGCAGCCGAGGGCGATCACGGAAAACACGGCGACGGAGAGGGTGGGCTTGCCTTTCAGTCGCGCCCAGAAGCCTTTTTTCCGTATGGCGGGCTGGTGCGCCCTGTACCCGGCCCCGACGATCGTGAAGGCATCGTTGGAAGAGGCGTCCATCAGCACACGACCCCGTCAGAAGACTTCATGCGCGGATCGATGACTTCGTTGACGGCCTGCGCGACAAGGCTGCTCAGCATGACCATCGCTCCGGTGATCAGCACCATGAGCATCAGCAGGTTGTAGTCATGGTATTTGGCGCTGGATACGGCGAGCAGGCCGATGCCCGGATAGTTGAATACGGATTCCGCCACATAGGTGCCGCTCAGGACGTGGGGGATGGAGATGGCCATGATGCTGACGATGGTGGGGAGCACGTTCCGCAGGCAGTGGCTCAGCAGGACCCGTGTCCTTCCGAGCCCCTTGGCCCGCGCCAGCAGCACGTAATCTCGGCGGATTTCATCCAGCAGCTTGTTGCGGATCATGTAAGCGTAATACCACAGGTGGCTCGCCACCATGACGATGAGCGGCAGGACGAGGTGGCGCAGGCGGTCGGCCATATCGCCGGATTTCCCGATTCCGTAGGCACCGCTGCTCGGCAGCAGTTTGAGGTTGACGCTGAAAACGAGCACCAGCACCACGCCCATCCAGAAGGCGGGCACATAAAAGGCTACCGTACCGATGCGGCAGACGAACCGATCCATGAAAGTGTCCTCGAACCGGGCGCAGAAGAGGGCAAGCGCGATGGCGAGCATAAAGACCAGCGCGTAGGCGATGCCGCCGAGCATGAGCGTATTGCCGATAAGCGGAGAAACGACATCGAGGACGGGGCGTTTGTATTTCAAGGAGATGCCGAAATCCCCCTGCATGACGTTCCCGATCCATTTGGCGTACTGCATCCAGATGGGGCCGTTCAGCCCCAGCCGTTCCCGTGCGGCGTCCAGTTCCGTGGTCGTCATGGACTGCATGGCGTCGCCGTAGAAGGATTGGAGAGGATCGCCGGGGGTCAGGCGGGATACATAGAAAACGATCAGCGACAACAGGAACATCATGGCGATGAACACCAGCGTTTTCCGTGCGAGAGAAGCCATCAGTTGTCTGCTGTTCATAGTCTGCCTTCCTTGGAGCGCGATCCTTCGGACTGTTCCGAGATCCTGTTTCGTAACACGTTGTTTTCTTAGATGTAGAGTATAGTGTTACGCGTATAAAAAATGTAATACGAGGTATACCGGCCACCGCCGACGGTGTCAATGAGAGGTCTTTTGCATCAAGCGGGCACTGGCTTCGGGCGGATTTCCTCCATGGCCATAAACGGATTACATCCTGATATGAAAAGAGAAAACGGGGAAAGAAAACGCCCCTGTCACCGTCCACATCGGTTCCCTGGGCGTTTTGCGATGATTGTGTATAGGTCAAGGTGTTACTTTTGTCAAATTAATGTTATCAAAATGGTATTCCGCGCCTCTCCAAATAAAAAAGGGCAACATCTCAAAGGCGGCGTGAATCCCCGCCACCGTTTGTGCCGTCACATAGTGAGGATGTGGCGCGGGTTCTTGACCTTCAGAGCGCGACGGTTTTACTGTTTCCCCCACGAAGCTTCGGGATGAAGCGCGCGGAACAAACTGCCCAGTGTTCAGCTTGCCGTGCAGGTGGTTTTAAACGGGAAAATCTCAACGGATAGAGAGGTTGCCATGTCGATATTGGTCGTATGGGCAAGTCCCAACCAAGACGGTTTGACCTCTGCCGCCAAAGACAACATTTTGAAAGGGCTGTCAGAGGCGGGCGGTGAGGCCGAGGCTCTGCACCTGAATAAGCGGGACATCAGGTGTTGCCGGGCGTGCGGGAATGGGTGGGGGCTTTGCAGGAGCGAAGGCAGGTGCGTGATCAATGATGATTTTTCGGAAGACTATCAGAGACTCGTTTCCGCCGAGGCGATTGTCTGGATCACGCCCGTCTACTGGCACGATCTTGCCGAGAACCTGAAGGCTTTTCTGGATCGCCTGCGCCGGTGCGAGACGCGCCGTAACCATTTCCTGAAAGGGAAAAAGAGCCTCTTGGTCGCCTGTGCCGGAGGGACGGGCCGAGGGGCGATACAATGCCTTGACCGCCTTGAGGACACACTGGGCCATATGGATATTGTTGCGGTCGACCGCCTGCCGATTATCCGTTTTAACCGCGAGTACATGCTCCCGGCCCTGCTTGGCGCGGGGCGTGCCTTTGCGGCGCATATAGGGCAAACGGCGTACGAAGAGGGCGTATGAGTGCCGACCCCGGATCAAGACAATCAAAACGTGGGGAGCTCTCTTTTGCAGGGCGGCGGATGCCGGCAGCGGCATTTGCCGTCCTGCTGTTTCAAGGGGGCCGTGAAGTCGGGCAAGAGTCACGGAAAAGGCTTTTTCAGCCAATCTGTATCTGCCTTGCCGCAATAAACACCGAGGCCTTTCCCGCCTACCGCGAGAAGGCGCCTCGCTGGGCATCGGCATGGCAGGCGGCGCAGTTCTTCAATCCTTGAGCCTTGGCAATGGAACCTTGTGAAACATCATCATGCTTGTGTATGAACCAACGGCTTTCCGTGATTCTGACGGGCGTGTCGCCATGAAGTTTTTTGGCAATTTTGCTTCCGTGCCGGGTGGTTCCCGTGTCCGCGGCATTGCCTTGAAGCCACGCGCCGATCTGCTCCTTGTCCGCGGCGTCGAGTTCGACGGCGGCATCAAAATGGTTCGGAAGATCCCCCATGAGCCGTTTCCATGAGCCGGACGGCAGCAGCAGGGCGGAGTATGCCGTATGGCATGAGCCGCAGTTGTCCACATACGTTTGCGGCGGGGTGAGGAGACGGTTTGGGGAATGTTTCCTGTATCCGTCATGCGCTTCGGCAAGCCCGACGATTCCACAGAGTAAAAGGCCCGTGAATCCCCAAAGATACCTTTTTTTCATGAGATCGCTCCTTGCTGCGTTTGCGGTTGGTTGGACTGCAACCTACCCTGAGCGGCGTGAAGAATATGTTAACGCCGCGTTTTCCCGGCACCTCCGCGAGAGGGGAGGGCGGGATGCGGGCCTCCCTTTTCGTGGCGTTGCATCCCTATGTACGGCGGCGCTCACCCGACATAGCGTGCCCACAGCGCCGAGAGCGGCATGATGATGAGCATGGACGGCAGCATGTTGATCACGGGAAAGATTTTGATGCCGCACATGCGCAGCCCCGTGGCGACGAAGATGACGCCGCCGCAGGCGGTAAAGTCGCTGAGCATTCCCGGCGTCATGTACGGGGCGAGGAAGGCGGCGGAAGCATAGAGCAGGGCGAGGATGGCGAATTGGGGTATGGCGATGAGGCTGACCGAGAGGCCGAAAAGCGTCCCGAACACGATGCCGCTGAACAGATCGAGAACGGCCTTGGTGAGGAGGATGTCCGTGGACCCGGTGATGCCTTCGTTTATCGCGCCGAAGATGCCCATGCTGCCGAAGCAGAAGGCGGAAACAAGGGTGATGATGTTCACGATGTACGTCTCATTGCCGCAGTGCTTGCTTTTTGCGAGGCGGAACAGCGCCCTGATGCACTTGGCAAGAAAAGATTCGGCAAAGACGAGCTCGCCGATGACGGAACCCACGATGAGGGCCATGACCACGACGGGAAGTGCTGAAGCCTTGTTCACGAGGGTGGAGCCCATGCACAGCGTGATCACGCCGAAGATGAGGGGAAGCGTTTCCTTGACGCGCTTCGGGATGAACCCGGAGAAGAGGGTCCCGGCGAGCCCGCCGACGAAAAGAGCGCAACTGTCTGTAATCGGTCCGATCATAATACTTAACCTATTGAAATAATGTAAAAGATTCTTTCATCCAATTGTACCATGAAACATGGCGCTGAAAAATTGTCAAGCTTCAAAAAAGAGGAACACCGTCTTTGCTGAAAAGGCGGACGAATCGGCATATGCCCGAGGGCACGACGGGGGGAAGGCCACTTGCCATTTCTTTGGTGGCTTTGCTAACGTAACGGGCGCAACTGGAGCCGCGTGGGATGGCATGGCAATTCTTTTCCGCAAAAACGGGAAGAGGATATGTCCGCTTTCCGCCGTATTTTTCGCAGAGGGAAAACATTGACAGGCCACATGGGGTGAGTTATGGAAAAGTCGTCAGACGTCAGACGAGTTAGGGAACAACGGGAACCCCTGTATGTGGAAGTGAAAGAGGCTATTCTCGAATTGGCCCGTACGCAGTGCGGCCCGGATCGCAGGCTTCCTTCCGAGGAAGAGTTGTGCCGCCTGTTGGGCGTAAGCCGGGCTACGGTGCGGGAAGCGTTGAGCATCCTTTGCCGCGAAGGGTTCGTCTCCAAAAGGCAAGGCATAGGGAACCTCGTCAACCGCAGCGTGCTTGATACGCCGATGCGTTTCGATTTGGAGCGCGGGCTCCGTCGGATGCTTGAAGACGCGGGGTATCAGGCAAGCACGATCCGGGAAATGCCCGAGAGCCCCGGGGGGAAGGACATCCTTTTGGGTGATCCGACGCTGCCGGTCAGGCTGACGATCCCCCGGCCGTGGAAGATCCAGCGGACGGCGCACTTTGTGGAAGGCGCGCAGGCCATTGTGACCTGTAACGTGTTCACGTCGAACGGCTCATGGAATGGAAAAGGGTTCGCGCAGGAACTGGCCTATACGGATGTGATCAACCTGCTGTCGGGCGGCACGTTGTCGCACACGGTGATGGCGTTCCTCCCGTGGTGCGCGGGGAAGGGGATCGCTTCCGCTTTCGGGCTTGCTCCGGGTACGCCGATCATTCTGTGGCATGAGCTGAACTACGGCATACAGGATACCTTGTTGTGCGAGAGCGTGGTGGCTTTCAATCCGGATTTTGTGACCCTGCGCGCGCTCCACAGATGGTAATGTCCCCTGACATGGCAAAGGCCTTTTTCTGAATCCTTTCGAACGGATCACGACGAGGAAGTGCTATGTTTTCCAGAAAGATCCAATCACTTTGCATTGCCCTGTTCTGGCTCTGCGCCGCCGTGCCCCAGATGGCCTTCGCGGAGTATCCGGAACACCCCGTAACCGTGTATCATCCCTTCGAGCCCACGCCGTATGACGCGTTGAGCAAGGTCTACAATGCGGAAATGTCGAAGATTTTGGGTGTGCCCTTTGTCTTTGAATATGGTATGATGGGCAAGGCGGCGAAAGCGACGCTCAACGGCAAGCCCGACGGCTACACCGTGTATTTCGCGGCGATGGGCCCGATGGTCCTGAAGCCCAACATGGTCGGCCCGTCCGCCTCGCCCAAGGATTTCCGGGCCGTGGGGCGTGCGACCCTGCTGCCGATCCTGTTCGTGGCGAACAAGAATGCGCCCTTCAAGACCTTTGAGGAGTTCAAGGCCTACGCGAAGGCCCATCCCGGCAAGGCCCGGATCGGGATCACCAACGCCCCCAGTTCCCTCCAGATCGGCATGACGCATCTTATCAAGGATCTTGCCAAGCTGGATGTGCAGCTTGTGGAGCAGCCGGACGGCCCCGTGCGCGGGACCATCGACTGCCTGATAGGGGATACCGACGCGCTGATCAGCCATCCGCCGGACATCATGCGCTACATCAGGCGGGGGGATTTCGTTCCGCTGGCGACGTTCGCGCCGGAACGCCTCGCCATGCTGCCCGATGTGCCGACCCTGCGTGAGCTCGGCTATGATTTCTCCCAGACGAGCTGGCGTGTCCTCGTGGTGAACAAGGATACTCCGGACGCCATTGTGGAAAAGCTCGCCAAGGCTTCCGAGCGGGCGTTGAACAGTCCCGCCATGAAGAAGTCCGCCGAGGAGAATTACGAAATTCTCGCTTGGCTGCCCCCGAGCGAGGCCGATGCCTTCCTTCAGTCCGAGTTTGATTTTTATCGGGATCTGTCCATGTCCATGGGGTTGCACTATACCCAACGGCCCAAGAAGTAACCGTTTGAGCAGCATCCACAAGAGCCTCTCCGTTTATGGCGGAGAGGCTTTTTTATGGGCAACGTCTTTTTCACGTATGGGGTTGCATCTAGGGCCTTTCGGCTTTGTGCGGCGATTGACAACCGCCAACGGGATACATAAGAAGCAAGGCCATATGCTGGCTGGTGCCTGCGCTTGCCTCCCCGTTTCCGAACGTGCTGCGTCTATTCTGTCGAGGCGGCTTTGCCGCTCACCGCAACGCACAGGAGGCCCCATGACGGGATGTGGAACGGAACGCTACGCCGACTGGTTTTTTGACTTGGACGGGACGCTGGTGGACAGCGCCCCCGATATCCTGCGGCTGCTCGGCGGCGTGCTGCGGGAGGAAGGGCTCGCCGTGCCCGAACTGGACAAGGGGCGCATCGGGCCGCTTCTGGAAGACATCATCCGCGGGCTCTGCCCGGATCTGTCCCCTGCGGATCTGGAGCGCATCGTCCGCATCTACCGGGCGCGCTACCGCGCCTGCCCCTTTGACGAAAGCCCGGCGTTCCCCGGCATACCGCCGCTGTTCGAGCGGCTGTCGGGGCGGGGCTGCCGGTTGTTTGTGGCTACCAACAAGCCGGAGGACGTAACCCGCCGTCTGCTCGACGTCCGGGGTCTTCTGCCGTTTCTGGCCGGGTTCGCGTGCAGCGACTCGCTGCCGGGGCGGCGGCTCTCCAAGGCCGGGATGCTGGCCCTGCTCATGGAACGCCACGGCGTGGAGCCGGGGACGGCGATTATGGTCGGGGACTCGGCGCTCGACATGCGGGGAGGGCAGGAGGCGGGCATGGCCACGGCTGCTGCCTTGTACGGGTATGGGCGGCGCGGGGCGCTGCTCGAAACCGGGCCTGATTTCGTCATTGAGGATGCGGCGTGGACGCGCGTGGTCCGGCTGTCCGGCGGAGCCGCCGGTTTGCATGAAGGAAGGATTGCATGAAGCAGGAAAATCGGCATCAGGCCATTCTCTATGCCGTGATGCGGCAAGGGTACGTTTCCATCGAATCGCTGGCTGAGGAGCTCGGGGTGTCGTCGCAGACCATCCGGCGGGACATTTCCGAGCTGGACAGGACGGGGATGCTGGAGCGCAGGCCGGGCGGGGCGAGCTGCCGCACGACCATTCTGAACAGCACCTACGATGCCCGGCAGGTCGAGGATTTCAAGGACAAGGAGCGCATCGCCCGGACCATTGCGGAGTATATCCCCGACAACAGTTCCATTTTCCTTACCCTCGGGACGACCGTGGAGGTCATCGCGTACGCGCTGCTCGAGCGCTCCGGGCTCATGGTCATCACCAACAACGTGGTGGCGGCGCTCACCTTGAACAAGAAGACCGACTTCGAGGTGGTCCTCGCTTCGGGCTATATGCGCAAGAGCAGCAACGGCCTTGTGGGGGAAAGCACAATCGAATTCGTCAACGGTTTTCAGTGCGATTACGTGATCACGAGCACCGGGGGCATCAGCGAGGCGGACGGCCATCTGCTTGATTACCATACGGCGGACGTGAGCGTGGCGCAGTGCATGATGCGCAATGCAAACAAAGTGTTGCTTGCGGCAAGCCGTTCGAAGATCGGGCGGCAGGCCGTGGTCAGGGTAGCCCCGCTCAAGACCGTGGACGTATTGTTCACCAACAGCCCCGTCCCTTCTCGGTTGGAGGAGGTCGCGCAAGCCGCTGGCGTGGAATTGATCGCTTGTTGATGGAATAAATTTTACAACTATATGGCGATCAATATTTTTGGAAAGGATTCTATATTCTTTTAAGATATTGAAATTAGATGAATATAAAATACAGCATCCGTTCATGCCGAATGGATGCTGTATTTTTTTGTACATTTTTTGAAAATGTATTGACACAAAACGACGTTTCGGAGATGGAATGAAACAGAATAGACGCAGTATTGGTTCTCGGACTGGTGACGGCAATCCCGTTAGTCCGCCGGATTGTTCCTTTCGGAACATGACGGCGCCACCCTCAAACCGGAGAGTTTCATATGCGCAAAGGTCTTTTCACTCTTCTGTCCCTTGTCTGCGCCGGCCTGATCTGGGCCGCGCCGGCCCCCGCGAACGCGGCGGACAAGATCGTCATCCGTTTCGCGCACAGCAACACGCCTTCGGACATGGACCCCTACCATGCGCTCGTCACGAAGATGAACGACAAGCTGGTCAAGAAGCTCGGCGCGGATCGCATCGAGATTCAGGAATTCCCAGCCGGGCAGATTGGCAGCGAGGAGCGCAGCTTTCAGGACGTGCAGCAGGGCATCCTCCAGATGACCGTGCTCGCGGTGAACAACGCCTCGATCTTCGCCCCCTCCCTCGGAGCGTTCGACCTTCCCTACATCTTCAAGAGCGTCAAGGAATTCGACGATTGCGTCGATCAGAACTGGGATCTCATCAACAAGCGCATGGAAGCCGAAAGCGGCACCATCGCCATCGCGTGGCATTCGCAGGGCTTCCGCTTCATCACCAACAGCAAGCAGCCCGTTGCCAAGCTGGCCGACCTCGCTCCGGTCAAGATCCGTACCCCCAACAACCCGATCATGATCGGCGTGTACCGCGCCTGGGGCACGGACCCGGTTCCCATGGCCATGGACGAAACCTTCAACGCCCTCCAGCAGAAGGTCGTGGACGGTCAGGACAACCCGCTGGTCTCCATCGCCACCAACCGCTTCTATGAAGTGCAGAAGTACATCACCGAACCCCACTACAAGCTGTGGACCGGCCCCGTGGTCGTGAACGTGGACTGGCTGCGTTCCCTGCCCGCCGACGTGCAGCAGGCCATCATCGAGGCCGGGCACGAAACCACCGTCGAAATGCGCGCCCTGCTCGACAAGCAGGAAAGCGCCTCCCGCGAGTTCCTGAAGGAAAAGGGCATGGTCTTCTGCGGCGTGCCCACGGATGAGGACGAGTGGATGAAGCGGGCCGTCAGCATCTGGCCCCAGTTCTATCCCCAGATCAAGAACCTTGAAATCGTTGAGGCCTTCATGAAGACGCTGGGACGCCAGCTCCCCAGATAAGTCCAGGTTTGACGGGGGCGGCCTTCGGGCCGCTCCTCCCCTCAGGAGTTCCGCTATGAAGAATCTGCTTGCATGGCTCGACGTTCACTTTGAAGACGCGCTTTGCGGCGTCCTGCTCGTCGGCATCATGATCATGCTCATGGCGCAGGTGGTCGTCCGGTTCGCGTTCGGGCACGGGCTCACGTTTTCGGAAGAACTGTGCCGTTTCTCCTTCCTCTATCTCGTCTATTTCGCGGCGAGCCTCGTAGCCTGCAAGGGCGCGCACATCCGGGTGACCGCGCACACCCAGAAGCTCCCCGCGCCCGTGCGCGTCGGCCTGCTCATGCTGGCGGATCTGCTCTGGCTCGGGTTCAACGCCACGGTGATCTATCAGGGCGCGCTGCTCATCGACAGCATGTCCACCCGCCCTATGGTGTCGGGCAGTATGCTGCTTGATCTGCGTTACGTCTATTTCGCCGTTCCCGCCGCCTTCACGCTCCAGAGCTTCCGCATCCTCCAGCGGTGGTACCGGCATTTCCGGGGCGGCGTTTCCATCCTCGGTCAACAGCAGGAGGAGGTGTAGCATGTCCGCCGATGCCGTTCTTTGGATTGTTATGGCCTTCTGCCTCATCGTGGGCTGCCCCATTTTCGTGTCGCTCGGCGTGGCCTCCACCCTTGCCCTTATTTTGACCAATATCCCCATGCGCATCGTCGCGCTCGACATGCTCAAGGTGATGGACATGTTCCCGCTGCTCGCCGTGGTGGGCTTCATCTTCGCGGGCGCGCTCATGGAAAAGGGCGGCATGGCCCGCCAGATCGTCGACGTGGCCTCGCTGTTCGTGGGCCGTATACGCGGCGGCCTCGGCATCACCACCATTCTGGGCTGCCTGTTCTTCGCCGCCATGATCGGCTCGGGCCCGGGCACGGTCGCCGCCATGGGCAGCATCATGATCCCCACGATGGTCCGGCGCGGCTATTCGCCGGAATACGCGGCTGGCGTGTGCGCCACGGGCGGCACCCTCGGCATCCTGATCCCGCCGAGCAACCCGATGATCATCTATGGCATCATCGCCAATACATCCATCGCGGCGTTGTTTACCGCCGGGTTCGTGCCGGGCTTCGTGCTCGGGCTCATGATGATGCTCATGGCCTATTTCCTTGCCCGCCGCGCCGGGTTCACCGGAACCGTGGACGAGGACAAGGGTGCCCATTTCTGGCCCATGTTCCGCAAGAATTTCTTCTCCCTGATGGCCCCGGTCATCATCCTCGGCAGTATTTACGCCGGGATCTGCACGCCGGTGGAGGCTTCGGTGGTGGCGGTGTTCTACGCCCTGTTCGTCGGGACGTGCATCACCCGTGAGCTGAAGATCATCCAGCTCTGGGACGCGATCAAGCTGACCAACGTCTCGGCGGGCAGCATCATCATCGTGCTCGGCGTGTCCACGCTGTTCGGGCGCATCCTGACCATGCAGCGCATCCCGCACCAGCTCGCCAACGCCATGATCACCCTGACGGACAATCCATATGTCATTCTGGTGCTCATCGGGCTTCTGCTGTTGTTCCTCGGGATGTTCATGGAAACCCTCGCCACCATCGTCATCCTCGCGCCTATTTTCCTGCCCCTGATCACCAAGGTCGGCATCGATCCCGTGTTCTTCGGCATCTTCTGGGTCATCACCAACGAGGTGGCGCTGCTTTCGCCGCCGCTGGGGGTGAACCTGTTCATTGCCCAAAACCTGTCGGGCATCAGCTTCGAGCGGGTGGCCAAGGGCGCTTTCCCCTACATGATGCTGATCATCTGTTTCATCATAATGCTGATCCTGTGGCAGGATCTGCCCTTGTGGCTTCCGCGCCTGACGGGGCAATACTAGTTTGATAGGGAGTTCGGATATGTCTGAAAAGGACTTTGACCTGATTTGTATCGGCCGGTCGTGCGTGGATCTCTACAGCGGCGAATTCGGCGTCCCGCTGGAGCGGGCCATGACCTTTACCAAATCCGTGGGCGGAAGCCCCATGAACATCGCCATCGGCACGTCTCGGCTCGGCCTGCGGGTGGGCGCGATCACCGGCGTGGGGCAGGAAGACAACGGCCGTTACCTCAAGTGGCAGCTCTCCTGCGAAGGCGTGGACGTCAGCGCCGTGAAGACCGATCCCAAGCGGCTCACCGCGATGGTGCTCCTGAGCATCCGGGGCGACAACGACTTCCCGCTCATCCAGTACCGGGAAAACTGCGCCGACATGGGCCTGACCGCCGAGGACATCGATCCGGACTATCTGGCCCGGGCCGGGGCCGTACTGGTGACGGGCACGCACCTCTCGCGCGAGGGCGTGCGGTCCGCGACCATGAAGGTGCTTGAAACCGCGAAGCGCCTCGGCCTCAAGTGCATCCTCGACATCGACTTCCGCCCCAACCTGTGGGGATTGCAGGGGCACGACGCCGGGTCCAGCCGCTGGGCCGAGGCGTCCGAGCAGGTGACCTCCGAATACAAGAAAGTCCTTCCGTACTTCGACCTCATTGTGGGTACGGAGGAGGAATTCTTCATCGCGGGCGGCAAGACCGAGGCGATGGAAGCCCTGCGCGAAGTCCGCAGGCTCTCGAAGGCGCTCCTCGTCTTCAAGCTCGGGGACAAGGGCTGCGCCGCGCTGCCCGGCGATATTCCGGACAGCTTCGTGGATGAAGTGGTCTATCCGGGCTTCCCTGTGAAGGTGTTCAACTCCATCGGCGCGGGCGACGGGTTCATGTCCGGCTTCCTGCGCGGCTGGCTGCGCAATGAGGATCTGGCCTCCTGCTGCCGTTACGCCAATGCCGCCGGGGCGTTCGCCGTGTCCCGCCTCGGCTGCTCCTCAGCCTATCCGAGCTGGACCGAGCTGCAATACTTCGTCAGCCACGGCAGCAAGCATAAGTGGCTGCGCGAAGACGCCATGCTCGAACAGATCCACTGGGCCACCAACCGTCGCAACAAGTGGAAGAACCTCGCCGTGTTCGCCTTTGACCACCGTGAGCCCTTCTCCGCGCTGGCCGCCGAAACGGGCCGCGACGCCAAGGCCATTACCGCCTTCAAGAATCTGGCTTTCCGGGCCGTGGCGGAAGCCTCCTCGGAGCTTGAAGGCCAGAACGATGTGGGCATTCTCGTGGACGACACGTACGGCCAGTCCGTCCTGTTCGAGAGCAACCGCTATCCGTTCTGGGTGGGCCGTTCCATTGAAAAGACCGGGGTTAACCCGCTCATGTTCGAGGGCAAGGCCGACGTGGGTTCGACGCTTCAGGCGTGGCCTGAGAACCATGTGGTGAAATGCCTGTTCCGCCCCGGTGCGAAGGATGCGCCCGAGGTCGTGGAAGAGAACGAGCGCCAGCTGTGCCGCCTCTTCTCGGGGGCGCGGAGCACCGGACATGATCTTCTGTTGGAAATCATCGTCGACCAGCCGCAGACGCGGGAAGAGCAGGACGCCTGCCTGCTGCGTTGGATGCGCCGCTGCTACGAGCTTGGCGTGTACCCCGACTATTGGAAGATCCTGCCCGTAGCCGACCAAGGCACGTGGCAGGCCATCGAAGCGTTGATCGGCGAATACGATCCGTACTGCCGGGGCATTCTGTTCCTCGGGCTCAACGTGGCGGAAGCCGAGCTGGTGAAGCGGTTCGCCGCGCTGCCCGAATCGCCGCGCGCGCTTGGGTTCGCCATCGGGCGGAGCATCTTCCTCGAACCGGCCCGCAAGTGGTTTGCCGGGCAGATGTCCGATGAGGACGCCGTGGCGACCATGCGGGATTGCTTCCTGCGGCTGGCCCGCGCGTGGAACGGGCGCAACCGCGGGTAGTTTTTCGGGGGCTGCTCGCCCCCGTACCCCTCGGCAGAGGCGCTGCCTCCGCACTCCGCAAGGGGGCAAGCGCCCCCTTGACCCGGCGTGGGAGTTTCCTGTTGCAAGGCTGCGGGAAGCGCTGGGAGGGAATTGCCTCTTTATACGCAATACAGACAAAACAAAATCTCCTCCACCCCAACCCCGGGCGTTCCGCATTCCCCCTGCGGGACGCCCGAACCAAGGCACTTTGAAAGGAACGGCGCCATGAAAGCATGCGTATTGTACGGTCCTAAAGACCTCCGCATTGAGGAGCGCCCCGTCTCCGAGCCGCAGCCGGGTTTCGTCCGTCTGCGCATGGGCGGCGTGGGCATTTGTGGGAGCGATCTTCATTATTACCATATCGGGCGCGTCGGGAACGCCGTGGTCCGTGAGCCCATGATCCTCGGGCACGAGCTGAGCGGCGTGGTCGATGCAATCGGCCCCGGCGTATCCGGCCTTGTGCCGGGCCAGAAGGTCATCATCAACCCTACCGATGAATGCGGAACGTGCGGCTATTGCCGGTCCGGGCACCAGAACCTCTGCCCGGATCTGCGTTATTACGGATCGGCGGCCCGGACTCCGCATGTACAGGGGATCATGGTCGAATACCCGATGGTGCAGGCCCGGCAGTGCGTGGCGGTCAGCGACGCCATGCCGCTTGATCAGGCCGCCTGCGTGGAACCCCTCGCCATCGCCCTGCACGCTGTGGCCCGCGCCGGGAATCTGCTCGGCAAGCGGGTGTTCGTCAGCGGGGCGGGTCCGGTGGGCTGCCTCATCGCCGCCGTTGCCCGCCTGAACGGTGCGGCGTCCGTGGCTATCAGCGATATGGAGGCGTTCCCGCTGTCCGTGGCGGTGAGGCTCGGTGCGGACGCGGCGTTCAAGGCCGCCGATCCCGCGCTGGCCGATCTCGCCAATGCCTGTGAAGCCTGCTTTGAGGCGTCCGGTTCCGTGGGTGGCATGAACACCTGCCTGAGGAGCGCCGCGCCCGGCGGTACGGTCGTGCATGTCGGGTTCCTCGGCGAAGAGGAGGTGGCCTATCCGGTCAACACGATGGTCATCCGCAAGGAAGTCACGGTCTGCGGCTCGCTGCGCGCCTATCAGGAATTCCCGCTTGCCGCCCGCCTCGTGGAATCGGGGCGGCTTGATCTGTCGCCCCTGATCACCGCTTCCTATCCGCTGGAAAAGGCGGAAGAGGCCATTCTCGCCGCCAGCGACAAGACCCGATCCATGAAAGTCGTTCTGACCGGACCGGCACTGTGAGGTTGTTATGAATATCAGTATTTCCGTCGCCGCCACGCCGTGCGCCATGCCGCAGATCATGTTCGCGGGCGATCTGGAGGCGCGCTGTGCGCTTCTCGCAGGGTTCGGCTATGACGGCATCGATATGTTTTTCCCCGATCCGCAGTGCACGGATGCCCGTACCGCCAAAGCCGCGCTGGACCGTAACGGGTTGCGGGCTACCATGCTTGCAGCGCAGGGCGATCTCATGGTCGACGGTTTGTATTTGAATGATGCCGGGAGGTTGTCCGAACTGCTCGAGCGTTCGAAGTACCATCTTGAGCAGTGCGCCGTGCTCGGTGCCATGCCGAACATTGGGTTCATCCGGGGATGGCACCGCAACGATCCGGGCAGCCTGCCCCGCATGGCGGACGGCCTCGCCGCGTATTGTCAACTGGCGGCGTCCTTCGGTGTGGACGTGCTCTTGGAACCGATCTGCCGTTACGAAATCGACTCCATCCATACAACGGATCAGGCCATCGACCTGTGCGAGCGTGCCGGAAAACCCGCCAATCTCGGGCTCCTTCTCGATCTCTTCCATATGAATATTGAGGAAGCGTCCGTGTGCGGAGCCATCTGCCGCGCCGGGTCGCTTGTGCGGCACGTCCATTTTGTGGACAACACCCGCGCCGTGCCCGGTATGGGCTGCATGGCGCTGTCGGATGTCGTGGCCTGCCTCAAGGCCGTGGGCTACGAAGGGTTTCTCGGCATCGAAGCCATCCCCGGATCCGATCCGGAAGGCGAGGCCCGCAGCGGCCTGGCCTTCACCCGCGCGCTGGGCGTGTGAGGCTATATCCCTTAGCAAACAGGCGGCATTTTTCTTTTGCTGGAATGTTTCGGTGCGGCATACCCCGAGGAATTCCTTCAACCATTACAGTAAGGATGCAATCATGTTTTCTCTGAACGGCAAAACGGCTCTCATTACTGGTTCCGGGCGCGGCATCGGCCTCGCCATCGCGGAGGCGATGGCCCATCAGGGCGCGAACATCTTCCTGTCCGACATCAACAGCTCGGTTGTGGAGCGGGCCGCCGGGGAACTGGCGGAGGAATATCCCAACGTGGCCGTGCGCGGCCTGACCTTCGACGTGACCGACAAGGCGCAGATCGAAAGCGCCATGCAGGCCATCAAGGATGCGGGGAACGGCCTGCAAATCCTCGTCAACAATGCGGGCATCAACCTGCGGGAACCCGTGGCGGACATGGACGACGCCCTGTGGCAGAAGATGCTCGACACGAACCTGACCAGCGTGTTCCGGGTATCGCGGGCGGCGTTCCCCATGCTCAAGGAAAAGGGCGGCAAGGTGATCAACCTGTGTTCGCTGATGTCCGAAATCGCGCGTCCCACGGTATCGCCCTACGCGAGCACCAAGGGTGCGGTGCGCCAGTTCACGCGGGCGCTGGCAACGGAATGGGCGGAACACAACATTCAGGTCAACGGCATTGCGCCGGGCTTTATCGCCACGGACATGAACATCCCGCTCATGGAAGACAAGGATCTCAACGACTACATCATGCGGCATACCCCGGCGAAACGCTGGGGCAAGCCGTCCGAAGTGGCTTCGGTGGCGGCCTTCCTCGCCTCGCCCGCGGCGGATTTCGTGAACGGGCAGGTGATCTTCATCGACGGAGGGTTCATCATTTCTCTGTAATGGGTGGGGTTCCGGCGGCAAGAACCTTTGCCAAGAAAAAGATTCTTGCCGCTCCCGATTGGAAGTGCGGCGGACGTTTGTGTATGGAAGGAACGCCCAATAGTGTAAGGAGGTTCCATGCGAATCAACGGCACCGTCTGGAGCGCGCGGGACATTGCGGCGCGCATTGATCATACTGTGCTGGCACCCGACGCCACGCGCAAGGATATGGAAAACGCCTGTGTCCTCGCACGGGCGTATGGTTTTAAGGCTGTGTTCACGAACCCGTACTGGACGCCGCTGGTAGCCGAACTGCTGGACGGCAGCGGCATTGCGGCGGGGATTTCGGCGGCGTTTCCGCTCGGTTCGTTGTCTACCGACGCTAAGGTCGCGGAAGTCATGGATGCCGTGGCCCGCGTCGACGGCAAACCCTGCGCCGTGGACATGGTGACCAACATTGCCCTGTTGAAGGAAGGGCATTTCGACGACTACACACGGGATATCGCCGCAGTGGTCAACGCGGTGGAAGGGCGGGGCATCATCGTCAAGGCGATCCTCGAAACGTCGCTCCTCAATGCGGAGGAAGTCCGCACGGCTTGCCGCTGTGCCGCCGAAGCGGGCGTGGACTTTGTGAAGACCTCGACCGGCAGGGCGGGTGCCCCGGCGCTCTCACATATCCGGATCATGCGCGAGGCGCTCCCCGCCCACGTTGGCATCAAGTTCTCCGGCTTCGGAACGCTCAATGCTCCGGAACTCGCGCTGTGGGCCTTTTTCCTTGGCGCGGATGTGCTCGGTTCTCCTTGCGGGGATGTCATTGTTGATGTGTTGTCCTCCGGCTATGCCGAGGTCGGGATGCTCGCTGGATCTTGATGTGTCCTCAGCGGAGTTTGGCGGCAACGCTCTACTTCATGCGCAAGCTGAAATGGCAAGGGAGGTCCGCCTCCCTTTTTTCGTGCGGGATGCGGTGCCTTTTGATCGGTTTTCTGCAAAGGTGGGCTCATTGCATCTTTCAGAAAAGGATCTATAATAAAAGAAGAAGAGGAATAGGATGAAAAGGTTGGGAGCAGGCCTTGAACCTATACTCTACGAAAGGAGGTCTACTCAGATGTACAAAGTTGCGGAACGATGAGGCGGCGGCGGAGGCCCCCAAAACATGAGCAACGATAAACAGGAGACGATTCCGATGGGCAAAACAGTGATGGTTCTGGTTATCCCGGAACCTAAGGTGCGGAAGGCGACGGCAAAGCCGGTTCGAAAGCACAAGGACAAAACAGCCTACAGCCGCAAGGCGAAGCACAAGACCCCCGAATGGGGGTCTTTTTTTACCCCAAAGGTAAAAATATAGACCAATTATTTTAGGTTATTGCTTGATGTTTTCGGGAGTGCTCTCGGACTGCCACATATTTTTTGCCACATATTGCGGTTCGGGGATTGCCTCCACAGCGGCTCTTTTCTGTGAGCTGAGGACATGCTGATAGTGCTTCAGGATCATCGTCAGATTGGCGTGTCCCACGAGTTTCCCGACAGTCCCGATATCGACGCCCGCAGCAATGGCCTCTGTAACAAAAGCATGGCGCAGGTCATAAGGACGAATCCGTCTCTGTATACCCGCACGGAGGAGCGTTCTATGCCATGCCCCGTGAATGCATTTTACGGGTTTTCCTCCATAATGTATGACAGATGCAACCCTCTTTGCTCTATCGACCTCTTGCCATGCCTTCAATTCCTCCACGAGGGATTGCCTGATTGGAATATCCCTGACAGGCTCCGCCTTGTTCTTTTGGGCGGCGCGTAGGTGTATCACCTTGTTTTCCAAGTCCACATCGGACCACATCAAGCCAAACAGCTCTGACGGCCCTACACGCATCCCCATTTGCGAGCCAAGGATGACAACCCTCCGGACATGCTCCGGTGCATGGACAAACACCAGAGCAAGCTCTTGCTGTGTGGGAGGGATGAAGTGCTCGTATTCGATATGGGGAAGTTTGGGAATCCTTGGAAGCTCACGCAGCAATTCGTTTTGATACGCCCAACGGATGACTGAAAAGACCTGTCCGATACATCTTTTTAGGGTCGACGCCCTGATCCCGAAAGAAAGGAAATGGCTCATCAGCTGCTTTAATTTCGTATTATCAATATCGGAAAGAGGCGTATCTTTCAGAAAAGCGAGCGAGCGCTTCATGTTCTTCAAATGTCTTTTCAGTGATCTTTCGGAGAACCGCTTGTCTTTCAGGAACAGGTAGTACGCGGATTCAAAGGTATGCTCCACCTGCGGCGCTTCCGCTTCCTCCCGCCGGAAGAAATCCCGTTCATACTTGAGCTGAAACTTCTTGAGAGCATCCTGTTTTTTTGCTTCTTCCTCCGTTTCGACGTAAAGTGACTCACGCTTGAGCGTAAAGGGGTTGTTCCAGTACACTTCCCACGGCTTTTTACGGCCTACCCTTTGTCTGATGGCCATACTGAATAGCTCCTGAGCAAAGGGGGCCGTGCCAGCCACTACTGGACGGCCCCCATATTGAATTCTGCGAAAAGTTCCTCTGCGGATTTTCCGATGACGCACCCTGCTGTTTTGAGTGATCGTCGGCGCTTGGGAACTCCTGCCTTTGCCTGAGCCTCAGCATGTAATGTGTCGATCACCGTCATAACGGCGCGCCGTGACCAGCGCAAGGTTTTGCGTTCCTTGCCCCACGGAAGGCTCACAGGCTGGACGCCACGGGACAGCAGGATTGCCCGCGCCCTCTCTTCTCCAATGTTCATGACGGAAGCGGCCTGTTTGGTCGTCAGGAGTTCCGGTTCCATGCTATGCTCCTATACCGCCTTGCGGGAGGCTTTTCCTCTTTGGGCTATGGCTTCCAATCTGCCGATGATGAAACGGATTAACGCCCTGTTTTCGTTGCGCTCTTTGCGGAGCTTCTTGATCTCCACGCACAATCTGAAAATGACGGCGGACGGCCCCATCCCATCAAAGGCGCGGGAGTCTCCGAGCATGTCGCCGATGGCGGCGGTTCGGATGTAGTCGAGTTCTTCGGGGGTGATTCTGGCCATTTCATTTTTCCCCGCGCGTTGTTGTCCGGCCGCGCCCCCGGGCGGCTCTATTTCTTCCCGCGCCGATGGCGGCAGAACGGGCATTCCCTGAGCTTGCTGACGGTTCCGCAGACGGGGCAAGCCTTGGGAGACAGTCCGTCGCTGAGGTGGGCCATTTTACACGCGCCGTTTATCTGGGCGAAGTTTTTTTGTTTGCGTGGTTTCGGGGCTTCATCCGACATGGCGTTCCGCTTCCTTGTTGATGGCTTCAAGCGCGGTGCAAACGAGATGTGCCAGGCCTGAGAAGGCATCGTCCTGGAGGTTCAATTCAGGGAAGAACTCCACATCGATACTGAGGGTATTTTCCTTTGGTGTTTCGGAAATAGTGATGGTGGCGCGGCGGGGTTCGCTCATCACTGCACCTCCAGACATTCTGCGGGTTCCCGTTCAAGGGCTTTGGCAGCCTTGGCGACTTCGGTACTTTCCGGCTTATGGTCATAGTCGAGCAGGGAAGGCTGCTTTTCTTCCGGAGTCATGGGGCGGCGCTGCACTTCGGCGTAAGGCGGTTCGGCCTCGACCCAGACCATTTCGAAGGTGTTCCAGTCCTTCAGGCAGTCGCAGAAGATTTCCCTTTCTTCCTTGCCTTCGCGGTAGAGCTTGGCGGCGTCCTTGGCGATCTTCTCCTGCTGTTCAATGAGACGCTTGTATAGCTTGCGCTGCCCGTCGAGTTCGGCCTCGTACTTTTCGATCTGATCCAGAGCGTCGGCCATTTCCTGTCCGTATTCGATTTTTTCTTGTTCGGTGAGCGGCTGGGCGATCAGGATGTGCTCTTCCCGATGCCATGTGACCTTGTCGCCGAAGGTGCGCCTGCGGCGTTCCCAACGGTCGGAAAGGCCGATGCTCAGGTCTTCGGACAGGTCGGGGTTGCGGGTGCACTCGAGACACGGGGCTGGCGTCGCCGGAAGCGTGGTTGCGCAGAGGGCACAATCAAAACCGTAGGGTGTCCGCTCGCCGCATACCGGGCAGAAAAGCGTCAGCTTGCCTTTATCCATCTTGGCCTCCCATTCGAGAGGAAGATTTCCACAGGTGGAGCAGTCGCGCACGGGGGTCGATTCGAGAGGAGCGCCATCACCTTCGGACAGTCCCTTTTCTTCCGCCAGCCATTCGGGAATGGCGATCTCTACATTGGTATCCCCGCGCTCCGCATTGAAGTCCGGTATCTGCGAGAGGGGAAGCCAGAGTTCGCTTTCCCCGCACCGGATCAATACGGCGCTGTCGGTGGGCTGTAAGATTTCGGCATAGATGGTCACGGTACGCGATTCCTGAGAATCGGCGGGCTGTGCGGCTTTTTTCTTTCTGGGCATGGTGGTGTTCCTTTGCCGGGTATGAAGCCCCCGGCGAGGCTTTTAAGATAGGGAAGCTGGAGGGTTACCGGACTTGGAGGCTGTAAGTTTTCACCAGAGCGCAGCCGGGGATGGTCAACCCGGACTTGAGGGATTCTTTGATGACAGCCTTGTCCGGCTCCACTGTTGTCTTTGTGCGGCGGTACAATTCGGGAAGTTCTTCCGTCTGTGCTGTGACGGCGACGCCCTCGGATTCCCGGACGCTGATTGTGTAGGCGTTGCCGGATACTTTCTTGAGGCCGTTGCTGCGGAGCGTAAAGGTGTAGTGCTCTTTCAGCCTTGCAAGGCTGGCTTCCGCCGCTTTTGCCTTGGCGATGAGCCGTTTTGCCTCTTCCTTGCAAGCATCGGCCAACGCAGCCTGAATTTTCAGGAATTGTCCGAACCCATCCACCTTGTCGGCTTCGACTTTGGCGAGTTCATCCATGTAGGCGTCCATAGCCTCGCGTTGTTCCGGAGTCAGTTCCTCGTCGGGGATGGAAAGCATCCCGGCGATTTCCTGCTGAATTTCATTGAAGGTCGGCATGTTTCACCTCGTTAAAAGGGCACGTCATCCATTACCGCGTTTTCGGACGGGAAGGGCATTCCGTAGGTGCCAGCCTCCGGCGCGGCCTGACGCTTGGTTTTTCCCGCATTGCCCGTCACGGGGCCGTCAGTGATGATTTCTCCGCCGTGGACGATAGTGGCGTAGGCTTCTTTGTCGGGTGTGATGACGCAAGCCATTTCGTTGTTCCAGTATTCCCGCCCGTCGTCCTTGCATGTCGGGCGAGGATTGATCTTGACGCGGACAGGGAAACGTAACCCCGTCAAAGAGGTGACATCCTGCATCTTGAGGGGCTTTTTTGCGGCGACGCACATGGCCTTGAGGGTCGCGCCGCCTATATTGCAGGCCGTGCGTTGGCCGTCATTGAGCGGTATGTCCTGCTCACCGAAAGGGAGCGTGATGTTTTGCCGGAAGCTCACACCCTGATATTGCCCGTGGGAGACGGTGAATTGGCAATATATTTGCCGGAGGCCGGAAGAAGCCACGGAAATGAAAGGATTGTCATGTGCCTGTCTTTCCTGATTGGGCTTCAATATTTCGATTTCGACCATGACGATGCTTCCTTCGGGTACAGGCCCGCGGGCAAATTCCCGCTGTTCGCATTCGTTTGTGAGATCAAGCATTTTCGTTTTCCTTAGCGTTATCGGTTTCGGTTATCGTGTTTTGGTTTTGGGGTGCGGGGTTGAGCCCCCAATATTCCCGGATGGCGGAATCAACCACCTTTAAGTCATTGTCGATTTCCCGTTGGGGGAACATGTCCATAGGACTTTTGGCTGTGGTGAAGCCGTCCGACTGCGTTTCGAAGTAGTGGCGTATCCCATCCGTACGGGCCAACAGGACGATGCTGAACAGCCCTTCAACAGTGAGCTGGTTGTCCAGCATTTTGCCGACCGTCTTAGCCTTGATTTTTCCCGTATCGCTGGTTTCGGTGTGGTGGAGGAAGTAGACGATGCAGTCGGACGGCGTCTTCTGAATGATGAATTGCAGTAGATTGTAAAAGTCCAGTGCAATATCCGTGAACTTCCCGTATCCCGTCTCTTTTGCCTTGTTGAACAAGGCAAAAGCCATGAGTGCCTGACTGTCATCAATGGCATAGGTTCTTCCCTTTGGATGTGATAGAGCTTTTGTTATTGAGGCATACGTTGCCCCGTTCCTCGTGGGCAGTTTTTTGCGGAATGGCAGTGGTTTTGAAGCTACGTTGAAGATGCCGATTTCTTCTTGCTCGAAGTTCCGTAGGGATGTTGACTTGCCACTTCCGCTTTCGCCCAGAATCAATACGGGGATGCCCATTCTTTCCTCCTCTCGTTTCAACAGGGTTGCAGAGTGTTCGTGGTGAAGATGATTTCATCAGGGCCGTGGTATTCGGGTTCGTCCGGGATGGTGCGGTCAACGCTCTCGCGTTCATCGGGATACATGTCTGTTTCCGGCTTCATCGTCCCTCCTCTACGGTTAGGGGTGCCATGTTGTTGAAGAGTTCCCGGTCCTGCGCATTAAAATGGCTCATGAGCAAGAAGCCGAGGGCGACGAGGAGCGCAGCCAGCCATGAGCGTTTCCACGGGATGATCTTCATGCAGCTACCTCCAGCCGTTCGAGAACGGCATCGATTCCGCCGTCCTCGTCGATGAACTGGCAGTTGGTGATGGGCCGCGTGGGGACGAGTTCCCCATCGTCCCATTCCGCCGCCCGGAGGCTCCAGCCCTCCCGTGTCGCCTTGAGGAACGACATCACGGCTGCGGGTGAATTGAAAAAGTGTCTGACCGTTCCGCCGTAGAGCGAATTCCCGGTTTCGATGCAGAAAAATGTGGTGGTCATGCGACCCTCCTCTTTTCCTGCTTGGCTTCGTACAGGGCGTTGCGATCCAAAATCCGGGCGCTCACCCATTCTGTGCAGTCGGAGATCCTGTCCGGTTCGATAGCGATTTCCGAATCGGCCAGCGCGATGCCGAACCGTTCCTTCATGGCCTTCACCACGGTTTCCGGCACGTTGCACACTTGATCGAACTCGAAGAAACGGGCGCAGGTGGCGCACACGCGGGGTTCCTCTTCCGGTTCATATTCGTAAGGGTTACGCATGGCTGTATCCTCTCGGTTGAGGTTTGGATTGGCGTCCCAATCCCGTTTCCTGCCCCGGAATCCGGGGCAAGTGTGGGGCTAGGCGGCCTACCAAGCGCGGTGCAGGGTTGCGGGGAAGTCGATGCCGGGGAGGACGCCGAAGTCTTCGGGCTCGTTGTTGAGCCAGTCTTCGAGCAACCCCTTGGGGCGATACTCGGAAGCCTTGATCACCTTTCCGCCGTGCTCGTTGGCGAACTCCCGCGCCTCTTCGAGAGAGTCGCATTCATCCACGGTGTCCATCCCGTTGAAGGGGGAAGTTCCGATTACGAGGTAGGGGGCGGTGGGCATGGCGTTTTCCTTTGGTGTTTCGTTCGTCGTGAAGTGAATATATGTAGTTCTACATAAAAAGGCAAGAAAAAAGTTTGTAGAAATACATAAAATGGACTACAAAAATACCGCCGACACCATGAAGGCATCGGCGGTCACGCCCGGCAGGGCACAAAAAAGCCCCTCACGAGGAGGGGCGGGAGGGCTCAGGATATGCCGGAACTTATTATGGTATCTGGAACTATTGTGACTGTAGTTTTTACAATTGAAAGGGTGATTTCTGGCATAACCAAATCAAAACTCTTCCTTCTTCCCGCTCCGGCGGGGATTTTCATCTGTACTCAACATAGATGATCATGCACCCGGAGGGTCGCCGTTCGCGCCTTATTTCGCGGAGGCGGGGGCGGTCTACGCTGTCTTTTTGTCAGACTTTTGGGCGTTGTTTTGGGATATGCTCATGGGCTGCATGATTTCTTTAAGTAAATCTAGCTGCGCTTTGAGAATATCTCTTTCTTTCGTCATGCCTGCCAGTTGAGATTCGAGGTAGTCTACTTTCTGGGAAAGTTCTTCCTGCTTGGGAACGGGGGATTCTCCTTTCACCGTAGGATAGCCCCATTCCGGGATATATATTTTTGCTCCCATGTAATCGAGAATACGAGCGACCGTATTCAAATTAAGAGACGCCTGTTTGCCGTGTAACCATTTGTGGACACTAGCATAGTCTGCACCTGCATCGGTGACGACCTTGTTAAGGCTCTTCCCCGAATTCTGGGCGCTTTCCAAAGCGGATTTGATGTCTTCGATGATACTCATGGTTAAACCCTACCAATGGTTTTTGGAGATGCCCATAGTAGAAATACAGAAGTTTGATGTTGACTTTTTATGTAGTTCTACATAAAACTTGTTTATGAATATCGAACAATTCCGACACGACATGATTGAGGCAATGGCCCGTCAAGGGTTGAACGCCAATAGACTCGCTCAGTTGGCGCATGTTCAACAAAGCAGCTTGTATAACTTCATCAATCAAAAGGCTCTATTGAGCGGAGAGTTTGTCTTACGACTGCTGCCTTACGTTTACGATAGGCTTCCCCCATCTCCTGTTTCTCCGACACCCGAAGAATCCGAGGCCCACCATGCTGACTAATCTTTTGATTGCCATTGGCGTCGTGGTCGTCGTGGCGTTCATCTTCTCCCCGGCGGGATAACCCAGCCATGCACCGCCGGGCCACGGCCTCCGGCGTCGGGTACTCCGTGAGGCGGTACGCCCGCCAGTGTGGGCGCGGTTGACTAGGGATCAGGATTCGGACGCGCCAGACGTCGCCGCGCCGGGTGATGAGCAGATGAATCTTTTCCATGCCGCCACTGGAACACGGCGGCCGACAGGAAGGAATTGCAAAATGAATAAACTGTTACAGGCCGTCGCAGCCAAGACGTACCAGCTTTGCCGGACGTATCCCGGCGGCATCCGGGCCATGTTCGCAGGGATGCGGGAGCGGCATGGGTTATCCGAGTCATCCGTCTACGCCGACCTGAACCCGAACAACGGGCAATCCACGCTCCGGGTGTGGGAACTGGTCAGGGTAATGGAAGCGACCGGCGAGCATGGGCCGCTCCGAGAGCTTGCCAACTGGTTCGGGTACTCGTTGGCGTCCGCCGCCGATGAGGAGCCGGACGCTCCGACGCTCGAAGCCGAGGCGTTGCAGGACTACCCGCCGTTGGTGGCCTTCCATGAAGGCTGCAAGCTCTACCGCCAAGGCAAGCTCACGCTCGCGCAGCTCGACGAACTCAAAGACAGGGCGTTCAAGGAAGTCCGGGAAACCTTCTGCCGGACGGTCAAGGGGGACGAATGAACCTCACCTTTTCCGCCCACGCGCTCGACCGTTGTTTCGAGCGGCGCATCTCACTTCAAGGGGTACTTGATGCCCTGCGCCAAGGGACATGCGTGAAGGGCAACGGCATGAAGGACGGCGAACGCTTCGTCATGGCTCACGGACGGCTCAAGGTCGTGGCCGAGTTTGAAGGCCCGGCCTGTGTCGTGATCTCGGCATGGCGTGACCAGAAGGGCAGCAAGCGCGCCGCCCGGGAACGGCGGCAGCGGCTCCGGCGGATTCGTCTGGCGTTCAAAGAGGGGAGGGTGATCACATGCTGAACCGGGCTCTCTTCTCAAGCGTCAAAGACGACTGGCCGACGCCGTGGGAGTTCTTCCACAATCTGGATCTGGAGTTCGATTTCACGCTGGACGTATGCGCCGTGCCGTGGTCGGCAAAGGTCTGGCGGTACTGCGTGCCGCCCCATGCGCTGCGGGTGTGGGGGGAAACGACGTTCCGCCGACTGTTTCCCAACACGCTGATTGACGGCCTCGCGCACTCGTGGGCCGGGGAACGCTGCTACATGAACCCGCCCTACGGCCGCGAGATAGGCCCGTGGGTCGAGAAGGCCCGCCGGGAAGCGGAACGTGGCGCGTTGGTCGTCGGGCTTCTCCCGGCACGTACCGATACGGCGTGGTTCCATGAGCACGTCTACCGGGCCGCAACCGAAATCCGGTTTTTAAAGGGACGCTTGAAGTTTGAAGGGGCGGCGGCTTCCGCGCCGTTCCCGTCCATGATCGCCGTATGGGGGAAGATATGAATACGGACATCAGGTTATCCGTCGGGTTCTGGCAACACCCGAAGACAAAGAAGACTGCCCGTCGTCTGGGGCTTGAGGGGATACGCTCCCTGCAAGTTCTGTGGCTCTGGTCTACCCAGTACAGGCCCGACGGCAATCTTTCCGGCATGGATTGGGAGGACATTGAGCTTGCCGCAGACTGGCAGGGTGAAGAACGGAAGTTTTTCGACACCTGCCTTGGCATGTGGGTTGATGAAACCTCGGACGGCTACGTTCTGCACGATTGGCAGGAGCATAACCCGTGGCAGTCAGAAGCGCTGGCACGTTCCGAGAAGGCCCAAAAAGCTGCTCAGGCACGCTGGGGAAAAGCAAACAATATCAACAAGCAATGCTTAACGGATGCTCAAGCAATGCCCGAGCATGATTCGAGCAATGCCCCTTCTCCTTCTCCTATACCAGAAGAAAAAGACAAGTGTGTGTTTAACGCGGGCGCGCGCGTTGAACGCCCGGCGGAGAACCCAGAGCCGGAAGCCGTCCCTTCCCGTCAGCCCTCGCTGGCGTTTGACGAGTTCTTCGAGGCGTTCCCGGAACAGCACCGGGGAAGCAGGAAGGAAGCCGCAGGCGAATGGGTAGCCCTTGAAGCCAATCGTGCCCTTCCTGGGTTGCCGCGCATCCTCGACGCTCTAGGGCAGTGGGAGGACTCTGAGGCATGGAAGCGGCAGGGTGGCAGATACATCCCCTCGGCGGCGAATTTCCTCAAGCGGGAATACTGGCTGCGGAAACCGCCGGAGCGGGAAATACAATCGGCAGGGCCGTCCGGCGGGCGTCCGATGACGGCAAGGCAGGCGGAAGCGAAGGAACGCGGCGATTGGGCAAAACATATTCTGGCTTTTGACGAGGCGGTGCGAAATGGCGACGTTGAAGATTTTGGCTTTGGAACTGAGCAAGGCATTTGTGCTTTACCGGCAACCGATGCCGGAGCGGGAAGAGTTCGAGCTGCTGGTCAGGGCATGGGCCGACGTGTTGGCTGACGTGAGCGATGCGGAGTTCATCGAGGGCATACGCCGGGTTGAGGCCAAATTGAGCTTCTTCCCCGTTCCTGCCGACGTGATGCGGCAGGTGGAAGAGTCCCGGAAGCGGACGCCAGCCGTGAACCGCGAAGCCTTGCCGGAAAATGCGTTGACGCTCGATGAGCGGTGCGAACTCGGTACGGACTGGTGCGCGAAGATTCTAGCCAACCTGCGCTGCAAGATGGACGCTCGGAAGCAGGGAAGGCCGGATACGCCGCTCGATGAGCAGCTTGCCAATTTGCGGGCGTTGGGGGTGGAGCAGTGAGCCCCGAAGAGTACCGGGAATTTCTCAAGACGGTAAAGCCCGGCTCCAGCCCGTTGCCCAAGTCTCAGCTTCTCGGCAAGGCCCGCCTTCCCCGGAATGGCCGCACGTACCAGACCGACGCCATGAACCAGACCGAGGCCCGCTATGCCGGGTATCTGGACGGGATGAAGCACACGGGCGAGGTCGTCGCGTGGGCGTATGAGGCCGTGAAGCTGCGGCTTGCGGACAAGACGTTCTACACGCCGGATTTCGTCGTGATCCGGGCTGACGGGGGCATCGAGCTGCATGAGGTCAAGGGGCATTGGGAAGACGACGCCCGCGTGAAAATCAAGGTCGCCGCAACACAGCATCCGTGGTTCCGGTTCCTCGCTGTGAAGGCAGGGAAGACAGGGTGGCAGTATGAAACGTTTGGAGGTGGGGCATGAGCACGGCCGTACAGGTTGAGATCGTCATTCCCGAGAGCATGGGCAAAGTTGAGGCGTTGGCGAAAGTGTCCACGTCCCTTCAAGGCGTCATTGCAAGGAAACGCCGGGAATGGCGGGCATCACGCGGGGAAATAGCCGTGCTCGGCCCGAATGTCGAGGTGCGGCCCGCGTGCAGACTGTTCGTGTATCGCGTCGCCCGCGATTTCGGTGGGGATTCCATGCGCTACGTGTGGGATCGGAATGCGGAAAAGGTCACGTTATGACGGTGGATGAAGAGCGGGAGGTTGTGATGGGCGAGTTGTGGGTAAGCCATGATGAACTGGTCGACGCCATCGGTGATGACGGCGCGGATCTCTTATGCAGGGCCGTAGGCGGGGTGTCCACGTACATTCCCCGCAAGCCCGTTGCGGGTTCCCCGCTTTCCGCCGTCCTCGGGATGAAGCGCATGGAAAGGCTTTGCGCGGCCTTCGGCGGGCTCCGGGTGACACTTCCGAACAGGCGCAAGGGTGAGCCGTTCAAGGACAGGATTGTTCGCATGTTGGAAAACGGGAAGTCGCCGGGACGTATCGCCCTCGAACTCGGCGTGACGGAACGCTACGTGCGCATCCTTGCCCGGCAGATAAAGGAACAGCCCCAGCCGCAGGTGCAGCTCAGGCTGTGGTAACGTGTAATTATAAGATGATCGAGGTTAAATCCAAGCTAAGGGGATACGAGCAGCATTGATGACAGTCCATGTGTTGGGTCCGTTTGTAATCGGGATAGCATCTGATGGTAACGTCCGCGGATTAGGAAGAAAGGGTGGTCTGGCGAAGGCAGGAGTAAAAATAAGCGGACCAATTTGATTTACCCCTTCTACTTCATTCAGCCTGTTGAGTTCAAGCTGTTGTGGCAAACGGGGAATAAGTCTTCTTGGTTGAATCCCTGCAAGACAATGTGCGGCTAGGCCACGGTTATTGGCAGCTATCCAATTTCCTGCGTGGTAGAAAATATGGATAGGGAATGCGTGTCCATATGCGAGAGGGTTATTACCAACTTGTGCTCCTAGGGCTATGGCAGGTATCCCTGCGATAGCTTGAGCAGCCGCTTGTTGGATCCGTGGTGGTTGTGCCGCAACTGGACCTGCAAAGTTTGGACCTATACGCATTTGCCCAAACTTGAGGGGGAGAGCTGTTGGTGTTGCTTGGCTCTGCCAAGATAATATGAGGGCGTCAAATGTATTTAAAGGAATACCTAGGGCTACCAATACAGGTTGTGGAAAATATTTTAACCTACGCTTTATAGCTTCTTCCCATGCATGTTTATATGCGTTAGTGAACATATTTCTGTTAGCTATATAAAATACAATATCGTCACGCAGAAAGACAAGAATATCTCCTAATGTTGCGGTAGAATTTAATGTTAAACCATTATTCGTAACAAGAGTATTAACAGCATTATAGGTACTATTTAATAATGATAGGGGAACCATACGGAAATCCTTTTTTAAGGTAACACAGTATGACTCTTTTATGTACTCTATTATTGATTTAACGATAATACAATGCAATCTTGTAGTGAGGATGAGCGTAACCTGAGACGAGTAAATTTTATTCAAAGATAACACAATAATATCTTACATAGCGTAATGTAGAATATATTTACGAATTCTATAGAACAAGTTCAGGGTGCTTCCTCCTGCCTCACCGTGACACAGTGAGCGCAGGAGGATTTTTTTATGGCTGTTCTTCCCTTGCGTCATTTCTCCCCGGTCGAATTCCGCTGCAAGTGCGGGTGCGGTGCGGGCATGGAGAAGATGGACGCCGACCTGCTCCAGATGCTCGACGAGGCCCGCGATCTGGCGGGCATCCCGTTCCCCCTTTCTTCCGCCTACCGCTGCCCGAAGCACAACAAGGCGGTCGGCGGTGTGCCCACCTCAGCGCACACGCGCGGGTATGCCGTGGATATCCGCTGCGTGGATTCCCATTCCCGTTTCGTCATCCTTCAGGCGTTGCTTGAGGCCGGATTCCGGCGCATCGAGCTGGCTCCGACGTGGATTCATGTGGACAACGACCCCGACAAGCCGCGTGACGTGGCGTTCTACCAGCATGGAGGCAAGTACTGATGGAAGCGACCGTGATTGATTTCATCCTTTCGACCTTGATGGGCCTTTCCGCGCAGTACCCCGATGCGGCGTGGCTCGTGACCGCCCTGAGCGTGGTCATGACCGTGTGCGGCCTGTGCGCCGTGGCCACCGTATGGATGCCCGTGCCGAAGGAACCGACCGGGCTTTATGCCGTCTTCTACCGCTGGGCCCACGCCCTTGCCGCGCACTTCGGACAGAACAAGGGCGCCGTGGCTGACGGCAAGTCCGAAACCGTGAAGGCCGAAGTCAAGGCCGTGACGGGGAAGTGATGTGCGGGCCGTCCTTGAGTTCTTCACCTCGCTCGTTGAACTTATCAAGCTGTGGCTGCGTCAACGGTACGGCGAACGCCGCGAGGCTGATCGCGCTGCTGTTCGTGATGACGTTGGCGGCGAGTGGGTGCGCTCGATGGGCGGAACCGATCGCCGCGACAAGCCCGGCTCCGCTGACGCCGGGGGCCGTCGTGACGGGTGAGTGGTCCTACACCTATCGGGGCGAGACGTTCACCGAGCCCGGCGAGTGGGTGCACCTGCCTGCAGGAGAGGCCGGGAACTTGCTCCTATGGATCAAGGGCGTGGAGGCGGGGCGATGAACGACGACGTGCAGCTTGTCCGCGAGATCGGGGAAGTGAAGGCCGAGCTTTCCGGGCTCAAGGCCGAGGTCGCGGGCACCAACCAGCGTCTCGACGACATCGTGATAACGCAGCTCAAGGATCATGGAAAACGCCTCGCAGCACTGGATGTCCGTATCGCCGCCCTTGAAGCTGCCGAGAACAAACGCGCCGGGGGGCTGTCCGCTCTTGCTGGCGTGGCTGCTGTGGCTGGCAGCCTTGGCGCGCTCATCATGAAGTTCTTCACGCTGTAGATTTTTCGGAGTTATCAAAATGGATCTGACTGTTGAAATGTGGCCTGTGGAGCGTCTGGTTCCCTACGCCCGGAACCCGCGCAAGAATGACGAACAGGTCGAGAGGATGGCGGCGAGCATCCGGGAATTCGGGTTTCGCATCCCCGTTGTCGCCAAGTCCGACGGCAACGTCATTGACGGGCATTTGCGGTTGAAAGCGGCCCTCGTGCTCGGCTTGTCCGAGGTGCCCGTTGCCCTCGCGGACGACCTGACGGACGCGCAGGTGAAGGCGTTCCGCATCATGGCCAACAAGTCGGCGGAGTGGGCGGCATGGGATGACGGCTTGCTCCGGCTCGAACTCGAAGACCTCAAGGAACTGGACTACGATCTGCTACTGACCGGGCATGAGCTTTTGGAACTCGACGCAATCTTGAAGGACGCCGCCGAGCCTGAGCCGCCCGCCGTTCCCGAGTCGTTCCCCGAGTTCGACGAGGGCATCAAGACCACCCACCAGTGCCCGAAGTGCGGCTATGAGTGGTAGCAAGCCCCCGTACCGTGTCCCTCTCATGCGGGAGATTGAGGAGGTGCCCGGCAACGGGTTTTCCGTCGTTTCGACCTTTTCCGGCGGCGGGGGAAGCTGTCTCGGCTATCGGATGGCGGGCTATCGCGTCCTGTACGCCTCGGAGTTCATCCCGGAAGCGCAAAAGACCTATCGGCTCAACCATCCCGGCGTCTATCTGGACACGCGGGACATCCGGCAGGTCACGCCGGGGAGCATCTTTGAAATCGTCGGCAAGCGGCCCGGAGAGATAGACCTGTTCGACGGTTCCCCGCCGTGCTGCGCGTTCTCTCTTTGTGGGAAGCGGGAAAAGGGATGGGGCAAGCCCCACGCCTACAGCGACAAGGCGCAGCGCGTGGACGATCTCTTTTTCGAGTACACGCGGCTGCTCAAGGGGCTCCGGCCCAAGGTATTCGTTGCGGAGAACGTCAAGGGGCTCACCATCGGGACGGCCAAGGGGTACTTCAAGCTCATCCTGCGCGCCCTTAAGGAATGCGGTTACCGCGTGAAGGCCGCGGTACTTAACGCGCAGCACCTCGGCGTCCCGCAGAGCCGGGAGCGGCTGATCTTCATCGGTGTCCGCAAGGATTTGAACCGGGAACCCGTCTACCCGAAGCCTCTCCCCTATGTGTACACGCTGCGGGATGCGTTCGAGGGCTTGGAGAACGCCCCGCAGGAGGTCGCCCGACTGCTTGAGGACGGACGCCGCTACAAGTGGGGGAAGGTGCTTTCCCTGCTTCCGCGTGACCCGCGCAAGCCGTTGACGGGCGCCTCGGTGATGAACGGTTCCTACTTCAACCTGCGCCGGGAGAGCCTCTACGCCCCCTGCGGGACGGTTTGCCAGATGAACGGGAACCCTTCCGCCTGCGGGAACAGCCACCCGCTCGAAGACCGGAAGTTCACCATCCCGGAATTGCGGCGGATCATGTCCATTCCTGACGACTTTATCCTGACGGGAACGTATGCGCAGCAGTGGGAACGCCTCGGGCGCATGGTCCCGCCCGTGATGATGGGCCATATCGCCAAAACGATTGAGAGGGAAATCCTATGCCGCCTGTAGAGAAGAAAGCCCCACGGGGAAGGCCGCAAAAGGCATACAGCCCCAAGGAAGCCGGGGTAGTGCGGTCCATGTCGCAGTACGGCGTCCCCCACGAGGACATTGCCGCGACCATCGGCATGTGTGTGGAGACGATGCAGCGCCTGTACAGCCATGAATTGGCGCAGGGCAGGGCGGTCGCCAACGCCAAGATCGGCAAGCGGCTTTTCGATAAGGCGATATCCGGCGACACCACCGCCCTCATCTTTTGGGCCAAGGTCCGTATGGGCTGGAAGGAAACGCAGAAGGTGGAGCCTTCATTGGGAGAGGGCGGACCGGACGCACAGCGGGACTTTGAAGCTGTCATGGCGGTCTATCGCGGTGAAAAGTAGGCCGATCCTCCTTCCCTATCAGACGCGCTGGCTTGAGGACGATTCCCGTTTCAAGATCGGCATGTTTTCCCGGCAGTCCGGCAAGACGTTCGTAGCGACGCTTGAAATCGTGCTCGACATGATCCGGGCGGAAATGGAAGGGCGCCGCACGCGCTGGCTCATCCTGTCTCGCGGCGAGCGTCAGGCGCGGGAGGCCATCGAGGAGGGCGTCGGGCTTCATCTCCGTGCGCTGGACGCCGCTTTCCGTGGCCTCCCTTCGGGGTTCAGGCTTGGCGAACGCACGGAATGCAAGGCTATGGAAGTCGCCTTCCGGGGCGGCTCCCGCGTGACGGCGCTCCCCGCGAACCCGGATACCGCGCGCGGCTTTTCCGCCAATCTGCTTCTCGACGAGTTCGCTTTCCATCGGGACAGCAAGAAGATCTGGAAGGCCCTTTTTCCCGTCGTCTCGAAAAACGGTTTGAAACTCCGCATCGTTTCCACGCCGAACGGCAAAGGGAACCGATTCTATGAGCTTATGAGCGGGAAAGAGGATGATGACGACAACGTATGGTCCCGGCATGTCGTGGATATTTACCAAGCCGTTTCGCAGGGGCTGGATCGCAATCTTGAACTCCTCCGCAAAGGCTGCGGCGACCCGGACGCATGGGCGCAGGAATATGAACTCCAATGGCTGGACGAGTCCACGGCATGGCTTCCTTTTTCGCTCATCACCGATGCCGAGGACGATGAGGCGGGGAACCCTTCCCATTCCTGCGGCGGGCCGTGCTTCATTGGGGTGGACATCGGCCGGCGGCGCGACCTGTTCGTCATCTGGGTTCTGGAAAAGGTGGGCGACGTGCTCTGGACTCGGGAAGTCATCGAGCGCCGGGGGGCGACCTTCGCAGAACAGGATGCGCTGCTTGATGATGTCTTCGCCCGGTACAACGTGGCCCGCTGCTGCATGGACCAGACGGGCATGGGCGAGAAGCCGCTTGAAGACGCGCAGCGGCGCCACGGCGCATCTTGCGTCGAGGGCGTGCTGTTCACGGCGACAAACAAGCTGGCCTTGGCGACGCTCGGCAAACAGGCGTTCGAGGAGCGCAAGATGCGCATCCCCATGGGCGTACAGGCGCTCCGGGCCGACCTCCACAAGCTGAGGAAGGTGAGCGGGCCGACGGGAACGCCCCGGTTCGTCGCGGACTCGGATTCGGACGGGCACGCCGACCGGACATGGGCCTGTTTCCTTGCCGTCTCCGCGTCGAGTTCCCCAGGATTCGAGTATGGCTATACCCCGGCGGGCAATGCGCGGGACGACTTTTATGGGATGGACGATGACGACGATGCAAGAGGAGCATGGTAATGCCGACGCTGTATGATGCCGACGGGAACCCGATAGACAAAACGAGGCTTGTGGAAGAGGTCGCCGCCCCGACGGTAACGGGGGTCCGGCAAATCCTGTCCGGGCATCCGGCGCAGAACCTTTCTCCGCGCCGTCTCGCCGCCTTGCTGCTTGCCGCCGAGCAGGGCGACGCCGTGGCCTATCTTGAGCTTGCCGAGGAGATGGAAGAGAAGGATCTCCACTACCGTTCGGTCCTTTCCACGCGCAAGTTGCAGGTGTCGGGCCTCCCCGTGACGGTTGAGGCGGCATCCGATGCCGCCGAGGACGTGAAGGCGGCGGATCTCGTGCGCGACTTCCTGAGCACGGGCGTCCTCGCCAACGCCATGCAGGATATCCTCGACGCCGTGGGCAAAGGTTTTTCCGCCTGTGAAATCCTGTGGGATACGGAAGGGAAGGCGTGGTATCCCTCCTCGATCCTCTGGCGAGATCCCCGGTGGTTCGAGTTCGACCGTCTGGACGGCGTGACGCTCCGGCTCAAGGGCGAAAACGGCCTCCCCGAGCCCCTCGCGCCCGCGAAGTTCATTACCCACGTCCACAAGAGCAAGAGCGGGCTCCCTATCAGGGGAGGGCTCGCCCGGCCCGTGGCGTGGTACTATCTCTTCAAGAATTTCGGCATCAAGTCGTGGGTGCAGTTCGCGCAGGTCTTCGGCTTCCCGCTGCGGCTCGGGCGGTATGATGCCCACGCCACGCCGGACGAGAAGGAAAAGCTCCTCCGCGCCGTCCGCAACATCGCGCAGGACGCGGCGGCGATCATCCCCGCGAACATGCAGATCGAATTCCAGTCCACGGACGTGCGCGGGAACGTGACCGTGTTCGAGGGCATGGCGTCCTATTTCGACAAGCAGATTTCCAAGGTCGTGTTGGGCCAGACGGGGACCACGGACGTCGGCCAGCATGTCGGCACGGCGAACGCCCACGAGAAGGTCAGGGAAGACATCGAGGCGTCGGACGCCGCGCAGCTTTCCGCGACGCTCAACCGCGATTTGGTGCGGCCCCTCGTCGATCTGAACCTTGGCCCCCGCAAGCGGTATCCCGCCCTCAAGGTCGCCCGTGAGGAAAAGGAGGATGTGAGCGCGCTGGTGGACAACATCGTGAAGCTCGCCGCCGTCGCCCCGAACTTGGTTGAGGTGTCCGTCATCCGTGACAGGCTCGGCGTCCCCGAACCCGCGAAGGGTGCCGAGGTTATCGGGATGAAGCCGTCCTTGCCGTCCTCGCCTGAACTCCCGGAGGGTATGCCGCCCGTTCCTCCTGCGCCGTACAAGGCCGCGCAAGCCGTCCAGCCTCCGCAGCCCGCCCCCGCGCTGGATCCGATCAGCCTTGCCGTGCAGGAAGAACTGGACGGATGGGAGCCGCTGGTATCGCCGTTGGTCAATCCAATCCTCGCGCTTGCCGGGCGGTGTTCGTCCTATGAGGATTTTCTTGCCGGGCTTCCCGGCGTCCTGAAGGAACAGGACGCGGCGCCGTTGGCCCGTTCCCTTTCCTTTGCCATGTTCGAGCAGCGCGTGAAGGGCGGCGGCAATGGAAGGGCGTAGTTTCCCTTCCATCCCGTTCGACGAGGCGGTCAGGGCGCTCAGGCGGCGCGGCACGAACCTCTTTCCCTCGGAGCATTGGGCGTCCGTCTGGCAGGAGCAGCATCAGGCCGGGTTTACCGTGGCCCGTTCCGCCGGGTTCGACATCGTAAAGGACATCCACACCGCGCTTGTGGACGCGATGGAACGCGGCAGGACGTTCGACGACTTCAAGCGCGGGCTCATCCCCGTGTTGCAGGAAAAAGGCTGGTGGGGCGACACTACCACCGTTGACCCGAAGACCGGGGAACGGCGCACCGTGCGGCTCGGCAGCGTCCGGCGGCTCGAAACCATATTCGACACGAACATGAGCGTGTCCTTTGCCGAGGGGCGTTGGGAGCAGCAGCAAGCGGTCAAGGACGCCTTCCCGTATTTGCGTTACACGGGGATCCTCGACAGCAGGATCAGGCCCCGGCACCGCCGCTGGCACGGGACCATCCTGCCGATCGACCATCCGTGGTGGAGGACGCACTACCCCCCGAACGGCTGGAAGTGCCGTTGCGACGCCATGAGCGTGTCTTTGGACGACATGCGGCGGTATGGCTGGAAGGTGAGCGATGCCCCGGAAGACGGGGGCACGGTGACGTGGATCAATCCGGCTACCGGGGATGTGGTTGAAGTCCCCGACGGCATCGATCCGGGGTGGGCCTACAATCCGGGGAACACCGACCGGGCGGCGCAGCTTGCCAAGCTCGCTATGGACAAGCTCGTCACGCTTCCTGCCGAGGTTGGCGCGGCGGCGGTGGCGGAACTGGCCTTTGCCTTCCCGCAGGTCGAGCGGGAACTTGGGGGCTGGCTCGAAGGCGTTGCGCGTGGAGTAACGGAGGATGCCGGATGGTATCCCCGAGGCGAACGGCGGGTTGTGGGGTGTCTTGACGGATATGTGATTGGATGGCTTGCCGCCAATGCGAACCGTGCGCCGGAAACGGCGGCGATCACCATTGCGGACGCCGAAATTATGCACCTTGTCCGCACGGCCAAGCGTGAGCGGGGCAATGCGCTTTCCGTTGACGACGTGCGGCGGCTTCCGTCCCTGCTGAGGGAGCCGGGTGCCGTATATTGGGATAACGGCGGGCAGGGAGAGCAGAAACGCGACGAGGGGCTTATCTACGTATGGCTGACGCCGGGGCGGGGTGCGGGCAAGCTCATTATACGCATCAATTTCAAGGACAAGATGGCTTCCCTGGAAGGAAAGGGCAGGGTACGCATCACGACGAACGCGATCCGGTCAGGGCGACTGGACATTGACCCGGAACGCGCTCTTGTCTCCGAAGCTGGATACCAAAAAATAAAGGGGAACCTATGAGTTCAAGGTGGTACGCCACTCTCCACGTAACATTCGGCCAGCAAAGGCGGAACGAACCGGACGTGCGAATTTCCCGGTTGTCATGAACTCACGGATTCCCGTTTGAAGTAACTATACGACGCTAAAGGTGAGAAGACAAGGATAAGCCCATCAATGGAAGGACAATAACTTATTTAAGATACATTCTGATCTCAGTAAAAAGTTGTAAATTAGCTCTCTTGCTCGTTCAGGGAACATGCCGGAATTACCCTACAGCGAAAGAGCACGGCCTGTTTAGTTGACTCGCTTCCCGGATGCACGTATTCTTTTTAGCCTAAAGCCGGATGGTGAAACTGACATACACAAGGGAATTAAAACTCTTGGACCGCAAAGTAGTGCGGGGGTAATCCAATTCCATTCGTTGTTGAAATGATTGAGAAAAAAGTGCCTTTTGCTGGTAAATGCGAAGGGCGCTTTTTTGGTCTAATTAGCTTCTAGTCTAATTTTTTGGCCTAAATGTAGTAAACATTTAAAGATGGATTTTTGAGAAGTTAAAAGAACTTTAGTTTCTAAAATAAAACTTAAGTTCTATTTACAAATCTAGAATAATTTACTAGAAAGGACCTCGGATGACAGAAGAAGAACTGCAGACAGAGGCATCCAGAATACTTAAGGCCTTGCTGGTTAGGCGGCAGCTGAAACATGCTGACTTAGTAGATGCTTTATCAAGAGTTGGAGTTAATGAATCCGTAAGTAGCATTAAAGGGAAGCTCCATCGTGGAACTTTCAGTTTTGCTTGGATGCTTGCTTGCTGTAAGGCTTTGGGACTTAGCAAAATTACCCTTGACGACAGTATGTAACCATTTGGATATATTATGAATTTTAAAAAAAATGAAAGTGCACAGAAATTAAGAGGGGGATACTATACGCCTCTTGATTTATCTGCGTTCTTGGCAAAATGGGTGCAACAAACAAATCCTCAAAAGCTCTTGGAGCCAAGCTGCGGCGATGGAGTGTTTTTCGAGGCCATGAGCCGGGTTGGTGGGTTTTCAAAAACTGACGTAACCGGTTTTGAGCTAGATGAAGAAGAGGCAACAAGAGCTGCAGAGAGGGTTTCTTCTTCGCATTTTTCTAAATTGACTATCCATCAAGCGGATTTTCTTGAATGGGGTCTAATCCAGATTATTAATAAAAATCAATATTTTGATGCTGTATTGGGAAATCCTCCATTTATTAGGTATCAATATCTTCCCAAAGCATTTCAGGATTTTTCAGAATCTATTTTTGAAGCACTGCAGGTCAAATTTACTAAGCATACAAACGCATGGGTTCCTTTTGTCTTGGCTTCTATTGCGCTGTTGCGTCCCGGCGGACGTTTAGCAATGGTTATTCCGTCAGAGATTGTCCATGTTACCCATGCACAAGGTCTGCGGACATTCATGGGAAAGCATTGCAAAAAAGTAGTGCTTATTGATCCTCAAGAAATATGGTTTGATGGGACCCTACAAGGTACAGTGCTGCTCTTGGCGGAAAAAAAGGAAAATATATTTTCTCCATCAGAGGGTGTTGCAATTTATCCCGTTAAAAATAAAGAATTTTTAGAAAAATCTCCGTGGAATACTTTTCAATCTGCGAAACCAATAAATGGAAAAACTGTTACAGGCAAATGGACACGTGCCCTTGTAAATAAAGAATCTATTGATTTATTTGATTCTCTTGCAGAACATAGCAGTGTTCATTTGTTTAACAATATTGCGCGTGTTGATGTGGGAATTGTAACAGGTGCAAATAAATTCTTTCTTGTTACCGATGATGTTGTTGCAAAATATTCTCTCGGCCAATGGGCATATCCAATGTTTGGCAGGAGTGAACACTGTCCAGGTATTGTTTATGACCAAAAACAGCACGATGAGAATAAAAGAAAAGGCAATGCGACTAATTTTATATGGTTTAAACCTACAGATAAATTAAGTATCGATGCAAAAAAGTATATTGAGTATGGTGAATCTCAAGATTTAACATTACGCTATAAATGCAGAATACGGACTCCTTGGTATAGTGTACCGTCCGTATATTCTACTGAAATAGGGATGCTTAAACGCTCGCACCATTGTCCAAGATTGATTTATAACGATATAAGAGCCTACACGACAGATACTGCATATAGAATAACAACAAACACTGTGGCAGCAAAAAAGCTTGTTGGATGTTTCATTAACCCATTAACAATGCTTAGTGCAGAGCTTGAAGGACGCCATTATGGCGGCGGTGTTTTGGAATTAATACCTTCTGAGATAGAGCGCCTTATTATTCCCCTTCCTAACTCGGTAATGGTTGATATCGCCAAATTAGACGTTGATATTCGCAATAAGCCGATAGAAGACGTGCTCAAAAGGCAGGGAGATGTTGTCTTGTCACCTTTAGGCATCACTGGTGTCGATAGAGAAAAGCTTCTAAGTGCTTGGCTTCAACTATGCCAAAGACGACAGCGGACAACAGACTAGCTATTAGTCTATTGAAATTAAAAATATTTTTGGATCGCTTGTGCTCACTGATAGAGTGAGAAAGCAGCCTAAAAGATTTTTGTTCGCGATATGTGGCTTGGCCGCCCCCCAGCTAAGTCGTGTCATAGCATTTCTTTGGCGGTATGCTTCTGTATCTGTGCTTGTCGTATGTCGTATATTAAGAGAAAATTCTCCAATATAGATCCCTTTTATTTCAAGCAAAAAAGTTGCCGTAGCTTCAACAACTGTTTTTCCCTTGGTCGTCCATGACAAAGCGGTAAATACATCTTCTTTAAAATAGTGCCGGTGGTCCATATCCAATGGGGCCGAGCCCTTATCGAGGTTTATTGAGCCTGTAGGGTGGGTATTGCTGCCCTGTGGAATATTTAAATCTCGTTCTGCTAATTCTTTACTCCTCCACACGGGCTCGAACTCCATATTAACCGGAAGGACAGCTTGTGACGAATTTGAAGCATTGCTCGAATTTGAAGATTGTTTTTTTCTTTTAACAGAACTTAGAATACGTGGAGTTTTTAGCTTTATTGCTTTTGGACGATAAATATTTGTACTCCCTGTCTTGCCTATAGTATCTCTAGCTGGTTGTTGAATAAATTCATCAACCAAAAGGCCAGCGGAAAATAAGTCATCAAGTTCTGACTGTGAGGTAATTTTTTTGACATTATCAGGATTATCTGCAATAGTTTCGTTAATAGTACCTTCAATCTTGTTAAGTAACTCTGAAAAATTTTCATCACTTTTATGTATTTCAATATATACACTTGCCTCAATATTATTATTTAAACCACCACGTGTAAGATTTGCGCTGCCAATAATAGCCTTTAGTGTATCTGCTGTACGCAAAAAATATATCTTTGGATGGAAGAGTACACATGCTCCTCCGGTATCAACAGTATAAAAACCTTTAAATATAGATAGTAAATCAGTTAATCCCTGATATGATGTTATTCCATTACTTATTCCTACAAGAATATGAGAAGACTTTGGAATATTTAAAAATATATCTTTTAGCTGACTAATACCGTCACTTGTTAGAAAGGCAACGCTGACTATAGCATGTTCAATGCTTGGATCACTGAACATTTTTTTTATCTCAGCAGAATGCGACTGCGCTGTGAGGCCCTGTAGGATAAAGTCTTTTACGCTCATAGGTACTCCGGCATTTTAATGCAATGTCTTAGGTGTTCCTGCCAATTTTTTACGACACATTTGTAATGTGTTAATCCTCATAATTCTTCTCATAAAGATCATCAAGACCTCCTGATGCACAGCCCCCACTTCCGGGGGCTTTTTTTATCTATTGGAAAACGTTCAGGGTGTGTTCTTTTTTATTCTTTTCGTACAGTCCATCCATGAACAGCCCTCTTCTGAAATCCATTTTTTCCGTCACGCTTCCCGCTTCCCAAGCCGGGGACGTGCCGGACTGGATGCAGCTTTTCCCATCCGGGACGTTTTCAGGGCGGGACGGGCGCGGCCCGTACACCTGCGATCCGGTTTCCGTGGTTGCGCAGACGCGGGCGCACAACGGCCCTCTCGACATCCCCGTGGATTATGACCACCAGCTTGAATTTTCCGCTGTGAACGGCCAGCCCGCTCCGGCGGCGGGGTGGATTACCGCGCTTGAGGCTCGGGACGACGGCGTATGGGGGCACGTCGAGTGGACGGAAAAGGGCAGGGCTCACGTCGCCGCCCGTGAGTACCGCTACGTGTCCCCCGTCTACTACCACGACCCGAGCGGCGTCATCCAGTCGATCGAGTCCGTGGCCCTCACCAATGTTCCCAATCTGACCGGGTTAAAGGCCCTCGCTTCCCGAGAACCTTCCGGCCAGCAATCTTTTACCGGAGAAAGCCCCATGTCTTTCCTCAAGACCATTGCCTCCGTCCTTGGCGTGACCGACGCCGAGCCGACCGAGGCCACAGTCGAGGCCGCCGCCCGAATGGTGGTGCAGGACGCGCAGTCCATGAAAGAGGCCATGTCCACTATGGCTCAGACCGTGAAGGCTGACGGCGTGACACCCGCCGGGCTCGTCAAGGCCGTGCAGTCCGTTGCCGCCCGTGCCGAGCACCCGGACGTGAACCGTTTCGTTCCTGTGGAAACCTTTACCGCCGTGAATGCGGAACTTGCCCAAATGAAAGCCGCGCAATCCGTGGGGCTCGTCGAGCAGGGCAAGGCCGACGGCAAGATCAGTCCGGCGATGGAAACGTGGGCGAAGGATGCCGCGTCCCGCGACCCCGAGGGGTTCAAGAAGTTCCTTGAGGCGGCCCCCGACCTGCGGCCCGGAGGTAAGGCCGCGCAGTCCGTGAAGGCGACCCCGCCCGACAGTGCCGACGGCGTTCTGGACGGTACGGCGAAGACGCTTTGCCGCGCAATGGGCGTATCCGAAGAGGCTTACAAAAAGGCCATGCAGTCTGTGAAAGGAGGCGACAATGACGGCTCTGACGAGTGATCGGGATACCGTGCGCCGGAATGGTGACGAGTTCGAGTTTGAGGCGGCTTCTACGGTCTACGCCGGAAGCATGGTTTGCCTGAATGCTGACGGCAAGCTCGTGCCCGCGTCCGTGACCGCCGGGCTGTCCCCGGTCGTCGGCGTGGCGCAGCGTCTTGGGCGTACTGGCGAAAAGGTCCCGGTGCGGCGCGGCGTGTTCGCCTTTGTAGCCGTGTCCGATGACGCCCCCGCGCTCGCACAGGTGGGAGGCGTCTGCTACGCGGCGGACGACTGCACTGTCAAAAAGACCGCGGTGTCCAACGCGCCCGTGGCTGGAACCGTCTTTGACGTCACCGAAGAGGGCGTCTGGGTCAAAATCTGAGGAGATACCGATGGATATCAACCGCGCCATTCTTGAGCAGTTCTATTTCAGCGTGTCTGCCGCCTTCATGGACGGCCTTGGCACCGCTGAGAGCCAGTACGAGAAGATCGCCATGACCGTGCCGTCGAGCACGAAGGAAAACGTCTATCCGTGGTTGGGCACCTTGCCCTCCATGCAGAAGTGGGCCGGGGACCGCATCATCCGCAACCTGAAGGCCCACAAGTACAGCATCGAAAACGAAAAGTTCGAAATGACGATCGCCGTGAAGCGCGACGACATCGAGGATGATCAGGTCGGCATCTACGGCCCCATGTTCCGCGACATGGGCGCGCAGGCCAGGCTCCATCCGAATCAGCTCGTGTTCGGGGCGCTCAAGAAAGGCCATGAACTTGCGTGTTATGACGGGCAGTATTTCTTCGATGCCGACCACCCGGTCAACGGAAAATCCGTCTCGAACTCCATCACGGCAAGTTCCGGTGCCGTGGCCCCGTGGTTCCTCATGTGCACGACGCGCCCGGTGAAGCCGATCATCTTCCAGAAGCGCCGGGAATACGACTTGAAGCGCAAGGACGCCCCACGGACGACAATGTGTTCATGCGTGACGAGTACCTGTATGGCGTCGACGCCCGCGTGAACGTGGGGTTCGGCCTGTGGCAATGCGCGATCCGTTCCACGAAGCCGTTGACGAACGAGAGCTACGCCGAGGCCCGCGCCGCGATGATGGCGTTTACGAACGATAACGGCGATCCGCTTGGTCTGGTGCCGAACCTGCTGGTCGTGCCTCCCACGCATGACGGCGCGGCCCGCAAGGTCGTGGTTTCCTCCCTGACCACGGGCGGGGCCACCAACGAGTGGGCGGGCACGGCGGAACTTCTCGTCAGCCCGTGGTTGTAGGTGACGCCATGATCCGCATTACCGCAAAGAAAGACGGCTTCCGGCGGGCAGGCATCAGCCATGCCGGGACGCGGGACTATCCCGACGGGCGTTTTACGCCGCAAGAACTCGCCATGCTCAAGGCCGAGCCCATGCTTGTTGTCGAGGAAATCACCGTTCCGAAGAAGGAGAAGGCTCCCGCGAAGGGGCCTGAGCAGTCTGTCCCTGACGGGAAAAAGAAGGCCGACGCATGACCTACGCCACCTATGACGACCTTGTGACCCGGTTTGGGGAGATGAAGCTCACGCAGCTTACCGACCGGGCCACGCCCCCGGCACGGTGCCCGGACAAGGCCGTCATAGGGGCGGCTCTCACCGACGCCACGGAAGCGATCGAGGGGTACGCGGCGGGCCGCTACCGGACGCCGCTTGATCCCGTCCCCGCTCCGGTGCGGCGGTGGTGCGCGGACATGGCTTTCTACTACCTGCACACCGCCGTCTCCGCACCCGAGGGTGTCCGCAAGGCGTTCGAGGATGCGCTTGCCGGACTCAAGGATATGGCGCGGGGCGTCATCATCTTTCAGGCCGAAGGGGTGCCCACCGCGAACACCGACGCTTCCGGGGGCGTCCGGCTTGATGTCCCGAGCCGGATATTCAGCCCGAACGGGCTCAAGGGGTTTTGAGCATGATCAGCATCAAGGCCACGGATGGCACGGTCACCCTGTCCCTCGCGGCGGGGCTGGAACGCTTCGAAGCCGAAAAACCGCGCATCCTCCGCGAGATCGGTATGTCCCTGCTCGTGAACATCCGGCAGGGGTTCGAGGCCGAACGTTCTCCCGAGGGCGAAGCGTGGGAGCCGTTGAAGCCCGCGACCGTGCGGCAGAGGAAGGGCGACGCCCACCCGATTTTGCAACGGAAAGGGCGGCTCAAGAAGAGCATCACGCTCAAGATGACGCCGGACAGCGTGATTGTCGGGACGAACCTTGCCTACGCTGCGACCCACCAGTTCGGTGCGGCCATCAAGCGGGCGGCGGGGGCTGTGAAACTGCATTTCCGGCGCATTAGCCGGGGGCCGAACAAGGGGCAAGTCCGTTTCGCCCGCGCCAATGACAAACGCGTGAAGTTCGACCGGACGTCTGCCGCTCACACAATCCGCATCCCGGCCCGCCCGTACCTGTTCCAGCGCGACGGCGACATCCCGAACGACTGGCAGAGGGCGATCGTGGGCATCGTAAAAAGACATTTGGGGGTTGACCATGCCTAGCCTGACCGAAGTACGTGACGCCGCCGTCGCGCTCCTGCGAACCGTCCACCCGGATATCTCCCGCGTTGAGGCGTTCTCCGGTGAAATCACACTCGACGCCGTAGCCGGGAAAGGCTTGCCGCCGGGGGTGTCCGTGCTCGTCGCGGCGGTCGCGGCGGACAATGATGCACAAGGGGATTCGCTGGATTTCGACGTGATGGGGACGTTCGGGGCGCTCGTCGTCTCTAATAACGTAGCCGGGGCCGAATATGCGGAACAGGACGCGCTGGATGTTGCCGAGAAGACCGCCCTTGCCGTCCACGGGGCCACGTTCGGCTTGCCGGGAGTGAGCCCCGCCGTAGTGAGGAGCCTTGAGGCCGTCACGGATGAGGAGCTTGCCGGAAACGGGATCTGTGTCTGGTCCGTCGTCTGGCGGCAGTCCCTTGTCTTCACCGAAGGGGGAAACGATGGCGTCGCTGTATGACGAGCTGAAAGATCGGGTCCGTCTCGCGGCCCGCACCCTTGCCCTTCCGCTTGGATGGGAGGGGGAACCGTTCGTTCCGCCCCACGCTTCGCATCTGCGGGCCCGGATTGTCCTTGAAGGGCAGCGGGCGGCGACGCTCGGCGCGAACGGCCTCACCAAGCTCGACGGGCACATTGAAATCAGAATCGTGGTGAAGGCGGGCGAGGATTCCCTTGTCTCCACCCTTGCCGGGCAGGTGGCCCGCTACTTCCCGCGCGGGGACGATATCCGTTTTGATTCCGGCGTCGCCACCATCACCACACCCCGCAAATCTGCGCCCTCGTGCGACGGCAAGCGCACCGAGGCCGTGGTCAACGTAGGCTTTTACGCCTTCCAAGCCTAAAGGATACCACCATGTACACTATCGCGAGCGGAGCCAATCACGGCCTCCGGTATGTGAAGGAAGCCACGCCGGGGGTTACGCCCGCCTCTCCGGTTATGATCGAACTGGCGCACACGGGCTGCTCTTTGGGGCTCACCCGCGACACTTTCACGTCGAACGCCCTCCGTTCCGACCGCCAGATCCCTTTTAACCGGACGGGCGTTGATAAGGTCGGCGGCAACATTGACTTCGAGTTCGGGGCGGTCGAGTACGATCCGCTCCTTGAGGCGGCTCTCGGCGGGAACTGGACAGAAAACGTGCTGAAGGTGGGAACGGCAGAGCATTCCTTTACGTTTGAGCGGGCGTTTAAGAACATCAACGAGTATGCAAGCTATACGGGCTGTTTCATCGACCAATTCACGCTCTCGATCAAGCCGAATGCCATGCTCACCGGGTCGTTCTCCGTGGTCGGCCTGAGCGGGGCCAGAGGGGGCAATCCTCTTTCGGCGTCTCCCAAGCCCTCGCAAGACCCTGTGCCGTTCGACAGCTTCAAGGGTGCGCTCAAACTTGATGGGCAGGAAATAGCCGTCGTGACGGGAATCGATCTGACCCTCGCCAATGGGGTTGAGCCGCAGTACGGGATTTTTTCCCGTTCCGCCAGTGCCGTCAGTCTGGGCAGGAGCACCCTTTCGGGCACCCTGAGCGCCTTCTATACCGACGGCAATCTGGCGGACGACTTCATCAATGACGCACGGGTGAAGCTCGAATTCACCCTGCAACGCGGCGACTACTCGTATACGTTCCTTATCCCCAACGTCACCTTCACGGGCGCGGAGGACTCCGTACAGTCCGAAGGCCCGATTTCCCTGAATGTGCCGTGGTCCGCCGCGCTTGACGCGACCCTTGGCACCAACTTCCAGATTACCCGCACCGTGCCCGCCGATCCCATCGTATAACCCTAATCCCCATTAAGGATAAAGCCATGACCAAGGCCACCGAAAAAGACTTTGCCGAAACCCCGGAAACCGTTTCTTCCGTCTTTGACTTCGCCACCCGCGACTCCGCTGCAAAGGCCGAAGAGGGGGCGGAACTGAAAGTTGTGGACCCGCTCACGGGTGATGGTGTGGGCGTGTTCATCACGCTTGCCGGGGCTGATTCCGCCGTCCACCGCAAGGCGTCGGCCACGATCACCAAACGCCGCGTGAACAAGGCCAAAGGATTCCGCAGCCAGATGTTCGACCCGGAGGTTGCGGACGCCGAGAGCATCGAAGTGCTCGCCGTTTGCACCCTGAGTTGGAAGGGCGTCATCGTTGACGGCGCACCCCTCCCGTGCAGCCGGGACAATGCCATCAAGCTGTACACCCGTTTCCCGTGGCTGCGTGAACAGGTGGAAACCTTCATTTCCGACCGTTCGGCCTACTTGCAGGACTGACCAAGGCGCTGTGCGAAGCCGTCCGCTTGTGGGTGTCCCGGATTATGCCCGGAGCGGACGGCACAACGCAGCGCGATCATATCCTCGAAGTTTGCAAGCAGACCGGGAAGACGCCGGAAGAACTGGGCGTCCCCGAAACATCTCTCGATGAGGAAATACCGATTCCCGAAGACGGGCTGTATCTCTGGTTTTATTTTCAGGAGCTTTCCGGTGGGCGCATCAATTCCGGCTTCGGCCCCACGGCGCTTTCGTGGTCCGACATGGAAGCATGGGCCCGGCTCACCTCCACGCCACTCACTCCTTACGAAATCCTCACTTTGCGCAGCATGGACACGGCCTTTTTGTCCGCCCATGCCGCTGAAACAGGAAAGCGCAACAAGAACACCAAGGGCAAGCCATGAACGACACGACGACGGTAGGAATTGAGGTACGGGCGGACGGCACGCAGGAAGCGGCCCGCGATCTTGCCGTCGTTGAAGCGTCCATCAGGAAAGTCGGCAAAGGGCTTGGCGAAGCGGCTCAATACATCGGCTCCGCCAAGCTCGAAAAGCCCATAGCCGGACTGGACGAGCTTGCCGCCAAGTGCAACGTCTCGTCCCGGCACATGCAAAACCTCGCCCGCATGATGCGCGAGGTGGAACGGGAACGGGCTTTTCGCCAGCTTGCGCAGGACGCCAACCTTTCCACTTTGCAACTTGCCAGACTCCGCGCGGAGATGGGGGATATGCGCGGGGCGCTGGCGACGCTTGGGAACGGGTTCAGTTCCGCAAAGGTCGCCATTCTCGCATGGGCAGCCGCCGTCGCTTTCGGCGGTAAGGCTTGCCTTGACGCGGCGCTGCAAATGGATCGCCTCGATAAGTCGTATACGAGTATCTACGGTTCCGCGTCCGCCGCACAGCAGCAGCTTTCCTATCTCTATGACGTCAGTGGCCGCTTGGGGTTGCAGTTTCAGTCTACCGCAGAGGGTGCGAAGACGTTCTTTGCTGCGGGAAAGGGTTCCACTCTCGAAAAAGATCTGAATTCGATTTTTGAGGCAGTATCCTCAACCGGAGCCGCTCTTTCTTTGTCTACGGATGACATGCATGGTGCCTTCTTGGCGCTCGGACAGATGATCAGCAAGGGCAAGGTGCAAGCCGAGGAATTGCGCGGACAGCTTGGCGAACGTCTCCCCGGCGCGTTTCAGCTTGCTGCGAAAGCCATGGGCATGACCACCGCCGCCCTCGACAAGTTTATGGCGGATGGAAAGCTCACAGCGGAAGAACTCCTCCCTAAGCTCGCCAAGGTGCTCAAAGACGAATACGGCGCTGCCGCAGAAGAGGCCGCAAAGGGGATGCAGGGCTCTCTCAATCGACTTTCTACGGAGTGGGAGAGGTTAAAGGCGTCATTCGTGGATTCAGATACCGCCGTTGCGGGCATCAACGCCCTGCGTGCGGCCGTGGAAGGTTTGCAAGCTCTCTTTGATGCCCTGAGTGAGTACAGCGGCCTTTTCAAGGCGCTTGCCGTCGGTGCGGGGGTATCCGCTGGCGTGGCTGCACTGGCTGCCGCGCTCAAAACGTGCCTTCCCCTTCTGGCGTTGTTCAAGGGAGCATTAGACGCCAACGCCGCACTGACGTTTGCCGGGGGTATCATGGGCATTCAGAAGGCCATGATCGCCCTGAATGCGGCTGTAATAGGACATCCAATACTTGCTCTTGCTGCTGTAATTGGCACTGCATCGGCGGCTATTTATTATTACGCGGAACAGGCTGACGCCGCGACTCAGGCACAAAAGGCTCTCAATGCGGCTCAGGAGCTTTCTCCCGAGATCACCAAAAGGCTTTCTGAGAATCAGGAAATCGCTGCAAAAGAATTAGAAGCAAGAGTTGCCGTATCTAAGCAACAGCTTGCGGATCTTGAGTCTGCTATGACAAACATTATGGTTCGCCTGTCCAGCAGTGATGCCTACCATAGCTCTCCCTGGAAATACGCTAAGGTATCGCTCGATGAGTACATCGAAAGCGTGATGGCACTCCGCAGGAAGACAGCGGAAACCGGAGATTTCAAGGCACTTCTGGACGGTTTGAAGCGTATTGAAATGGAGGCACAGGCGGCTGGGAAGGATACGGATCAGTTAAAAAAGAGCGTAGCGGAGGCGAGATCTGTTGCAGATCTTGGTATTAAGCTTTCGATTACAATCGAGGGCTGGCAAAACCTTGTTAAGGTTCAGAAGTGGATGCAGTCGTTTGCAACGACATATAGCGTTTCTATTTCTGATGTTTCCCCAAACAGTCAGAAAACAGACTGGAGGGAGCAACGTGATGAAGCTACGCATGTGGCTCTTCAAAAGATCAATGAGGCTTTCACTAAGACTGATGCCGGGAGACTGGAATCCCTCTACGCTGAAACCAAGGAATATAAGGCCCAGTTAACAGCATTAGACTCTATGCTTTTGACTGATGGGCAACGGACTGAGGCCGCTGAGCACCTTAACGCCTTGCTTAATGACCGATACAAAAAGATCGACAGTATCTTGAAGAAGGGAAAATCTTCTTCCGAAGCTGAGGCCAATCGCGCTGCCAAGGCCCTTGCCGCTTACGACGAAGAGATCGCCAAGCTCACGCAGTCGAGCCGGGAGCTTGAACAGGTCAAGATCGAGGAAAAACTGGCGAAGATTGCCAAGGACGCCAAACTCCCCGCCGCCGAGATGGAAAAACTCCGTAAGGCGATGGAGCAGGAGGCCGACTTCAAGTGGATGCAGGATATTTTGTCCTATGCCGATCCCGCAGCCGCAGCCGTCGCCAAGGTTGATAAGGAGTATGAGGCGTTTCTGCGGAACGTCGAGTATCTGAAGAAAACGGACCCGGCGAAGTATACGCAGCTCATGACCAAGGCCGAGACGGAGCACGAAAAGGCTCTCCGCAAGGCCGAGCGGGCCAGTAAGGAGCAGAACGAACACCTTCAGGAGAAGCTTTCCTTCTATAAGGAGCTTGAGGAAATGTCCGGGGCGTTCGGCCTGTCCCTTGAGGTACAGAACCGTCTGCTTGATGAGCAGATGGAAATCTTCCGTGACGCGGACATCCCGGAAAACCTCATCCAGACGTGGCGGCAGTACAAGGATTTGATGAACTCCCACGATTGGGCGGACGGCGCGCAACGGGCGTTCCTCCAGTACAGGGCCGATGCGACCGACGCGGCGAAGGGGGCGGAAGAGGCTTTTAGCAGCCTTTACGAAGGCATGGACTCGGGCTGGAAGTCTGCATGGGAGCAGATGATCGAGACGGGCAAGATGTCCCTGTCGTCGTTCCGTTCCGTGTTCGCGTCCTTCCTTGCCGACCTTATGCACATGGCGATCACCCGGCCCATCACCGTGCAGATTGCGGGCGTGGTGTCGGGGATGCTCGGCACGGGCGGGGTGGCGTATGCGGCGGGGGGCTCGGGGAGTAACGGCGGCGGTACTGGCGGACTTCTCGGCAACATACCGTTTTCCAGCATCCTGCCGGACTCGTGGACGTCTGGCGCGGCGGGGCTCTTTTCCGGCATAACCGGGGGGATCAACAGCTTTGGAGCAAGCGCTCTCCCCAGCTTGTTCGCCGCCAATTCCGGGCAGGCCACAGTCAACGCGGCTTTGAACAGTATGGCGGGAACCAGCTTTGCTACCTCTACGCTTCTCGGCACGCTCGGCGCGGCTGGCGCAGGGTTCGGCCTCGGTTCCCTTGCGGGTAGCCTGCTTTTCCCTAACCAGCCAAATATCAGCACAGGCGCGGGGATTGGTGGCGGGCTCGGCGCGGCCATCGGTTCCGTAGTGCCCGGCATCGGTACGCTCCTTGGCGGTACAATCGGCAGTCTGCTCGGTGGGGGGATTGGTTCCCTCTTCGGGGGCGGACGGCGGACACACGCCAGCGTGTACGGCAAAATGGAGGACGTGGGGTTTTCCCGGGATCAGCAGACGTACATCGACGCCTTTATGGGCGGGGCTTGGTACGACCGGGCCGGGAAGTCCGAGGCCGAGCCGTTCGCGCAGGGGATTGCCCAAGTCGCCAGCCAGACCGCCGGGAGCCTTCTGGATATTGCCGGGGCATTGCCTGAGCAGATCCGCCAGAACGCGCTGTCCGGTCTGGAAACTTCCACATGGTCCGCCGGGCGGGGCGTCTCCGATGCGTCGTGGAACTTCCAGTGGTGGGAAGAGGGCATGGCCGAGGAACGGCTTGAGGAAGCCGCCAAGGACATGCGCAACCAGATGACCGCCGTGGCGCAAAAGGTGTTTGCGGACGCGGGCATTTCCCAGTTCTTCGATACGTTCGACGTCACCACCGACGAGGGGTTGCAGAAGGCGTCCACGGCGCTTTCCGCAATCAGTGCGGTGAAGAGCGCGACTGATGCTATCACGAGCCCGCTGTCCGAGATGGAGCAGCAGGCGCAATCCGCCAAGGCGCAGCTCGACGCATGGACGCAGGGCATGAAGGATTCCGGGGTGAACGCGCAGTACGCGGCGGGGCTCATCAATGAGTACCGGAACGCCTTCATCAACGACTACATCAAGACGCTGGACGAGTCGCTGCACCCGCTTTCGGCCTATGAACAGGCCGTAAAGAACGCCAATGAGGCCGTGGATCAGCGCAAAAAGGCGCTTGAGATCATCGGGGCCACGGAAGGGCAGCTTGCGCAGGTGGAGGCCATGCGCGCCGAGGTGGTGAAACAGGCCACGGAGGAAATGCTGCGCTCGTTCGACCAGTCCGTCGCGCAGCGGTGGGCGGCGGTGAACGGGAATGCCGATGAAGTAAGCCGGGCCATATCGCAGGAAAACGAGCTGCGGGATACCATCCTGAAGTTTGGGGAAAGTTCGGCGCAGGTTGCGGAACTCTTGAAGCTCCACGCGGCGGAGACGGCGAAGGCCGCACAGGACGCTGCGAAGTCAGAATACGATTCGCTCAAGGCGCAGATGGATGCGCTGGAACAGCAGCGGGTGCAGCTCCAGCAGCAGGCGATACAGGAGCAGATCAACGCCATCAACGAACAGCTTTCCGCCGCGAAGACGCTCAAAAGCACATGGGAAGGGCTCGACAAGAGCCTCGGGCAGTCCCGCTACAACCTGTTTGCCGGAAGCGCCAACCTTGACGCGGAGAACCGCCTCGGCACGGTGCAGGCCGAGTTCCGGCGGCTGTCCGGGCTGGCGCTTGGCGGCGATTCCGACGCGGCGGGCCAGCTTGCGGGCGTGGGCACATCCCTGCTCGACATCGTGAAGCAGACGGCGGGGACGGAAGAAGAATACCTCGACGCTTTCTGGGCGGTGAACGCACAGTTGAAGTCCGCGCAGGACGCGGCGGGCGCGCAGGTGTCCGCAGCCGACAAGGAACTTGAAGCGCTGCAAGGCCAGCTTGATGTCCAGAACGCGGCGCTTGCGGAGTTGCAGGGCCAGAGAGCCACGCTTGAGGAAATCGAGAAGCAGATTGCGGAATTGAGGCCGCTTCTGGATGCGGCCGGCGACAAGGCCGGAGTGAAGGCGTTCGCCCGGGGCGGGCTTGCCATGCCGGGGTGGGCGGTGGTGGGCGAGGAAGGGCCGGAACTGGTGAACTTCTCGCAGCCGGGGCGCGTCTACACGGCGGCGGATACGGCGGCGCTGTTCCGCAGCGCGACGCCCCGGGCGGCTGACACCGATTCGGGAAGCGATGCGGAGGTCAAGGCGTTGCGGCGGGAAGTCTACCAGCTTCGCCGGGACATGCTCATTTCCATGTCCGAGATCGCCAGATTTTCCCGCCGCACGTCCGACATGGTTGAAGCGTGGGACGCCGAGGGGATGCCGGGGGTGCGGGCATGAAGCTCATAGAGCCGCAGGCCATCCGGTTGCTGTCCAGCACCGTGCCGGAAAACGACGCCCCGGCGTGGAACGCGGGCACGGCGTATCAGATCGGGGATTCCGTCATCCATGAGCACAAGGTCTACAAGGCCGTGGCCGACAGCACGGGTAAACAGCCGGATCAGCACAGCGAGGGAACCGACGCTTTCTGGCGGCTCATGGGGCCGACGAACCGTTACGCAATGCTCGATCAGTATGTCTCAACGCAGACCGTCGCCCCGATGGACGCCGAGACGCTGACGTTTACGGTGACGTTCAACCGCTGTACGGCGTTCGCACTCCTGAACTTCAAGGCTACCAGCATCCGGGCCGTGGTGAAGGACGGCGACGGCCTCGTCATGTACGACCGCACGGTGAATACGCTGAAAGACGTGGACGGCTACTGGAAATACTACTTCCTGCCCCTTGAGCGCATCGTGGATCAGGCCGTGACAAACATTCCCGTCTCTCCCGTGGCGACGCTTGAGGTCACGCTCACGCAGGAGGGAGGCCCGGCGCTCGGGCAGGTCATCGCGGGGCAGGCGTGGCCTATCGGTACGACGCAGTACAATACCCGGCTCGGCATCCGGGACTATTCCAGAAAGGACTCCGACGAGTTCGGCAACACGCGGCTGGTCAAGCGGGCCAACGCCAAGCGCACGAGCCTGCCGCTGTATTTGCACCCGTCCCGGCTGGACAGCGTGCGGGAAATCCTCGCCCGGATGCACGGCCTTCCCGCGCTCTGGCTCGGGGACGACAACGAGGGCATCGGCTCCTACCAGTCGCTGACTGTCTGGGGCTGGCTTGAGGACTGGAACGCGACCGTCATCGGGCCGAACGAAATCAGCATGACCATTGACATACAGGGGTTGAAATAATGGCAGTAAAGCAGCTTCCCAAGATTTCGGATCTCCCGGAACCGCCGGACAGACTTGTGGGCGATCAGGAACGGTTTGACGTGCTGACGTTCAACAGCCTGAAAGCGCAGAAGAAGATGGTCAACGATGATCTGAACAAGACGCTGATCCCCGCGCTGAACGAATTTGCTGTGGATGTGAACGCCAGCGTCGACGCGGCGGCTCTGAGCGAACGGAACGCCCACGACTCGGAAGAGGTGGCGAAAAGGAAGGCGGGTGAAGCCTCGGGCTCGGCGGGGGCCGCAAAGGTTTCGGAAGACAACGCGAAAGTCAGCGAGACGAATGCCCTTGCCTCAAAGAACGCGGCGGCCCTTTCCGCCGAATCCGCCGAATCCGCCCGCATAGCGGCGGAAGCGGCCCGCGACGAGGCGCAGGATCTCGCCAATGTCGGGTATGCGTCGGAAAGCCACGCGGGGCTGGCGAAGGTCGACGGGAAGACCACGCGGGCCGACGCGGGCGGCGTGATCACAGTGAAAGATGTGGCGATTGGTGGGGATCTCGGGGATCTTGCGAGTGCGCGGGGGCAGGTTGGGAACGCCGTAATTGTTGGAACCGTAGATTTTAATACACTTGTCAAGCAAGGCGTATACAGCCCTGCAGCGAATAGCACAAATGGCCCCAATTGGAGCGGCCAACAAGTTATCGTCGTTTATCAAAGAAATGTAGCAAATCAGGGAAGACGAGTTGTTCAGTATGCTTTTAACGCGACGACGAATGCGGCGGCTATGCGAATCGGGCTTTTCACGACAGGTACCGAAGAAACGCCTACATCGTGGTCAAATTGGACAAAAATAATCTCCGAAAATTCAATTGGCGACGGCATTCGCGACACAAACGGCATCATCTCCGTGCCTGAGTACGAGGGCGCGACGGCATCAGCTGCCGGAACCAGCGGCCTTGTTCCGCCCGCAACCGCCGGGCAGCAGGAAAGCTTTTTGACCGGAGGCGGGGAGTACAAGCCCGCGCTCACCAAGATTTCGGACAGCGTGAGTCTGGAGGATTCGAAGACGGCGGCGTCCGCGAAGGCCGTGAAGACGGCCTATGACCGGGGGACTGCCGGGGTCACTGCGGCGAATGGCAAATTATCTTTGTCCGGCGGCGTAATGAGCGGGCGCATCGGTGGCCTTCGAGGGAACTACAATGCCGATGCGAGTTCAAGGTATGTAACCGGCGCTCTCGAAATACGGGAAAATGGAGGCGTAGGGAATGCGCAATCAGACATAGCCTATGCTCCGACAATCGGCTTTCATTGGGCGAATAGAGTTGCGGGCCTGCTTGCGCTGCGAAGCGACGGCATATTTTCCTTTATGAAGCAAAACGGAACGAGAGCCGTTGTTGATTGTGATGTCCCGTATGCAACTGCGGCAAACAAGCTCCGCAGGGAAGGGGGCGTCGATACAAGCTGGTGGTGGTCTGGTCAGGGAGGCCAACCCGGTTGGCTGTGGGGAGGCAATGACGGCGTCAACATGTACGTCTACAACCCCGCCAATTTCAGCGTGAACTATGCCAACTCCGCCAACTACGCTAATTCGGCCAACTATGCGAACAGCGCGGGTTCCGTTTCGGGTCTTGGGGGTGCGCGGGTATCTGGAGTTGTAAGCAGATGTGGGGATGAAATTTGCGTACATGCGCCTGCGGGCGGGCAATATCTCATCTTGTACGGACAACGGGTAGCGGTCACGAATGGACGTAGGGGGGGTGAACTTTACGCGACATTGAGCCCCGGAATTTACGCTGGGGGGAGCCATTTGGGACAGACTGGAAACCGTGAAAACGACGACGCGCACATGGTGGCCTATGCCGGCGAACTCTACCGGGTGTAAAAAAGGAAATGTATGTACCAGATAATGGATAGCATCATGAATGAAACGGAAGGTTCCGGCAGGTGGGACGTTTCCACAGTTTTTATCCGCCCCGACGGTTCCTATCTTATCCGGAGGCTCGATATCGTGTGCGGAGACGCCCTTTATCACGTGCCGAATGAAGGGAAGTGGAAGGGGATGTTTGATGTACTCACGGACTATGTATCAGAGCATCCGGAAACTCTCCGGGACATCCCCGTCCATACTCCGACGCTTGAGGAAGTGAAGACCGCCAAACTCTCCGAAATCAACGCGGCAGCGGACAGGGCCATAGCCACACTCACGGCGACCTATCCGGACCGGGAGATCAGCACGTTCGACAAGCAGGAATCCGAGGCCTGCGCCTATGCCGCCGACCCTACGGCTTCAACGCCGCTTCTTTCGGCATTGGCGCAGGCTCGGGGCATTTCTCTGCCCGACCTCGTGGAGAGGGGGCTTGCCAAGGCCGACGCCTTTGCCGTGGCTTCCGGTTCTATCATCGGGCAACGGCAGGCACTGGAAGATCGGCTTGATGTGTGTACTACGCTGGAAGAGGTGCAGGGGATCACCGTTGATATCTCCATGCCGGGTGGGGGAGAAGCATGACCTACGGAAAGCGAACGTTGATCGCCGTCGACCAGCTCCTCAATACGCTCCTCGGCGGCTGGCCGGATGAAACCCTGTCCTCGCGCTGTTACCGCTGGGCGCGGGACGGGGTGAGAGCGTGGCCCCGCAAGCTCGTGGACGGGCTGTTCTTCTGGCAGAGGGAACACTGCAAGAGCAGTTATGAGAGCGAGAGGGAGGGGAGGCAGTCGCCGCCGGAATTGCGGCGCGTGACCCCGGAAACATAACCCGTTATAATCTTTTCAGGCAGAGGCGGGGGAGATTGGAGCCTCCCCCACCGGCCCGGCGATGAAGCGCCGGACCACGGCCCCACACGATAAGGACATATCGTGCAGAGTTTCCGCCAGTGTTCGTGCCCATTCTACAGGGCGCGCGAAGGGTAACAGGCAGAGCGTCGGGGCGCAAGACAGGACTTAACTCAGTGACGGCAGGAGCTGAACAGGATAAACGGCAGGATTGGACGTTTCAGGGATTTGCCCCGGAATTTGATGCCCATGTGCGGGAACAGTTGCCGTGGTATGGGATGGCAACGGAATCCGTCGCGTTGATTGCGCGGCACTACATTCCCCGGCGAGGTCTGGTTTATGACCTTGGGGCCAGCACGGGGAACGTCGGGCGGGCTCTCTCGTCGACGCTGACGGAGAGAAACGCACGGTTTGTTGCGCTTGATGATGTCCCGGATATGGTGAAGGCATACAACGGGCCGGGTAGGGCGGTCATGGCTGACGTAGCCCGATACCCCTATAAGCCGTTTGATGTCGTGGTTTGCTTCCTCATCCTCATGTTTCTGCCTGTCCCGGAACGACGGCGGTTGCTTGTGACGCTGCGGGAGAAGGTGAAGCCGGGCGGGGCTATCATCGTCGTGGACAAGGAAGAATCGCCCGGCGGCTATCCGGCTACGGTGCTGTCCCGGCTGACGTGGGATTGCAAGCTCAGGCAGGGAGCGGAGCCGGGGGCGGTGATGCGGAAAGAGCTTTCATTGTCCGGCGTGCAGCGGCCTTTGTATAAGGGAGAGTTGGGGTCTGACGCCGTGGAGGTGTTCCGATTCGGGGATTTTGCGGGATGGTTGATTGAGGGATAGAAAAAGCCCTCTCGGTGGTAATCCGGGAGGGCTTTTTTAGACACATATTCTGACACATATTTGTGCCCGATTCCGCCACATTTTGACACATTCTGCTGAGTATAAATATAATTATTTAAGTATATTAACTCATATTATATACCCCGAATGGGGGTCTTGTTGTGTCTGGGGAGCTGTGACGGGGTTTGCGCTTCGGGCGTATCCTTGGTGTGAGCGAGGATATGAACCTGTTGAATACGGTCGATAAGAAAAGGTGCCATTTTAAGTTTGTATGCTAATGAATGATAATATACCATGAAATATGAATACATTTTTGATGAATAAGGATAAGGAAAAGCCCTGAACACGTCGAGTGCTCAGGGCTTTTTCCTGATTTCCACATGGAAAAACCTGCTAGTTATACTTCCTTACGCCATAGATACCGACGACAACGGAGATGAGCATGAAAGCACCAGCGATGATCATAATAGGAAACATGGACATGGTGGACTCCTTTATCGTTATAGGTTTCAGAAAAAGGAAACACACAGCAGAAAAATCCGTACAAAAGTTTGTAGAGAACACCCTTTCGTCGTGAATCCTGTCTACCACCATTCATGGAAAAGGCACAAACGGAAAAAAATGTTCTTTTTGACAACTAAAACTTATTAGAGGCGCTGCCATAACTGAAAAATGCCCGAGGACGGAATCATCCTGCGGGCATTTTCAATAATCGGGCGGAAGGGGCGGGGGCGGGCCACTTCATCGGCCTCTCTCTCTCTCTCTCTCTCTCTCTCTCTCTCTCTCTCTCTCTCTCTCTCTCGTGGCGGCGCTTGGCGATGGCGCCGGGGGTGCTGCCGAAATGCTTCTTGAAAGCCGAGATAAAGGCGGAGACGGAATTGTAGCCGCAGTCCAGGGCGACGGCGGTGACGCTTTGCCCCTGCTCGATTTCGGTCATTGCGTGTTGGAGGCGCATGATTTGCAGCCAGCGTCCGAACGTTTGCCCGGTTTGCCGGATGAACAGGCGGGCGAGGGTTTTTTCGGACATGCCGAGATGGCGGCTCCAATCAGCCATGCATATCGGCGCGTCGGGTGCGGCCAAGGCTGCCGCGCACAGCTCCACCAGACGGTGCTCGGAAGGCATGAGCAGAGGGCCGCCAACTTCCTTGCTGGCTTTGAGGCGATCCATAAGCACCAGTGCGAACCGTTTCCCTTCTTCCGTCGTGAAGTCCGGCTTGAGGTCGTCCACCGCAAAAAGAAGCTCCCGCAGTAGCGGGGACATTTCCAAACCGTGGCACTGCCGGAAACGGGGGGAATCCTCGAACAGGGAAGCGTGGAAGAAAAGCGAGCGGTTCCATGAGGCTTCGGGCAGATACCACTCATGCTGGACGCCCGGCGGGACCCATGTGGCGCGGTACCCCTGCCCGAGGAAGTTTCCCGTTTCCGAGCATAGGACGATGCTGCCCGTGGCGACAAACAGCAGCTCCCCCCAATCGGGGTGGACATGCAGGTCGCTCCATGTCCCGGCATCCTGCCTTTCATTAAAGGCGTAAATGAGTTGTGTTTCATCAACGAAACAGGCTTCGTTCGTCCGGGGATTCCAATAATGCTGTCGCAGCGCCATGATGCCCCCTGAACCGTATCGGGCGGGATGAGCCTTTTGATACGGATAGATTGTTCTTTAATGTACAATATATGTTGGCAACGGACGGATTGCGTCAATTGAAGATGCCGGTTCTTTTCTTAATGAAAACACTCCATTCAAAAATAGGTCAGCCTATGCTTGTGAATTGGTTTTACGGTGGCGGGCTTCGTGAAAGCCCGTTTTATGGAAGTCGGGGAACTGATTTTGTCATACCTTTGCCTGTATCAGAAGGGATTCCCGGTGTGCAACTCGTCGGCATCGAATATTGCGGATGGGCAATGAAGGACATGTGAAACAGACTATATCGATAACATAGTGTAATTATTTATTCGTTTATACTTTGTTCCGTTTTGGAACAGAAAATGTCCATTTGGCGTTATTTTTTGTCCGTCCTTCGCAAGTAAACAGGAATATCATGCCGTATTTTTCTTAGAAAGAGCGAAGAACTTTTCATTTGACCGCATAATGGTTTTATTTCTTTACGATTACAAAGATATTCCTGTGCGGTCTTTTTTGAAAGCCCTTTCGTTCAAAAAAGCACAATAGCTCAAAATGGACAGTTGGGCAGCGTGTTTTTTTCGGGATTTTTTTCGCATTGCGTTCCGAACGCCCCCATACGACGCACAACCATCAAAGGAGCAAGCTCATGTTGGTAAGCAAAAAGACCGTCTATGTCGGGGCTGATATCGTCACCATGTCCGAAAAGGCTCCCAAAGCCGAAGCCGTCTGCATCGCGGACGGGCGCATCGAATGCGTCGGAAGCCGTGAAGAGGTCCTCGGATACGCCAAAGCGGGCGAATACGACGTCGTGGATTTCGGCGGCGGGACCCTCTATCCCGGCTTTATCGACACCCACAGCCATATGTCCTCGTTCAGCCGCTGCCTCAATCAGGTGTACTGCGGCGCTTCGCTCGGTTCCATCGCCGCCGTGCAGCAGGCCCTGCGCGACAAGGCCGCCGCAAGCGATGACGAATGGGTGATCGGCTACGGGTATGACGACTCGGGCATTTCCGACAACCGCCACATGAACCGCCACGATCTTGATGCCGTCTGCGCCGATCGTCCCGTGATGGTTGTCCATATTTCGGTACATATGGGGTACGTCAATACCATCGGCCTCGAACGTCTTGGTTTCACCGCCGATACGAAGGTCCCCGGCGGCGAAATCGTCCTTGACGGGAACGGCCTGCCCACCGGCCTGCTGCTGGAAAACGCCATCATCGAAGCCTCGGGCCGCTTGCCCGTTCCCACGGAAGCTCAGGTGCGCGAAAGCCTCGTCCGCGCCATCGCCGAATACAATAAGAAAGGCTTTACCACGTTTCAGGATGGCGGGCTCGGGATCAACGGCGAAGCCGAAGTATTCCTCCGGCCTTACATGGAGCTTGCCCGCGAAGGCCGGCTCAACGCCAGAGCCTATCTGCAGCTTCTGCCTTCCGAGATGGACAAGCTCATCCCCCTCGGCGTGTGGGGCATCGGCAACGACCACATGAAGATCGGCGGGGTCAAATACTTCACCGACGGCTCCATTCAGGGCTTCACCGGAGCGCTGTTTGAAGACTACTATACCCGCCCCGGCTACAAGGGCGCGTTGCTGTGGTCGCAGGAAGAGATCGACGAAATCATCATCAAGTACCACTGCCTCGGCTTTCAGGTCGCCGTGCATACCAACGGCGACGCCGCCTCGGAATCGGTCATCCAAGCTTTTGAAAAGGCCGTGGAGCGGTGCCCGCGCACGGATCTGCGCCACATGCTCATCCATGCGCAGCTCGTTTCCGACTCGCAGCTTGAGCGCATGAAGGCTTGCGGGATCATCCCGAGCCTGTTCGCCCGGCACATCGAAGTCTGGGGAGATCGGCACGCCGCCATTTTCCTTGGCCCCGAGCGCACCGCGCGCATGGACCCCGCCGGTTCCTGCGTCCGTTTGGGTATGCCCTTCTCGCTGCATGTGGATACGCCCGTCCTTCCGGTGACCGCCCTCGGCAGTATGCACGCGGCGGTAAACCGCATCAGTGACGGCGGTGTCCTGTTCGGGGGCGATCAGCGCATTACCCCGCGTCAGGCGCTGGAAGCCTACACGACCTATGCTTCCCTTTGCTGCGGCGGGGAACACGACCGCGGGCGCATCGAGCCGGGCCGTTTTGCCGATTTTGTATTGCTCGACAGTGATATTGAAGCCATCGATCCGTCCGGCATCAGGGACATCAAGGTCCTGAAGACCATCTGCGGCGGGCGTGTGGTGTACGAAGCGTAACGCAGAATGGTATGGAGAGGGGTTTTTCAAGACAAGCCCCTCCCCTTGCCCCAGCGGATATTGCGGCGAAGTGAACCATCACTGTCGAAGACACTCAAGGAGGTTTCCATGCAGGCACAGCGCCTTTTCGATACGCTTGAAGAACTGTCCACGTGCAACGCGACGCCCGGAAACGGGGTAACGCGGTTCTCATGGTCGGAGGCGGACAGCCGTGCCCGCCGCGTGCTTGAGCGCGAACTGAAGGCTATCGGGCTGGAACCGTGGACCGACGGCATGGGGAACCTGCACGCCCGGATTGAAGGCTCGACCGGCGCTCCCGCCGTGCTCACCGGTTCCCACCTCGACACCGTGCGTAACGGCGGACGCTATGACGGGACATACGGCGTGGTCGCCGCGCTGGAGGCGCTGCGTTCCTTCCATGATGAAGGATACAAGCCGGAACGCGCCATCGAATTCATCGCCTTCGCGGAGGAAGAGGGGTCGAATTTCGGTTCCACATGCCTCGGCAGTAAGGGCATCGCGGGGCAGATCGGCGTGGAGGGCTTGAAACGCCTGAGCAACGCCGAAGGGTCCGCCTACGATGCACTGCGTGCGTTCGGGCTCGACCCGGATGCCCTGCCCGGAGAACAGATCGATCCCGCGAACGTTAAAGCTTTCCTTGAAGTCCATATCGAGCAGAACGCGATGCTCGAAGACGCCGGGCGCGAGCTCGGCATCGTTACCGCCATTTCTGGGATGCGTCTGCACCGCATCGTCTACAAAGGCCATTCGGATCACGCCGCCAGCCCCATGCAGGGCCGCCGCGATCCCGCCGCCGGATTCGCCGAGCTGGCCTTCCGCATGGAGCAGCTTTGGAAGGACGGCGATCTGCCCGAGGATTTTTCCTGCACCATCGGCGAATTGGCCTGTTCCCCCAATGTGGGGATCGTCGTTCCCGAGTCGGTGACGTTTACCATTGATATACGCCATGTTGACGTGCCCGTTCTGGAGGAGGGTTGGCAGCGCATCGAATCGCTCGTGCGTTCCGTCGCCGAATCCAGAGGGCTTGATCTGGAGCTTGTCCGGCTTTCCGCCAGCGGGGGCGTGCGCACGTCCTCCGAAGTGGGCGAGGTGTTCCGGCAGGCGGCCGAAAGGCGGGGTGTCCAGCCGCTCTTCCTCAAGAGCGGTCCCGCCCACGACGCCGCCAGCCTCGGGAGCCGAGTGCCGGTCGGGCTTTTGTTTGTTCCGAGCATCAAGGGGCTGAGCCATTGTCCGCAGGAGGCCACCGCGCCTGAGCACCTCGCTTTGGGGGCATGGGTGCTTGAGGATGCGCTGCGCTCTCTTGCGGGGGGTGGCCGCCCCTGATGCCGGAACCCTTCGGTTGGTTTTCATTTTGGGTAACTTTATCCACAGGAGCTATTCGCATGAAACGGTTTCTCGTCGCCTTTTTGGTGTGTACCGCGATGCTGCTTGCTCAGACGCAGGCGCAGGCCGCTTCAAAGATCACTGTGATTGTGGCCTCGTCCGTGGACACCAGCGAACAGAACTACATGAATGTCACGTATAAGAAGCTGGTGGAACTCGCTCAGAAGTATTCCGACAACGCGTTCGATTTCCAGTTGTTCCCGAGTATGCAGCTTGGCGACGAACAGGAAACCGTCCGCGCCCTCCAGCTCGGCACGCTTCAGATGTCCATGCTCGCCACGAACAACTATGCGCCCTTTGCCCCGTCCTGCGGCTGGGTGAACATGCCGTATTTGTTTGATACGCTGGATGAATTCCGCGCGCTGCTCGATGCCATGTGGGAACAGAACAACGAGTGGGCCGTCAAGGAAGGCGGCTGCCGTATCCTGTCCATCCTCGACATCGGCTACCGCCAGCTGACCACCAGCGCCAAGCACCCGGTCCGCAAGCTCGCCGACGCCAAGGGCATCAAGATCCGCACGCCGCAGAACGCCCTCATGGTGTCCACGTTCAAGGCTCTTGGCCTTGAGCCCACCGCCGTTTCCTTTGCCGAAACCTTCAACGCGCTCCAGCAGGGAGTGGTGGACGGTCAGGAAGGCTGCTTCAACAACGTGGTGACCCTGAAGTTCTACGAAGCGCAGAAGTACGCGACCCAGATCAACTACTCCGTGCACAGCGCCAACATCATCGCCAGCGAACGCTGGCTCCAGAGCCTGCCCGAGAAGGAGCGCAACGCCCTGATCCGCGCCGGCAAGGAAGCTATGGAATATGAGCGCACCAAGGTCGCGGGTATGCTTGAGGCCGACGACAAGCTGATGGTGGAACACGGCATGGAACTGCTCGGCGTGGTCGAAGACCTCCCCGAATGGATCCGCCTTGGCCGTACCGCGTGGCCCAAGTGCTATGAAGTCATTGGCGACGGCAATGCCGAAAAGGGCAAGGCCGTTATGGATATCGTCCTCGCCAAGAAGGAAGCTCTGGCGAAGAAGTAGCCCTTTCCGGGGCATCCGGGGGAGTCATTCCCCCGGACTCCGGCGGAAAAGGGAGCCGCCGGGGGTGTTGAGGAGGTTTCCGCAGCCGTTTGCGGAATGTTTCAGCGGGAGTTTTCCCGCAACGATGTCAGTTCAAGGGGAAATGACATGAAGAAATTGCTTGTTGCCTGCCTGCTGTGCGCATCCGTGATCGGCCTTGCGTTCGGTCAGGCGAAAGCCGCCTCGAAGACCACGGTGATCGTGGCGTCCTCCGTGGACGCGAACCCGCAGAACTACACTAACGTCTTCTATAACAAATTCATCGAACTGGCCCAGCAGTATTCGGACAACGCCTTTGACTTCCAGTTCTTCCCCAGTATGCAGCTTGGCGACGAACAGGAAACCGTGCGCGGCATCCAGCTCGGCACCATCCACATCGCCAACCTCGCCACCAACAACTATGCCCCGTTCGCGCCTTCCTGCGGCTGGGTGAACATGCCGTACATGTTCGACTCGCTGGAAGAATTCCGCGCCCTCGTGGACGCCATGTGGGATCAGAACAACGAATGGGCCATCAAGGAAGGCGGCTGCCGTCTGCTGTGCATCCTCGACATCGGCTACCGCCAGCTGACCACCAGCGCCAAGCACCCGGTCCGCAAGCTCGCCGACGCCAAGGGCATCAAGATCCGCACGCCGCAGAACGCCCTCATGGTGTCCACGTTCAAGGCTCTTGGCCTTGAGCCCACCGCCGTTTCCTTTGCCGAAACCTTCAACGCGCTCCAGCAGGGAGTGGTGGACGGTCAGGAAGGCTGCTTCAACAACGTGGTGACCCTGAAGTTCTACGAAGCGCAGAAGTACGCCACCATGATCAACTACTCCGTGCACAGCTGCAACTTCATCGTCGGAGAACGCTGGCTCCAGAGCCTGCCCGAGAAGGAGCGCAACGCTCTGATCCGCGCCGGCAAGGAAGCCATGCTGTACGAACGCACCAAGGTTGCCGACATGCTCGCCACCGACGACAAGCTCATGCAGGAACACGGCATGGAGCTGCTCGGCGTGGTTGAAGACCTCCCGGAATGGGTCCGTCTCGGACGTACCGCATGGCCCAAGTGCTATGAGGTGATAGGCGATGGCGACGCCGCCAAGGGCAAGGCGGTCATCGACGTCGTTCTGGCCAAGAAGGAAGCTCTTGCCAAGAAGTAAGCTGTTCCCCGGCGGGAAGGGAGCCCTTCCCGCCATTCTCCGGGAGGTATCATGAAGGTTTTGCGCTGGCTCGACGAATGGGCCGAAGAATTTTGCGTTTCGATTATGCTGTCCTTGCTCATCCTGCTTTTGGGAACCGAAGTTTTTTCCCGGTTCCTGCTCAGCAAGTCGTTTTCGTGGATCGAGGAACTCTGCCGGTATCTGTTTGTATGGGCATCCTATCTTGGCGTCGCCATCGCGGTGAAGCGCAAGGAACAGCTTCGCGTCCTCATGCTCATGGATACGCTGGAAAAGCATTTCCCGCGTCTGGTGAAAGTCTGTTACGTGGTTTCCGAGCTCTCGTTCGCGGTGTTTTGTGTGCTTGTTTTTTATTACAGCATCAATATGCTTGAGAACATGACCCGTTTTAAGCAGGTTTCCGCTTCCCTTGAAATCAACGTAATGTACGCGTACCTGATCATCCCGATCAGTATGGCCGTTACGACGTTCCGCGTGTTGCAGGGCTTGTACCGCGATTTCCGGAACCATACGCTCCACTTCCAGGGCAGGGGGGACTAAGCCATGCTGCTTGTTTTGTCATTCGTCTTCTTCATGTTGCTTGGCTTGCCTCTGTTCGGCGTTATCGGGCTTGCGTCCATCATCTCGATGATCGGGATGCCGTTCCCGATGGAGTTCATCCCCCAGAACCTGTACACGGGCATGGACCAGTTCCCGCTCATCGCCACCATCGGTTTCGTGATGGCCGGGTTCCTCATGGAGCCCGCCGGGATTACCGGTGAAATCATTGAAGTCGCCAAGAAGGCGGTGGGCAACATCCGCGGCGGCCTCGCCATGGTGACCATCCTCGCCTGCATGATCTTCGCGGCGCTCAGCGGCTCCGGCCCCGCCACCACAGCCGCCATCGGCAGCATCATGATCCCCGGCATGATCGGCGCGGGATACCGCAAGGACGACGCCGCCGCCGTCTCCGCCACGGGCGGGACGCTCGGCATCCTGATCCCGCCGAGCAATCCCATGATCATTTACGGCGTCGTGGCCAACACGTCCATCGCCGGATTGTTCATGGCGGGCTTCATCCCCGGTTTCGTGATGACCACTTCCATGTGCATCACCGCCTATTGCATCGCCCGCAAGCGCGGCTATAAGGGCACCGGCGAAAAGTTTTCCGTCTACGGCTTGCTCAAGGCGATTTGGGACGGCAAGTGGGCGCTGGCGACTCCGGTGATCATCCTCGGCGGCATCTACTGCGGCGTATTTACCCCCACCGAAGCCGCCGAAGTGGGCGTGCTCTGGACGCTGTTCGTCGGCCTGTTCGTTTACCGCAAGCTGACGTGGAAGAACATTTCCTCGGCGCTTATCCGTACCTCGGCCTTCGCCGGGTCGGCCACGGTGCTGGTCGGCGTCTCGATGGCCTTCTCGCGGCTCCTGACCCTGTACCACATCCCGCAGAGCGTGGGTGCGTTCCTCGGCTCCATCTCCACGGACCCGACGATCACCCTGCTGCTCATTGCGTTCTTCATCTTCCTGTGCGGCTTCGTGGCGGATACGCTGGCGATGGTCGTGGTGCTCGCGCCGGTGTTCCTGCCTATCACGAACGCCCTCGGCATCCATCCGATCCAGCTCGGCGTGCTGTTCGTGGTGTGCTGCGAAACCGGGTTCCTGACGCCTCCTTTCGGCGCGAACCTGTTCATCACCATGAAGATTACGGACGTGAAGCTTGAGGAAGTGGCGCTGAAGGCTTTCCCCTACTTGTGCACGATATGGTTGCTGATCATTCTCATTGCGGCCTGCCCGCAGCTGGTGATGTTCCTGCCGAATCTGCTCATGTAGCCCCTCCCGGGGGCCCCTCGTGCGGCGGGTCTGCCCATCCGTCGCGCGGGGGGATTCCCTTCATGTCAACCTTGCGGAGTTTTTGTCATGATTTTCGGAAAGATGAAGTCGCTGCTTGCCGTGCTGGCGCTGGCTCTTTTGCTGGCGCCAGCCGCACAGGCCGCGCCCGCCAAGCTCTCGAGCGCTTGGATGGGCGAACACGAGACCTTTGTGGCGTGGTACGCCAAACAGCAGGGCTGGGACAAGGAAGCCGGGCTTGATCTGACGATGATGCCGTTTGATTCGGGCAAGAACATCGTCGAAAGCCTTGCCGCCTACGATTGGGCAGTCGCCGGGTGCGGCGCCGTGCCCGCTTTGACCACGCCGCTGAGCGACTACCTGTACATCATTGCGGTCGCCAACGACGAATCCGCCAACAACGCCATTTATGTGCGCAAGGACAGCCCCATCCTTGGAGCCAAGGGCACGAATCCGTCCTATCCCAATGTGTACGGTTCCGCTGTGACCGTGCAAAAGGCCGATATCCTGTATCCCAAAAGCACATCCGCGCACTATCTGCTGGCTACATGGCTGCGTATCCTCGGCTTGAGCGAAAAGGACGTGAAGCTTCAGGAAATGGAACCCACCCCGGCCCTGAGCGCCTTTACCGGCGGCGTGGGCGACGCTGTGGCCCTGTGGGCCCCCCTGACCTATGAAGCGGAGGCCAAGGGCTTCAAGTCTGTGGCGAATTCCAAGGATTGCGGCATCACGCAGCTTGTCCTGCTGGTAGCGAACCGCCGGTTTGCGGATCAGCACCCTGAGCAGGTGCAGGCGTTCCTCAAGATGTATATGCGCGGCATCGAAGCCCTGCGCGCCAAGCCCGCCAAGGAGCTTGCCGTCGACTACGTCCGTTTTTACAAGGAATGGACCGGCCGCGAGCTGACGCCTGAAATGGCCGTTGCGGACATCCAGAGCCATCCGGTATTTACCCTTGACGAACAGCTTGCCATGCTCGCCCCGGGCGGCAGTGTCCAGAAGGCCCTCAACGAGATCGTGGACTTCTCCATCAGCCACGGCTCTTTTACCCCGGAACAGATCGACAAGATGAAGGGCAAGACGCAAGTCGCCGCCCGGTTCCTCGAAGCCATGAAGTAAGTCACCTGAAAACAGAGTTTCCTCGCCCCTTTCCGGCCCGCGCCGGGAGGGGCGTTTCGTTTTTCCGCCGGGGGGTCCGCTTTTTTCATATGTTTTTTTACGGCAAACGGAAAATCGTGATCTTGATCACGGTGCTCGGCTTCCTTACGGTATAGGAATGGGCTTACAGAAAGAAAACCCCGGAGGAACCCGTCATGAAGGAATACAGAAATATCATCGAAATAGACAGGGAACGCTGCAACGGCTGCGGCCAGTGCGTGCTGGACTGTGCGGAAGGCGCTATTGCGATCATCGACGGTAAGGCGACTGTGGTTTCGGACAGTTACTGCGATGGGCTCGGCGCGTGCCTTTCCGGATGCCCGCAGAACGCGCTTGCCATCGTGCGCCGGGAAGCCGTGCCGTTCGACGAAGAGGCAGCCATGCGCCACGTCGCCAGGCAGAAGGAAGAGCGCAGGCAACAGCTTTTTCAGCCGCTCGGCAAGCACGAGCCGTACGGAACGCTCGGTTGCGGATGCTCCGGGGCCACCGTGCAGGAATTCGCTCCACGGAAGCGGCAGGAAAGCAAGGCGGCAGGGCCGGTTGGTGAAAGAAGGCAGACATGGCCCGTCAAGCTGCGCCTTGTACCGCCGTCCGCCCCGTTCCTCAAGGGCGCGGATATCCTGCTTGCCGCCGACTGTTCGGCCCCCGCGTCCGCCCGGTTTTGCGAGATCGCGTCAGGAAAGGTCGTGTTGATCGCCTGCCCGAAGTTTGAGGACAACCAGGAGATGCGCGCCCGTCTGGTTGCGTTGTTTACGGAGGCGCGCCCGGCCTCGGTGACGGTCCTGCGCATGGAAGTCCCCTGTTGCCGGGGCATTGCGGCGGTTTGCCATGAAGCGGCCGAAGAGTGTGGCATCTCTGCTCGTGAGCTTGTTATGGGACGCAATGGGGAGTTGTGTCAGATGAAGGATTGAGCAAGCGCGGAGAGCCGGGGGAGGAGAACCTTTCTGAAGAAAGGTTCTCCTCCCCC